>SXGT01094758.1_pt1 | contig 30619 bp, 29 predicted proteins | sample 3176221 | NCBI WGS metagenome assembly SXGT01 (sample SAMN11356862, study PRJNA531348) | freshwater metagenome | isolation source: freshwater sample F1-120 | place: China: Fuxian Lake, Yuxi | collected 2017-12-25
CTCTTCATCTCTTCATCTCTTCATCTCTTCATCTCTTCATCTCTTCATCTCTTCATCTTTCATCATATGTCAAGAACAAAGACTGAGAAGAAGGGATGAAAGAATGTGAACGCCGAGCTGCCGTTCATGGCGACAGAAAACATCTTGATGGAAGCGGTAAAGGCAGGAGGAGACAGACAACATCTGCACGAGGTGATCAGAACACATTCGATGGAAGCAGCGAGACAAATCAAGTCAGAGGGTAAAGAAAACGACCTCCTTGAGAGGATCAGAAAGGACGAAGCCTTCGCCTTGATCCACGACAGGATCGATAGTATGGTCGATCCCATCAACTATGTCGGCCGCAGTCCTCAACAAGTCGTCGAGTACATCACGGACCACGTCGACCCCATTCTCACGCGTCACGCCTCGACCCTCGCCGCCCTCGACGCCAAATCCGCCTCTGAGGTCAGCATCTGAAAGGCTTTTCTCTTCCTTCTCTCTTCCTTCTCTCTTTCTCTTTCTCTTGTTTGCTGTCGTTCCACACAACGCGTTCTTGTTGTGTTGCATTGGCCAAAACAATAAACGGACGGCCTGAGATTTGGGATCGAAGCATGGAGTTTATTGCTGTTGTTGTGAACCAAGAAGAAAAAAGGGAAAAAGAGAGAAAAGTGAAGTGGGAGGAGAGAAACACAAAGAAGATACGAAGGGGAAAGAGGAAAAGAGAGGATGTGAGGAGATGCGTCGATCCGAAGACGCAAAGAGTGTTTAGAGAGATGGGACTTGTTGTCCGTACATCTTGGCGATCGAAACGATTTGACTGTTGTTCATGTGGACGAGAGAAAAGGCGGCGTCTCTCTTGCAAGCGGAGGTTTGCCACTCCCAGAACGTCGGCCAGATGTCCCCAAAAGCCGTCCCGTTGTACGCCGTCATGAGCACGGGCCGCAACCGCTCCTCGGCTGCGGCCTCGACGGCCGTGCGCAGCGCCATCCCCGCGTCCAGGTACCGCCGGATCGTCGACACGAGCACCATGTCCCCCAGCACCGACACGCCCGAGAGCGCCACGAAGCCGACCGCCGCCGACACGCTGAAGGGCATGTCGCGGAGCCACAGCGCCGCGATGCCACCCACCGCGGCGAAGGGCACGCCGGTGAACACGCGCGCGGCGTCGAGCAACCGCCCATAGGTGGCGTAGAGCAGCGCGAAGATGAGCGCGAGCGCGAGCGGAACCACGATCAAGAGCCGCGCTTGCGCGCGCTCGAGGTTCTCGAACTGGCCGCCGAAGCGCACGAAGTAGCCGGGCGGGAGGTCGACCTGCTCGTCGATGGCCTCGCTCACCGAGCGGACGAAGCTGCCCACGTCGCGCCCGCGCACGTTGGCCTGGACGACGACCCGCCGCCGGGCCCACTCGCGCTGGATGGTCGAAGGCCCCTCCGTGGAGACGAAGCGTGCGAGGCTCGCGAGCGGCAGTCGTTCACCGTTCGCGGTGTTCACCAGGAGCCGTTCGAGCTGGCCGGGCTCGTGGTACCGCGGGTCGATGCGCACCGCGATGGGGAAGCGGCGCTCCCCGTCCTGCATCTCGCCCACCGCCGTCCCACCGAGTGCCTCCACCACGTCGAGCACCTCGTGACTGGCAATGCCGTAGCGCGCGGTGGCATCCGGGTTGACCTCCACGCGGAGCGTGGGGAAGCCCGTCACCTGCTCGGTAAGCACGTCGGCCGAGCCGGGCGTCGCCTTCATCAGCGTCTCGATCTCGCGCGCCTTCTGGCGGAGGATCTCGAGGTCGTCGCCAAAGAGCTTGATGCCCACGTCCGCCCGGATGCCCGCGACCATCTCGTTCACCCGCATCTCGATCGGCTGGGTGAACACCATCCGCATGCCCGGGAAGACCGACAGCTCCGCCTGCATCGCCTCCACGAGCTCAGCCTGCGTGTCCGCTCGCGTCCACGCGTCCCGGGTTTTCAGGGTCACGAACACGTCGGACAGCTCCGTGCCCATGGGATCCGTCGCCACCTCGGCGGTCCCCGTCCGCGTCCACACCCGCGCCACCTCGTCCGGGAACTTCTCCTGGAGGGCCCGCTCGATCTGCGTGCCGTAACGAACGGACTCATCGAGTGACACGCTCGCGGCGCGGATGGTGTTGATGACAATCGTGCCCTCGCCCAGACGGGGGACGAACTCGGCGCCGAGCTGCGTGGCGAGGAAGGCCGCGTTTGCGAGCGCGAGCAGCGCCAGCGCGAGCACGATTCCAGGCGCGCGCAGCGCCCGGTGGACCAGCGGCCGGTACAGCTGCTTGAGCCCTCGCACCAGCCGATTCTCGCGGTGCTCGCCTTCGCGTAGGAACAAGCTGGATAAGACGGGGACAAGGGTGATCGAGGCCAACGTGGCGCCAAGGAGGGCGAACACCACCGTCAGCGCCATCGGCCGGAACATCCGGCCCTCGATGCCCTCCAGCGCCATGATCGGCAGGTACACCACGATGATGACGAACTGGCCGAACATCGTCGGCGCGAGCACCTCGATCGTGGCCTCTCGAACCACCTCTAGCCTGCCTTTTCCGCTGACCTCGCCCAGGCGCCGGACCGCGTTCTCCACCTGGATGATCGAGCTATCCACCAAGAGTCCGAAGTCGATGGCGCCGAGGCTCATCAGGCTCCCGGCGATGCCCACCCGGAGCATCAGCGTGGTGGCAAACAGCATCGAGAGCGGAATCGCGGCGGCGACGATGAGCCCCGCGCGCCAGTTGCCGAGGAAGGCGAAGATCACCGCCGCCACGAGCAAAGCGCCCTCGAAGAGGTTCTTCTCCACGGTGTGGAGCACCTGGTCGACCAGTGTCGTGCGCGCGTACATGGTGTCGATGCGCACGCCGTCGGGGAGGGTCTTGCGCACCTCGTCGAGCCGCAACGCGAGGCGGGTCGTCACGTCGTGGCTGTTTTCCCCGATGAGCATGAAGCCGAGGCCGAGCACCGCCTCCCCCTTGCCGTCCGCCGTCACCGCGCCGCGCCGGATCTCCCGTCCATCCTGCACCGTTGCCACGTCGCCCACGCGCACCGGCACGCCGTCATGGGCCATGATCACCACGCGCTCGACGTCGGCCAGAGATGCCAGCACGCCCACGCCCTGGATCAGCGTCGCCTCACCGGAGGTGTCGATCGTCCCCCCGCCCACGTTGGCGTTGTTGGCCTGCAGGGCGCCCACGAGGTCGTCGAGTGACAGCCCAAACTTCTGGAGGTCCTGCGGGTCGACGACCACCTCCACCCGGCGCACGTCGCCGCCCCAGGTGTTCACCTCGGCCAGGCCGGGGACCGAGCGTAGTTGCGGCTTGACGATCCAGTCCTGCACGGTGCGCAGCTCGGCGAGTGTCTTGCCCTCGCCCTCGACGACGTAGTGGAACACCTCCCCGAGACCCGTCGCGACAGGCCCCAGCTGGGGCGGGCCGATGCCCGTGGGCAGGGACACGCCGGCCAGGCGCTCCGCCACCACCTGGCGCGCCCGCCAGAGGTCGGACCCGTCCTGGAACACCAGCGTCACCTGCGAGAAGCCGAACTTCGAGACGGAGCGGACCTCCTCGAGGCCAGGGAGGCCCGAGAGCGCCTGCTCGATGGGGAAGGTGACCTGTCGCTCGATCTCCACGGGCGCGAGGGCCGGCGCGGTGGCGTTCACCTGCACCTGGACGGGGGTGGTGTCGGGGAAGGCGTCCATCGGCAGGCGGAGGAAGGAAACAGCGCCCACGACGGCGATGCCCGCCCAGAGCGCCAGAACCGCGAGGCGATGCCCCAGCGACCATCCGATGACGGCGTTCAAGAACGACATCATGGGCTACTCCACGTCGCAGCAGCCGGCGCCGATGCTGTCTTTGAGGGTCTCGGTCTTGAGCAGGAAGCTCCCGGCGGTGACGACGGGTTCGCCCGGCAGGACGCCCTCGGCCACACGCACCTCGTTCCCTTGCCGGGAGCGCACCTTCACGCGCCGGGCAACGTACTCATCGTCCGCCAAGCGGACGAAAACCAGGTCGACGCCCTTCGCTCGCTGTACGGCGGCGGTCGGCACCGTCACCGTGGGGCGGGCGTCGCTCACCGCGATGCGCGCCGTGCCGTACATGTTTGCGCGTAGCGCCCCGTCCAGATTCGCGATCGCCACCCTTGCCAGCGTCGTGCGCGTCGCGACCGAAACCGAGGGCGCGATGTAGGCGATTTCTCCCGTGAAACGGCGATCAGGGAGGGTATCGAGCACGGTTGTGGCTGGGTTGCCCACCGCCACGTGAACCAGGTCGACCTCGGGCACATCGAGCTCGATCCACATGCGCGAGGCGTCGGCGATCTCGAACAGGGGCGCCCCCCCGTCCACGCCCATCCCGACCGTCACCTCGCGGCGCGTCACCTCGCCGGCCAAGGGCGCCACGAGCGTGTAGGCGCCTGCGTTCCCGCCGCCCACCAGGCCCAGCTGCGCCTCCAAGGCGGAGAGCTCCGCCTTCGCGCTGGCAAGCTCCAGCTCGGCCTCCTGCACCTCGCGCGTGGAGGTGGCGCCCCCGCCGAGCAGCTCACGCTGCCGCCCGAGCCGATCCTCGGCAAGGGCCAACCGGGCGCGCGTGGCTTCCAGCTGCGATCGACTGGCGCCGATCAGCGGGCTCTGGATCACGGCGAGCGGCGTCCCCTTGCGAACGCGCGTACCGACGTCTGCTCGGATCTCGGCGACCAACCCCTCGGCCGGCGCGCTGACGAGCGCCACCTTTGCGGCGTCAAACACCACTCGCGCCACGGTGGTGATCGTCTCCTCCCGCTCGGCCTCGACGGCAAGCACCGTCTGGATGCCGGCGAGACGGGCCGCCTCCCGGGTCTTGAAGCGCACCTTCGTCCCGTCGGCCGGCGCGCCATCTGCCGGTGCCTCGGACAGCATTGCCGCCGGGCGACCACCCATCTCTGGGTGACAGATCGGGCAGAAAGACTCCGGGAAACCATGCTCCGCGCACCAGTCGCCCTTCGCCTTGAACACCGCTGCGAGCGCGGGGTTGCACTTGGGGCACACCGCCTCGAGCACGCCGTGCTCGGCACACAGGCCCTCGCCGACCGCCGCCGCCAGCGGAGGCGCAGCCTTGCCGTCGTTGCCCGGGAGCCGGGCGCACCCCGAGCCCGCCAGCAGCATGCTGGCCAGGAAGATGGGGTGCATCGGCTAGCCCCCCTGCTTCGGGGGCCGCTCGATCTTCAGGTCGGGGTTGCACTTCTTGCAGTGCGACTCGGGGAGCGCGTGCTCCTCGCACCAGTCGCCCGTGGCCTTGAAGGCGGCGGCGAGCGAGGGGTTGCACTGCGTGCACTGCGACTCGGGGACCGCGTGCTCGGCGCACCAGTCCTCGTGGGAGCCGGGGGTGACGGTCGAGGCGGCGTGCGGGCTGGCTTCCGTCGCCGGGGCGGGCGAGGCGACGGTCTCAGACGTGGAACAGCCGAAGATCAAGAGGAAAATGAGCATGGGATCACTCCAGGAATGATTGCAGACGGGCAGCGGATCGTGTCGCTACGCCGCTCTCGGGACCTGGAGTTGTTCGTCGGGATCGCGGTGTGGGGGGCCACGCGCGGGGGCGTCGCCGCGCGCGTCGGTCACGACCCGCAGGACGAGGACGGGCACGGGGGCGGCCGTGGCCAAGAGCGGCTGCGGACAACAGGCGAGACAGGCATCCTCGCACTCGTCGCCCTCGTCTACGCCCGAGAGGCAGGCCTGCTCGGCGCTGCCTTGCTCCCCGTGCTCGACCTCGCTGGCGCCGTCGTCGTTGCAGCAAGGTTCACGCCCGCGCATCGGCAGCGCCACCAGCCCGAGGCAGGTGAAGAACAGCACGAGGAGTCGCCGGAGGCGGGGCACGACTCCGTTCCTATCACGGGCCACCGCTCACCATGCCCTCGCCCGCAGCGGGGTCGCTCAGGGTTCGCGATCCATCCCCTTCCAGACCGCAAAGATCGCCGGGTACACGGTGAGCTCCAGCAAGAACGAGGTGACCAGCCCCCCCACCATCGGCGCCGCGATGCGCTTCATCACGTCGGCGCCGGTGCCATCGCTCCAGAGGATGGGGACGAGGCCAATCATCGTCGTGAGCACGGTCATCAGCTTGGGACGAATACGCTGCGCCGCGCCCTCCACGATTGCCTCGCGCAGGTCGTCTGGCGTGGAGAGACGCCCCTGCTCGCGTCGGCGCGCGTGGGACAGCGTCAGGTACAAGAGCATCACCACCCCCGTCTCGGCGTCGAGGCCGGCCAGCGCGATGAGGCCCACCCACACCGCCACGCTCATGTTGTAGTCGAGCGCGTAGAGCAGCCAGATCGCCCCGACCAGTGAGAAGGGCACAGCGAGGAGCACGATCCCCGTCTCCACCAGCGACCGGGTGTTGAGCCACAACAAGAGCGCCACCAGCGCCAGCGTGAGTGGCACGACCACGACGAGCTTTGCCTTCGCCCGCTCGAAGTAGCGGTACTGGCCCACCCAGGCGAGTCGCGTCCCCGCGGGCAGATCCACCTCCGCTTCCACCACGCGCTTCGCTACCTCGACGTAGTCCGCCACCGGCACGTTTCCGGGGTCGACGAAAACGAAGCCCACGAGCTTGCCGTCTTCGCTGCGGATCATCGGCGGGCCATGCGTGAAGCGCAGGTCGGCAACCTGTGACACCGGCACCTGCGCCCCGGACATCGTCGACACGAGCACACGCTCCAACGCGTCGGGATCGTCGCGCAATTCCCGCGGGTAGCGGACACTCACGGGGTAGCGTTCCCGTCCCTCGACGGCCTCGGTGATGGGCATGCCGCCCACCGCGGTCCGCACCACGTCGTGCAGGTCTTCAACCATCACCCCGTGTCGCGACGCGGCGTGTCGGTCGATCTCGTAGTCGAGGTAGAAACCACCGATGGACCGCTCGGCGAAGGCGCTGCGCGTGCCCGGGATCTTCGCGAGGGCGCGCTCCACGGCGATGGCGGCGGTCTCGATGGCGTCGAGGTCATCGCCGAAGACCTGCACGCCGAGGGGGCTGCGCACGCCGGTCGACAACATCTCGGTGCGTGTCTGGATCGGCATCCACCATATGTTGGGCATGCCCGGGAACTGTAGGGCCGCGTCCATCTCGGCCACGAGGTCGTCCCAACTCAAGCCCGGGCGCCAGGACTCGCGGGGCTTGAGCACCACCACCGTCTCCACCATGCCGATGGGCGCGGGGTCGGTCGCCGTCTCGGCGCGACCCATCTTGCCGAAAACACGCTCCACTTCCGGGAACTTGCGCAGCTCCCGGTCCATCACCTGGAGCACGTTCCCTGCCTCGGTGGCGCCCATGCCCGGCGGCGCCGTGGGCATGTAGAGCAGGGCGCCCTCGTTGAGTGGGGGCATGAACTCGTTGCCGAGGCGGAAGAAAACCGGCACCGTCGTGACCGTGGCCAGGACGGCGAGGCCGATCACGACGAATCGGTGGCGCAACACGAGCCGCACCACCGGCGCGTAGGCGCGCACGAGCCAGCGGTTGAGCGGGTTGTCTCCTTCCCGGCGAATCCGGCCGCGCACCAGGAGCACCGCCAGCGCCGGGGTGAGGGTCACCGCGAGCAAGGCCGCGAAGCCCATGCTGTAGGTCTTGGTGAAGGCCAGCGGCCGGAACAATCGTCCCTCGGTGGCCTCCAGCGTGAACACCGGCATGAACGACACGGTGATGACCAGGAGCGAGAAGAAGATCGACGGGCCCACCTCCTGCATCGCCTTGATCACCACGTCGATGCGCTCGCCCGGGCGCCCCTCGTCTTCCCAGTCTTCCAGCTTCTTGTGGATGTTCTCCACGAGGATGATCGACGCGTCGACCATCGCGCCGATCGCCACCGCGATGCCGCCGAGTGACATGATGTTCGCGGTGAGGCCCTGGCCGAGCATGGGGATGAAGGCCAGGAGCACCGCGATGGGGATGGTGAGGATGGGGACCAGCGCGCTGCGCACGTGCAACAGGAACAGGAAGATGACAACGCTCACGACGACCATCTCCTCCACCAGCGTGTGACGCAGGGTGTCGATGGCGCGCTCGATGAGGTCGGAGCGGTCGTAGGTGACGACCACCTCCACGCCGGGCGGGAGTGTCACTTCTGCGAGCCGCGCCTTCACCCGATCGATGACCTCGAGCGCGTTCTCGCCGTAGCGCATCACCACGATGCCGCCGACGGTCTCGCCCTCGCCGTCGAGGTCGGCGAAACCACGCCGCGCCGCCGGGCCGATGCTCACCTCGGCCACGTCGACCACGCGCACCGGCACGCCGCCGTCACCGAGTGACAGTGGGATGAGCTCGATGTCCTCGACGCCCCGGAGATAGCCGCGCCCGCGAATCACCTGCTCGTGGCCGGCGATCTCGATGGACTGGCCGCCCGCGTCGGCGTTCGACGCCCGCACCGCGTGCATCACGTCGGCGAGGGTGAGCCCGCGCGCGTAGAGCCGCGCGGGGTCGACCTGCACCTGGTACTCCTTCTCGAAACCACCGACGGAGGCCACTTCCGCCACACCGGGCACGCTCTCCAGCGCGTAGCGGAGGTTCCAGTCCTGGAGGCCACGCAACTCTTGGAGATCGTTCTGGCCCGAGCGATCCACCAGCGCGTACTGAAACACCCACCCAATGCCGGTGGCGTCGGGCCCAAGCGTGGGGTTCACGCCGTCGGGCAACTTTGGCGCCACCTCGTTGAGGTACTCGAGCACGCGGCTGCGGGCCCAGTAGATCTCGGTGCCATCCTCGACGATGACATACACAAACGACATGCCGAACATCGACTGCCCGCGGACAAACTCTACCTTGGGCGCGGCGAGGAGCGCGCTGCTGATCGGGTAGGTCACCTGGTCTTCCACGAGATCAGGGCTCTGTCCCATCCACTCGGTAAACACGATGACCTGCGCGTCGGACAGGTCGGGGATGGCGTCGAGGGGCGCCTTGCGGAGGGACGAGTAGCCCCAGAACGCGAGCGCCGCGACGGCGAGCATTGTCAGGAAGGGGTTGTGGGCACATGCGGCGATGCAGCGGCCGACGAGGCCTGGATTGTCACTCGACCGCATCAGTGCCTCCCCAGTAGCCGGTGGCCGAGCGCATGCGGCTCTCGGCCGCCACGAGGAAGTTGCCCGAGGCCACCACCGTGTCGCCCTCCGCGAGGCCTTCCAGCACCTCCACCTCCTCGCGACCGCGAAGGCCGAGGCGCACCTCGCGGGGCACCAGCCGTCCCTCGCCGAGATCGACGAAGACCAGCCGCCGCGGCCCGGTGTAGATGACGGCGTCCCGAGGAACGACGAGCCGGGTGCCAGTGTCCTCGTGCAGTTCCACCTCCGCGAACATCTCCGGCAACAGGTCGAGCTTCTCGTTCTGCAGCTCCACCCGGACGCGCCCCGTGCGCGTGGCACCGGCGAGGTAGGGGAGCACCCGCGACACCTTGCCCTCCATCTCCAGCTCGCCGTGTGACAGTTTCACCGTCGCGCGCTGACCGGCCTTCACCCGGGGCAGGTCGGCCTCGTAGACCTCCGCCTCCACCCACACCTTCCCGAGCCCCGCGAGGCGAAAGAGCCGGTCGCCCGGCTCCACCCTGGCGCCCGCCACCACGTCCTTCTCGATCACGAAACCACTCGCCGGCGCGGGGATGTCGACGGTCCGAGTGGCCCCCCTCTCGGCGATGGCCTGCACCTGGCTCTCCGAGAGGCCCCAGAGTCGGAGCCGCTCTCGGGCCGCAAGGCCGAGCCCCTCGCTGGCCCAGCCGCCGCGCTGTGACTGCAAAAGTTCCGCCTGTGCCGCGTATAGTTCCGGGCTGTAGATCGAGAAGAGGGGCTGCCCAGTGAGCACGCGCTGGCCCGGCTCGTCGACGTACACCGCCTCCACCCAGCCCTCGATACGGACCGTCACGTCGGAGAGCGCGGACTGGTCGTAGGTGACGGTGCCGACGGCCCGGATGGGGACCGACATCGCGCGACGCTCCACTTTGGTGGTGGTCACGCCGATGGCTTGGCGCCGCACCGGGTCGAGGACCACCTCACCCGTCGCGAGCGAGCCGTGCGTCACCGGCGTGAGATCCATCGAGCAGATGGGGCAGGTGCCCGGGGTGCTGCTCTTCACCGAGGGGTGCATCGAGCAGGTGTAGTAGGCGACGTCGGTGGGGGCGGGGACGTCGGCGCTGGGCCACTCGGCGGCCGTGCCACACTTGAGCATCGCCTGCCCCATGTAGGGGTTTTCCAGTTGCGGGCTCGACTGCACCCACTGCTGGAAACCAGCCGCCATCGGGCAGGAGAAGACGTGGCGCCCATCGCGGAGCCGAGCGTCGCGCGCGGAGAGCGGCAGAAGCGCTCGGGACAGCTCACCGAAGGCGAGACGGGCCGTAGCGAGGTCGGGGGCGGCGGCCAGCGAGCCGGCGGCGGTCACACCCGAGTCGAGGATCGTGGCGAGCGCCGAGTCGGTGTGGCCCAGCGCGGCACGCGCCCCGCCAAGGGCCGAGGCAGCCGCAAGCGCCGGCGCGGCGATGCCGTCGATGCGGTCGGCGGCGAGCATGGCGCGGACTGTCTCGTAGGCCGAGAGGGCCACGACCGAGGCCTCGAGCACCGGCGTGTCGAGGGGACGCTCGCCGGCTTCGATCGCGGCGGGCAGCGGCGCGTCGGTACCGGTACATGCGGACAGGAGGAGGAACAAGGCGAGGAGAGTGCGATTCATGGAGTCCCTCCGATGGGCAAGAAGCCCGACGCGCGGGCGAGTTCTGCGGCGGTTTGCTGGGTGGTCGCCCGGGCCAGCGCGAGTTCGAGCTCGGCGTCTCGGAGCATCCGGGCGGCGTCGATGACATCGACGAAGGTGCCCCCACCGGTTCTCCACGCGTCGGTGGCGGCGGCCAGCCGTGCGCGCGCGAGCGGGACGAGTCGCGCCTCGGTGAGGGCGAGTCCCGCGCGGGCGGCGTCGTAGGCGAGCCGGGCTTCAACCGCCGCCACCGCCACCTCGTCGCCCACGGCGGCAAGCTCGGCCTCCGCGGCCCGCAGCATCGCGGCGGCCTCGTCCACGGCGGCGGTCCGGCGTCGCCCGTGGAGCGGCACCTCGATCGCGACGCCGAGCGTCCACTGGTGCATGGGCTCGTCCCACATCGAGCTGTACTCGCCCATGACTTCGAGGCCGGGGAAGCGCTCCCGCGCGTCGGCGTCCCGCATCGCCTCGGCCGCCTGCGTGCGCGCGGCGGCGGCGGCCAGCTCGGGGGGCGCGACGGCCGACTGCGGGAGGACCACGGGCGCCACGGGCAGGGCCGGGGAAGCGAGCAACGCGCCCGTTGGCCGGTGAAGGAGCCCGTTGAGCCGCGCCACCACGCTCGCGCGCTCGGCCTCGAGGCCGATCCGGTCGCGCTCGAGCATCGCCAGCGCCTGCTCGGCCTGGATGCTGTCGGCGAGACTCCCCTGGCCAGCCCGGAACCGTGTCTCGGTCGCGACCCGGAGCTCCTCGAGCAGCGCGCGGTGAGCGTGGCTCAGGGTGATCGCCTCGACGGCGAGCACGTGCGCGTCGAACAACTGGGAGGCCTCCGCGGCGAGCCGTAGGCGCAGCGCGGTGGCGTCGCCGCGGGTGGCGTCGGCCTCGCCGTCGAGGGCCTCGGCGGCGAGCGCCCGGGTGCCCGGGAAGGGCAGGCGCTGGGAGAGCCGCACCGTGTTGCCGAAGTCGCCACCGAGGCTGGCCGGCGCGGCCATGTAGCTGAGCATCGGGTCGTCCCAGGCCCGGGCCTGGACGGGCCGCACATCGGCCGCCTCCGATTCCGCCTGCGCGGCCGCGAGGGACGGGTTCTGCTCGAGCACAGCGCGGACGAGGCCTTCCCGGTCGAACGGGGGCTCGGCGGCCAGCGAGGCCGCCACGTAAAACATGAACAATGGAACTCCGGGTGCCAGGGAAAGTCACCGCCGGGGCGGGACGGAATGGGCACACCACCCGCGCTCGTTCGTCGAGCGCAGGGGAGCTCAGCTCAGATCAGCCAGGAACAGACACGATCGTAGATAGGTGGACCGGGCGCGCGAGGTGGGCCACGGGGCGCCCCGGGACGGTCGAGGATCGCGGTGACACGCGGAGGTGCGGGCATCGCCAACACCTTGGACAACTCGGCGAGCAGCGTCGCCTCCGGCGAGGGCGGCACGGGCACCACGCTCGCCTCGGTGGCGTCGTCGTCGGCGCTGATGAGCTCGCAGCAGCCGGGGTCGGCGATGCCGGCCTCCTCGCAACAGCAGGCGGCCCGCACCTCGCCGCTCATCGCGCAGCGGTAGAGCACCGTGCTGGCCAGCGAGCGCCCCGCCCCCGCGAACACCGCGAGGAGGGCGACCAGGGCGAGGAGGCGGCGCCGCATGTGGGATGAATACCCCATCCGGGGCGCAGCACACAAGGAGTGGATGGTCACGACCCGCCACGGGTCCCTAGAAAACGAGCACCTTCTCCGCCCACTGCGTCCACCCGGTCAGCTCCTCGAGGGTGCCCCGGTGCGCGCCCTCGGCGAGCTGCTCGGTCTCGAACCCCCGCGCGTCCATGCAGGTGCCACAGACGCCGATCTCGCCCCCGTGCCGAGCCACGGCCCCCAGCATGATCTCCACGTTGTAGTAGCCCTGCGGCACCTTCTGGCCGCGGCGGGCGCAGGCGGCGGCGTCGCCCATCAGGAAGACCCTGACGACCTCGCCCTCGCGTCGCGACAAAGCACCCGCTAGTCGAAGCGCGTTGTAACTGCGCTCGGTGCCGTAGGGAGGGTCGTTGAGAATGAACAGGTTCCTAGCCATGTTTCACCACCAGTGAAACGCCAGCCCGTCGCCAGTCCGGCGGGCCTTGATCGAGCCGGTGAGCGTCGAAGCCCGCCGCCCGCAGCTCGCGCACCGCCTCCACCGCCATCACGCAGTAGGGGCCGCGGCAGTAGGCCACGATCGGCCGGTCGCGGGGCAGCTCACCGAGTCGCGCGCGCAACTCACCGAGCGGAATCGAGCGCGCCGAGGGCAGGTGCGCCGCCTCGAACTCCTCGACAGGTCGCACGTCGAGCACCGTGGCCTCGCCCGCCAGGGCGCGCCGGAGCAGCGCCTCGCGACTGACCGGCTCGAGCACCTCGCGTTCAACCAGGAACGCCCTCGTCGTGGCCTCCACCTCGGCGAGGCGCAGCTCGGCCAGCGCCCGCAGCGACACGTAGAGCGTCTCCACCCCCTCGGCGAGCCGATAGCGGACGTGCAAGCCGGCACGTTCGGCTTCAACCAGTCGTGCCGACCGGAGCACCTGGAGGTGCTGCGATGTGTTGGCCACCGACAAGCTCGCCCGCTGGGCCAGCAACTCCACCGTGCGCGGTCCCTGTGCCAGAATATCGAGCAGCTCGATCCTGCGCCCGCTCGCCAGGGCCTTGCCCACCCGGGCGAACTGCTCGAAAACATCGTCCTTGTAGCGCCGCGCGGGGTTCATCAGAACCACCGCCGCAGCCAGTACTTCTCGAACGCCACCTTGGCGGCGTGCCAGTGCCAGGCCGGCGCGTGCATCGCCACCTGCGGTCGAGGCTCCGCGTAGAAATTGCCGCGACCGAAGCCTGCCTTGCCCTCTCCGGTCTCGATGAAACACTCGCCGTGGCCCTCGAAAACCCCCGCCTTGCCTCGCCCGGTGATCGAGCGAGCAATCGTCTTCGCCACCGCCTCCGCCTGCCCGTGCGCGAACACGCCCGCCCTCGGGAGCGGGCGGCCCATCGTCAGCGGAATCTGGGTGTTGTCGCCGATGGCGTACACCCCGGGAAAACGCGTCGCGAGCGAGCCGCGGTCGACCTCGATCCAGCCTCCCGGCCCGGCGAGGGAGGACTCGCGGACCACGCTCGGCGGCCGGTGAGGCGGCACGAAGCCGAGCAGATCGAAGCTCGCGCTGGCGCCGTTGGCGAACTCGAGCCGCCCTGCGGAAACCCCGGTGACGACGTGCTCCGGGTGGTAGCCGATGCCCTTCTCCTCCACCATCTGCCGCACCGCCGCCGACACTTCCGGTCCCGCCACGCCCATCGGCCCGGGCTCGGCGGTGTACAAATCGACCCTCGGCTCCACCGTGCGCTTGCGCAGCTCGGACTGGACCAGCATCGCCGCCTCGTAGGGCGCCGCCGGGCACTTGTAGCCGGGGGCGGCGGTGAGGAGCGCCACCCGCGCCGCGGGGACCGCCTGGAGGGCCGACGCGAACTCGATCGCGCCCTCCACCGTGTAGATGTTGTGTCCCGACAAGGCGAGCCCGGGCACTAGCTCCGGGGCGAGCTCGGCGCCGAGCGCGACCACGAGCCAGTCGGCCGCGATTCGCTGGCCGTCCACGGTCACCACCCGGGCCTCGGCGTCGACCGCCTCCACCTCTCCCCGGATCAACTCCACGCCGCGTGTCGCGACACCAGTCATCGGCCTGGCGATGGTCTCGGGGGCGCGCTCGCCTACCAGCATCCAGAGCAACGACGGGGCGAACACATGCGCCGCCTCGCGCTCCACGAGGATCACGCGATGCTTGGCGCCGAGGCGTTCGCGGAGGAGCACCGCCGTGGACACACCGCCCACACCGCCGCCAAGCACGAGGATGGTCTGGGGGGGAAGGGACACGTCGACTCCAACTCCAGTATTCAATAGATTACTTGATTATCGATGGCTGCCAAGTCGACACCACGGCCGGCGCGACACCAAGCCCCCCTGGACGCGACACCGATCTCACCATGCCCCCCGAAATGCGACAGACGGGCGCTCGTGGAGCGCACCCGCCGCGCGGCGACACCGGTGGATTGGTGAATTCTCGGCGTTTCACCGTGCGCAGCCGCAGACCCGGCAGCGGAATCGCTCCCAGGATTCGCATCCAGGGGGGCATGGTACCGGGAATGTCGCATCTAGCAGGGCTTGGTGCCGCTCAGAAGTGAAAGCCCATCAATAGTCGCGCCTCCACCATGGTGTGCTCGTCCATCACCAGCCCAGGCTCGTCGTGAATCGCGTACACCTGGGGGAGCGCCGTGAGTGCCCCCCACCAGTCGGCGCTCGCATACGCCACCGTCGGCCCGGCGAAGAACGCCGAGTGTTCGAAGCCCTCGCTGGCCGGGATCTCGGTGTGATTGCGGATCTCCGCGCCCACCGACCAGGACTTGCCGAGCCGCACGGCCACGCCGAGATCGTTCTCGATCACGTACTCGAGCTCAGTCTCAACCTCGGCGCCGCTCATGGCTCGCTCGATCTCCACTTCGCCCACGAGGTTGTAGGCGAGCAGGACCGGTCCGGCTTCTTTGTCGAGGATCAACTTCGCCTCGAGCTCGGTCTCCACCGGGCCCAGCCCCACCTCGCCGTAGAGCGCCACGCCCACCGGCGCCACGTGTCGCGACACGAGATTCCACTTCCACTCCGAAGAGATGCCGTCGAAGCTCGTGTCGTGCATGCCCGCCGAGCCGTTGAGGTAGAGCGCGCTCATCAGGCGGGGTGTCACCGGGAACTCGACCTCCACGCGCTGGGCCACGTCCAGCATGCCGTCCTCCATCGGCAAGAAGGTGGTCCACGACTCCACCTCTCGCGCACCCGCAGGGAGCACCTCGGCGTCGTAGGTGTAGGTAAAATGCCGCTCGTTGGCGAGGGCGAGGGACAGCGAGAGGAAGAAGGACAAGAGGCCTCGGGGTTAGATGATAATGATATTCATTATCGATATCGCGCGCAAGTCCGTCGCCTCGTCCCGCACCGTTCTGGGCAGGGATGTTGCCGTGACAATCTGCCCCGTGTCATAAACGTCGATCCTCAAGACGTCGTGACCGCACGCCGATAGCGGAGAGGACCGGCGCTCGTCATGAGACGCCGTCTTCCCGAGTATCCATGCCGACCGTCAACGAGAAACCACGGCCCGCGCCTGTCTCCTACGCCGCCGACACCCTCGGGCTCGGGCGCCTGGCCCCGTGGCCGGCCCTCGCCCTACTCGTGGTCTACGCGCTGGCCTTTGGCACCCTCGCGCGCGCCCTGGGCCCGGTCACCTACGTGGCCTCGTTCGTCCCGCCCATCCTCGCGGCGTGGCTCAGCGGGCAGCGCGCCGGCATCACCGTCGCCCTCCTCGCCACCGTCGAGAACCACGTCCTCACGCTGATCTTCCACGCCTCGGGCACCGCACCCGGCTTGCCGATGATCGCCGAGTCTCTCGTGGGTGGCCTCGCCAACGTCGCCGTCGCGGGCGTGGCCGGTCGCCTCCGGGATCTCGGGCGCGCCTTCGAAGCCGAAGTGACCCTACGTCGCGAGATGGAAAAACGCGCCTCGACCCTCTACAACACCGACCCGCTCACGGGAGTTGCCACCCGGCAAGCACTGCTCGACGTGGTGGCCGACCGCGTGGCGCTCGCCCAGGCGAGCCAGCGGGGCTTCGCCGTGCTTGCCGTCGATCTGGCCGGATTCGCCCGGGTGAACACCGCCCTCGGCCCCGCCGTGGGCGACGAGGTGCTGCGCTTCGTGGCTCGCTCCCTGGCCAGTGGGGCTCGCGCCGGCGACGCCGTCGGGCGCCTCGGTGCCGACCGGTTCGCGCTCTTGTGCCCCGGCGCGGCCGACGCGATCGACGTGGGCTACCTCGCGGGTCGCGTGCGCACCGCGCTCGACGTGCCGCTGGCGACCAGCGCCGGCGAGGTGTCGCTCTCCTGCCGCGTGGGCGCGGCCATTCACGACGGCGGTGCGACGACCGCCGGGGAGATCCTCCAGGACGCCGAAGTGGCGCTCCAAGCGAGCAAGTCCCGGGCCGACGCGGGCGTCCAGCTCTTCGACAGCTCGATGCGTCGCGACGTGGCCTGGTCGCTCCGACTCGAGAACGACCTTCGTCTGGCCCTCGGTCGCCGCGAGTTGTCCCTGGCGTTCCAGCCTCAGTTCGACGCTGTCGCTGGCGTGCCGGTCGGGGTCGAGGCCCTCCTGCGCTGGAACCACCCGGAGCGGGGCACTGTGTCGCCGGCCGACTTCATTCCCCTGGCCGAGCAGAACGGCACGATCATCGAGATCGGCGAGTGGGTGGTGCTCACCGCCTGCCAGCAGGCGAAGCCCTGGTTGCGACAGTGGCCCGGACTCAGCATCGCGGTGAACGTGAGTCCGAGGCAACTGCGCGATCCAGCCTTCGCCGCCCGGATGCTGGCGATCATCGCCAAGGCCGAGGTCCCGGTGTGGAACCTCGAGTTCGAGATCACCGAGGCGATGACGGTGCGACACGAGACCGCCGCGCGCGCCAACCTCGACGCCCTGCGCACCGCCGGGGCGAAGGTGACGATCGACGACTTCGGCGTGGGCTACTCGTCACTTTCGTACCTGCATGACCTCCCGGTCGACGGCATCAAGATCGACCGCAGCTTCGTGGCCCGCCTGCACGACGACCCGGGCGCCGACGCGGTGGTCCGGGCCGTGCAGGCGATCTGCGCGCGGCTCAACTTGGCGATCCTCGCCGAGGGCATCGAGACACCGGCGCAACGCGATGCGCTCCTCGGACGCGGGATTCGCCGTATGCAGGGTTATCTTTTCGCTCGACCTGCTCCCGTGACTGGGCTCGGGGCGTTGGAACTGCGCCAGCTCCCCAACTCGGCGGCCTAGGGCCTTCCCGCGATGTGCCTCAACCCGAATTCGCTCCCCGGGCCCCGGCGCGCGGCTGTGGTAGCCTTTCGCGACGCTGGAGCCCGAATGCGCACTCTTGTCACCCTGTTCCCCTTGCTCGCCGGCTGTGCCACCCTGGGGACGTTCCAGAACGCCGAGACCCTGGGCCAGGGCGCCTGGGAGCTGGGCATCGAACCCTCGATGTGGGGCGGGATCTCCGGGGAGGGCAGCGCGCTCTACCCGCACGCGGGCGTGTCGGCGCGGGTGGGCGTGAGTGACGCCGTCGACCTCGGTGGCCGCGTTGGCTCGTCGGGCGTGGAATTCACCACCAAGTTCGCACTCTCAAAGCCGGGCGCCTCGATGCCCGTCTCCCTGGCCCCCTCGTTCGGCGGCATGGCGATCGGCGCTGGCGGTACCTCGGCCTCGGTCCTGGCGCTCCACGTGCCCTTGCTCATCGGCATCAAGACGGGAGAGAACGAGCTGGTGCTCGGTCCCAAGCTGCACGTGTACAGCTTCGGCGTCAGCACCGGCGGCGATGCGGAAGGTGGCGCCCTGTGGAGCCTCGGCGGCTCCGTCGGGTACTCGCTGCGGGTCGGCCCGACCGTTCGCCTCATCCCTGAGTTCGCCTTCGCCGTGCCGACGCTGACCACGGGCGAGGAGGGAGCTGAGTCGGTCGTGGGGCTCGTCGACGGGGCGCTGTTGCAGGTCGGCCTCGGCATCGTGATCGGCGGGCGCCGCCGGGGCGTGGACTGAGCCGCGGCGCGAGCGGCACACCAGGGCGTTAGCCCCGTCCCATGCTGCTCTTCGTCTCCCCTGCCCTCGCCCACACCGCGACCGTGCCTCATGCCCACGACCTCGCCTCTCTGGTCGTGCTCGCCGCGCTCCTCGGCGGCGGGGCGATGTACCTCTGGCTCTTCGCGGGGCCGGAGCGCCGCTCCGCTACTCCTTGAAGGTCATCACGAACTCGGCGCCATCGTCGGCGCAGGTGCCGGCCACGTTGTGCTCGTCGTTTGCCTCGCCGGTGCACGACGCCCAGTAGCTGTTGAGCCCATCGAGCACGACGTCGGCGCCGTCGAGCGCGCCGCCGCTCGGGAGGTCGTCCATCACCATGTCCCAGTTGGAGAAGGTGAAGTTGCAGTCGTCCTCGTTCATCGTCACGTCGCCGTCCATCGGGTTGTCGCCCATGCCCCAGGCCTCGCCCGTGACAGTCCACGTCCCGGACTGCAGCACTGTGCAAGAATCCCCACCGAGCGTAATGCCACTATCGGTGGTGCCCCCCATTCCGGACATGCAGCCAGTAAGGCCCAGAAGGACGACACCCCATCCCCAACCACAGTGTGACGTGAACGATCGCATGGTGCGTTGACTCTCCGACGACACAAACCTAGCCAGACCAGGGCTAGGGTACCAGCGGAGGTTGGATGCTTCTCCTCGTTCCTTTCGCCCTCGCCGACGTGAGCCCCGAGGCGCTCACCGGCTACGATCAGCTTCGTGCTGCCTTGGTTGCCGACGACGACGCCGGCTCTGCCGCCGCCGCCACAGCGCTGGCCGGCACAGCGGGCGTTGACAAGGCGATCGCCGACGCCGGGGCAGCCGTCGCTGCCGCGCAGGGGATCTCCGCGCGGCGCCTCGCTTTCGGCGAGCTGTCCAAGGTGGTGATCGTCCAGCTCTCCACGCAGTCAAGCCCGCCGAAGTCCTTCGCCTACCACTGCCCGATGGCCACGGGATTCCAGTACTGGGTGCAGGCGTCGATGGGCATCAGCAACCCCTACATGGGTCAATCGATGCCGGCGTGTGGCAGCGAGGTGTCGCTCAAGAAGGCGGCGAAGGCGGCGGCACCGTGATCGCCCTGTTCCTGGCTGCGCAGCAGGCCCATGCGCAAGCCTGCGTGTGCTCCCGCAACATCGCAATGCCCTCCGGGGCCGTGTCGCGACCGGGCGCCGTGCTCCTCTCGCTCGACTACGGCGCCGCTCTGAGCGGCGATATCGAGGGGTGGCAAGGATTTTCCGTCACCGACCTATACGGTGACAGCATGGCCGGCATGTACATGCCGCCCCACTTCGTGCAAACGATCACCCTCGGCGGAAGCGTGGGCCTGCCGGCCGGCCTCTCTCTCGGCGCCAACCTGCCCTACGTGATTGTGCACCACGTGGAGCCGTCGGAGATGCCCGGCGACGTCGACAGCGCCGACCCCGGCGACGTCGACGTTACCGTGAAATACGGGTGGTCGAACAAGGACAAGAGGTTCTTCCTCGGCGGCTCCGTCGGTCCCACCCTCCCCACGGGCACGGTCATCGCCGACAGCCCGGTGCGCTCGGGACGCGGGACGTTTGGCATCACCGGCACCGTCTCCGGCGGGATGAAGATCAACCCGAAGCTGGCCTCCGTGGTGCAACTCGCCGGGAGCGCAGGCCTCGGGCCCGACGACACGGGCTACACGCTCGGACCGAGCTGGAACCTGCTGGCGGGCGCTCGCTGGTCGCCCCGGGAGAACGGTCGTTTCTCGATGGCTGGCTACGGCATCTACCGGTGGACGGGCAAAGACCAGCAAGATGCCCTCGTCTACAAGAACACGGGTTCGCAGGCGATCGATCTCGCCGTGTCGGGAAGCTACACCTTCTGGGAGAAGGAGATGCGGAGCGCGGCCCTCATGGCGCGCGTGCAGGCCCCGCTCTGGCAGGTGGTCGGCGACCCGATGTACATCGAGAACGTGGCCGGCGGCCTCGGACTGAGCGCGACGGTGTTCTAGGAACTTTCGCTAGGCGCGCCCGCCGAACTCGTAGCCGAGGTCGTCGATGGCCGCGCGCAGTTTGTCGTCGCTCGGCGACGCGCCCTCGTGGGAAATCGTGACCTTCTGGGCCTTGAGATCGACGGCCACGCGCTTGACGCCGGGGAGCTGGCCGAGGCCGCGCTCGACGCTCATCACGCAGTGGTTGCAGGACATGCCGCGGACGGTAATCGTGGTGTCTTCCATGGGGCCATTCTAAGCACGAGCCGGGCGCATCACCACGCTCAGGAGCGGCGGCGTGACGAGGGTGGTGACGATCACCACGATGACCACCGCTGAGAAGGTGCCACTGCTCACCACGGGGTGACCCTGGAAAACGAGCTTTGCCCCCACGTCGGCGAAGATGAGCCCCACCTCGCCGCGCGGGATCATGCCCACACCCACCGGCAAACGCCGAATAGTCTTGTCGAGCACGCCTAGCGCGCACACTTGCTTACCGACGATTCCGGCCACGCTCAGGGCCGCCGCGAGAAACAGCACGTCGGTCTGCGCGAAGGCCCGGAGATCCACCTTGAAGCCCATGAGGACGAAGAACACGGGAGCCAGAAACTGGACGATGGGGTGAATGAGCTGCTCGACCTGGCGTTCCCCCTTCTCGTGGAAGGGGCGGTAGTGCGCGTCTTCCAGGACCAGGCCCGCAGCGAAGGCGCCGACGATAGGGGCGAGTCCGACTTGCAGCGCGGCAAAGGCCATCGCGAAGCAGAAGGAGAGCGTGAGACCGAGCATGACACCGGTCCCACGAAGGCGCGCGGCACGTCGCAACACGCGCGGGACGACGAAGACCCCGAGCAGACCCGCCGCCACGAGGAAGCCGAGCGTCTTGGCGACGATGAGGACGATCGGACCGAGCCCGGCTGACTGTCCGGCGTCTGCCGCCTCGATCACGCCGGCCACCGCCGCGAGCACCACCAGGCCCATCACGTCGTCGATCACCGCCGCGCCGAGGATCACCCGGGCCTCGGGCGTCTGGGAAGCGCCGAGGTCCTGGAGCACCCGGGCCGTGATGCCCACGCTCGTGGCGCAGAGGATGGCACCCAGGAAAAGGTGCACGTAGATTGATTCGCCGGGCAGGAGCCACGCACCCACGCCCATGCCGAGCACCATCGGCGCGGCGACTCCTAATGTCGCGACAAGAAATGCACTTTTCCCCACTCGCGCCATCTGGCCGAGGGTGCTCTCGAGGCCCACCTCGAAGAGGAGGAGCACGACGCCCACCTCGGCCAGGACGGTGACCATCTCGTCGTGCGCGATCCACTCGAAGGCGTCCACGCCGACGAGCCCGAGGTTGCCCACGAGCACGCCCGCAAGCAGCTCGCCGAGCACCGGCGGCTGGCGCAAGCGCATGGCGAGGTCGCCCCCGAGCTTGGCCGACAGGAGCACCAGCAAGAGCGCCAGGAGCACGTGTGACACCGCCTCGGAGCTCGAGCCCGTGAGCAGGGCGAGCGCGGCCACGCCGAGCACGGCGGTCCAGGGGAGGCGACGGGGACGATTCATGGCCGGGCCAGCCTATGCACCGCGTCCGCGGGGGCCAGCCATTTCGGCGACCCCGCTAGATGAGCGGCACCATCACGACCTCGGGCACCACGTAACGATCCGACTTGAACGCTATCTCCAGCACCGTCTGCGCCACCTCCCCTGGTGACATGAAGTCGCGACCTGGATCGATGCCCTCGGGGAAGGGGTAGAAGTCCATCGCCTTCCAGAACGGGGTGTCGATGCCACCGGGGCACACGCAGCTCACCTTGACGTTGAACTTCGCGGCCTCGAGGCGCAAGGTGCCGGTGAACCCGTTGACCGCCCACTTCGAGGCGTTGTAGACCGCCTCGTTGGGCAAGTGGAGCTTCCCAGCGATCGAGCTTATGTTGATGATGAGCCCCGAACGTTGCGCCTTCATCGAGCGGAACGCCGCCTGAGAACCATAAATGACACCTTTGACATTGGTGTCGATCATCGCGTCGACCGCGTCGGGCGAGGTTTCTTCCACCGGCCCGTAGATGGCGAGGCCGGCGTTGTTGACCATCACGTCGATGCGGCCGAACTCGGCGATGGCGGCCTCCACCAGCCGCTCCACGTCGCGTGGCAGGCGCACGTCGGTTTGCACCGCGATGGTGTTCGGCAGACGCGCCGCCAGCTCGTCGATCTCGATGCTGGTGCGCGCCCCGAGCACCAGCGAGGCGCCCTCGGCGGCAAAGGCCTCGGCGATGGCCCGGCCAAGCCCTCGGCCGGCCCCAGTGATGACGACGATCTTGCCCAAAAGGTGCTTTTTCACAGGAGCTCCGCGAAGGCGGCGACCGCCCGTTCAATGCCGGTCGCGACATCGGCGATGGTGGCGTCGTACATGTAGGCCGGCGCGGTGACGATCTTCCGCGCTCGATCCACGTGCATCTCGGTGACCGTGCAGGCCACGTGCACGCCGCCGAGCCCCTCGATGGGGCCAGCCTCCGCCCCGAGGGTCACCTCGCCCTCGCGCAGGGCCGCCACGAGGATCGCCGGGGCGATGCACACGCCGCCGATGGGCTTGTTTGCCACCCGGAAAGCCCGCAAGACACGCTCCAGCTCCGGGTCGGCGTGAGCGGCCGCGCCCGAAAAGGCCACGTCGGACAGGTTTTTCGCCGCGCCGTAGCCGCCCGGCAGGAAGATCCCGTCGTAGTCCGCCGCGTCCACCGAGCCGAGGGCCACGATGTCGCCCCGGGCGATGCGGGCCGCCTCGACCAGCACGTTGCGCGTCTCGCCGGTGGGCTCCCGGCGGAGGTGGTCGATCACGTGGTGCTGCGGCTTGTCGGGGGCGGCGCACTGCACGGAGCAACCGTTGCGGCACAGCGCCAACAGGGTGATCACCGCCTCGTGGATCTCGCTGCCGTCCTGGTGACCACAGCCGGCCAGGACGACAAGAACGCGCTTGGGCATCGGGGGCTCCTGCCCCGGAGCCTAACGCCGCCCCTAGCGACCGCGTGTGAGCGTGAAGGTACAACCGCCCTTGCAGCTGCCCTCGATCTTGTCGGCCTCCATCACCGTGCCCACGCAGTCGTCCACCCCGTTGTCGTTGGCGAAGGTGACCGTGTCGCCCTCGACGGTGCCCGAGAAGGGCATGCCCATCGTCATGCCGCCATCTGCCTCGTAGTCGATGGCGAGCGAACACCCGGTGACGACGATGTCACACGGGGTCTTCATCTGCGGGCACTCGCCGTTCCACGCCCAGTTGTCCCCCGATTCCACTGTGTCGCAGGTAGGCTCGGAGTCGTTGGTGTCGGCGGAGTCGCTCGTGTCGCCACTATCGGATCCACCGGCGGTGTCGCCGGAGTCTTTCGTGTCGCCGGTCGCGCAGGCGAGGAGGGCGGCGGCGAAGAGCACGAAGAAGAGGCGCATGGCGGATCCGGGAGTGGCCCTCATTACACCGGCACGGAGCCCTGCCGCATCGGTGACCTGACGGGCCACGGCGTGACGCCGGATGTCACAGGCACCCGCCCGCGCGGCGTTGGCGCCAGTCGGCTAGGGTCGCACCATGCTGATTCTCCTCCTCGCGTGTACCGAAGAAAGCAAGGACAGCGGCACCGTCCCCGGAGGGAACGACAGCGCCGACACCGCAGTCGACACCGGCCTTGCCGACTGGGTCACCCCGGCGGAACCCGAGGCCTGCGGCTACACGGCGGGCAGCACCGCCGGCGACGGCACCGCCACCCTCGACCTCGTTGCCAGCGACTTCGGGTGGGACCCCGGCACCGGCACCATGCTCGAAACCGGCCTCGCCTTCAACGGCAGCGTCCCTGGGCCGCTCATCGAGGCCAACAAGGGAGACATCGTGACGGTGACCTTCACCAACGACACCGACACCGAGATGACCATCCACTGGCACGGGCTGCGCATCACCCCGGAGATGGACGGCGTGATGCAGATGATGGACCCGGTGATGCCCGGCGAGTCCTTCACCTACGAGTTCGTCCCACCCGACGCTGGTTTCTACTGGTACCACCCGCACATGTCGGGCGACACCCTCCTCGAGCGCGGACTCTACGGCACGATGATCATCCACGACCCGAGCGAGGGCCGCGCCGACTGCGACCTGCCCATCGTGCTCGACGACGTGCTGCTCGACGAGGACACCCGCCAGATCGCCCCGCCCGACACCGACATGATGCAACTCATGGGGCGACTCGGCAACGTGCTCATGGCCAACGGCCGGGCGCTGCGGAGCTACGAGGTGAGCCAGGGACAGACGATCCTATTGCGGCTGGTGAATAGCTCAAACGCTCGCTTCTGGGACGTGCGCCTCGAGGGTCACACGATGACCGTGGTCGGCACCGACGGCGGTTTCATCGCCGAGCCCTACGTGGCCGACCACCTGCTCGTGGTGCCCGGCGAGCGCTACCTCGTCCTCGTGGAGGCCACCGGTGAGCCGGGCCAATCCTACGCCTTACTGAACAATCGGTTCCAGCTCCACGACGACGAGCACAGCGACATGATGGAGTCCGACCCGATGGGCGACCAGGAGAACCCCGTGTTCTACCTGCAGTACGGCGCCGAGGCCGTGGAGGGCACGCCCTGGGTGCAACCCACCCCCGACATCCCTGCCTTCGAGGACAACATCCCCGCCACCTTCGGACACCAGTGGGTGCTCGACGAGGACATGATGGGCGGGACGGTCACCATCGACGGCGCGGCCTGGCCCGACGTGCCCATGGTCACGGTGGAGGGCAACCTCGACACCCTCTTCGAGGTGAAGAACGACTCCGAGATGCACCACCCCTTCCACATCCACGGCAACCGCTTCCAGCTGCTCGCCGTCGATGGCGTGCCCGTGGAAGGGCCGCCGGCCTGGAAGGATACCTGGGACGCGCCGCCGATGAGCACCCTCTCCTTCGCCAGCCCCCTGGACAATCCCGGCGAGTGGATGTACCACTGTCACATCCTCGAGCACGCTGAGGATGGCATGGCGGGACTGATGACGGTCGAGGAGTGAACCGACGCGTCGTGCTCGCCGTGGCGGGGCTCGTGGCACTCCAGGCCACGGGAACCGGGCTCGGCTTCTTGAGTTGGAGCCGCGTGGCCGAGGCCAACCGCGAGCACCAGCGCATCGCCTTGCAGCGCGAGGCGCTCTTGTCGCTCGCCGCCGCCGCGCAGGAGGCCTACGTGCACCAGGCGCACACGTTCATCGAGGGCGGGCCCGGTCACCTCGACCACTACGTGGAGGTGGTGGCCTCGGTCGACGCGGCCCTCGTCGCCGCTCGCGGCGCGAATGTCGACATCGAGCCCATCCGGCGCACGATTGCCGCCGGCAACTGGTGGTTTGCCGACGCGGTGGTACCCGTGGCCCGAGATGGCACGATGAGCCGGGACAGCGCGATGGCGCTCCATGCCGAGGCCGAGGCGCAGGCCAAGGCCACGAGCGAGGCCATCGGCACGGTGCTGCACGCGCTCAGTCACCGGCAGGAAGAAGCGCTGGCGCGCGCCACGCGGGAGTCGGCGCGAGCGTGGATCGGCGCCACGGTGGTGGCCCTTGGCGGCGCGGTCCTCGCGGCGGTCGTCGCCACGCAAATCGTCCGAACCCTGGAGCGGCGTCGCGTGGAAACCGAGCGTCTCGCCGCGCTCGGCGAGATGGCCTCGGCGGTGGCGCACGAGCTGATGAACCCGCTCGCGGTCATCCTCGGCAACGCTGAGCCCGGGAGCGCGATCCGCGTGGAGGCGGAGCATGCGCGCAACGTGGTGCAAGGCCTCCTCGGCTTCGCGCGACCGGCGCGCGAGCTCCCGGTGAACGTCGCGCTCGGAGAGGCGGTGTCCGCAGCCGTCGACCGGGTGACGATGGTGGCCGACGGCCGCGACATCACCGTGTCGCTCGTGGCGAGTACACCTTCGACGATCGAGGCCGCGCCCACGGCGGTGCGCCAGGTGCTCGACAACCTCCTGCTCAACGCGGTGCAGGCCTCGCCTGCGGGGGCGAGCGTGGAGGTGTCACTCGGCCTCGACTCGGTGGTGATCGCCGACCGCGGCGCAGGCATCCCCGCCGAAGTGAAGGCGAGGCTCTACCAGCCTTTTGTCACCGGTCGACACGAGGGCACTGGGCTAGGCCTCGCGATCTGCAGGCGCATCGTCGAGGCGCAGGGTGGGAAACTGACACACGAAGATCGTCCGGGCGGCGGCACCGTGGCCCGGTGGGAGTTTGGCCATGGCTGAGCACGTGCTCCTCGCGGAAGACCGCCCCAACGTTCGCGACCTGCTCGCCCGTGCGCTGCGCGGCGCTGGCTTCGAGGTGGAGGCCGTACCCGATGGGGCTGCGGCGATCGGGAGGCTCAACGAAGATCGTTTCGACGTGGTGGTGAGCGACGTGAAGATGCCCGGCGCGAGCGGCACCGAGGTGCTGGCCGCGGCGAGGGCGCTCGATCGGCCACCCGAGGTGGTGCTCGTCACCGCGTACGCCGAAGTGTCCGCCGCCGTGGCCGCCTTGCGGGCAGGCGCCTACGACTACGTGGCCAAGCCGGTGGAGGCCGAGGATCTGGTCCGCGTGGTGCGTCGCGCAGCCGAGCGACACCGCCTCGTGGCGCGCACACGGGAGCTGGAGGCCGCGCTCACCTCGGGCGACTCCGCCTTCCTCGGGCAGTCGAAGGCGGCCAGCGAGGTGCGCCGGTGGACCGAACGCATCGGGCGCTTGCCCGTGCCGGTCTTGCTGACCGGCGAGTCGGGGACGGGGAAGGAAGTGGTGGCGCGCGAGCTACACCGCGTCTTCGGACGGGGCCCCTTCGTGGCGGTGAACTGCGGGGCGATTCCGGAGCCGCTGCTCGAGGCCGAGCTCTTCGGCGCCGCGAAGGGGGCCTACACCGGGGCCACGCAGGACCGCGCGGGACTGTTCGAGGCCGCGCAAGGCGGGATCTTGGTCCTCGACGAGATCGGCGACCTGCCGCTCGCGCTCCAGGTGAAGCTCAACCGCGCCCTGGAAGAAGGCGAGATCCGCCGCGTGGGCGCGACCGAGACCCGGCGACTCGACGTGCGCGTTGTCGCAGCAACCCACCGCGACCTCGAAAAAATGACCCGCGAGGGTGGCTTTCGACAGGACCTCTACTTCCGGCTCAAGGTGGCGCACCTCCACCTCCCGCCCCTGCGGGATCGTCGTGACGATATCGCACTCCTCGCCGCCCGATTCCTGCATCTCGCCAGCGCCCGCTACGGCACGGCAGCCCGTCGTTTTTCACCCGAGGCCCTGGCCGCGCTCGAGGGGGGCGAGTGGCCCGGCACCGTGCGCGAACTGCGCCACGCGGTGGAGGCCGCCGCCGTGCTCTGCGACGACGACACCATCGTCCCCGCGCAGCTGGCCGAGCACGGGGGACAGGCGCCGGCCGCGCCCGCCGGCACCTGGCGCGCCGCCCAGGAGCGCGCGATCGACGCGGCGGCGCGGGACTACTTCAGTGGCCTCTTGCGACGCCTCGGCGGCAATGTCACGCGGGCGGCGATCGAGGCCGGGATGGAGCGCGAGACGATGCACCGGCTCTTGCGGAAACACGGCATCGATCCGGGCCGCTTCCGCGGGTAGCCTCAGAGTGGGTCGTAGAGGTCGGGGATCCAGCGCACGCGGGTCGTCCCCGCGCCGAGATCCACCGAGGCCCGCCACGCCACCTCGCCCTCCGGCGTCAGCTCGGTGAGCATGCCCTGGAGGGTCCACGACACGAGCGCGTTGCCGCCGGGAAGGCGGCGCGCGTCGCCGAGCAGCGGGAGGAACTGGTCGGTCTCCGAGGCGAACTCCCAGACCTTCTCGATCGTGCGGTTGTCGACATATAGGGCGCACTCGCGCAGGAAGGCGATGCGCCCGTCGGGGAGTTGGAGGGCGTCGTGATGGGCATCCTCGGTGGCCGTGAGCGACCGCTGGCCACCGTCAAAGGGCTGGTGCACGATGCCGCTGTACTCGCGACCGTCCACGTGGGCGTTCTGCGTGTAGATCACCCCCTTGCCGTCGCGGTCGAGTCGCACGCCGGGCACCGAGATTCCGGCGTCGGAGGCGACGTACCACACCTAGTCGCCGTCGTGATCGACCACCACGATCCACGAGGCCTCCTCCTGGATGAGGCTCGTGAGCACCAGGCCGCCGGGTTGGGTGGCGTCGAGCAGCGCGTTTTCCACGGTGAACGTCGGGAGCTCCGGCGGTGCGCAGGCGATGTCAACCTCGCCCACCTCGGATTCCACTCGCTCGCGGGCGCTGGTCTCCACCACCAGGCCGCTCACGTGGGGGCGCAGGCGAGGAGCGTCGTGAGCAACACCGGGGAAGCCCAGCCCGGGGGGTGGGGGATCGCGTGCGGGGGCGCATTCGCGGAGGGCTGCGGCACCCGGCACGTCGGAAGTCGAAGGTAGTTCGGCACGTGCCCTGGCGCCCAGATGATCACCCCGGTGATCGTCGCGGCGTCGACCGTGCCATCGAGGTTGTCGGCCCAGGTCAGCGTGTCGATATACCCCTGTCGCGACTCGGGACGACTCGGGGCCGCGTGGGGCAGCTGGCTGCGCTGGCGCGGTCATTCCGCTCGTTGCCCTCCGGCCCTACGACCCGGGTGACGCGGCTGCGGATGTCGACGCCGAGTGCCGCCGTCGCAACGGGCAAGGCGCGGGCGAGGGACTGGGGACCACCGGCAACCGGACCGGAGTCGGCTCGGCAGCCCCGCGGCCCGAAGTGCCAAACCTCGTCGGAGGATCGGCACTTCGGGCCTCACTCGCGACGATCTCGTGCCTCCTGGGCGACGCGGGAAGCCCCCCCGGGCACAGGATCGTCACTCCGGGCCTCAAAAGCGTCACTTTTCGCCGGTCGCGGCGGCCCGAAGTGGCAAACCTCGCCGGAGGATCGGCACTTTGGGCCGCACGCACGCGAGTCCCTGCAACATCGCGCACCGGCTGGTCGGTGCGCCGTCCACCGCGGTCACGAGGTTGCCGGTGGCGATGGTGTAGCTGGTGCTGGTGACGACCGGGCTCACCGTGCCGTCGTCCTGCACCACCACGCGGCCGGTGCGGTTGCCGCCGAGGTCGTAGCCGTAGCTGGTCGTCGTGGTGCCCGAGGCCGAGGCGCGCGCCTCCTCGACCAGCCAGCCGGGCTCGTCGTAGGCGAACTCGATGGTCTCCGAGAGCGTGCCGCCCGAGTAGACCTCCTGGTAGTCGGCGCGCCCCCGGTGGTCGTAATAGTACTGTCGCGACTGCGTGTCGCCGAGGCCGTTGCCGACCTCGCGACCCGTCACGCGGCCGAGCGTGTCCCACGCGGTGTCGATGCTCGCCCCGCCCGCGAGGAGGATCGCCTCCGGCCGGCCCTCGCGCCGCGCTCTGCCGCGCTGCTCCGGGCCCGGGCTACGCGCGCCTGCCGGCCTCGTCGGCCGGCTCGCTGCGAGTCTCGCGACCGGCGCGCTCCGCGTCGCCCTGCCGGGCGACCCCATGACATCCCGCGAGGTGACCGTCGCCGCGGTGCCGGCCGAGGTCGTCACCGAGTTGACGAGGCCGGTCGACGGGTCGCGCGCGTAGCCCACCGAACCCGCCCACGACGCGGTGACCCCCTCGATGGCGCCGTTGTCGCTGTACGTCCAGTAAACGCTGCCCAGCAGGCCGAGACCGCTCTCCACCGCCACCGACGACACGCGGCCCATCGCGTCCGTCGCGCGGGCGTGGCGCCCCTGCAGGGTGCCCCCCACCCAGCGCTCCGCCGACCGCGGCGTGCCGTAGGCGTCCCAGTTGCCGAACGCCCGGTAGGCGGTGTCGGGGTTGCCCGTCTCGTCCACCTCCTCCTGCCACAGCCACAGGCCCCGGTCGTAGCTCCGCGTGTACTCGCGCCCGCTCGCCGCGTCGCCGGAGCGCAAATACTCCAGGCGCGGGTAGTCCGCCGCGTAGCCGTGCTCCCAGGTCGTCACCCCGGCGATCGTCTCGGTGTCGAGCGTGCCGTCGAGGTTGTAGGCCCAGGTCGTGGTGTCGGTGTAGCCCTGTCGCGACGCGGGACGACCCTCCGCCGTGTAGCTGAACGCGTAGCCGTGCACCGTCCAGGGGTCGAAGGTGCCGCCGTCCTCGCAGGCCGGGTCGAGGCTCGGGCCGCAGCGGGCGGACACGCGGCCGAGGGCAGGCCCTCGCGCCTCGCTTCGCGCTCGGCTCCGGGCCCGGGCTCCGTGGGCTACCGGGCTCGTCGCCCGGTGCGCTCGCAGCGCTCGCGCCGCCCACTCCGCGTCGCCCTGCGGGCGACCATAGGCGTAGGCCTCGGTCGCGACCGTGGTGCCGGTGGCGCCCTCCACGTGGTCGACCTGGCGGAGCTGCGAGCCGGCGTAGGTGTACTGGCGCTCGTTGCCCTCGGGGTCGATGGCACGGGACACGCGGCCGCGGAAGTCC
>SXGT01274142.1_pt1 | contig 30619 bp, 27 predicted proteins | sample 3176221 | NCBI WGS metagenome assembly SXGT01 (sample SAMN11356862, study PRJNA531348) | freshwater metagenome | isolation source: freshwater sample F1-120 | place: China: Fuxian Lake, Yuxi | collected 2017-12-25
AGCTTTGCCGAGGTGTTGGGAAATATTGACCAATTGCCGCTTGTAATCAGAGATAAAAGAGTGGATCATGTCTTCATTGCCTTGCCAAGATATGCCAATTAACGCATCACATACGCCATACAATTGCTTTCCGTGTTGCCTGTAAAGGTCTCTATCATCCCCGACTTTTTTGACCTAACCGTGCACAACACAACCAGCAGTTCTATTGGTAATATCCCCTTGTTGGATATCAAGACCCCCGCTTTAACCCCCAACCAACGTTTAGCAAAACGCGTTTTTGATCTAACCCTTACCAGCCTTTTTTTGGTCCCCGCCCTGCCCGTAATGGCCATCATTTGGCTATTGGTACGGCTTATCGACGGAAGCCCTGTGATTCTGACCCAATCTCGTGTTGGAGAAAATGGCCGAATTATCAAGATCAGAAAATTTAGGACCATGCGGCCCAAAGCTAACAATGACGAAGAGGAAACAGTCAACCCAGCTATAAAAAACGCTAACGACCCTCGCATTACCAAGCTTGGCCGTTGGTTGAGAAGAAGTAGCCTGGACGAACTACCGCAATTTTTTACCGTGCTCAGCGGCGAAATGAGCCTGGTTGGACCCCGGCCAGAATTACCCAGGCTATTTGCGCAATACTTGCCTTGGCAAAGGGTGCGGCTCACCATTCCGCAAGGTATTACCGGTTGGTGGCAGGTCAATGGCCGAAGCGACAAACCGTTAATGTTCAATACTGAGTACGACCAGTATTACATCCAAAATTATTCCATTTGGCTGGATATCTACATTTTGTTGAAGACCTTTTGGATCGTACTACGCGGCAGAGGCGCGTATTAATTTCAGAGACGCTCCGGCCCCAAGCTACCTCTTGTAATTAATATCTTTGATAATTTCGTTAGCTACGCGCATAGCCCCGAGCGCAACAGCGGCGGTTGATTGTCCTGGAAAAATAGAATCACCAACCAGCCAAAGGTTTTTCCCTGCTTTTGCCCCCCTCGAACTGAGCAAAGAAGTTTGCGGATACCCGCCTACCCAACCGAATGCACGGCCGGTATAACGCTGGTACGTGATGGGCGTGCCTGGCATCACCAATTGCGCCTGTTGCCGAAGGTTAGGCAAGGCCCATTCGCTATGTTCTAACATAATTGTGGCCAATTTTTGCTTTTCCTCAGCATATCGGTTCGGGTCTGTTTGATCCCAATGCCACCATTTGGCAAGGTTGGTGTGCGTGCTAATCGTGATCGCGCGATGCCCATGTGGGGCTCGGCTGGAGTCCTTCACATCACTAATGGAGACGAAAACGCTGTTGCCTTCCCCCAGCGGGCGTTTTCGTAGCACTTGTTGGTGCAAAGGCAGCCTGGCCCAATTGGGGTGGTCTCGCGCTCCCACATGCAAAACAAAAGCGCCAAACCCGTTGGCAATGCCATGCGGCATTTTTGTTCGCATGTCCCCCAACAATGGACCCAGATCATAAAGTGTCAGGTTGGCGATCACAATGTCAGCGTGGTAAATCTCGCCTCTGTGGGTATGTACCATGGAACTGCCTCCGGGTAAACGTTCTATGCGGGAGACTTTTTGCCTGTATCGCAAGGTTCCACCGGCATTTTCCAAGGCCTGTGCCAACCCTTGGGAAATTGCTCCCATGCCACCGCGCAAATGGGCTACGCCGCGACGGGGCAAGTCCAAGGCTGATGCGCCGTATAATGCGTTTACTTTATCACTGGTTTGCTGGGCTGATATCAATAATTGGCCATCTACCAATAGGCGAAGTATGTTATCGTGTTTTGGCAAATGGGCAGATACTGGTAAAAACGCATCCACAACACCGGGGTTGGAGGGGTTTCGCAGAAACCATTGCGCTGCCTTGGGGATGAGGTTGCCGATCAGGTTGGTTACCGATTGCGGTGGCCAAGTTGGTAGTGCCATCGCCAGATCCCACATCCGATCCGCGGTTGCTTGTTGCCAGGTAAAAAAACGTTCCCCGCTCTTTCCAAACATCTGAGCAGCCGCCTCTACCTCTCCATCGCCTACAGGCCGATGGAAGACTGAGCCATCGGGCAGGTGAACCGCGATCGCAGTGCCGCTTGCAGGCTCAGTTGGCCAGGTTGCCCCAGTTGCCTCAGCAACCATTGGCATTGGCCCACCGGGGTAAAAACCCGCTGCCAGGGTGGCGCCAGCATCGAAGCGATACCCTTTGTGGAAGAAAGTGCCCGCGCAACCACCCGGATAAACCTGCTGTTCCAATACGGTCACATCCAACCCATGTTTGGCAAGGATAGTGGCTGTGGTCAACCCTCCGACGCCAGCACCTATCACCACTACATTTTGAGTTTTGTGGTTTGGGTTTGTCATAACCAAGGGTTGGGTTCAGGGTGTAAAAATTGACAAAATAAATTCAGAGGTTGCCAAGGAAACGGAAGTGGCTTGGTCAGCTGGGCTGATGGTTGCGATACCGTCACCATCTTGCTTGCCATATGCTCCGAATTGGGCGTGGTTTCCGCCTTCTATCGAAATAAATTGGGCGCTTGCGGGCAACAAAGCTGCGCTGCTGGCAATATCTGTTGGGGTAGAGAGACCGTCCTGGCTGGCATATACGGAAAGAACCGACAGATTTGAGTTAACCAGGCTGCCCGCTTCGGCCGGATATGCTGCCCACAGAACCAAAGCGCCAACGCGAGTGTCCTTGAGGGCATAATCAGCGGCCATCACACCACCCAGTGAGTGCCCACCTACCACCCAACGTTGGATGGCAGGGTTGGCATCCAGGACTTGGCGGGCAGCGGACGGGTTGAAGACTGCCAAATTAAGCGGCATGGGGGTCAAAAAAACATCAATGCCAGTCTCAGCTACCAAATTCAAGATCGGCAGGTAAGCTTCCGCCATGACCTTGCCGCCCGGATAAAAAACAAAACCGATCCCAAGTGGTTTTTCCGGATGTATGTGCAGCCATCCACCTGGTTGGCGGGTGATGGATGGGTCTTCCAACAGTGCGAGTGCCTGCGGCTCGGCGGGCGCTGCACGGGTTGCCAAAGCAATGGCAAGAACAAGCCCTCCCAACAATAAAAGTAAACCGATCAGTTTCTTTTTCATTTGGTATCCTTTTTAAGCAACAGGGCTATCGGTAAGGATAGCCCTGATTTGGAAAAGTTATTGATTTCGTTTGTTATTGGTAGATTTTTATGGTCGTACCCAACAACGAAGAGTCCTTTAGCTTTTGGCAAAGATCAGGTTGGGAAGGATTTAAGTCCAAAAGTTCTTCTTTGGTCATTGGCGGGTGAGCAGTTACGATTCCCATACAGGTATCCCCTGAAACCACAGTGTAATCAACCACAGTTCTGGACCCGGTTGTGGCGGTTGCGACAACGGTACCCGTTGGCGTTACCGTAGCGGTTGGGCCAGCAGTACCACCAACCACGATCTGCACGCTTACCTGGTCACCAAAGTAGGTTCCCGATGCATTTTGTAAACGCCAATAACCAGTCTTCGTTCCACTTCCAACCGGCGCAACCATATTTACGGATATGTTCGCCGATTGCCCAGGTTTTACTTCGGCTGCCAATGCTGTGGATGCGCCACTCATCGCTTCTCCGCTGACAAAGACAATCCGGTAACCCGTAGTCCAGGTCGTTGTCCCTTTGTTATACATTTGCCATGTCTTGGTAAATGCCGTGCCAGCTGCAATTACAGTTCCATCCGGAATGGTCACGTCTGCCTGATAAGCACTCAGGTCTCCGGTAGCCTGGTTTGCCGGTGGGATAATGGCCGCTGCAGGGGTGTTGGTCACCGCCGCGGTGGCGGTAGGCTCAGGGGTGTTGGTGTCAGTAGGCAACGGCAATGGGGTAGCCGTGAATAATGCCGCTTGGGCCGTCATAGTAACAGCCGCCGCGGTATAAACCGCTTGCAAGGTTTGGGTAGGGTCTGGCGTGCTGGCGCCGGCACCACAGGCAGAGATCGCCAGCGAGAGGGCCAAAATGATCGAAGTTAGTTTTAATCTATTCATAGTTCCTTTTACTTTCTGGTCAGGTTTCCTTTCGGATTACAATTATTAATACTACCACAAATGGAAAAGCAAGATATTAGCGTAAAGGCGCTTTGCATGACGGAACTAAAGTTGCACGAAATGGTCACCAACCGCACACAAAAATATCTATCGCAAATGGAGCTATGCCGGCAAAAACCTGGCGAGGAGGCGATCCATGATGTTCGGGTAGCGGCGAGAAGGTTATCGGCCGCGTTGCGTTTTTGTGAGGGATACCTGCCTGCCAAACGGGTTGCCAAGGTTCAGGTTAAGTTGGCGGGGTTGTTAAAAATGCTGAACCCGCTGCGAGACGCCCAAGTAATGGCCGCCAGCATCGCAGATACCGCACACCCATTGCATTCTGATAGGCAATTTGCCGACTGGTTGCGCAGGCAGGCAAGCGAGCAGGAACAGATCGCCGAGGTTGCTTTTGCCAAGCCCAAGCCACCAGGCCCAAGTCCCAAATCATTGGCAGCGTTGTTTGCAAAAGCCTCAAAAAAAACTCGGCGATCCGACCCATTACGATCGCTGAAGATGGCAGACGCCGCTTTTGCCAAGTGCCTTCGCCGCCAAGAGCAAATAGATCCGGCCAACCCAGACACAATCCACTCTTATCGGGTGGCTTTCAAAAAATTTCGGTACACCACGGAGTTAGCGACACAGGTATTGCCTGAAAACGAAGGTATACCCACAACAGTTTTTAAAGCGATGCATGACCACCAACAACTCTTAGGACAAATTCAAGATCTCGATGTTCTTCAAACCACGTATCGGCGTTTTTTGGCGCATGAGCAACGCCCTAACCCAGCCGGTTGCCAGGCCATGGCTGCCCAAATGGACGCATTGATCGCTGACCTGATGGAACAAATGACCTGGCTGATCACTTTTTGGCGAATAAGCACCTCAAAACCGTACCCTTGGCAAAGCTGCGCCGTACGGGATACACATCCTGATGCCTCTCATCCGTTATAATTTTTATACCGAACACAAAACATAATAAGGAAGACACCATGCACCCACGAGAAAAAGCGGTCGACGCGTTTCAAAAACAGTTTGGCAAAGAACCGCGCTTTTTGGCGATAGCCCCCGGCAGGGTGAATCTGTTGGGAGAGCATGTGGATTACAACGACGGCTTCGTATTGCCAGCCGCCATCGATCGGGCTACCTTTTTAGCCTTCTCCCCCTCTGAAGATAACTGCAACCATATTTTGGCCGCCGATTTCAATGAGCAAGCGGATTACTCCCAATTTACTTTGGGCGATAAATGTGACCTGGATGGTAACCCGCTACGCGATTGGGTATATTACCCTGCCGGTGTGGCATGGGCGCTGGAGGATGCCGGTTTGGAAGCAAAGCCGATCGTTGGGGCGTTCAGCTCAAACATACCACGCGGTTCCGGCCTTAGTTCATCGGCAAGTGTGCTTGTCAGTTTTGCGGTCGCATACCAACAAATCAGCGGATGGAATATTGAACCGATGGCATTGGCAAAACTCGGCCAAAAAGCTGAAAACCAGTATGTTGGGGTTAATTGCGGCATTATGGACCAATTTGCCAGTGCTTGTGGCGTGGAGAACCACCTATTGTTGCTGGATTGCCGCAGCCTTGAATGGCAAACTGTACCCCTTTCCGACCAGTTGGCGATCGTCGTTGCCGATACCAGCGTTCGGCGAAAATTGACCAGTGGAGAATACAATAAACGCCGGGAAGCATGTGAGGAAGCTGTAGCAGTCCTAAAGCATCATTTACCAAAGATCAATTCCTTGCGGGATGTTGATGTAATTGAGTTCGAAAAATTTAAAACCTACCTTCCTGAAACCCCGCGAAAGCGCGCAGAGCATGTTGTCTACGAGATTGAGCGAGGAAAAAGCGCACCCGCCTTGCTTGGAAATGGCGATTTTGATGGCTTTGGCAGGCTAATGGAACAATGCCACGCAAGCCTGCGAGACTTATATGAGGTCTCATGCCCGGAATTGGACTTAATGACCGAATTGGCAAAAGATCTGCAGGGTTACATCGGTGCCCGCCTTACGGGTGCCGGTTTTGGCGGATGCACCGTCAACCTGGTTCATGCCCAGGTCGCCAACCATTTCGCCCAGCAACTTGCACAACGCTATAACCAAAAAAGCGGGCTCACTGCAGAGATCTATGTTTGCAAGGCATCCCGTGGCGCAAGCGTTGAGAATCTATAACGATGCCCTTCAGTACTTCAACGTGCACTGATTGATTGAAAGCCGATAGATTGGAACGATTATTGGTGTGCGTCGGCGGCAACGCGGACCCGGATGAGATGGTGCGAGCCGGTGAGCATTATGCGCTGAGGAATGGAATGCAGTGGGATGTTTGTAATGTAGAGACAGCCAGCGAGCTGGCAAAGCCCGTAGGTACCCAACAACGATTAAAGGCTGCCCTGCAGAAAGCCGAATATGGTAACGCAAAGGTTGTGTTGCTTTACGCTGACGAGGACGTACATTCTATCGCCGATGCGATCTCAACGTATGCACGTCGGATCAATGCCCGCACGATCATGCTCTCACGTGGTCAAAAAAGATCATTCTGGATGGCCAAGGACCTTCCGGGCGTATTACTGCGGGAACATGCCGATCTTGATCTTGTCATCATCAGCCGGCACGGTCATCCGCCAATTGCCCCCACCCAGGATAGCCCCACAAACTCGCTTGCAGACCATTTAAAAGCATTGGCGCTGGTGGGTATTGCCACAGCCACGAGCGCCTTCTTTGAAAACTATCTGGCTCCTGCCAACATCATGCTGGCGTTGTTGTTGGCCGTTTTACTATCCGCACTGATGCTGGGTCGAAGACCGGCGATCTTGGCTGCAATTGTTGGTGTATTGGTGTTCGACCTCTATTTTGTACCACCTCGCTTTACGCTGGAAGTTGATGATAGCGAGTACCTGCTAACCCTGATCGGCTTCATCCTCACCAGTATCATCATTAGCGCACTGGCCACGCAACGTCGGTTTAATCATTTTGAAGCAAGAGAACGAGAAAAGGACGCCAATCTGTTATATTCGCTGGGTAAAGAACTTGCCCAGGCGCAGGAGGTTTCGGAGGTCGGCGTTGTACTGGAACGCCACCTTGTATTGGATTTTGGTACCGATGTATGCTTGTATCAGCCAGGCTCGTCTAACATGTTGTTGGTATACCCAAGCCCCGGCCAAACCCCTAACGCTCAAGAGCAAAGTTGGGCAGATTGGTGCTTTCGCAATAACGAACCCGGTGGCAGCTCATCCAGCGTCCTTGCTTCCTCAGACCCATTGTTTTATCCGCTGAGCGCCAGCGATATGGTCGTAGGCGTACTCAGTTTTAAACCGAACCAACCCCAGGCTTCGGTTAGCCTGGGGAAGTTGCGGATACTTAGCGCTGTGTGCACCCAGGCAGCATTGGCCTTGCAACGAATTCAGCTTACAGAACAAGCTAAACAACTGAAATTGGCGCAGGCAACCGAAAAACTACAAAACGCCTTGCTGAATTCCATCTCCCACGAATTGCGTACACCATTGGTAAGTATCACCGGCGCACTTTCCCTGTTGGATGCGGAGACAAACCGGGAAGAAAAAAGCCAGTTTACTGAACTGGTTCACCATGCTTTTGCCGAAGCCCAAAGGTTAAACCAGTTGGTCGGAAACCTGTTGGAGATGGCTCGCTTGGAATCGGGGGCTTTGAAGCTGAGAAAACGAACCACAGACATTAGCGATCTGATCGGTACCGCCATTAGCCAGATTGAAACCAGGGCTGAAGGGCGCCATTTTAGTGTCAGGATGAGCCCTGATATGCCAGCTCCAAACCTGGACTTTGTTTTGATCACCCATGTTTTGGTTAATCTATTAGACAATAGCCTGAAGTATAGCCAACCGGACAGTGAGATTGAAATTGAAGCCGAATCCTCTGCAAGCTCGATACAGATCCGCGTAATGGACCGCGGAATCGGCATTACCCCCGGTGAGGAAGCACAGATCTTCGAAAAATTCACCCGCGGAACCAATACATCAGACACCAAGGGTACAGGTCTCGGTTTGGCCATTTGCCATGGAATTGTGGAAGCCCACGGTGGAAGCATCAGCGCATTTGCTCGCCCAGAAGGTGGCGCGATTTTTGTGGTAAAGCTGCCGGTATAATAATCTCTATGACGGTTAATAAAGCACGCATTCTGGTGATCGATGACGAGAAAGCGATTCGAAAATTCCTAATTGCAGCCCTTGGCCAAGGTTACCATGTGTTCGAAGCCTCTACCGGCGCCGAGGGGATCGCGGCGGCAGCTACCCACCATCCTGATCTGATCTTGCTGGACCTGGGTTTGCCAGACATGGATGGCATCGTTGTGACCCAACGATTGCGGGAGTGGACCAAAACACCGATCCTCATATTGTCGGTTCGTGAAGATGAATCTGGCAAAATTGCCGCGTTAGACGCAGGCGCGGATGATTACGTAACCAAACCCTTTGGCACTGGCGAATTATTGGCCCGCATCAGAGTTGCATTGCGCCGCGCCGAACAGGCAGGTGTCTCCGATGCCCTTTTCGATGATGGGTGGTTAAAAGTAGATCTGGCTGCAAGGATTGTCAGCATCAACGGGGTGGCAACCCAACTAACCCCCAATGAGTATGATCTGTTGCGTTTATTCATTGCCCATCGAGGCAAGGTGCTAACCCACAAATTCATTTTGCAACAAGTGTGGGGAGACAATTATTCTGACGGGCATCACCTATTGCAAGTGAATGTCAGTAACCTGAGGAAAAAGATCGAGCAGGATCCAGCCCAGCCACAACGTATCCGAACCGAACCCGGAGTTGGGTATCGTTTTACCGCTGAGCCTGCCTCAGGAAATTAGGTAATTCCTTGATGTTTTCTTGACATCTGTGGGTGTTATCTTGCTGCCGGCTTATGCCTTCGTCGTAAAACCGATATAGAATAAACCCTTGGGAATTTAAAGCATTATCGTTCCCAAAGAAAGGATATTATGGCAACATTATCAAACCCAGCGGACCACATCTCAGCGGAATTTGTCCGGCACCGCGAATTATTTGAAGCGCAGCCAACTCTCAACCAACGTTTTTTTGAGCAGCAGGCAAAACTGATCGCCGATGCTATCAGCCGCAACCGGACCAGTATCTCTGTGCAACTGCCAGACCGTGTTACCTTGTTTGTTCGAAACGTCCAAACCCCTATCGAGGTCAGTTTGCCATCAGGCCAACGTGATGTAAAAATTGGCAATGCCTTGTCAGTCTTTGGCAAAAGGGACTTGTTGCACGAAATGATCCATAAAATGGCAGAAATGGAACACAACCCCGACGCGGCGATCTCTGGTTGCGGCGGATTGATACGCTATGCAACCGCCACCCATTTGGTTCACCATGTTTTACCCGCTGGCAAGGTGGTGGAATATGTTCCATTGCCTGATGAAGCAATCCCGACCATTCCGGCTACAGATGCCAATCCTGAATCAGCCATCACCCAAGCCAGTGACGCTATCGCCGAAGAGGGCGATAAACCCACAAACCGCGGAGAACTTCAAACTCCATTTGTGCCGGCACAACGTGTTTTCTTTTTACCCCAATGGGTAGCTTTTGAACCGAGCGGCCGAATTTTGGGCACTGTTGGCGAGGCTGACGCAAACTTGCGCAGCATGCAAAACTATGTGGCCATCTTGCACCGCGCCAGTTCCATTGCGCCGTACATCGTTGCGGATGAGGAATACCAACGCAAACGCTATGGCATCTTGGGCCAACTCATCAACCAGGGCCGCGCATTGGCCACCTATCGCACCAACGAGATCATTGAAGCGGTTAAGCAACGTGCCACAGCAGGAACCCTCAACCGGGGCCTGTCCTTGTCAATGCCATATTTTGATGACCAATCGCTGGAACTGCGGAATCGTAATTTTGAAGTTATTCCGGCAGGACGGATCCAATTTGTGCCAGCCTTTGTGGTAAGGGCTGTGCGCGAAGAACTGGCCAAGGCCGAACAAGATACCCGGCTTAATAAATCCACCCGCAGCCATCTGATCCTAAATTTGCTGCTCATTCACGACGCGTTCCTGCGTTAACCCGTACATCAGGTGAAATTATGTTATTTTCAATAGGTTTGTTGATCGTCATTGTCTTTTTAGCCTACAAGGCATCTCCGGTAGAGAAGCAGGAAGACGCCCATGTGCACGGCGCCGGGCAGATCGGCTTGTTGGCCGCGGTGGCATTGTTCGGTGTAGATTACTTTACCTCCTACTTTTACGCTACGGGCGAGATGCTGCACGCCCTGCACCCGTATGGATTGGAGCGTTACGGTTACCTCACCGCCGCTGTGATCGCTGTAGCCAATGTTACCTTCGGCTTTTTGTATATGTACTCGCTGGGGATCTTCAATGAAGGCGGTGGTTCATATACTGCATCCATGCGCTATTTGACCCCTGGTCTATCCTTGGTGGTGGCGGTAGTTCTAATTCAAGATTACGTTCTTACTATTGTCGTTTCTTCACTTTCAGGCGGCGATCAGATGCTCTCAATCTTGGGGTTATATGGCAAGTATTGGTGGTTGCACTTTTTAATAGGTGCTTTGCTTTCTTCAATTACTTATTGGCTTACAATCCGCGGTCGTGGAGAAAGCGCCGCAGTCGTGTTCACCTTGCTTGGCGTGTTCGTGATGCTGACCGTTGTGATGTTCATTGGCCTCTTTGTTGCCCACGCAAAAGGGGTAGAAGCCATACCACCTACCGAAACACCACACGCGGTTGCCAGTATTTGGGAAGCACTTTATCACATGCTGACCGCATCGATGAAGGGTATGGTAGCGCTCTCAGGTCTTGAGGCAATGTCAAATGGCATCCAATTCGTCAAGGATGAAGATTTTGGCCTTGTTCGCTGGGGCAAAAAACACTTGAAGAAATTACAATGGTTGTGGGGATACTATAGCGGCAAAAGCGGTATCGGCCGTATGGTGCAAACCTCCTTCCTGTTTTATGGCGGTATCACCACGTATCTGCTTACCGCCTTCGCCATCCGCTTCGATGTTTACGACGGTACAATGAACCGTACCTTGGTTGGTAACCTGGCTCACATTGGTTTTCAACAATTGGGTGGCAACATCACCATTCCTTTACCGGGTGGTGTGGTAGCGGAAGGCCCATTATTGTTTTGGGTGTACCAAATTCTGGCGGTGTTCTTGCTTGCTGCCGCCAGTATGACGGCCATGCAAGACCTTCAAGCCACCGCCTGGCGCGATGTTGCGATCGGCGAGATCCCTGAGATCGTAGTTTACCGAAATCCTGCCGGTACATTTACCCGTTCGGTAACCGCCGGATTTATTTTGGCTGTAATCATTATGTTCGTTGTGCAAGGAAAAACCAGCACTGCAGTTCCGTTTTACGGCGTAGGCGTATTTATGCCGATCACAGTAATGGGGTTTGCGATCCGCAAACACATAAGTGTTACTTTTACCGGCAGAAAACGTGCCTGGGGCGTAGGCTTGGCCACATTTGCGGGAAGTTTATCTGCCTTGGTTTTTGTTGGACAAATTGTAGGTAAATGGACCGAAGGGGGTTGGGTGGTGTTGATAACCTTCAGTGTCCTTATCCTTTTTGCCAATATATTGTTATTGATCCCAGGCGGAAAACGAGATCCAAAAGATATTCACCGTATTGTCCGCGAAAAAGCACGTGTCGGCGGCGCTATGGCATCCATTGTTGAATGGCAAAGCCTAAAAATGCAGGAATACCGCTTCGGGGTGCTTGGAAAGATTCAACAATTTGCGATCAAGTCCGCTGACCTTTTTGGGGTCCGAAATCCAATTGTATTTGAGCTGGAAACCCCCGCACCAGCCGGTGATTATGATCATGCTCTCCATGTCGATCACCCAGAAGCGCCCTCTTTGTTGCAAGAATTCTTGGACAAAGACGACCCCAAGCTGGGCGGTGCTCCCAAGGAGACCCATCACGAGGAATGAACAGTTTGAAATGTCAAAAGACCCCATGTATGTGGGGTCTTTTTGTTTATGTTGCTTGGACTTGCAAATTATTTCAAATAATCCAACCAAGGGGTTTGGTAGGCGATCATGGTTTCGAGTAATTCTTCAATTCCGTGATAGTTGTTGACGATAGGATCGACCAATAATGCTTGCAAGGCAACCGCTCGCGAACCATTAATGGCAGCTTCTGCGGTTAGGTCGTGCACCGCAACCTGGTTGGTAAGCAAACCTGCAAATCCAGCCGGCAGCTTGCCCATTCGCAAGGCGTGCAAACCGGTTTTATCCACCTTAGCTGGCACTTCTACCGCTATCCAATCTGGCAGGTTTTCGATGGCGCCGTTGTTGGGGATGTTGACCGCCTCCTCGATGGTACCTGAATCGGCTAACATGCCTTCCATGATCGGTACCACCCGCTCTTTCAGTTTTAACTCCAATTTTGGCTCTACTTTTGAAAGGTATCCCTTATAAAAGTTGTAGAAGTCGAGGATGCCCTTGTGGTCGGTCACATCATAAGCCCACTGAATGTATTCGCCAAAATGGCTATCAGAAGTGATCGGCAGGAGGCCAAATTTTTCTAATATCACCTGGAAGACCTTCCGCTCCGGCCAGGCCTCCAGTGTCATCCCGCTCAGGTCTTCGACCCTTTCCGGCCATGCACCGGTCTCTTTAAAGTACTTCTCGATTGCGTTCATCGAGGGCATCCGCGAAAAAAACTGTGGGGCGCGTTGTCGGATATCGGGGTAGGCGTCTTTGCCGGTGGCAAGGTACTTGGCGCTAAGCACTACCGAAAAATGGTTGAGCCCGGCAGCCCGTACTTCAAGTTGATCGTACGGCACACCCAAAATATGCGGAAGGTACTGCCGTAACGATGCGATCTCGTGGCATAAACCAACAAATTTTATACCCGGGAAGGCGCGGTGCACCGTGGTGGTGATTCGGCTCATTGGATTGCTAAAGTTAAAGACCGTTGCGTTGGGGCATATTCGCATAACATCGGCGCAAATGGCAAGGATCGGCGGGAGGATGCGCAGGGAGTGGAATAAACCACCCGGGCCTCCGTTTTCGCCATATACCTGCTGTATGCCATATTGCTGTGGAATGCGCCAATCTTGCTCCCAAAGGTCAAATCGGTTCCCAACTTCGATGGAACTGATGATGAAATCCGCGCTTTGCAGGGCGGTCGGCCTGTCGGTTGTGGCTTTAATGGTGTAAGGCAAGTTGTGCTGGTCAATAAAACTTCTTGCGGTCGTTTCTACGACCGCGAGGCTATTAGGGTTAATATCATGCAGTATGATCTCGCTGCCTTGCAATATCGTGCTTTGCAAAATATCGCCGATAGTGCCATAACCAAATTGGGCGCTGCCCGCCCCGATCAACACAATTTTGTTTGCCATATTTTCTCTCATTGATGCACTAAGCAGGCTTATTGTAGGTAGAATTATAATCAGGTATGGAAAATGGCAGCGTTGCAGCGATCAAACCACCAGGTGTGACCAAAATCACTTTTCTGGTAATGATGGGAGTTGCCGGTTGTGGCAAGTCTACATTGGGCATTGCAGTTGCCCAGGCTCTGGGGTGGAGTTTTATTGAAGGGGACGACCTGCACCCCGCCAAGAATATCGCAAAAATGGCGGGCGGAACTCCCCTCAATGACGATGACCGGGCTACCTGGTTGGCTTCCCTGCGCGAAAAGATGGATACCTATCGGCAAATTGGCCAACCGGCGGTGGTGGCATGCTCTGCCCTCAAACAGAAATATCGGGATATGTTGGACGGGCCAGACCTATTGTATGTATACCTGCGCGGTTCGAAGGCAACAATTCGTAAAAGGTTGGATGCCCGCGCCGGCCATTTTATGGGACCAGACATGCTGCAAAGCCAGTTTGATATATTGGAAGAGCCCACCGGGGCTTTAGTGTTGGATATAGAAAAAAACCCGCAGCAATTGATCGGAGAGATCCTAATGGCTATAGAACTACCAAATTATCAGGTCGGAATGGTTGGATTGGGAGTGATGGGTCGCAACTTGGCCCAAAACTTGCAAAACCACGGGTGGAGCGTTATTGGTTTCGACCCGGCCATCGACCAAGCGATCGTACCAACACTGCGACTGGCAAGCTCCCCTGCCGAATTGGTTGCCAGTCTGCAAACACCCCGCAAGGTGTTCGTTATGGTTCCAGCAGGCGAATCGGTAGACGAAGCCATAAAAGGGCTGCTTCCTGCCCTCTCAGCTGGCGATGTGATCATCGATGGCGGTAACACTCACTTCAAGGATACTCAACGGCGCACGGAAGAATTGTCCAAACAGGGCATCTTGCTAATTGGCAGTGGCGTTTCAGGTGGTGAAAGTGGGGCATTGCATGGACCAAGCCTGATGCCTGGCGGCAACCCAAATGCATGGCCGCTTGCGCAAAGCATGTTTGAGTCTATTGCAGCCAAAACCAGCCACGGTGAGGCTTGTGTGTCTTGGATGGGAAAAGGCGGTGCAGGTCATTATGTAAAAATGGTCCACAATGCCATAGAATATGCCATGATGCAATTAACCGCCGAAATCTACGACCTGCTACATCGCGGGTTGGGCACAAACAATACCCAAGTTGCAGCCGCCTTTAAGCAATGGAACCAGGGACGTTTGCATGGCTACCTGATAGAACTTACAGCCCAAGTCCTCACTAAACAAGACCCATTCACCGGAGGACACTTGGTTGATGTGATCGCCGATCAGGCTGCCCAAAAAGGTACGGGGAAATGGGCAAGCCAAGATGCCCTCGACCTTGCGGTAGCGGTCCCCATTTTAAATGCCGGGGTAGAAGCGAGAATCCTATCAGCAAACCGGGAATTAAGGGGGATGCTGGCAAAAGCATACCCAAACACCACAAATTCATCCAACTATTCACCCACATTGGATCAAATTGAAGAAGCCCTTTATGCCGCCTTTTTACTTGCCTATGCGCAAGGCATGGAGCAAATTCGCGCCGCTTCAAGCGAATATGGTTGGGAGATAAACCTCGCCAACGCTGTTTCAGTTTGGCGGGCAGGTTGTATCATCCGCGCCGATATATTGGAGTTGTTGGTCCAGGCCTTGCAACAACCACAATCGGACCGACATTTGCTATTGGCTCCGATCATTCAAAGCACTCTGAATTCTTGCAGCTCATCACTGCGAGCTGTCGTTTCAGGCGGCATTGAACGCAGTATCCCAATGCCTGCCTTTGCCTCCGCGATCGCTTCATTTGATTCTGTGCGATCAGCTACATTGCCCGCCAACCTTATCCAAGCGCAGCGGGATGCTTTTGGTGCCCATACCTATCAAAGGGTCGATATTCCGGGCACCTTCCACAGTGAATGGTAAGTTTAAGATCGAAAACAATTTGATAAGTGAGGAAACCATGTTGATACTGGAAGTGAATATTAATGTTAAACCTGATCAGGTCGATGCGTTTATTACCGCCACCATCCAAAATTGCCAAAACAGCCGCAAAGAAGCAGGTGTGCTGCGTTTTGAGCTGTACCAAGACGCGGAGAACCCTGCCCATTTCACCCTGCTGGAAGTCTACCGAGATGCCGCAGCCCAAGCCAGCCATAAACAAACCGGGCATTACGAACAATGGCGCCTGGCTGCCGAACCCCTTATGTCGGAGCCACGAAGGCGTACATTGTATAAAAACATCTCTCCCAGCGATGCTGAATGGAATTGAATTTCGAGTTCGCTACCGCTGGGCGCATATACTTTGGTGAAGGCAAGGTGGCCTTGGCGCCAAAAGTGGTTGCCGAGTATGGATCAAAGGCGTTGGTTGTTTGCGGCAAAAGCCACAGGCCATACCAAAGTGCCTTGATCGAAAACTTGCGACTGAACGGCATTGGTGTCGAGATCATCCGCGTAAGTGGCGAACCTGCCATTGAGGAGGCTGAAGCTGGCGCGGAGCTTGCCATCCGAACTGGCTGCCAAGTTGTGGTCGGTTTTGGAGGTGGCAGCAGCCTGGATTGTGCCAAGGCAGTGGCCGCATTGGCTACCAACCCTGGCCCGGCACTGAACTACTTGGAGGTGATTGGCAAGGGATTGCCCTTACGGAACACCCCGCTTCCGATCATCGCCATCCCCACTACTGCCGGCACGGGTACCGAGGTAACACGCAACGCCGTACTGATGAGCCGGCAAACCAATCTCAAGGTGAGCCTGCGCCATTTATTGATGATCCCACGGGTTGCGATCGTTGACCCAACCCTTACATACAGCATGCCAGCGGATGTAACTGCCGCAACGGGCATGGACGCACTCTCACAATTGATCGAACCTTACTTATCCACCGGACGAAATTCATTTACCGATCTTTTTTGTGAGGAAGGCATCAAACGAATTGGCCGGGCTTTGCTGGTGGCCTGGCAAAATGGCGAGGATGCTACCGCCCGGAATGACATGTCTTATGCAAGCATGCTCAGCGGCTTGGCATTGGCCAATGCCAAGCTGGGAGCTGTTCATGGATTTGCTGGTCCCGTCGGTGGCATGTTCAACGCGCCACATGGCATGCTGTGTGCCCGTTTTTTGGCACCCGTAATGCGCGCCAATCTGCGAGCCACACAAGCAGACGCCCAGTTATCATCTCTGCTTCCGCGTTTTCGCTTCATCGCCCAAGCTCTTGGAGGCAGCGCAAACATACTACCCGAAGATGGTATTCGGTGGGTAGAGACAGCCTGCCAATGGATGGGTGTGCCCACCTTGGGTTATTATGGGGTTACCAGTGCCGATGTACCTCGAATCGTAGTGGCTGCCAAAAACGCCAGCAGCATGAAAGGTAACCCGGCTTTACTGACCGATGGAGACCTTGAGCGGATTGTATTGGAAGCGATCAACCCCGATGTTGGCGAGCGTGCTTGACAATCCTTGTGTCGATGGTTATAAGGATTCTATGATTAAAACCTTGCGAATTGTGGTTCTCCTGGCTCTTGCAGCCGGATGTGCCAACTTGCCCACACCAATTTCATCTGTTCTGGATGGATCGAGCGGCCAGACTGAGCTTCCAAACGGGTCCCCCGGCGCCCCGCCGAATTCAGGTATCCAGGCCGTAAACCCGATCGAACCGACAGCAGTCCCCTCTGCGACCTCCCTGCCCAACCCAACATTGATCCCGCCGCTAACCACCAATGTGATCGAGCAATTCATTCTGAATGGAGAATATGGCAAGGTACGAGCCGACCTGACCACCACAACTACAGCAGAAGGCTTGTGGTTGCTTGGAAAAACTGAATTTTTGGCCGAAAACAGTGCTGCCGCGCTGGAATCTTTGCGGGCAGTGACTGTTCAGTTCCCTGGAAGTATCCAAGCTCAACGGTCATGGTATCTGCTGGGTGAGATTTATACCAGCCTGGAACGGTATGAAGAGGCTATCGTCGCCTACGAAATGTTTGGCCGACTGAGCCCATTGTTTGCCACAGAGATCAAGGAAAAAACCGCCAATTGTTATTCCTTTTCTGGCCAATATAGCAAGGCGATCGAGTTGTATGAGCAGGTTCTGGCAACCAAACCTGAAAACGAGAAAGTGCGAACCAAGATCGGCCGAGCCTACTTGTTCAACGATCAACCTGAACAAGCCTTGGCAATATTTGACGAGATCGCGGGCAGCACCAAAGACGATTACACCAAAGCGCAAATGGACCTGCTTGCCGGCCAGGCGTTGATCAATGCCGGACGGCAAGATGAGGCCTTTGCCAGGTGGACCAACGCGGTGGTAAATTACCCTCTGGCTTTCGATAGCTACGCAGCCCTTAATGGTTTGCAAACCTATGAACAACCAGTTAGCGAGCTTGATAAAGGGCTGGTGAGCTATTTTGCCGGCGATCATGATACGGCTTTGCTGGCATTTAATTCCTATCTGGAACAAAGCCCACAAAATGATGGGACCGTTTATTTCTACATCGGACTCATCCAGCGCGAAAGCGGTAGCTATACACAGGCGATCAACGCCTTTGATACCCTCATCAACGACCATCCCGAAAATCGGATGTTTAACTCCGCTTGGGATGAAAAAGCTTACACCCAATGGGCCTATTTGGATGACTACAAGGGCGCCGCCGAGACACTGGAATTGTACGCAAGCCTATTCCCCGGCAATAATCTTGCCGCCACCTACCTGCTGGAAGCAGGACGCGTGCGGGAACGAGGTAAGGATCTTGAAGTGGCAGCCCGCGTGTGGGAAAGCCTGCCGGTACAATTCCCCGACTCAAATGAACGGTTTGTAGCGCTAATGTACGCAGGCACAACCCGTTATCGACTCAACCAATTTGACTTGGCCAAAGAAAATTTTGACCGGGCATTACAAATATCGAAAAACGATGAAGAAGTGATACGATCCAACTTTTGGTTGGGAAAAACAGCACTCGCCATGGGTAATGGCACCGATGCCAATTTTATTTGGCAAAAACTGATGTCAACAGACCCACTGGGATATTACGGTTTGCGCGCTGATGAAATTTTGAATGGCAAGCAACCCTGGCAAAGCCAACCGAATTTGATGGACTCCCAACCTATTTCGATGATAAAGGAGCGGACGGATGCGGCTGTTTGGCTTAAGCTAACCGCCAGCTTGCCCGCAGAGATGGACCTGTTACAACTTGGCACAATCCAGGAGGATATTCACTTCATCCAAGGTTTGGAATACTGGAACATGGGAATGTTTGAATACGCCAAAGGGGAGTTTGACCAGTTGGAAGCTCACCTGGAAAATGACCCAGCCGCTTTATTCAGCCTCGGAAATTACCTGATCGATATTGGGGCAATAAAAAACGGTATCACCGCACTTCGCCAAGCTCTGACCGCGCTTGGATACGATGATCATTATCAAAGTACCAATGTGCCCCCATATTTTAACAAGGCAAGATACGGCTTGTATTATTACGATTTGGTTAAGTCGGAATGTGAGAAATATGGGTTGGACCCGTTATTGGTTACCAGTTTGATCCGACAGGAAAGCCTGTTCGAAGGGTTTATCCATTCCTCCGCAGGCGCGCGAGGGGTTATGCAGATCATGCCCGCGACCGGCGAGAGCATTTCAGCCAATATGGGTTGGCCGGCAGGTTATAGCGCTGATATGTTATATCAGCCAAATGTAAGTATCGGCTTGGGCACATGGTACCTCAATTCCAACTTAAATTATTTACAAGGGAATATTCCAGTCGCACTGGCAGGGTACAATGCGGGGCCAGGAAATGCCGCCATTTGGGCTGAGCTTGCCGGAAATGACCCAGACTTATTTGTCGAAGTTGTACGTTATGGGGAGACCCGCGATTATGTTCGCGGCATATACGAAACCTACCGAATGTACCAAAAATTGTATACCGCCAACAAATAAATGCCTTACCCTTTAGAGGTGGCAAAGGAGAGAGGCTGACTTTTTTCCAAAGTCAGCCCCTTTTCATTACTTTAGCAAACCGATGATGAAATTTGTGGCGAACTGCAATATCAACAACAATACCAATGGGCTAAAGTCGAACATCCCGACAGGTGGCAAAACCCGGCGGATAGGATCGAGAAGCGGGCTCACGATTCGATCTACAAATTGGCGGATAGGATGATACGGTGATAAAAAGTAGGACAAAATCACATGTGCGATTATCGCAAAATATAACACTTGCGACAGAATGGCAATAAATTGGACCAAATAGCTCATTTTTCCTCGTTTAGTTGGATACGGCTACCCAATATGGCAGTTCCGATGCGAACCATGGTAGCTCCTTCTTTAATTGCGGCAATATAGTCTCCGGAAGTGCCCATGGACAGGTGTGGCAGGATAAAACGCGGGTCTTCTTCTTGAATCCAATCGCGTAGTTGGCGCAATTTGGCAAAATAGGGGCGAGCAAATTCCGGGTCTTCGCTCCATGGTGGCATGGTCATAAGACCCACAATAACCACCGATGGTAAAGCAGCAACCTGCCGGGCTAATTCCAATATTGCAGGCCATCTGTTACGTTGCTGCGCAGGCAAGCCAAACTTCGACTCCTCGCCGCTGACGTTGCATTCCAGCAGGATAGGCAAAGGGCTTGCGCCAGCCAGCCTCGCATGGTCAAGTTTTTCGGCTATACGAAAAGTATCTACGCTGTGAACCATCCCAAATCGAGCTGCCACGATACCGGCTTTTCGGCTTTGAATATGACCGATCATATGCCAAGTTGGTTGTTCTGGACCAAGTTGGTCCATTTTTTCGGCCGCCTCTTCTGGGTAATTCTCGCCAAAGGTATCAATGCCAGCCTGCATAGCAGCGCTTATCACTTCGACGCTTTTTCGTTTGCTCACCACGATCACCTTGACACTATCACCGCGATTGCGATATTTCAATATGGCGTCTGCCACTTGCTCTTGTACGGCATCATAATTGTGCCGGATCTCTTCTACTCGCCCTTCCATCATTCCATTCCTTCAGGCAAGGCCATGATCACGCCAAAGCGGCCAGTTCGGCCTTTTTCGGCTCGGTGAGAAAACCAGTCATTGGTGTGGCAAGCGGTACAAATTCCCGCCAATTCAATGTGTTCAACCCCGGCATTTCGCAGGTCGTACTCGTTGGCTGCCCACATATTAAAGTGTGCTTTCCCATGGGCGCTCTCTTGTAACAACTCATTAGCCTTTCTGCCGTAGGATGTGATCACTTGTTCAATTACCTGATGCCCAACCTCGTAATGGCATGGGCCTATGGATGGACCGATGACAGCCTGGATATCGCCGGGATCACTACCAAATATATGGGTAAAACCACGGACCAAATTACTGGCAGCATGTTTTACGGTACCCTGCCAGCCTGCGTGGGCAATCCCTACCACCCTTCTTACTGGATCATACAACAACACCGGGGTGCAATCGGCAAAGCGCATAAACAAGGTAACATCCGGGTTGGCTGTCAACAATGCATCGGCGCGAATCTCACGCGGGTTTGTATGCGAGGCGGCAGTGTGCGGGGAATTGGCCAGCACATAATCGGGACCGTGCACTTGCCAGCAATCAAACATGCTGGAAGTATTTTTTCCCAACGCGCCAAACAAGATTTGCTTGTTCGCCAGAACAGATCCTGGTTCATCGCCCACTGTCCCGCCGACATTTAGCGAGGTTGCGTGGTTGTTGCTTACCCCGCCATGTCTTGAGAATATGCCGTGGGTCACATTGCCAAACCGCTCAAAGGTCAGATATTTAAGGCCGTTCTGCTCCACGACAAGCATGGTTATTCCCTCATCGATTCATCAATGATAGGAAAACCCAGCCAAGCTGTTCCCCAACCGAACAGAAAACCGGTAAATGTGCGTACGAACGGAGTGCTCTCGCGCAATGGCAGCCAATCAGAGATCGCCGCCAGTGGAATTTGGCTGACAAGTTGCGAACCACCATCCAAAGCGATTGGCAGCAGAGAAAAGAGCAACCATGCCGGTACAGGCAATGGTTTGATATATTTTTTAAAGACAACAAAAAGTACAGCAAACAGGATCAATCCGGTATAAATGGCTACATCCCGCTCACACAACGCTACTTTGTAGCCCATTATCGGATTGCCAACAAAGGCTCGCGCGCCTAAAAGATCTAACTCAGACAAACCGGTGATCTGGCCAAAAGTAGACAATTCAGATACATGGGCTGCCTCACGTGGATAAACAGCCTGCTCTCCAAATAGGAAGAAGGAACGAAAAGCGAGCTGATGGCAGAAAAAACTGTAAATTGTGTAAATCAGGTTCGCAAGGTTGGTATACCCCCAATGCATCAGAAAAGGTGGCATGAAGGCCCCACCCAAATACATCGCAAAGAATGACGTCATTAAAGCTAACCAGTGATCACTAAACCAAACGTTGATCCGATTTAATCCGACCGCAGGAGACGACGCGGCATTGGCGCGGGCTTGTTGGTCCTTCCCGTGCAAAGCGCTGCGTATCGCTACTTCCAACCGTTCTTTTTGAATAGGCGCGCGTAACGTATACGATCCAATCACCACAACTGGTATCTGTTCCATAAATTGTTTGTGCTTGGCAGGGTCTTTTTCAATGTCAAATTCCTGCACTTCGATGGGATATTGTTGTGCCAATTCGCGCAGCCAGTCGGCGGTTTCCTCACACAAATGGCAGCTTGTCCGTGTATACAAGGTGATCGAAATCATTTTGCCTACAGGCCTGTACTCCAACCCGGGAATAAAATGGCGATCTTGTTAAAAGCGCCTGTCATCAACAAAAAGCCAACCACAACCATCAGGCTTCCCATCACCACCTCGGTGATGCGCATCACTTTGGCAAATTTTTTCAACAAAGTGGAAACCCAACCTATCCCCAGCGCGGCCAGCAGGAAAGGAATGGCCATCCCGAGTGAATAAGCCGACAATAAGGACAGGCCTTGCGATATTTCTCCACCATTCATTGCCAAGGTAAGGATGGCGCCAAGTACTGGACCAACACAGGGAGACCAACCCGCCGAGAAGAAAATGCCCATCAGAAAGGAGGAAGCGAGACTATAATTTCCGTTTTGCTCCATCTGAAACCGGCCATCCATCTCCAAAAATGGGATACGCAAGATGCCGATCATATGCAAGCCAAATACGATCACAATCAGCCCGCCGACCCTACCCAACCAAACCTGAATATCGATCAACCAGCCTCCCAGAGCTGATGAAAAGACTCCGAGGGTTATAAAAACAAAACTAAAACCAAGTACAAATGCAATTCCGTGCAAGAAGGTGATCAATTTATTGTCTTGCCCGGGTGCAACGCCTGCAGCGCGGCCACTTAGGTAGCCAATATATGCCGGCACCAACGCCAATACGCAAGGGGATAAAAAAGAAGCAATGCCGGCGATAAACGACAAGCCGATGGTTACGTTTTCAAAAGCCATTGATTGTTATTCCAATTCTGATTAGTAAATTCGCTCTTCTACATCTACCTGGGTTCCGCCAGGCATTCCAACTGTAATATCATCCTCATCGAGAGAACATGTAGGTGTGCTCCATCTAAAGATCCACTTGGAATGGTCTGGCATTACATTGACACAACCATGCGACCGTGGGACACCGTAATCATTATGCCAAAAAGTTGAGTGAATGGCCACACCCTCAGAAAAGAAGGTGGCCCAGGATATACCCGGTGTGTCATATCCACCGCCAGTGGCAGTTCCTCCAGCCATGTGGATGGAAAGGGATTTGCGCCACGTGCGATGGCCTTCACCGACGGGGGTTGACCAGGCATCCACCGGATTCCCATATGCATCGAACTTGGCTCCGCTGGATACCTTACAGAAGAACACCTCGCGATCTTCTTCGTAACACGAAAGTGTTTGATACGTTAGGTTCACCTTGATCCGTTTTGTTACCGGGTCTACATCCGGATGGATCGGGCTAACTTCCTCTGCGGTAAGTGGGCGAAATGCCGCCCCCTCTGCCCAGAAGATATCTCCATAGCTGCCATATTTTTCATTGATCCGGTAGATCCAGTTCCCGGTTACATCACTTTTCTTGATCTGATCGATCCACATTACCTGGCTGTAATACAATCGGGTAGGCAGACCGATTGCCATCGCATCCTTGATCCATGGCGAGGACGGGGCTTGATTCTCCAACACAAAGTCCACATACGGCACAGTCACTTCAGCCCAAAAACCTGATTTCCCATCTGGAAGTTGTGTAAGCGGTTCGTTGGGCCGGTTGAATACAGGCTGTACGTAAGATGCATGTACGAAACCGCCTTCAGTTTCTACCCAATTCTGGTTGATAAAATTGGTGTCCCTCCTCCCAACCACTTCACGGTACCAAGGGATCACGTCGTCAGAATATACGCTCCTGATCTTGGCATCCTGATAATTTGGGGTTTTCATGAGGTCCCATTTTCCCTCAACAATCCTGCCCAATTTTTCTCCCGCAGGGAATTGGGCTAAAGGAAATGTGCGGTCAAAGGGGCGCAAGGCGGCGAATCCTGCCATGCCACCTACCATTTTTATAAAATCACGTCGGTTAAAGGTCATTCATCACCTAAATAATTTCTCGAACCACAATCTGATCGGGCTTTGTTTTTTGATATAAAGCTCATATTCTTCATTCGCCGCGTCAAGGCCTTTCTTCATCACCGCATCCACATCTACAACATCAAGAATGCCAATTTCCTCGATCGCTGGTCGAATTATTATATCAGGTTGGTCCAATTGCAATCTGAGCTCACTTACTTGCCTTGACGAGGTTTCAATGGCGTCAGTCAGGACCTTAAAAGTTTTGCTAAGGCTGGTTCGGGCGAACTGATCTGCCAGAATGGCATTGAGCTTGCCATTGCGCATGGGAACCGGGCTTAATTGGCTAAGCCGATATTTGCCACTGAGAACAACAGCCGCCACAGGCAAACCGTTGCCTAATTTCCGTGCTGAACGTACTGGTACTGGATCCATCACAGCGCCGTCCACCAATACCATTTCCCCTACATATTGTGGCGGAAAGATGCCAGGGATGGCTATGGATGCCAGGACAGCGTCGCGTACACTTCCTTCTGTTATCTCGATCACCGAGTCGCTGACCAGATCGACACTGACCACACAACATGGGATATGCAATTGGTCGAACGTAATATCACCAAGTACTTTGTCTAAAAACTCCCTTACACCGCGGTAACCCAAAAAACCCGGACCATCAGAGAATGGCACGCTGAACAGGTGGTTTTGGTCCACCTGCCTGAACAAGTCTGCCATTTCATCGGGGCTGTATCCTTTGGCATACATGCTCGCGATAACACTGCCAATGCTGGTGCCAGCTACGGAATGGATCCGGACCTTTTGCTGAAGGAGGGATTTGATTGCGCCGATATGGGCCAAGCCCTTGGCACCACCTCCACCGAGCGCTAACGAGATCGCTTTCATTTTGCCTCCCCTGAGGAAGCCTGAATATCAAAATGCCGCATCGCTTTTTGCAGAGCCCGCTCTAATGCGTCGATGTCTTTTTCAGTGTTATACGCCTGCATCGAGATCCGGATCAGTTTATGGTCCTTCCATTGAATGACCGGCAACTCAACCTTATGCTGGTCATATAGAAAATCTTTCAAATCTGTTACTTCAAATTGGTTCGGAATAAAAATGGCTGCCATTTGGATATAGTTGGAGGAATCAGCATAGGCATTGGCAAATCCAGGCAATGTTATGATCCTTCCAATGGTTTCATCAAGCATTTGTTTGGCTTGTTTGTGGACATCCTCCCAACCATGCTTGACCCGAAAGTGAATGGCTGCCGGTACCGATAGATAGGCCGAGGGGTCCTTGGTCCCAGCCCATTGCAACAAGTCTACAAAGCGGCTGCCACTGCGCGACAAGTTATCCGCACCGTAGCCCCAACTCACAATCAAAGGATCTATCTGGTCTTTTATTTCTGGCCGGGCGTACATAAACGCCGCACCTTTGGGCGAGAGCGCCCATTTGTGGCAATTGCTGGTGTAATAATCGGCACCCAGCGTATCCAAATTCAAATCGATCTGTCCATAGGCGTGCGCACCATCAATAACCGTGAGAATGCCTCGCTTGCGTGCCTCGGCACAGATCGCTTCCACTGGCAAGCGCACCGCAGTCGGCGATGTTATGTGGCTGAGAAAGATCACCCGAGTGCGGTCGTTGATCCCTGCCATAAACTCGGCTGCCATCTGCTCCTGGGTTCCCGCCGGCAAGGAGATCGGTTGCCTCACATACACCGCACCGGTCCCTTTGCACACAACGTCCCATGCATACTCACAAGCGCCATACTCCTGGTCGCTCGCCAAGATCTCATCACCAGGTTGTAACGTGATGCTACGTGCGGCAATGTTCACTCCATAGGTGGCGTTGGGTATAAATGCCAAATTACTTGCAGTGGTGCCAACTTCGGCCGCCAAAGCTTCGCGCGCTTTATTCATATTATTATCAAAATCACGGCCCAAAAATTTCACTGGTTGCCGCTCCAATTGTTTTTGCCAGTGCTGGTAAGTTGCAAACACTGGCTTAGGTGTAGCTCCAAAAGAGCCATGATTCAGAAAGACAACTTCCCTATCAATATTAAAGTGTTTGCGTAAATGTCTCATCTGCCATCCTATTCTTGGTAAAATTACACATCAATTATTCTACCGAAATATGTTATGAAAATTATTAAACAATTCCTTCATCCCAACGAATTACCAGATGAGCAGCGGCAAAATTACACCAATTTCCTGTGGGATATCGCTTGGTTTGGTGTGCTGTCCGGTTCTACCCAAAACTTTCTGAACATTTACGCTACCCGCATTGGCGCGAGCGAGGTTCAGATCGGCATTTTGGCGGCGGTCACCGCGGTGATCAGCCTGTTGTTCACTATGCCGGCCAGCCGATGGCTGGAAGGCCGAAACATAAAAGAAGCCACTTTTTGGACATCGATCTATTATCGTATATGGTTTTTGGCTTTCGTTCCTTTGCCATGGTTATTCTCCCAACAGCAACAGGTATGGGCACTCATCATTATCAGTTTTGTCATGGCCATCCCATTGACGGGTTTGGCGGTAGGGTTTGGGTCTTTGTTTGCCGAGTCAGTGCCGGCTAACTATCGGGCTTACTTTGCGGGCTCGCGCAACGTGATGCTCTCGGTTGCTTTTATGGCTTCATCTTTGCTTTGTGGTGGCTTGCTAACCTGGATTCCATTCCCATACAATTACCAACTGGTCTTTTTTATTGGTTTTGTTGGCGGCATGCTAAGCAGTTATTTCCTTTCAAAAATTACACTTTTACCCAAAGAACCTCCAACCACAGTTCCAACCATTGCCACACGCCCAGGTTTGCGCGCATATCTGCGAATGGATATTTGGAGGACCTCTTTTTCAGTTGTGTTGGTGTTGTTATTTTTGTTCCATATCGCCCAATATTCGGCCATACCACTATTCCCGATCTATTTTGTAAGGGAATTAAACCTGAGCGATAATGATCTGGGCATAGGGACAGCCTTGTTTTACCTTGCGATGTTGATCGGCTCAGCCCAGCTTCATCATCTGGTTGCACGGTTGGGGAATAAGGGAATTATTGGCTTGGGTGTGGTCGGCATGGCCATCTACCCCATCTTGCTGGCACAATCCAGCACAAACCTGCATTATTTCGGAATTTCTTTTTTGGGCGGTTATGCTTGGTCTTATGTGGGCGGTACCACCATGAATTACATTTTTGACCACAGCCCAGCCGATGACCGTCCTGCATATTTGGCTTGGTACAACTTAATGCTTAATGCCGCGGTTCTCATCGGCTCTCTTTCTGGCCCATTCCTCAGCAATGTTTTTGATATCCGAATTGCCCTGGTGGCGTTTGGTCTGATGCGCCTTTTGGTTGGCTTGGCCATTCTAAGGTGGGGCAACGCCGGCGCGGTTGCATGATACAATTTCTACCCTATGAGTGAAGAACGAGTAAAAACCGTCGCAACTAACCGAAAAGCCGGCTTCGAATATTTCATCGAAGAGCGTTTTGAGGCTGGTTTGGTGTTGCAAGGCAGCGAGATCAAATCGATCCGCGCAGGGCAGATCAGCATTACTGAAGCATACATCCAGATCAGTGATGAAGATGAGGCTTGGCTATTGGAGTCTCACATTGCCCCCTATGTGGAGGCCAACCGATTCAACCATGACCCAAAACGCCCCCGCCGTTTGTTGTTGCACAAAAAAGAGATCTACAAACTATACAATGCAGTAAAACAAAAAGGGATGACCATCATCCCATTAAAGGTTTATATACTTAATCGCCGTGCCAAGATTGAAATTGCGCTGGCCAAAGGCAAGAAATTGTACGACAAGCGAGATGCCATCGCGAAGCGTGATGAGCAACGCGAAGAGCAACGTTCCCGAAAACTTTAATCCTCGAATGACTGAATCCCGAGTAAATAGGATCTGGCACCAAAGCCACTGATCTTGCCTTTGCATACTGCCGATATCATCGAATGGTGGCGAAATGTTTCGCGCGCATAAACATTGGAAAGATGTACCTCCACCACCGGTACTCGGATCGCCGAGATGGCATCCCGAATGGCTACTGAAGTGTGTGTATAACCCCCGGGGTTAAACACAACCCCATTTGCCCATTCCTGAGATTCGTGTAGGGCATCAATCAACGCCCCCTCGTGGTTGGATTGGAAAAAGCGCAATTCAATCTTGCGCGCGCTGGCGTAGGATATTAAGCCGGCGTTGATCGATTCGAGAGTTTCTGTGCCATAAATACCTGGTTCGCGTTTGCCGAGCAAATTCAGATTGGGCCCATTCAAAATCAATAATTTCACAAAACCTCCTCCAATTTTTCAATGGCGACACCGGTTCGAACTTGTCCAATGGCGGCAGGCAAGGCAAAATTCACCACCTTTCCAGCCTTTTTTTTATCATTACCCATAAAGCTTACCAGTTTTGCACGGTTGACATTTGCGGGTAGTTGGACCGGCAACCCTAACCCTGCCAATACTTTAGCGATCTGCCCTGCCAAACCAGGGGGTGCGATGCCCATTTTTTCAGCAAGGGTAGCCTCAGCCACCATACCAATTGAGATCGCTTCACCATGCTTCAGGGAGAATTCGCGTTCGATCTCAACCGCGTGGCCAACTGTGTGTCCCAGGTTGAGCGCGGCCCTGAACCCCTTTTCATAAGGATCTTGCTCGATCACATCGATCTTAACTTGCGCAGCCCTTCGCACAATTTGGTTTTGGTGTTGTTGGATGGTTGCAAGCCCCTGTGAGCATAAGTCAAACAAACCCGTATCAGCAATGATTCCATGTTTCACTACCTCAGCCATACCTGAAATATATTCCGGCTGGGGTAGGGTCGACAGTAAATTGGGGTCAATTAATACCAATTCAGGCGGGTAAAAGCTGCCGATCAGGTTTTTGCCTTGGGGAAGGTCGAATCCGGTCTTTCCGCCGATGGCAGCATCAACCATCGCCAATAGCGAGGTAGGGACCGCAACCCATCTGCAACCACGCATGTAGGTCGACACGGCAAAGCCGACAAGATCTGTTATAACCCCACCACCAACCGCCACGACCAGCGATCGCCGGTCCATACCTGCATCAATAAAGGCATTCCACAATTTTTCTATTGCTAACAGGTTTTTATTCTCTTCGCCAGCCGGCAACTCAACGGTGGTAGCCCTAAATCCACCTGCTTGTAGGACCATCGCCATGGTATGCTCAAAGTGGTGTCGGGTATTCGTATCGTACACCACGATAATATTTTGGCCTGCCGACAGCGTTTTTAAAAATGTTGGCAAATTAGCCAATGCCCCAGCCTGTATGCAAACCTTGTATGGCCTTCCCATTGCTTTGATCGTATAAAACCCCAACAATCGCATTGCCCTTTCAGCGAGTTCTGCCAGGGTCGAGCCATCATCAGTGCGCACTCTTATTGGAAAAGATTCGTAATGGGTTGTCCGGTCTGCCAAAAGTGCCGCCAATTTTTCGGGGATTGCACCGCTAACCAATGGCCGGGAAAGATCTTGAGTACAGATCCGTTCTATCAGGGTAGGCAGGCTTGCCTCCAAAAAAAGAATTTCCCCGGTTTTTTCTACCAAAGCACGGTTTTCATTCCTTAATAGTGCACCACCCCCCAGCGCAACTATTGAAGGGCGGTTTGCCGCCCGGGTACACTCGGCAGCGATCACCTCGCTTTCCATATTCCTAAATACCTGCTCACCTTGTTCCGCCATCAGGCGGGAGATCGGCATTCCGGCATTGCTGACAATTTCTTGGTCGATATCAACCAATGGAAAACCTGTTAGGTTGGCAAGTTCTTTTCCAAGGCTGCTTTTACCGCTGCCGGGTGGGCCATAAACAAAGATGCTGCTCACATTTGCCCCCAAAACAGGTGATCTTGCCCCTGCATACGAATGCCCTTTCGGTCCGCCTTGGGCAGGGCGGCAAATCGCGGCAACATCTCATCCAAGGAGTCTCCACCTAATTTTTCCACCAAGGCATCCGCCAATACGTAGGCAAGCATCGCTTCCAAAATAGGTACCGCACGAGGTACTGGGCAAAAATCGGAACGTTCATAAGTGGTTGGGCTGGGTTGCCAGGTTGCTGCATCTACCGTTGCTTGAGGGTTAAGAGTGGTAGCGATTGGCTTCATGGCTACCCGTACCAAAATGGGCATGCCATTGGTGATACCCCCCTCCAATCCGCCGGCACGGTTGGTTTTGCGTACCAGATCATCCCCTTGCAGGTAAATTCCATCATGAACCTGGGTTCCTGGGTGAGTGCTATTATTCCACGCCTCTCCGATTTCGACACCTTTCATTGCTTGGACAGACATCATAGCGAATGCAATGCGCGCATCCAGACGTTTGTCCCATTGAGTATAGGAGCCTAAACCAACCGGCAAGCCTGTCGCAAAGATCTCAAGAACACCACCAAGGGTATCTTTGTCTTGCATCACCCGGGCAATGCGTAGGCGAGCAGCCTCAGCGGTAGCAGGGTCGTAGCAGCGCACGTCATTCTGCTCGGCTGCCTCATAACGATGGCGAAGGCTATTGCCATCTTCCGGGTTGACTACTTCGCCAATTGAACGCACATACCCACCAACAAATATGCCAAACTGGGCCAGGAATTGCTTAAACAACGCTCCAGCCGCAACTCGCATCGTAGTCTCGCGCGCGGAAGAGCGTTCGAGGGTCGGCCGAAGGTCATTGTAACCA
>SXGT01559154.1_pt1 | contig 30618 bp, 25 predicted proteins | sample 3176221 | NCBI WGS metagenome assembly SXGT01 (sample SAMN11356862, study PRJNA531348) | freshwater metagenome | isolation source: freshwater sample F1-120 | place: China: Fuxian Lake, Yuxi | collected 2017-12-25
CTCCATCCCCCCCACCCCAACCCACCCCCGCAAGGGGGGAGGGAGTAGTCCTTGCAAATCGGGAGATCAGTTCCGTCAATTCGCCGCTTGCGAAACCATACCAGGAGAGGTAACTTCATTACACTATTGTTGCAACCCGCATCGACATGTTCAAGCAAAAAGGACTAGGGCCCATGTGCAAACTGATACTCCTCGGCATCGCTTGCGGTTTCGCGCTCGGCGCGATCAACATATACCCCGCGCGCGCGCAAACGAAGGAAAAATTCGGCCCGCCTAAAGTCATCCTCCCGAGCGACGAGGTGCTCAAGCAGATCGCGGACAAAACCGCGCAGCTGGCCGACAAGATCGCGGAGCTGCGCAAGAACCCGAAACACCACAACTTGCTCCCTGACGTCGAGATCTTCCTGCGCGGCGCCGAGAACATCGTGCGCTTCAAGGAGTTCTACCACAAGGACAGCGGCAAATGGACCCTTGATACGCTCGACCGCGGCCTCGAACGCGCCGAGACGCTCGCCTCCGGGGCCGCGTCTCCCTGGACCACACCCGCTATCACCAACACCGTCCGCGCCTATCGCTCCAGCGTTGACGGCACGGCTCAGCCCTACGGCGTCACCTATCCAATTGGCTACGGCAAGGATGTCGATAAAAAGTGGCGCGTCGATATCGTCCTGCATGGCCGCAACAGCACGCTCACCGAAGTTTCTTTCCTTAATAGCCACAACGGCAAGAAGAAAGTTTCTGCCGATCAGGACTGGGTGCAGATCGACATCTTCGGGCGAGGCAACAACGCGTACCGCTGGGCGGGCGAGGCCGACGTGCTCGAAGCGATGGAGGCATTCTTCGCCGGCGAGGCCCAGGCCGGACGCGGCGAAATGGCTGACCGCCGCCGCGTGGTCTTGCGCGGCTTCTCGATGGGTGGGGCCGGCACGTGGCAAATCGGCCTGCGTTTTCCAGGTCATTGGTGCGTCATGGGTCCCGGCGCCGGCTTCACGACGACGCACGGTTACGCCTGGAAGGGAAAAAAGGAGTTGCCTGACTATCAGGAAAAATGTCTGCGCATCTATGACGCGATTGATTACGTCGAGAACGCTAGGATGATTCCAATTGTCGCGTATTCGGGCGGCGAAGATGCGCAGAAACTCGCGGCCGACAATATTGAAAATCGCTTGAAGGAACTGAACATCAATGCGATGACGCATCTGGTTGCGCCGGGAATTGGGCACACGTTTGTCCCCGATTACTTCAAAAAGGCGAATGCGCTTTGGTCGGAACACGCAAAGAAATCTCGTGCCGAATATCCAAAGAAAGTGTCATTCGTCACTTACACCACCAAGGCTCCCCTTTGCGATTGGCTCGTCGTGTCGGGATTGGAGAGGCACTACGAGAAGGCAACCGTTGACGCAGTACTGACGACTAGCGGCTACCGCTTGACGACCAAGAACGTTCGGATTCTAGGACTTCACATGCTGCCGGCCATCGCCAAACCATTAGTTCAGATAGATGGCCAAGAGATAGTGGCAAATGAGGATAGCGCAGTGATCATCGTTGTCAAGCAAGGCGGGCAATGGAAAATAACGACCGTAAAAAAATACTACAAGGAATTAGAGACGGACCCGCAGAAGGTTATGGGGTTTCAAGGCCCCATCGACGACGCCTTCGCGTCCGGCTTCGTCTGCGTCACCGGCACTGGCGAAAGCTGGCATCCGGCGACGCAGAAATTTGTCGATGCGAAGGTCGCGGCGTTCAAGCATGACTGGGCCAAGCACTGGCGCGGCGAGTTGCCGATCACCAACGAATATGGCGTCTCGCCCAATGAAATCAAGGAGAAGCACCTGATCCTGTTCGGCGATCCGAGTTCGAATTTTCTGTTGGCGAATATTCTGCCCAAGTTGCCGCTCAAATGGACCAAGGACGAGATCGAGTTCGCGGGCAAGAAGTACAAGTCGAGCGAGCATGTGCCGGTGCTGATCTTCCCGAATCCGCTCAATCCCAGTAAATACGTGGTGTTGAACACCGGGCACACGTGGCCGTCCGAGGATTACGCGAAGACGAACGCGCTCTTGTACCCACGATTGGGCGATTATGCGATCCTGCGCATGGCCGACAACGGGGTGGCGACGGCGGGGTTGTTCGATGAGTTCTGGCGGGTCGAGAAAAAGTAACCATGTTTACGTTGTTTACGTTTAGCGTTCGCGCGGCGGTATCGGTTTTTCAATTTATCACCGACGCCGCGACGCGAACGCTAAACGTAAACCGGCGGAGGTCTACCATGCGTTCCATCATTTTCATCCTGATATTCCCGGTATTGGCCCACGCCGGCGACACCATCGTCCCCAAGGACGCCAAGCTTGAAAAGCTTTGGAGCGAGGGCGAGTTTACCGAAGGCCCGGCCTATGGCCCCGATCACTGCGTGTACTTCAGCGACATCGGCAATCGCATCATGAAGTACGATCCGGACACCGGCAAGACAACCGAATACCGCAAACCTTCGGGCCGCGCCAATGGGCTCGACTTCGATCCCAAGGGCCGGCTCGTAGCCGCGGAGGGAGCGAACACCGGGGGAAACCGCCGCATCACCATCACTAACAAGGACGGCAGCGTCCGCGTCCTCGCCGACAAGTGGAAGGGCAAACGCTTCAATAGCCCCAACGATCTCACCATCGATTACAAGGCCCGCGTCTACTTCACTGATCCGCGCTACGTCGGCAGTGAGCCGCGCGAAATCGACACCGAGAGCGTCTATCGCGTCGATCCCACTGGCGACGTCACGCAGATCATCAACGACGTGCAGAAGCCCAACGGCATCATCCTGTCGCCCGACATGAACATCCTCTACCTGGCTGATAGCCCCAGCAACCCGAAGGGGAAACGGCTGCTCCTGGCGTATCCGCTCAAGGACAACGGCACCGTCGGCAAGAAGAAGGTGCTCCATGACTTCGGCGAGGACCGCGGCATCGACGGCATGTCCATCGATGCGAAGGGCAATATCTACGCCACCGCAGGCCGGGGCAAGACGGCCGGCGTCAATATCTTCAGCCCCGAGGGAAAGAAGCTCGGCTTCATCCCGACCCCCGAAGATCCCAATAACTGCTGCTTCGGCGGCCAGGATCGCAAAATGCTCTATGTGACGGCAGGGCGTTCGTTGTATCGTATCCAGTTGACCATCGAAGGATTCGCGGTGTATTGGCCCAAGTGAGCCGCTTGCGGCTTAGCAGGCGTGCATCTGCTAAGCCGCAAGCGGCCGGGAGAAAATCATGGAAGAAGGCGAAGGCACGCTGGCCGTTTTCATTGACTTCGAGAACCTTGCGCTCGGCTTTCAAAATCGTCGCGACCGGTTCGACATCGTGCGAGTTCTGGAGCGCCTGGTCGAAAAGGGCAAGGTCGTCGTCAAGAAGGCGTATGCCGACTGGTCGCGATTCGGCGCCTACACACAAGCGCTGCACGAGGCGGCCATCGAGCTGATCGAGATCCCCAAACGGATGCAGACCGGCAAGAACTCGGCCGACATTCGCCTTGTCGTCGATGCCATCGACATGGCGTACGCCAAGGAACATATCACGACGTTTGTGATTGTTTCCGGCGACTCCGATTTCTCGCCGCTCGTCTCGAAGCTGAAGGAGAACGGCAAGCACGTCATCGGCTTAGGCATGCAGGATTCGACGTCGAACCTGCTACGCGATAACTGCGATGAGTTCATCTACTACGAAGACCTCGGCAAATCGCCGAGCATGACACCGACGCTGCCGGCCAACCTTAGCGAGAACAAGCGCAAGGCGTTCGAATTGCTGATCGAATCGCTCCTCGCCCTGCGGCGCGAGAACAAGGAAAAGCTCGGCGCGTCGATGGTCAAGGACACCATGAAGCGCAAGAGGCCGTCGTTCAACGAGACGTATCACGGTTACCGTACCTTCAGCGAACTGCTTCTCGACGCGCAGAAGGAAGGGCTGATCGACCTCGACATTGGCGAGCGCAGCCGCACGTATGTGGTGACGCGCTTTGGCGCCGAGATGCAGCAGACAGCACCGCCGCCGTCGGCAATGGCGCCGGCGCGACGAAGGCGGCGACGCCGGCCTCCGCGGCCCCGCAGTAGCGGCGAAGCCCTGCCACCCACCGCGGCTGTCGATACTCCGTCCCAGGAAAGCACGGGCGGGATTGAAACTTAGCGCATGAATTACGCCTTACTGTGAGCACGCTCTCAGGCTTAACCGTGCGTGTGGAGCCCTAGCTTGTCGGCGGTCGATGACTTTTTGCGAAAGGTACTACGAAGCGGCTTGCTCGATCGCGAGCAGTTGCAGACGTCGCTGCGCACCTTGGCCAAAGAACGCCGCGAGGACGTGGCGGCCATCATCGATCATCTCATCGCCCAGGCCAAACTGACACGTTTTCAAGCCTACAAGATCTCGCAAGGCATCACAGCGGGGCTCACGCTTGGGCCTTACCGCATTCTTGTCCCGTTAGGTCGAGGCGGCATGGGGACCGTTTACCTGGCGTTCGATCCGCGCACACAGCAGCACGTCGCACTCAAGATTCTTCCGCCCAGGATGGCGCGTGAAGAAGAGCGTCTGCTAGCACGCTTTCAGCGTGAGATGGATTTATCCCAGAAGGTGCAGCATCCCCATCTGGCACGTACAATGCGTGCAGGCGTGTTTCAGAAGATCCACTACATCGCCATGGAGTACATTCCGGGGCAGACACTCTATCGGCTCGTCACGACCAAGGGACCGCTCCCCGTGCCTCGCGTTGCGCATCTGATTGCCGAGGTTGCTTCCGCGCTGGGGAGGGCACACGGCACGGGCCTTATTCATCGCGATATGAAGCCGTCCAACATCATGGTCACCCCGCACGATCATGCGAAGGTGCTCGATCTCGGCTTGGCCTACACCCAGGGCGAAGAAGTGGACGACATCGAGGTAGTAGGCGGCAAGGGCTACATTGTCGGCTCGATTGACTACATGGCGCCGGAGCAAACTCGCGATTCGACCGGCGTCAACGGCCGTGCTGATCTCTATGCCCTGGGTTGCTGTATGTACTTTGCGTTGACCGGAAAGCCTCCATTTCCGGAGGGCACGCTGCATGGAAAGGTCCGAGCCCACCGGCATGAAGATCCGGCGCCGATCCGCAACCACAATCCTGATATCCCCGAGGCTTTTGCTTTCATCATTCACAAACTCATGGCCAAGGACCCCGCGGAGCGTTACGCGTCGGCTGATGAACTTGTCGCTACTCTGGGCTCCTGGTCCAATGTCCCGGCCCAGCCACTGGAAACGCCAAGTGATCCGGCATTTCAGGAAGCCGTCAAGGCCCTCATTGACGGTTGGACGGTCCCAGCGATCAAGGAAACTGTGGAGGACGCAGTGCTCTTCCATATAGAAGAGGAGGACAAGCCGGCGCCGACCGAGGTCCTGTCGCTTTCGATCTTCGCCGAGATCGATCGAATTCAGCCCCAGGTGTGGATTTTGGCGATCGTGGCCGTATGGGTGGTGGTAATTGTGTCTTGTTTGCTCGGGATATGCGCGTTTTCACTACTGCCTTAAGCCTGCGCACGGCGGCCGAGTTACGGCCACCGTCAATTGAAACCTTCTCGCCGCGGCAGCGGTATCACTTTCGCAAAACCTTGCAAGATAAACTGCTGACGATGAACTCTCCGTGAGGTCGTTCCATGCGTACCCCATTTTTATCGGGATTGATCGCCGCCATCGCTCTTGTTTCGCCGGTACTAGCTCAGGCCCAACCCTCGCAAGCCAAGCTTGGCGAAAAGATGCCGAACCTGACATTCAAGGACGACAAAGGCAAGGCGCATCGTCTTTACGAACTGGAAAACAAAAAGGCCATTGTTCTTGTCTTTCTGTCCTTCGAATGCCCGGTGTCGAACAGCTATATGGCGCCGTTGTCAGAAATGGCGAACGAGTTTGGCAAGTTTGGCGTCACCATCTGGGGCCTGACAACCAATGAGGACGACACGCCGGCCGAGATCGCAAAAGCGGCGAAGGGATTTGATCTCGCATTTCCGGTCTTTAAGGACGACCGCTTGCGTGCAGCCGACGCACTTCGCGCAGAATACACTCCGGAGGTATTCGTGCTGGATGGCAACTTCACGCTGAGGTACCGCGGACGCATCGACGACATGTACTCCGAACGGCTCAAGAAACACGTCAAGATCAGTGAGTACAACCTGAGGCAAACGCTCGCTGAATTGGTGACCAGGCGACCGGTATCCAAGCCGGCAACGCAGGCCGTCGGCTGCAGGGTTTTTCGCGAAGAAAAGCAGATTGCCAAGGAAGGGAAGGTCACCTATCATCGCGACGTTCAGCCCATCCTGCAAAAACACTGCCAACAGTGCCATCGCACCGGGGAGGTCGGTCCGTTCTCGCTGATGACGTACAAGCAGGCAGTCAACTGGGCCCAGGACATCAAAGACTATACGCAGCGCCGCGAGATGCCGCCATGGAAGGTGAACGACGGCGTGGCGTTTCATAACGAACGCCGGCTGACTGACATGGAAATCAAGACGCTCGCCGACTGGGCAGATCTTGGCACTCCCGCAGGCGATCCCAAGGACGCACCGATGCCACGCGAATTCGCCAAGGGCTGGCAGCTGGGGACGCCCGATCTGATTCTGTCGCCGGACGATGCGTTTGTGCTCGGCCCAAGCGGTCGCGACGTCTTCCGTTGTTTCGTCCTGCCGACCAAGCTCACGGAGGATACGTACGTCGCTGCCGTCGAGTTACGGCCTGGCAATCCGCAGATCGTGCATCACCTGCTGCTGTTCATCGATTCGGCGGGCAATGGCCGCAAACTAGAGACCGATGCCCAGGAACGCGAGAAGAATAATCCGGTGATTGACGAGCACACTGGACAACCGCTGAAGTACGACAAGGGCCCCGGATACACACGCACCATGGGGGTCGGCTTCCTGCCGCGGGCAAGTCTCATGGGCTGGGCGCCGGGTATTCAGCCCCGCTACATGCCCGACGGCGTAGGTTTTCTGTTGCCGAAGAACGCGGACATCGTTATGCAGGTCCATTATCACCGCAATGGCAGGGCGGAGAAGGACCGCACCCAAGTCGGCCTTTACTTCGCCAAGAAGAAGATCAAACATTCGTACCAGTCAGGGCCGGTCGCCGGCGGCTCGGGCAAGGGGCCGTTCCGGTACTTCTTCTCCATCCCTCCGGGCGAGGATCGCTTTCAGCTCGATGGCGACACCTGGGCCCGCCAGGATTTCACGCTGCTGAACGTGATGCCGCACATGCATCTGTTGGGCAGAGACATCAAACTGACAATGACGCCGCCGGACGGCAAGGAGAAGCTCATGCTGTCAATCAAGCAATGGGACTACAACTGGCAGGAAATGTATTTTCTGAAGGAGCCCATCCAGGTGAAAGCGGGAACGCGATTTCATGTTGAAGCACACTACGACAACAGCGACAAGAACCCGCTGAACCCCTTTAGCCCCCCGCGCCGCGTGACCGTGGGGGAGCAGACGACCAACGAAATGTGCTTTGTCTTCCTCGGCGGTTATTCGCAGTCGCGCCTTCCCGTACTGCCGTTGTCGCCGTTGGGGCCTCCGAAATAAGCTGGCCCGCTTCGCAGAAGCGGGCGGACGAATCATTGTCGAACGGATTCATGAAAAATCGTACGCAATCAGTTCACCCGCCTCTGCCAGCTGGGGCTAAACAGTTTCAGGTTTTCGTGTACAATGCAGTGAAATACTCGGTCCGCCGCCCTGGAGTTCATCCCATGACTTCGCGCTGCATCCTGTTGGTGTTGTTCGCACTTGTGCCGGCGACGCTGCACGCCGACGACAAGACGCCCGAAAAGAAGTTTAGCGCCAAGCCGGGCCTCGTTCCCTTTCGACTCACGGATACCCATCACACGCTGGTGCGCGTGAAGATCAACGGCAAAGGGCCGTTCAATTTCATCGTGGACACCGGCTGCCCCGTTTTCCTGATTGCCGAACCAGTCGGCAAGAAAATCGGCCTGAAGACCGAGAAGGGCTGGGCCGTGCTCGATTCACTTGAGATGGAAGGCGGCCTGGAACTGACCAAGGTGAAGGCCCGCGTCGAGACCCCCTTTCAGATCGAAGGCATGAACGGGATGGGCCTCGCGGGCGTCGAGTTGCACGGTCTGATGGGCTACACGGTACTCGCCAAATACAAGATGGATTTTGACTTCACCAAGAAGCAGATGCTGTGGACGCCGTTGAAGGCTGAGCCGCTCGAACCGCAGCCGCTCAAGGGACCCAAAGGGGCGACAGCCGGTATGGACATGATGGTCGGTCTCGTGCGCATCCTCACCTTCCTTTCGGGGATCGGCCCGCCCCCGCCACCACAGCCGCGAGGATTCTTTGGCTTTGAGTTAGAACAAAACGATAAGGTTGTGCGCGTTTCGCGAGTGCTTGCCGACAGTCCGGCTGCTGCGGCAGGCCTCAAGAAAGGCGACCGCATCGTCAATGTGGAGTCCAAGGACATCGCTGCCGTCAGCGAAGTGTTGCAGCAGGCTAGCAAGATCAGGGTGGGGCAGACGCTCACGCTCACGATCGACCGCGACAAGAAGCAGCAAGAATTGAAGATTACTGCGGGCGACGGGTTTTGATTTCTCGTTCCCAAGCTCTGCTTGGGAACGCACGCCAGGAAGCTCTGCTTCCTCTTGGACTGGAAGCGGAGCTTCCCAGCAGGCTTTCCCAAGCAGAGCTTGGGAACGAGAGAGGTTTTTTCCATGAAACGATATTTACCGTGGCTTCTCCTTGGCGTCGTTCTTACGCCGTCCTTCGTCCACGGTCAGGACGACGTCAAAAAAGAAGCGCCGAAAAAGTTCGTCGTGCCTTTCGAATTGATCAAGACACAGCACATGGTGGTGAGCGTCAAGGTCAATGGCAAAGGGCCGTACCGGCTCGTTTTTGACACGGGCGCCCCGGATAGCTTGGTCAGCAACAAGATCGCGAAGGAAGCGGAGTTGCTCAAAGGGGCCAAGAAGCCGGCGTTCGCCCTTTTCGGATCGGGAGGTCAGGCCAAAATAAAGCAGTTGGAATTGGGCGGTCTGAAAGCGGAAAACGTGTCGACCATGGTCATGGATCATCCCACGGTGGCCGCCATCGCCAGTTTTACGGGGCCGCTGGATGGCATCCTCGGCTTCACGTTCTACGCTCGGTACAAGATGTCGATTGACTACGAAAAAGGCCTGATCACCTTTGAGCCAAACGAGTATGTCCCCGGCGATGTGATGAAGGTGATGATGGACAAGATGATGGCGCCGAAATCGGTGCGCGATGCCCCTCGAATTCTGGCGCCGGCGGGCCTGTTCGGCATCCGGGTCGAGAAAGCAAAGGACGACGAGGATGCCGGCGTGATCGTCAAGGAAGTACTGCGCGAAAGTCCCGCCGCGGTCGCCGGCTTCAAGGCGGGGGACCGCATCCTGACCCTCGACGGTCGCTGGACCGACACGGTGAACGATTGCTACCTCGCGGCCGGGCAAGTTCGCCTCGGCGTCCCCGCCACGGCTCTCGTATTACGCGATGGCAAGAAACTCCTGCTCAAGGTGACGGTCCGCGCGGGGCTGTAGCGATTGTACGCATAGAAGCGTCTCCCCAATTCCCCGCGCGAGGCGCATCCCTCTTGACGCATGGCGCCGGACCGTTCATGCTGATGGGATACACGATCCCGCGGAGACACGCATGTTTCGTTCCACGCTACTATCGGTTTTCGTTCTTGCCCTCACTTTTTCACTCCTCGTCGCACAGGACGAGGCGAAGCTGAAGTCCGGCCCCAAGGTCGGCGCCATGATGCCGAAGCCGTTTGAATGCCTGAATATCAACGGCCCCAACAAGGCAATCTTCGTCGAGCCAAAGAACAAGGATGAACCTGGTTTTCATGTCGCCCGACCACATTGCCTGGTCTGTAAGTTCGCGTTGAGCCCCGCCATGGTGATCTTCGCGAAGGAGCCTGCCGAAGGAAAAGACGCAGCGTTCACGCAGCTGCTGGCCAAGCTTGACGAGGTCGCAGCGGAGTTCGAGGATCGTAGCTTTGCCGTCGGCGTCGTGATTCTCAGCCCCGATGCCCGTGATTCAACCAACACCAGCAACGGCCTCAAGGCCGAAGAAATCATCAAGGAAACCGTCGATCGCGAGAAACTGATCGTTCGGCTCAAGAAGGTGGCGGAAAAGCTCAAGCATGTGATCGTGGCGTGCCATCCCGTGGACGGTCCGAAAGGATATGATCTTAATCCCAAAGCGGATTTGACAGCGATCTACTACGAACGGATGAAAGTCTCCAACACCTGGGCGTTTGGGCCAGAAGCGCTGGATGCCAAGGACGTGGATTCGATCGAAAAGCTGGTAAGGGGGGCACTGAAGAAGAAAACGGCCGGGAAATGACCCCGGCCTTCATTGGACGCTCGTAGATGCAAAATGCGGATGCCGATTACTCGCCAACGTAAGGCATCAACGCCATGAAGCGTGCCCGTTTGATCGCATCCTTGACGGCACGCTGAAAGGTGGCGCAGTTTCCCGAACGCTTGCGGCTGAACAGTTTCCCCTGGCTCGTGCACATCTTTTTCAGACCAGGCACATCCTTATAATCGACGAAGGCGGGACGGGGGCATCCCTCCTTGGTGCAAAAGCGACAGCGATTCTTGCGGCCACGGCCAAGCTTCTTGCGAACCATCGAAACGAACCTCGTGGAGGAGTTTGGTGGATATTTTGCCAAACCATCAAAATATGAATGGCGGTGGCCCTCGTCAATGGTTCGGGCAATTGAAGGGCTACTTGCTTGATTACGGTGAGACTGAAGACCATCAACCCTTGCAGGAAGCTGTAGATTCCTGGTAGAGTGCGGCGGTTGAATTCCAATCGTACAACCAAGGGAAGCTCATGAATACCCCCGCCGGCGCCGCGCTGCGTCCCGATGGCGCCATTCCGAAAGTCTCCACAACCCTCGCGCTCACGCTGCTCGTCTGCATCAATCTTTTCAATTACATCGACCGACAGGTGCTGGCAGCGGTCGAACCGCAAATTCGCGCGGATCTGTTCCCGAAGGATGCGTCAGGGAAGGAGCCTGAACATGCCAAGTCGGCAACGGGGTGGTTCGCAACAGCGTTTCTGTTGAGCTACATCGCCATTGCGCCGCTCTTCGGCCTGCTTGCGGACCGCATTCCACGCTGGTGGCTGGTGGGATTTGGCGTGGTGTTATGGAGTCTTGCCAGCGGGGCTTCGGGATTTCACTGGGGGGTGTCGCTGGCATCGGCCTATTGGATCTTGCTGATCACGCGTTGCTTCGTTGGCATCGGCGAAGCGGCGTACGGTCCGGTCGCGCCGGCAATGATCGCCGACCTTTTTCCGGTGGCGAAGCGAGGCCAGGTGATGGCCTGGTTCTACATGGCCATTCCGGTCGGGGGAGCCCTCGGCTATGCGCTGGGCGGCGGCATCGTGAAAATGTTCGGCAGCTGGCAGTGGGCCTTCTACAGCGTTGTACCGCCCGGGCTGGCGCTGGGGCTTTGGTGCTTTCTCATGCGCGATCCGCCGCGCGGACAAACCGACCAGGTCGCCGCCGGTCCGCCTCGCAAGGTGACTTTCAAGGACTACGTCTTCATCCTGAAAGTCCCCTCCTATGTCTTTAACACCGCCGGAATGACCATGATGAGCTTCGCCATCGGCGGGCTCGCATTCTGGATGCCAGAGTACCTCACCCGGCGCGAGATTGAACTTCAGGCCGTCAATCCCGATGCCACGATCACGCTGTTCGGCATCGAACCGGTCACGATGTTTGGCATTATCACCGTGTTGGCCGGCATGATCTCGACCATCTCGGGCGGCCTGGTGGGGGACTGGCTGCGGCCGCGATTTCCCGGGTCCTATTTCCTGATCTCTGGTGTCGGTTTGCTGTTAGGATTTCCGATGACGCTATTGATGCTCTGGTCGCCGTTTCCGCTGGCATGGCTGTTTATTTTTCTCACGGTATTCTTTCTCTTCTTCAATGCCGGGCCGACCAATACGATCCTCGCCAACGTGACGCACCCCACGATGCGAGGCAGCGCGTACGCGCTCAATATCCTGATCATTCATGCCCTGGGCGATGCGATTTCGCCGCCGCTGATTGGCTGGGTCGCGGGGGCGAAGCATCTGGATCGCGGATTTATCCTCGTCTCGCTGACCATGGTGATCGGAGGCATCTTCTGGTTGATGGGAGCGAAGTACCTGCACCGCGATACCGAACTGGCGCCGTCGCGCACGCCGCCGTGAAAACACGAACGCCGGCGAGTTTCTGAATCTCGCCGGCGTCGGTGAAATGGTCCGCGAACACCTGATCTAGTTGGAATAAAGTTGACGCTTACTTTTGAATCTTGGGCAGATCCTTGATAATGGCTTCAACCGCCGCGGCGTTGAAGTCACTCTTGCGGAAGGCATGGTTGGCTTTCACTTCGCCGCCCGTGTAGAGCAGCACGGTTACTTCGGCATCCTTGCTGATCTTGTAGTTCTTCGGGCCCGAGACGTTGTCGATCGCGAACACGGTTTTCTTGACCTTGTTCGTTTCCGCGAACTTGGTGGCCACGTCTTTGACGTTCTCATCGTCGCTCATCATGATGACGAAGCTGTTGATGCCCTTTGCCGAATCAATCTTCTTGACCAAACTGGCCAAGCTGTCGCTGGTCCCACGTGCGAAAATCGCAGCGACAGAGCTACCGCCGTACTGTCAGACAAGGCAGTGCTTTTTGTCCTTCTGAGCACCCGTCACGTTCAACGGGTGAAAGGCGGAAGTCCTTCCGCCCACGGGAATTCCCGATTTAAGAGGTTCGCCAGCTGCGCCCATCGAAAATGTAAGCGCGGCCACGACGAAACCTCCTACGAGGAGGCGTGATTTCATCGCAGTACCTTTCTCCAGAAAAAATGCGGACCATTTTAGACCTTGTACATAGGTCTATTACCATAGACGCCCTCCAGCAAGTGTCGATTCACATGAATTCGGTGCGATTTTCGGTCTCGCAGAAAGATTAAGGAATCCTCACAATTCCTGGTTCGCCTACAGCCCCCTCAATTTTGATGGCCCTCGTCAAGAAGTGCTGGATTACCGTGGCATTCGTCCGCAGGTGGGAGGAAATCGCCGCGACACGGAATTCAGACGCCCCCTTCGCCAGAGCCAATGGCAGCAGCATCTGATCGGCGCTATGCTCGTCGACGCCCAGGGGCTGGACAGCCAGAAAGCACTCGATCTGCTCAATCGCTTCCTTCGCCACCACTTCCGCCGGTTTACCTCTTTCCCCCAGGGCAAACAGAAATGTGGGGGCAGGAATGGTGGTCAACTCGATGCCGAGCATGCAACCCGGGCCGCCGGGCCAAGCCTGCCGGCACGTCTCGACCTCCAGACCGAGTGCGCTCAGGCGCCGATGGGCCGTCTGCACCAGCCGATCGGCGACATGGTCCGGTAGCCCCGCGACCACCGAGTGAATCCGCACCCGGCGAATCGGCGCGGCGGCCATGCCAGTGAAGCCACGGAGATCAGACGTGGACGTAATACAAGCGTGAATCCTGCCCCCTCCGCGAGGGTAAAAACCGGCGCGCTCCAGGCTGACCTCAACGTGGACGCCGATCGACTTGAGATAGGGAGCCCAACTGCGTTCAAGGAAGTGAAAGCACGGGCTAGCCTTGACATGAGTGCCCCCCTCGATGGTGACAGTGCTCGCGCCGCCGGCAAGGGCCAATGGGAGGCAGATTGTGTGTAGGACGAGGCTGGTCGCACCGGCGGTGCCGACTTTGAAGTGATACTGCCCGGGACGGACGGCCCCCGGCTCGAAGCGAAGATCGCCGCTGCCAAGCCGATCTCCTTGCGCCGTGGCGGCCCCGATCTCCGCCGCCGCCCGGACACTCATCAAGTGCTGGGCCTGCAGACCTGGCTTCGTGCGTTTCGCGCGGATCTTCCGCAGGTGGAACGGCTTACCTGTGATCAACGAAAGTGCCAGGCTAGTTCGCAGAACCTGCCCGCCCCCTTCGCCGTGAGAGCCGTCGATTTCGATAGTTGCTTTGCTCATGCAAGAAGGGAGCCCCGGTCGCCTTGAAATGTTCACCAAGAAAACGTGCAGAATCCCCTTCGGCCCAAACATTTGCTGGGGAGAAAACTTGCGATGCGCAACGTCGCAAAACCTCTAATGCGACTTGGCCCGCGAGAGCGGAAGCGATGCTTGCAGGGCCAGCGGCAACGTCTTATCTGCTGCGATCAACTCCATCACGGTATTTTCATGCGCTTCATGGGCAGTAACGGAACGGCAGTTGCGAATGACCAGTAGTCGCTGCACTCCAATCTCCCCCTCGATCTGTGTGAAGGCGGTCACTCCAAGCGTGCGCTCGCGATCGATGCGGCCGCCGACGAAGAAATATTGGTTCGCCCCCAGCGTGACCTCCCAGCCCAACTCGGGAAACTTTCGGGCTGCTTTTTCGATTCGCAACTCCCACGCCGATCGTTCCGGCGCCGCCTGGAACGGCAGCAACGGCTCGCCGTTCTCCACCTTGGGCGTAAATGTCAGTCGGGTTCGGCCATCGCCGGTGAAGCGGGCCGTCACATCCAGGCCATAGCGTGCTTGATCGAGCAGAATTTCCTTGCGTGATCTTCCTTGCACGAAATCGAACATGGACTGCGGCAGCGTCGCCCCGAGCCAGATGGGCACGGTCTTTCCGGCAGGGAAGATCAACGCCTGCGGGTTGCTACAGCATCGCTTGGAGAGTAGCAACTTCTGAAACTCACCGGGCGGCGTTCCGACGAGTTGCCCCACGCGAAGGCCGTTCGCCTCAAGAGCCTGACGGCGGTCCGGATCATCGACGATCAACTCGTCGGTTTCCTTCCAGAGTTGCTCGTTGATGTAGGCATCGCCCATCGGAAGTTCGAGTAACGCGACCTCGATGAGTGCGTGGTCCGGTGAGATCGCCTGATCGCGAAATCGCTTCATCCAGGAACTGGGCTCGGCTGGCTCCGTCCACAGGCACCCGGACACCGTCAACGGTATGCACAGCACCAGCGCCAGCCAGACGCATCGAGACACAGGTGTTGCTCGCTTTCGCCAAGGGATTTTGGGGGAGGCGGACCATAGATTCGAGAGGCAAACCCGTCAAGGTCAGATCCGCCAAACGAGGGTACCTCCTGTTTTTATCGCCCCGACGAAAGCAAACCGATCAAGGACCTCATGCCAAGGCGCCAAGGCGCAAAAAAGGCTGGATAGAATTCAACACCACAATTCACTCGACGATTCTGCAGTATCTCCAGTTCGCCAGCTTTGCGCCTTTGCGCCTTGGCGTGACACCGTCGCATTGCTCGTACTGTCACCAGCCAAAACACCCCGAACTGCGCATACTCCGCCACCTTGCTTTCCGTATGTTACCCGCAACGTCACAGGCACTTTTACAAGGGGTATAGGATGCTTCCAGCAATGTTCGATTTGTCCGGCAAGGTCGCTCTGGTCACCGGCGGCAGCAAGGGGCTTGGCAAGGCGATGGCGCGCGGACTGGTCGAGGCCGGCGCCAATATCGTCATCGCCAGCAGGCACGAAAACGAATTGAAGGCAGCGCTCGGCGAGATCCTGAAGGGAACCGATCGCAAGGGCGCCTACCTTGTTGCCGACATGAGTCAGCGCGCCGAGGCGAGCAAGCTGGCGGCTTTCGCGCTGGAAAAAATGGGCCGGGTAGACATCCTCATCAATAACGCCGGGACCAATGTGCCACAGGCGGTCGATGCCATCACCGATTCGGAATGGGACCGCATTCTGGAGATCAACCTGAGTTCGGTGATGGCTCTAACACGCGCCGTCGTGCCTGACATGAAAAAACGAAAGTGGGGACGCGTTATCCATATCTCCTCGATCATGGCCTTCGTTTCCAACAATGGGCGCAATATCTACTCGGCGACCAAGGCCGCCCTCGTCGGTATGGCCCGCGCAAGCGCACTCGACCTGGGAGAGTTTGGTATCACGGTGAACTGCATCGCGCCCGGTCCGTTTCTGACCGACCTTCCGGCGAGCGTCCTCTCGAAAGAGGAGCAGGACCGCTTTGCCAAGATGACCGCACTGGGCCGCTGGGCCGATCCGAAGGAATTGGTCGGTACCGCACTCCTCATGGCAAGCGATGCCGGCAGCTATATCACGGGTTCGACCTTTGTCGTGGATGGAGGATTTATTTCCCGCTAATTCGAAATGAGGCTTGCGTCGGCATCTGCTTCGATTATAAATAAAAATGATGCAGATGTCATAACGCAATTCTATTCAATGGGTATCGCCATGCTTTTCATCGGCCGCGGCTTTCGGTTTGCCTTGGTTGTCGTCGGCCTAGTTGCCGCGCCGATTCCGGCACTGTGGGCCCAGGAGCCCAAGTCCGAAATCAAAGCGCGCCGCTTCACTTTTACCTACGCAGGCGCGATCAAGGATCTCAAGCCGGGCCAGGTTGCGAATGTTTGGCTTCCGGTCGCAGCCAATGGCGCCGAACAGGACATCAAGATCTTGACGACGAGTCTGGGCGGTAACGACGGAAAAATCCACACCGAGAAACAGTACGGCAACCAGATGTTGCACTTCAAGGGGACGGCGAACAAACAAGGGGAGATTCCCTTTGAGGTTGTCTATCAGATCCATCGCAAGGAAGTGAAAACCAATTTCGCTGCCAACCTTTTGCTCAAGCCAACCCCGCAGGATGATTTTGTCCGTTTCCTGGAACCGGACGCCAGGGTTCCGATCGTCGGCAAGCCCCTCGACCTTCTAAAAAACAAGAAAATCCCAACCGATCAGTTCGCTGCCGCCAAGGTGCTTTATGATGTGGTGAATGAGCACATGAAGTACAGCAAGCAGGGCAAAGGGTGGGGGCTCGGCGATTCGGTATGGGCATGTGACAGCAAGTTTGGAAACTGCTCGGACTTCCACAGCCTGTTCATCTCGATGGCGCGAGGCAACAAGATTCCGTCCAAGTTTGAGATGGGTTTCCCGATCCCGGCCAAGCGCGGCGAGGGCATCGTCGGGGGCTACCATTGCTGGGCGTGGTTCTCCGCCAACATGAAAGGCTGGGTTCCTGTTGATATTTCCGAGGCGAACCGCAATCCCGAAATGAAAGAGTACTACTTCGGTAACCTGACCGAGGACCGCGTCCGCTTCACCACCGGCCGCGATATCAACCTGGAGCCTCGCCAGAAAGGGCCCGCGCTCAACTTTTTCATCTATCCCTACGCCGAGGTGAACGGCGCACCACACCCGCAAGAAAAGATCGAGCGACGGTTTGCCTATGTCGATGTGAAATAGCCGTTGGCCCCACTTTGCAGAAGGCGAGGCGCTCGCCAGGCGAATGGCGAGCGCTGTACTCAACGTAGACTCCATTTACGCCCGCGCCAGTTCCGTCCACAGCGCCTTGTAATAACGCATCAGCCGTTCACCGGTGGCCTCATCCGGCATGCCTTGAATCTCGGCAAGCGTGCACCGGTCGTAGTTCGCCTCGCGCAGCAAGCGGAACAGTTCGCGGTACGGATAACCGCTGTGCAGCTCGTTAATGTGGCACGACTTGATCCACGGGCGCAACAAGCGGAAATACTCAGCCACGGAGCCGTTGACGACGTCGGTCGGGTTTGAGTTCCAGGTGACCCCGACGCGCGGATGGTCGGCCTCGCGCATCATGGTCGCCATGTGCGGTGGATGAGCAGTCCCTCGGCCATGCACTTCGACCCAGATCTCGACGCCTGCGTCGTTGGCTGCCCGGCCACACTCGCGGAGCGATCGACCGATCTGCGCCAGGGTGCGTTCGGTCGGCACACCGGCCGGGAGGTCGTTGGGGCGAACCTTGACGCCGCGCCCGCCGATGTCGGCGACCAACTGGCAGAACTGCCGGCAGGTCTCGATATTGCGACGCACCACCGCTTGATCGGTCGAATGAAATTCGCATACGCTGCCACAACCCCAGATTTCCACGCCCGCATCGCTGAAACGGCGTCGCACCTCCCGGCGCTGGTCGGCGCTAAGCGTCGGCTCGACGCCGTGGCGGTGGGTCGTCCGCAACTCCACGGGGCCCAGGCCAACCGCTCTGCAAATTCGCAGAAGGGCAGTGAGGTCCCAGTTAGCAGCAATATTGTAAGTGACGATGCCGAGCCGATAGCGGAGCGGATGCTGCGCCGCCGGCGGCTGTTGCGGCGAGACCGCGTCAAGCGTCGCAGCCGCGAGACCGGACCCCGTTATCGTAGCAGTATTCACCAGGAACTCACGACGTGAACGATCGGACATAGCAATCCCTTTCTTGGCAAAGATTCTCCCTAACTCATTGCAGCTCATAGCGTAGGGTCGATTCCCTCAAATTGCAAGAAAAACTTGGCGAGATTTTAGGCGATGGATGTCGTTATAATACAGAATACCGATAACCCCTGCGCGAGAACCGCATGAAGAACTCCATCACCAACAAGATTCGCCGACCGTACCTGATGGCTGTCGTGCTTGGTACCGCGCTGGCGGCCATGGGGCCCGATGCGCCTGCAACGGCCACGGAGATATCGCCGCGTGCCATTAACAACATCAGCCGCTATTGCGCAGCCTGCTGGCGCAACGCTCGATTGCCTCAGGATCAATGGAACGATTGCACCCAGGAGGTGCTTACCCGCCTCTTGAAAAACCTGCCGGCGAAGGCCTGGGACGACGTGCTCGTTCAGGAGACCGAGGAGCGGCGCGAGTTTGTTCGCGCAATAGACGCCGTCAAGAAACGCTATCAGCGAGGCCGTTGGCAGTCCGCGGCACTTCCCGAACTTGTGACCGATGCGCGCGAGCAAGTTCAGCGCGAGCGTAACGACAATCGCGACGCCGTCAATCAGGTCGCCGAGCGAGTCCTGAGCGACCGGCAGCAACGCATTTTGAAGCTGCTCTGCGACGGCCACAATGTTGCTGACATTGCAACCGAGCTGGCTATCTCCCCCGAGCGAGTCAGCGACGAAAAGTACAAGGCCATCCAGAAGCTACGCCATCATTTCCATGCGTAACCGATGACCCCCAGCGCTTAGCGCTCCGAACCCTTGAGACGGGAGTATGCCCGTGGATTCCGGCAGGCGGTCGTGGGTACAGTATCGGCATTGTCCTGTGCTGGATGCATCACTCAAACTTTAGTTGCAAGCACAGGCAAGATGCCAGCGCTACCAAAGCCGCAGACTGCCGAAAACGGTGAGCACGCCCTTCAGATCACGCCAATCTTGCTTTCCTCTGGGCGCTTCCCATCATTTTGCATAAGATAAGTCTGTCTAAACCTCATGTCTTCCCGTTACGAAGAGATCCGGATATGGCCACGTCCCTGACACCGACCGGGCGCGCTCAGCGTGCCAGGCTTTCTGATTCTGTGTACGAGACCCTGCTCGAAGAAATAGTCTCCGGCCGGCTGGCGCCAGGCTCGATTGTCAGTGAAGTCTCGCTGGCAAAACAGCTCGAAGTGAGCCGAACGCCCGTGCATGATGCGATGCGGCAGTTGGCGAAGGACGGGCTGGTGGAGCAACGCGCCGGACGGCGAGCGATCATCACCACATTCACCAAGGACGATTTGCAAGAGATCTTTGAGATGCGCATCGTGCTCGAAGCGGAGGCCGCCCGCCGGGCCGCCGCACGTATCGACACCGACACCGTAGCTGAACTTCGCGCAACGGGCGAAACACTGAAACTCGTCACGGACGCAAGCGATTATCTCAGCCGTTGGGCCGACTTTGATGAAGATTTTCACGAGGCCATCGCCAAGGCTGCGGGCAGCGTAAGGCTTTGGCAGGATATCTCACGCTATCGTCTCCTGCATCGCGGCTTCAACAAACTGGCCACGAACGCTCAGGATCTGCAAGAAGCTCTTGCCGAGCACTTTCAAATCTTGGAGGCGCTGGGAAATCGAGACGGCGCGACCGCGGCCAGATGCATGGTCGCCCACATCGAGAAGTGGCAGGCGTATTTCGTCGAACATCTACCGCGCAACGACTGAGCCCGACGTACCGGCAAGGAATGGTGTTTCCCTCGCTAGTGCGTCGGGCTCAGGTATTCGCTCGTTCTACGCCACGGCTTTCTTCCGTCGCGACAGCATCGGCATTACCCGGCTAATCGTCTTCTTCTCGCGCCGTTCTTTCTTGACAAGGGCACGCCTCTTCTTGGAGGCCTTGGTGCGGGGTCTTCCGTTCATCGCAATCTCCTTCGATAGAAAATCAGCACTCCCGCTTTTTACGGATCTTCCCTCGATAAACAAGAGGACTCATTGATGCCACGCGCCAGTGAACGGCAAGTAATATTTCTTGTATTGCCTCTCGTGCCAAACCGGCGCTGACGGATATCCTTCCTGCCCAAGCGGATCGACGGCAACGATCCAGTAGCGGGCAGTCTCCGTGCCAGCGTTCTTATCCAGATAGTGTGGCGTGGCGATCGGCTCCCGCGTCAAACGGGCGATGACCTGGCCCGGTCCATTGATGCGCGGCGAGTCCATGCGGTAGACGTGGTAGCCGGCGACGCGCTCCTCGGCGTTCTTCTGCCACTTGAGATGGCATGCCGTGCCGGCTTCCTTGGAAAAGACCCACTGCGGCGCCGATGGAATGGTGAGCGCATACGGCCCGGCCCCCGACTCCACGCCGAGCCGATTGACCGCGCGTATGCGATAAGCATAGACCGCATGGCGATAGGGGGTCCCGTCCTCGTCGATCTGGCTGCCTGCGAAACGATGGCGATAGATTTCATCCTTTACGGTGAGCGGCCGGGCAAGATCGATGCCGGTGTCGGTGTAGGATGTTTGGGCGAGCGGCTTCGGTGTGAGCTTCTCGAATTTGCCGATGGCCTTGATCGCGCCCACAGCCGGCGGACCGTAGGAGGCCGTGTCCCACCGAAGGCGATAGATCTGGTCCTCGCTGAAGACCTCGACGGGAGCGCGCTCAACGTGATAGCCGACGACATCCGCCTCCTTGGCGGCCGGCCAGGCGAGCCTGACCTTGGTCGGCGAGTGCACCGACGCGATCACGTCTTCGACGAGGCGAGGCTTGTCGCGAGGCTTGACGGCGGAAGGAACGGCCGCGGTGTTGGGCTTTTTCGCGCCCTGACGATACGTCCAAATCTGCTGTTCACGTTCGACGCCGGGGACCTTCTGCGGGGGATTGACGTAATTCTCCATCAGAATAACGTTCTGATCCGGAATCGCGGCCATGATACGGCGGCGCTGACCGCCGCCGGGCGGTTCGACGTTCGGGTTCATTTTCTTCCAGGTGTTCTTGCTGCTGTCGTAGGCCCAGGTTTCGTAGTGCCAGTCCTCGACGCCGACCTGTTGGCCGGCCACGCGGATCGAGGCAACGATGACTTGGCTGTGCTCGTCATACGCCAGCACGGCATCGTTCTTGTCCGTCGGTGGCTGCACGGCAGGCTTGAGATCGGTCCATTCGTTCTTGCGAATGTCGTACGCCCAGGTGTGCGGGTCATCGCTGAACTGGGTGCCGAAGAGGATATGCTGCTTCATCACCTTGTCATAGGCCATATTGCCCGCCGATCGGCCCGCGGGTTCCTTCTTGGGAAAGAGGCGGGTCCAGGAATTGCCGAAGGGATCGTAGACGATGGTGCCGTCGTTCGCGCCTTCGCCGCCGAAGAGAACGATCACCTGATGATCGCTGTCCCACGATGCGCAGCGGAGTCCGGCTGGTCGCGGTGCTGGCACGGTGCGCATGTCACGCCAGGTGTTTTTTTCGAGATCGTAACTCCAGACGGATGAGTTGTTGAGATAGTTCTCGCGGAACCAGTGCCAGCCGTGGTTGCCGCTGAAGCCGGAGAAGCGAAAGAACCGGCCCGCAACGGGATCGAAGACGTTCTGCTGAGCACAGCACTGACCGGGGGGTGATGTGTTCGGCTCCTTGAGGGTCCATTTCGCTGTCACAGGATCGAAGGTCCAGGTCTCTGCATTTTGTTCGCCGCCGCCGCCCTGATTGTGGCCGGCCCAGCGGATCAGGAGCCTTGCCTTGGGGTCGTAGCCGAAGGAGCCCTCGTAACCCAGCATGGGCGATAGCGGAGCGGTCTTGAGAGGGCTGCGCTTGACCCAGGTGTTGGGGGGTTGGTCAAGAGTTTTTTTCGGCTGGGCGCCGGCGGCACCGATCAGGGTGAGAAGGAGCGCCAGGAAGAGAATGTAGCGCATGGTAAGTATCCGGTTGGTCCGGCTTGCGATTAGCGCTCGCATGACGCCATGCGAGCGCTAATCGCAAGCATCATGGCTGCACGTCAAGCTTCACCTCGGCGACAACCGGATTGCCGTTTTGCCGCATGGTGGCACGCACGAGGATCGGCATGTTAAACGGCCCCCCCAGTTTGTCGGCGCAATTGATAACGAGGGTGCCGCGACTGTCCTTGGCGCCGATGGCGATCTTGGCGGCACTCAAGCCCCGTAAATGCGGTGGCGCGATTAATTCCAGTTCGACGGGTCCTTCAAGTCCCTGGCCGCGGCGTATTTGCACCGGCACCAAGAATTGCTTGCCCGGCGCCGCCGTGAACGAAGTCCGCTCCGCTTCCATCGCGAGCATGCCCGGGCCAACGACGGCGACGAGCTGTTCGTTCTGGTTGACCGAACTGAAGGAAACGCGATGCTCCGAGCCGTTTGGTTCCTTGATCACACCGACGCCTTGCACGCACACTCGGCACGTACGTCCCGTTTCCATCCACGGCGGCAGGTACGCGGAGTAGGTGAATTCCGACACGCCGGCGGGAATCACGATCGTCGGCCCTTCGACGCCTTGCAGGTGCCTGGCTTGTCGATCGGCGAGGCTGACTTCGATGGGGCCGTCGTAGCCCTTGCGCTCGATCTTGTAGCTGTGCCGATGCATGCCGCCGCGCGGGGCAAAACCCATGTCGTAAACGCCCTTGATGACAAACGGCGTCGGCAATGCCACGGCGAGCAGAATGCTCGGTTGCTCCGGCATGCCGCGGCCAACTTGCAGTCCTGCGGTGCGTTTCAATTGCCCTGACCTCCCCTGAATGGGAGAAACTGAAGGCGCGGGCGTTGCCGCGCCGATAACCGTAAGCCGGGCCACGTCGATCTTCGCGGTCTCATCGGCCTTGAATGTCAGGTCGACCGAAGCTTGATTGGCGGCGATCACGGTCGGCGTCACCGTCACTCCTGCCGGAATGCCTTGAATTTCGAGATTGATCGGCTCCTTAAAGCCACCGAGACGCTCGGCATTGACCTTCAGTTTGGCAGTTCCCTTGCGAGGCAAGGTGATTGCGTCCGCACCAGGGCCTTGCCGTGCGTCGCCGCTGAAGGTGAGGCGGAAGTCCGCAGCAGGAGGCGGGACAATACGGAGTCGGTACGCAAACTCGGGGCCGCCCCGTGAGCGAAAGCGATCCTGAACTTGCACGTGGTACTCACCGTCGGCAGGTACATTGAATCGCAAAGTGGGATCGGCTGGATTTGCTTCCGCCCGCGCCAGGGTTTTGCCTTCGCGATCAGCAATCGTGAGTATGCCATCGAGTTTCGACCCGAGCCTCGCCGCCCGAAGGTCAAGCTCCCACGTGTCGCCTTTCTTGCCTTGCAGCTTCCAGGTATCCATCTGACCCGACGTGGAAATGCGGCCATTCAGAACGGCCGGAAGGGGGATCGCACGGGTAAGGTCCTTCGGTGCGATGAACTCCGGATGGTCGTCGGTGTCCAGCATCAGCGAGTTCGTTTGCTTGCCGCGAACGATCAGCGAAGCGGAGAAATCGATCGGCGCCTCCCTGGGAATGGCAATGCTTTGGGTCGCCGGAACGCCCTGGCCGACAACCTCGAATGCGACAGCAGTTCCACGCCGTCCACCGAGTGGAAACACCTGCTCAACGAAAGGGGCTGCAGTTACTGTGAGCCGATAGACGAACGCTTGTCCCCCCTGCGTACGGACGTCGTCAATACGAACCTGATAGACGCCGTCCGTTGGCGCGATGAACCGTACGACTGGATCACTGCCCGTGGGCGCGTCCGACTCCGTGAGGCGACGCCCCTGTGGATCACGGACTTCAAGCCTGGCGTCAAGCGGCGAGCCAAGCCGTGCGGCGTGAACTTCGCAGCGGATCGCCTCCCCCTTCTTCGCGCTGAACGTATAGATGTCGAGATCCTCCCGCGGAAAGATGCGACCATTGATCGTTACCGGCAACGTCACCGTGACAGGAACGGCATCGCCATCGATCTCGTCTTCAACGATCTCCGGCAAATCTCCGACGATGAACCTCATCGACGACGCGGCGCCTTGGGAAGTCCAGACACGCCAGTAACGAACTCCCAGCGGCGCATCGGCGGCAAGGGCAAGCGAACCGGCCATATCCTTGGGATAATCTTCCTGCCGCTGCGAATCGGGCAAGGGCAAGAGCGGGCCTTCGAACCAGGTCGTCTTCGTGGTATTGAGATGAGCCGGCGCCGTGATGCCGCTGCCGAGCATCTCTAAGCCGCATTTGTTGTAGAGGAATAGTCCGCCGACGCGGATGTTAACCTTGGTGCCGCGCTGGGCGCCAGCCGGAAAGATGTAGGACGCAACCGGCGGATTGGCGGCGGCGAGGGAGGGGAGGAGCAACAGTAGCAGCGATGCGATGCGGCTCATGATGAGGGTTCCTTTTGCGAACCAGCCCTGAGCGCGAGCGAGGGGATAGCAGGACGCTGGCAATTATTCACGCATAATCGCGATGGGTCCGGCTATCCCCTCGCTTGCGCTCAGGGTTAGTTTCAAGTGGCAAGCGTTTACAGCAATTCCCGGATCGCCCGTCCGTTGTTGACGATCGGCACGGGCCGCCCCTCCGGCGTGTAGAACTCTTCCGTCACGTCGATCCCCAGAAGTTGATAAATCGTCGCGGCGAGATTCTCCGGACCGTGGGGATCGGTGGCAGGTCGTTCGGCACGGCGATCCGAGGTGCCGATCGCGCGGCCGCCCTGGATACCGCCGCCACCGACGACAACGGTGAATACTGGCCCCCAATGATCACGGCCGGCGTTGTTGTTGATGCGTGGCGTGCGGCCGAATTCACCGGTGACGACGACCAGCGTGTTCTGCAGCCGGCCTCGGTCGGCCAGATCGCGAAACAGGGTGGACAGGCCCGAATCGAGTGCGGGTAACAATTCGCGGCGAAGGGTCAAGAAGTTGTTGTCGTGCGTGTCCCAGTTCGAATGATCGATCGTAACGCAGCGCACGCCGGCTTCGACCAGTCGCCGCGCCATCAGGCACGATTGGCCAAGGGTGTGCCGACCGTATTCATCGCGAAGCCGCGGAGACTCGGCTTGCAGATCGAAGGCCCTCCGGGCTTCGGGCGAAACCATCAAATTGAATGCCTCGCGCTGGAAGTCGCCGACTGTTCGAGCGTGCTGGTTGGCCTGGCGCTCGGCCGACTGTTGATAGCGATCGAGTTGCCGCAGCAGTTCACGGCGTGATTCAAGCCGGCTGGTCGCCAGGGCTGGCGGCGGCACGATGTCGGGCACGGTGAAATTTGGCGCGTTCGGGTCGGCGTCGATCACAAACGGAGCGCAGGTCGAACCGAGGTAGGCTGGGCCGCAGCTGGGATGCATCTTCGGCAAGCAAACATACGCCGGCACTCCGGCGCGGGGCCCTAGCTTGCGTGCAATGATCGAGCCGTGCGCGGGGCGCTGGTTGTTCGGCGAAACGCTCGGATTGAAACCGGCCTGGGGAAAGTAACCCGTGAGGATATAGTGATCCGCCGGGCCATGATCCGAGTTGTTGTGGCGAAACGAACGGATCAGGGAGTATTTATCCATTTGCCGGGCAAGCCGCGGCAGATGTTCGCACACCTGGATGCCGTTCACATTGGTCTGAATCGGCCGAAACTCGCCCCGGAACTCCGCAGGAGCGTCCGGTTTCAGGTCGAAGGTGTCGATGGTGCTCAAACCGCCGTGCAGATAGAGGAAGATGAGCGACATCTCGCGCGTCGGCTGCCCTCGCTGGGCTGCCCGTTCTTGCGCTTGCAAGAGAGTTGGCAGATTGAGACCCAGCCCGAAAGCGCCGGCGGCGCCCAGGTGAATGAAATCGCGGCGGGTAATGCCGTTACAGAATGGTTTAGCCGTCATGCAGAGACTCCCCCCTGAGTTTCCGTTCATTAGAGCAGATTCCGTGGCTGTAGCCAAGGGGTTTCCGCTCGATTCAGCGTTAAAGTTTATCGGCTTTCGCCGATGCAAAACAGGAACTGATCCGCTCGAATCAAGAGCCGACCCTCGCTCACGGCCGGGCTGGCATTAATGTTGATGCGCTTGCCGAGGCTACTCTGCGCCAGCAACTTGAACTCGGGTTGGGCAGCAACGACGAAGGTCTGGCCCATACGGTCCGTGTAGTAAATTCGCCCCTCGGCCAAGACTGGTGAGGCATAGACCTGGGAGGCGCGGGTAAGTCTTTCGTCGTAGAGGATACGTCCCGACTTTGCCTCTGCACAATAAGCGGTGCCGAGCACATCGCTCATCCAATATAGGTGTCCGTTGTGAAGGATCGGCGAGGTTACATTAGAACCTTTGTTGCTCGTCCACAGGCGATGCGATTTGGTGACATCGCCGCTGCCGCCGGCGCGGACGGAAAGGCCAACGGTACCAGATCGTCCCCCCAGGGCGTAGATGATCCCCTCGTGGGCGATTGGGACGGGGACCATGTACCAGCCGATGTTCGTGTTGCAGGTCCAGAGCTTTTCTCCCGACCTCGGATCGATGCCGAAAAGCTTGCCCAGCACCGCGATGACGATCTCCTTCTTGCCGTCGGCATCCGCGACGATCGGCATGTGCCACGATTCGACGATGCCGCGTGTCCGCCAGACTTCCTTGCCGGTCTTCTTGTCGAGGGCGACCAGTGAATCACTCTCGACGCTGGCGTTGACGAGCACGAGATTTTCGTGGAGGGATAGCGCCGCAGCCGAACCCCAGCCGTTGAGCCTCGAACCGACGTCGGCCTGCCAAAGTTGCTTGCCCGCGTGATCGAAGGCAAATACGCCGGACTTGCCGAAGAATGCGTAAACTTTCTCGCCATCGGCGACGGGAGTGCTGCTCGCGTAGCCATGTTCTTCGCGAATAATGGCTTGTTCTGGCAGTTTCGATTCCACCTCCGTGTTCCAGAGGAGCTTGCCCGACTTGCGATCAAGGCAGGTGACACTTCGCTTGAGATCCTCCTGGGATCCCACTGGCCGCCCCGGCACCTTGTAGCCGCTGTAGCAGGTCAGAAAGATGCGCTCACCCAAGACGATGGGGCTGGATGTGCCAGCGCCCGGGAGTTCGACCTTCCAGACAATGTTCTTGGTCTCACTCCAGGTGAGCGGCAGGCCCTTGTCGTTACTGATGCCCTGGCCCGTCGGCCCGCGAAACTGCGGCCAGTCGGAATCTCGAGTCTGCACACTCGCGGCAACTCCGCCCCTCACTTCCTCTCTCTCGTCAGTCGTGCGAGGGGAAACAGGAGCCGGACCCTCGCCCGAAGTAGAGCAAGAGCACAGAGCGGACACTGCAAAAACCCACATGAATGCAATCGTTTTCCTCATAGCGATAATCCGTTTGAAAAAGGCCAAGTATTTTCTCTCCCGGGGGGAAAGAGTTGAACTGATCGCAAATCACCGCTTGAACACAAACTCCAGCGTGTTCATCAACGTCCAGGCCAGATCCTCGGCGGCCTCGCGCCGTTGCCCAACGCTTCGTTGAAGTAATGTCAGCGAAGTCTTGCGTTCCGCGTCGTCCGGCAACCGGCTATAGAACGTCAGGTAGATCTCGTCAACCAGGTCGGCGTCGACCTTCTTCTCGCGCACCCATTTGGCGACGTTGCCGCGCTCGTGTACTAGCTTAGCGTGGATTTCAGGCGCGTTGAGCAAATGCAAGACCTGCGACACGCTTGGCTCGACGATGCGCTCGCATTCGCACGCGGTCTGACGTTGCGGGCGGCCGTAGAGTTTCAGGAAATAGTGCGTGACCTTGCTGTCCCAGAGCTGGATGGCGCGCGTGCCGGGCGGGGAGCCGCCGAACTTTTCGGGCACGCCGAGCGTCTGGCTGACCATGTCGAGCATCACCTCCGCGTCGATGCGGCGGAAAAGCGAGCGCGAGTAGTTCTGCTCGTCCTTCTCATTGGTTGCGTTCGGCTTCGAGCTAAGCTGATACGTGCGCGATTTCACGATCGCGCGGATGAGTTGCTTGACGTCGAACTTGCTATCAACCACCTGCTTGCTCAAGGCATCAAGCAGTTGGGGGTTGCTCGGCGGATTGGTGTCGCGCACGTCGTCGATCGGCTCGACCAGGCCGCGGCCCAGGAAGTGCGCCCACATGCGATTGGCGAGATTGCGGGCGAACCAGGAATTCTTCGGCGACGTCATCCAGTCGGCCAGGACAAGGCGGCGGTCGCCAAGCGGCGCTTTCTCCGGCATCTTCGTGGCCAGGGCATGGGGCAAGATCGTGTCGCCGGTGCGTGGATGCTTCGTCACCGGGTCGCCGGATGCCTGTACGCTTTCGCCGCGTGCTGACGGTTTGATGGACACCGGGGTGAAGAACGCTTGCATGCCGAAGTAATCGGTTTGGCTCCAGCGATCGAACGGGTGATGATGACACTCGGCACAAGCGATGCGCACGCCCAAGAGGACCTGCGAGATCGTGCTCGCCGTCTCGCCCGGCTTCGTGACAACCTTGTAAAAGTTCGCCGGGCCGGTTTCTTCGAGCGGGCCTTCCGCGGTCAACAATTCGCGGGCAAATTGGTCGAACGGCTGATTTCGGGCGATGCTCTCGCGAATCCAGCGATAGTAGGCGTACGCCTTCTTGTGCCCCAAAATCTGCCGATCGACGCGGAGCACGTCGGACCACTTGAGCGCCCAGTAATCGGCGAATTCCGGCCGATCCAGCAATTCGTCAACGAGTTTTTCCCGCTTGTCGCTGCGTTTGTCAGCGTAAAAGCGACGCGCTTCCTCAGCGGTCGGCAGGGTGCCGATGACGTCGAGGTAAACGCGGCGGAGGTAGTCGGAATCGCTGCACAACTCCGACGGTGCGATGTTTAGCTTCTTGAGCTTGGCGATGACATGGCCGTCGATGAAGTTATGTTCCGGGAAGGCGGGATAGTTCGCGATGACTTCGGCCCGCGGCACAAAGGCGCGAAAGACATCGACGCAGTTGGCGTAGCTTGCCATGACGGCGACCTCGCCGGGCGTGTCGAACACATGCACCAATCCCTCGGCGCTCACGCTGGCCAGCCCATCCAGATTTGCCTGATACCGAGCATGGCCCGTGACATCGACCTCGCGCCCATCGGTGTAGCGGGCGATCACGCGCAGTTGTTGGCGACCCTTCATGCGCATGAGGCGCTCCTTCGGCTCGATGCGGATGGCCTCGACTTTCGGGGCGCCGGGATCACCAACGGGTGTCCCCGCGGCAATCCAGCCGCGAATGATTTCATACTCATCGGTGCCCGGGCGAATACGGATGCCGCCGCCGTGGGCGACCTGGCCAGCGGGCTTCATGAGAAACAAGCTCGTGGCCGGCGCCGCATGAACGACGCGCCGGCCGCGCGCTTCCTTGACGATAGCGTTGAAATCGGCCTGCGGATCGAAGCCGAAGACGGAGAACTTGAATCCGTTCTGCCCGCTGGAATTGCCATGGCATCCCGCCGAGTTGCACCCAAAACGGCTAATGAGCGGCACGATGTCGTTCTCGAAGTGGTAGCTGCGTTGTTCCTTGGCGCCGTGCACCTCGACCTGCACCTTGGCGGTCAGGTTGGCCGCTTCGATGGTGATCTCGGTCTTGCCGTCGGCGACGCCGCGCAAGACCCCGTGCGAGGAAATCTTGGCGATGGCCGGTTGCGACGACTGGTATTTCGCATCGTGGGTGAAGTCGACGAGTTTGCCGTCGCTCATTTTGCCAGTGACGAGCAGCGAGTAGACCGCCTGCGGCCCTCGCAGTTGGACCATCGTCGGCTCCACGATCAACGCCGCAGGTTTGTCCTGGGCCGATACCGGCGCGGCGCCTAGCAGAATCGTCAGGAAACAGAGCGTTCTTTTGGTCATGATGCTATGCCGTGGGGTAGGATGGCGTCTCGGCAGGAGGATGTACATAGTTTAACAACGGCAGGAATTCGTACAAGCGATAATTCTGTGGGATCTACGAATGGATCATCAAACGGTCATCGATGCCACGCGCTGCTGGATCTCGTCCATGGTGATCGGGCTCAACCTCTGCCCGTTCGCGCAACGCGTCTTCGACGGGGACCAGATTCGCTACGTCGTATCGGAGGCCCAAGACGAGCCGGCTCTCTTGCATGACCTGGCCAACGAGCTCAATACGCTGGTTGCTATGCCGATAGAGACGACTGAAACGACGCTGCTCATTCATCCGTTCGCGTTCGCCGATTTCCTCGATTACAATGACTTCCTCGGCGTCGCGGAACAGCTGGTCGCAGACCTGGGACTCGAAGGTGTGATCCAGATCGCCAGCTTTCATCCGCAGTACCAGTTCGGCGATTCGGCTGCCGACGCGGTGGAGAACTACACGAACCGATCGCCGTACCCGATGCTGCACCTGTTGCGCGAGGAGAGCATTGACGCGATTGCAGAGGACGAGGAGAAGCTGCTGGAGATTCCGGAGAGGAACATTGCATCGCTGCGGGCGCTGGGTTTGGCGAAGATTATGGAACGAATCAAGGCGAGCCGAGCCCCGTAAGGGGCCGGGTTACGTCGCGTTCA
>SXGT01705837.1_pt1 | contig 30616 bp, 21 predicted proteins | sample 3176221 | NCBI WGS metagenome assembly SXGT01 (sample SAMN11356862, study PRJNA531348) | freshwater metagenome | isolation source: freshwater sample F1-120 | place: China: Fuxian Lake, Yuxi | collected 2017-12-25
CGCAAGAATTTTTCGTTTACGTTTTCTAATTTCAAATCGTCATCAATCTCTATGCAGGGCGTAAGCATATCCTCAGAAATGGTTTCTGAAACCACCAGTTCAAATTTTTCTGCAAAGGCTTCTACATTTTCAATTTTTATTTTCAATCCTGCTGCATATTTATGTCCGCCAAATTGCTCTAATAAATCACTGCAGGCTTCTATAGCTTCATACACATTGTAGTCGCGCACCGAGCGTGCCGATCCTGTTGCGTAACCATCTTCCACTGCAAGAATAATTGTAGGCTTGTAATACGTTTCAATCAGTCGTGAAGCAACAATTCCCACCACACCTTTATGCCAGTTCTTGTGAAACAAAACGGTTGATTTGCGTTTTTGTAACACCTTGCTGTCGGCAATCATGCCCAATGCATGTTCGGTAATATCTTTATCTAAAACCTGTCGCTCGCTATTGGTTTGATTAATGCCCAAGGCCATTTCACTATGATTGTCTTTTACTGAAGAAATCAACAATTCAACCGCCTGTCTTCCGCTGGCAATACGCCCTGCAGCATTAATGCGTGGTGCAATAATAAATACAATATCGCTGATAGTAAGCTCGCGTTTTATACTGTTTAACTCAATAATTGAACGCAAACCGTTACTCGGATTTTGGTTCAATTTCTTTAAACCGTAAAAAGTAAGAACACGGTTTTCTCCGGTAATAGGAACTATGTCGGCAGCAATACTTACGGCAACTAAATCAATGTATTTTTCAAGTTCCGTGAATGCAATGTTATTATTCTGTGCATACGCATGTGCCAGTTTAAAGCCAATTCCACAACCGCTTAATTCTTTGAATGGATACGTGCAATCAGCTTGTTTTGGGTCAAGGACAGCAGCAGCATCCGGAGTTTCTTCTCCGGGTAAATGGTGGTCGCAGATGATAAAGTCAATTCCTTTTTTACTCGCGTATTCTACTTTGTCATTAGAGCGTATTCCGCAATCCAGCGCAACAATCAGCGAAAAATTATTGGCTTCGGCAAAGTCAATTCCTGCAAACGAAATTCCATAACCCTCCTTATATCGGTCGGGAATGTAGTAGTCAGTTTTTGTGTAAAAGGTTGAAAGAAAAGTATAGAAAAATGCAACGGCAGTAGTACCGTCCACATCGTAATCACCGTAAATTAAAATATTTTCTTCGTTTGCGACAGCCTGCTCCAAACGTTCCACTGCCTTATCCATATCCTTCATCAGAAATGGATTATGCAGATCACTGAATTCAGGGCGGAAAAAATGTTTTGCTTCATCAAACGTTGTTACACCGCGTTGTGCAAGCAGCGAGGCAAGTTTGATGTCAATATTTAATGAAGAACTGAGAGAATCAACAACAGTTGAAACGGGTTTTTCTTTTTGAAGCCAACGTTTCTGCATCATTAATGACTACACCGTCATTATCTCCTTCTCTTTACTTTCAAGATGCGCATCCGTTTTAGCAGAATACGAGTTGGTAAGATTTTGAATTTTCTCTTCCGCTCCTTTGCCCATATCTTCGGGTAAGCCCTGTTTCACAAGACCTTTAACATATTCATTCGCATCTTTACGTGCGCTGCGTATGCTTACTTTGCAATGTTCCATTTCGGTTCTTGCTTGTTTTACCAAACCTTTTCTACGTTCTTCAGTCAATGGCGGAATATTAATACGGATGACCGAGCCATCATTAGAAGGTGTAAAACCAAGATTAGCATCCAGAATAGCTTTCTCAATATCTTTCAGCAACGATTTTTCAAACGGCTGAATAACCAAAGTTTTTGGATCGGGTGTGTTGATGCCTGATACATTTTTCAAAGGCGACATAGTTCCGTAGTACGGCACCTGAATACCATCTAACATAAACGGATTTGCTTTACCGGCTCTGATTTTTGTTAATTCAGATTCAAAATGAGTAATCGCATTTTGCATTTCCTCTTCAGCTGTGGCAATTGCCAATTCTATTTCTTCATCCATAAGTTTTTCATTTAAGAGGCACGAAGATAAAAAAGAAAAGTGATTATCTGTGACAGGAATCACTTGATCAAATAAAGACAAATTCCTTGTCTTTGCGCCTCTGAGGTGAAAAAACTACCTTCGTCCGCTAAATCAAAAAAGGGCATGAACAAAATCCTATCGCTTATTACCTTAATTGCAGTTCTGTTTTTCAGTGCCTGTAAATACAAAGAAAAACTTTCGGATTCAAATTCTGAAAGCGACACCGCAGCTTTTGATATGGAAGAATGGCTGAAAAACTATGATGAGGTAATGGACAAAAATCTTTACCGTGCTTCCAACAAACGCATCAATGATCTGCTGCATACCAAACTGGAGGTAAACTTTAATTGGGAAAAGCAACAACTCAACGGAAAAGCTACACTCTCTTTCAAACCCTATTTTTATCCAACCGATTCACTTACATTGGATGCAAAAGGCTTTGACATTCGTGAAATTTCTTTGCTCACTGCAAGCGGTAAAACGCTCTTAAAATTTGAATACGACAGTTTGAAACTTCGCATTAAATTAGATAAAACATACACACGCAGCGAAGAATACAAACTCTTTATTGACTATACCGCAAAGCCCGAAGAATTGGAAGCAGGAGGCAGTAAAGCCATTACTTCCGACAAAGGTTTGTATTTTATCAACCCATTGGGCAAAGACAAAAACAAACCTATACAAGTGTGGACTCAGGGAGAAACTGAAGCAAGCTCTTGTTGGTTTCCCACTATTGATTCGCCTAATGAGCGCATGACGCAGGAAATTTACATGACCGTTGACACCGCTTTTGTTACATTGTCAAATGGTTTATTAGTTTCTTCTGTAAATAACAAAAATGGAACCCGCACTGATTACTGGAAACAAACACTCGGTCATGCGCCTTATCTGGCTATGATGGCGGTGAGCAACTTTGCCATTGTAAAGGACAAATGGAAAGGTATAGAAGTAAACTATTATGTTGATAAAGAATATGAGAAATATGCAAAACCAATTTTTGGCAACACTCCCGAAATGCTCACCTTCTTCTCCGAAAAGTTTGGTAACTATCCTTGGGAAAAATATTCTCAAGTTGTAGTTCACGATTATGTTTCGGGTGCAATGGAAAACACTTCTGCAACGCTGCACGGTGAGTTCCTTCACCAAACTTCACGTGAAATGCTGGACGGTGATAACGAAGATATTATTTCACACGAATTGTTTCATCAGTGGTTTGGCGATTTGGTTACCTGCGAGTCATGGTCAAACCTTCCGCTTAACGAATCATTTGCTACCTATGGCGAGTACCTGTGGCGCGAATACAAATATGGGCGCGATGCAGCCGACCACCATTTAGATGGCGACCTGAGCAATTATTTGCGTGAAGCTGCTTACGATAAAAAAGACCTTATCCGTTTTCAGTATGATGATAAAGAAGATATGTTCGATAGCCACAGTTATGCAAAAGGTAGCAGGGTGTTACATATGTTGCGCAAGGCAGTTGGTGACGATGCTTTCTTTGCTTCTTTGAAATTGTATCTTGAAAAAAACAAATTCACTTCCGTTGAAGTTCACCAGTTGCGTCTGGCATTTGAAGAAGTAACAGGCGAAGATATGAACTGGTTCTTCAATCAGTGGTTTCTTGCCAAAGGTCATCCTGATTTAGGAATTTCATGGTATTACTATGATGAAACAGAATACCCTGAAGAGAAAGACAGGCTTACCATTACCATTGAGCAACATCAGGACAGGGAAGCAACTCCTCTTTACAGAATACCCATGTATGTTGATGTGTATCACGGCAAAGAAAAAGTACGCCATCAGATTGTGTTGGAAGAGCAATTACAAACCTTTGCCCTGCCCTGCACAGGTGGTAAGCCTGACTTGGTAAACATTGATGCCGAAAAAATGTTGCTCTGCACAAGAGAAGAAGACAGAGAAACATCCGAATACATTCACCAATATCATTATGCACCACTTTATTTAGACCGTCAGGAAGCATTACTTAAATTATCAAACTCAGATGATTCACTTGCTCAGATGGTTGTTCTGGAAGGGTTGAACGACAAATATTGGAAACTACGTTCCAACACCATCAGCTATTTATCAGGACTTGAATATGCCGACAAAGAACAAATCAAAACCAAAGTTTCGGCAATGGCGCAAAACGATGAAAAAGCAGGAGTGCGCGCAGCCGCTCTTAAATATTTAATCAAAAATCATTCGGGCAATGAATTACTTGCTGTTTATGAAAAAGCGATGAACGATTCATCGTATAATGTTTCAGGTATGGCCTTGGCTGCCATTGCAAAAGCTGATAAAGAAAAAGGATTGGTCAATGCCGAAGAACTGGAAAAGCGTGGCGACCTGAAAACCTTTACCGATGTGGCAACTGTTTACATGCAATATGGCGGAAGAGAAAAAGAAAATTTCTTTGCCGATAACTACAAACAACTGACAGATAACAATGATAAATACAGTTTTATATTGCTTTACAGCCGCTTTCTGCAGCGAACAGATGATGCCGAAATGACCAAACGTACATTGGCATTTTTTAAAACAATTGCCGAAACTGACAATGCTTGGTTTATGCGTTTAGGTGGCATTCAGGCTTTGGCCGAGTTGCGTGATGCCTTAGCTAAAAAAGCAGAAAACCTTGAACCTTCTTCCGATGAAAATGATAAAGCCTTGCTGTCAGAAACCAACACCCTACGCGATTCAATTGACACGATGGTAGGCGAACTCATTGAAATAGAAAAAGACGCCAAAGTTCTCAGGTACCTTGGAGTTGAGGAGGAGGAGGAGTAGGATATTTTTTCTACTTTCGTTCATTACTGATTAAACCAAAACCGTTTCTGCAGATAAGTTATGTGGGAAAATTCAGCAAGAATAATTCTTCGCCAAAGGATAGCTATCCTTATTATCATTGGCTTGCTGACAGCTTTGATGGGCTACTACTCACGCTTTGCTGAGATACGTTACGACTTTGCCAAAATGCTGCCCACTGACGACAGCACTTTTATAGAATACGAAAACTTTAAAAAACTTTTTGGCGAAGACGGCAATGTTCTTTTTGTAGGTATCACCGACAACGAACTGTATAAGCTCGACCACTTCAATGCCTGGTTTGATTTGGGCGAAAAAATGAAACAGCTCGGAGGAGTTGAAGAAGTTGTTTCCGTTGCAAGGCTCTACAACCTTACCCGCAACGACAGCCTAAAAAAGTTTGATTTTCTCCCTATCCTCAATAACAAACCGCAAACACAGCAGGAGCTCGACAGCATTAAAAACATCATCACAGGTTTACCTTTTTACAGCAATGTAATTTACAATCCCGAAACCCACACTACCATTATGTTCATCACTATGAGCAAAAAAGTGCTGGACAATAAAAAGCGCAACAAACTGGTGCTCGAGATTGAAGAAACTGCTGCTTCATTTCAGGAAACACAAAAAACGGAAGTTCATTTTTCAGGTTTGCCCTATATCCGAAGTAAAGTTGCCATGCAGGTTGCCGAAGAGTTGACCATGTTCCTTTTTCTTGCCGCCTTTGTTACTTCTTTGGTTTTGTATCTGTTCTTCCGCTCGTTTAAAATCGTGTTTGTCTCCATGTTGGTGCTTGCCATTGGCGTGGTGTGGTGCATGGGTTTGCAGGGAATGATGGGCTACAAAATCAGCATCCTAACGGGACTTATTCCTCCACTGTTAATTGTCATCGGAATTCCCAACAACATTTACCTCATCAATAAATACCACCGCGAATACAAAACCCACGGCAATCAGGCGCGCGCATTAATGCGCACCATTTCAAAAGTGGGCAATGCAACGTTCTTAACCAATGCAAATACGGCCGTTGGTTTTGCTACGTTTCTGCTTGTTGAAAGTCAGATGATGAAAGAGTTTGGTCTTGTTGCAACCATCAGCGTAATGATTATTTTCTTTCTTTCATTAGCACTTATTCCCATCTTTTTCAGTTTCCTTGCACCGCCTTCGGTAAAGCATACCAAGCACCTTGACAATCGTTTTTTCAGCAGCTTCGTAGAGAAGCTGATTACACTCGTTACCGATTACCGCAAATCAGTATACGCTTTTACTCTGTTGTTCACTGCAATTGCTATTTACGGAGTTACCAAAATGAAAACAACCGGAAACATTGTGGATGACCTTCCGCGTTATGATCCCGTGTATGTTGACTTAAAGTATTTTGAAAAAAATTTCAACGGAGTAATGCCTTTTGAAATTGAGATAGACACCAAAAAGAAAGGTAAGGTAATGAGTCCTTCTATGTTCAAAAAAATTGATGAACTACAAAACGTGATTGCTGCCTATCCCGAGTTCTCCAAACCGCTTTCGGTACTTGAAGTTTTTAAATTCTCCAAGCAGGCATTTTACCGTGGCGATGCAGAAAAATACAGCGTTCCTAATTCTCAGGAGCAGGGTTTTATTCTGGATTATGTTCCGGAGCAAACACAAAACCGCAACCTGTTGCATTCATTTATTGATAGCAACAAACAGATTACCCGCGTTACCGCTCACATCGAAGATATTGGCACACCTCAACTCAAAGCCCTGAAAGAAAGCATTCAGCCAAAAATAGATTCCATCTTCCCGCCTGATAAATACAATGTAACGCTTACAGGAACAAGCGTGGTGTTTTTAAAAGGCAATGAATACATGATTAGTAATTTACTCTGGAGTTTATTGTTGGCTATCTTTCTTATTTCACTGATGATGGCAGGCATGTTTTCGTCCTGGCGCATGGTTATGATTTCACTTATTCCCAATCTTATTCCGCAATTGGTGACGGCAGGTATGATGGGCTTTTTCGGCATTCCGATTAAGATTTCCACCATTCTGGTCTTTAGTATTGCTTATGGAATTTCAGTGGACAATACCATTCACTTCCTCGCTAAATACCGTCAGGAATTAAAACTCCACAACTGGAATATCCGCAAGTCAGCCATTCTCACCTTGCGCGAAACAGGCATCAGCATCATCTACACATCTATTATTCTGTTTTTCGGTTTCGGAATATTTTGTGCCTCCACCTTTGGCGGAACACAGGCATTAGGATTACTTACAGCTGTAACGCTGATGGTTTCTATGTTCACCAATCTTATAATTCTTCCTGCATTAATTTTGTCCTTAGATAAATCTATTACCACCAAAGCATTTACCGAACCCTTACTCGAAATCTATGACGAGGAAGAAGACATTGACCTTGAAAGTTTAAAAATCAGAAAATCAGAATTATGAAAGGAATAATTTTAGCAGGAGGCAGCGGAACACGCCTGCATCCATTAACACTTGCAGTAAGCAAACAGCTGATGCCGGTTTATGACAAGCCGATGATTTATTATCCGTTGTCGGTTTTAATGATGGCAGGCATTCGCGAGATATTAATTATCTCCACACCACACGATTTGCCAAATTTTAAAAAGCTTTTAGGTGATGGCGAATCATTAGGCTGCAAATTTTCATACGAAGAACAAAAAGTTCCTAACGGACTGGCACAGGCATTTGTAATTGGCGAAAAATTTATCGGTAACGATAAAGTGGCGCTTATTCTTGGCGACAATATTTTTTATGGCTCTGGCTTGAATGAACTGGTGCAGCACCATAATAGCCCTGATGGAGGAGTGGTTTTTGCATACCACGTTTCGGACCCTGAGCGTTACGGTGTGGTAGATTTTGATGCAAACATGACTGCTTTATCTATTGAAGAAAAACCCAAACAGCCTAAATCAAACTATGCCGTTCCCGGTCTTTATTTCTATGACAACAGCGTAGTTGAAGTAGCAAAAAACTTACTGCCCAGCGCACGAGGTGAATATGAGATTACCGATGTAAACAAACATTACCTCGCTGCCGGAAAACTGAAAGTTGCTCTGCTCGACCGTGGCACTGCCTGGTTAGACACAGGCACCTTTGCATCACTCATGCAGGCCGGACAATTTGTACAGGTAATTGAAGAGCGTCAGGGACTAAAAATCGGTTGTATTGAAGAACTTGCATGGCGCATGAAATTCATTACTGATGAACAACTGCGCAAACTTGCTGAACCACTTCTAAAAAGCGGTTACGGTGATTACCTGATTAAACTTTTGCCGAAAGGTTAAAAACCTTTCCCACCTTAGCCATAATCTCTTTCTTGAAAAAGAGAAACGCCAGAAACGTAAGAACCAAATAAGGCACTGCCATCAAATAAAGAATGGCGCTGTTGAGATTAGCACCAAAATGCTGCTCACCTTTTGCATTCTGATTTGATTCGGCAACTGCTTTACACATGGCACACTGAGCATCTGCCGCCTCAGGCAAAGCCAAAATTACAAATGCTGCAATAATCAGGGTGAAAAATAGTTTGTAAGAGAATTTCATTTCGGGTGCAAATATAAAACAAAAAGTCCCCTCGTTTTAGGCGAAGGGACTTTTTGTTTTATTGTGATAGTTCAATTACTTAATCTCAAACAACCAAGACACATATAACATACGTCCAATGCTTGGCCCGCCATAAACCTCTCTGCGTTGTTCGTTTAAAAGGTTGGAAGCACCAGCCCGGATAGTTGAGTAGTAAGCAGGAAACTCATAGCTTAACTGTGCATCCAATACACGGTAAGAATTAACCGGACCAATACCAAAAGTGCTTTGCCACTCGTAGTTATCAACCCACTGGAAGTTAGCTGAAAAGCCTAAGTTTTTCCAAACCTTACGACCTTTAACACCCACGTTAATTTTGTGGTTAGGTGTGTTAAAGCCCGGGATAATATCATCGTTTAGGTTGTCTGTATTTAAGTCAGCATAAGTATAATTGGCAGTAGCCGAATATTTGTTGCTGAAGTAATAAGCCAGTCCAACTGTTCCACCGTAACTCGATACATTCTGTGTTGCATTCATTGGCAACTGGTAAACAGTGTAGGTAGGGTTATCAGGCGAAGTGGTAAGAATAGCATCTTCACCGCTTTCCTCACCTGCCTGTGCCGAACCTTCAGGACGTACCAGACGGATATCACCAATAAAGTTTTTATATATACTATAATAACCATTGATGTCTAAGTACAGTTTTCCGCCAATAGAACCGCGGTAACCGATTTCAATGGTTTGCACCTGCTCAGGTTTTAGTTTTGGAAGCGAAATTGTTTTCAGCAAAGTAGGGTCAATCGTTCCGATATAGTTTCCGTTGGCATCCAGTGAGTCGTATTGCGCCCTGAAATCCTGCACCGAGTTAAGTGTATAAAGGTTATCCCATCCGTTCAGATTTCCGGCAAGGGTAAGCGGACCTAAATCCAACAGAATAAACTGGTTCTGCAAGGTTGGTATCCTGAATGCCTGTTGTGCACTGATACGGAAACTGCTGTTTTTGTGTGTATAAACAAGCGAAAAACGTGGTGAGAATTGCGGTTTGAAATTCTGGTTTTTATCAGCTCTGATGGATGCGCTGATGTTCAGTTTATTTTTTAAAACTTTTTTGCTTAGCTGCACAAATCCACCGTATTCAACAATGCTCAGGTCAACAAAATCAGCACTTAAGTCTGCACTGCCGTTGGCAAGTGTATCGCCCGGATTAATAAGTGTATCACTAAATATACTTCCGAAACTTTGAGGGTCGTATCTGCGAAATGAAGCCCCCGCCAAAATATCCATGAAGTTAATCATGTCAAAGTTGTATTGTCCTTCTATATGTTGTAAAGATGATTTGTCTGTGAATTTTGAGCCTTTCTGTAAGTCGGCATTTCCTTTTACATCATTTAGTAGTGAGTCGAATTCAAAGCTGCCCACAGTAGGCCATGCTAATGAATCGGCTACCGTTGTTGCCCATGATGATGCTTGAAGCATTTCCTGATAATTAACCTCTTCGTCAAAGTCGTTGGTTAATACTTTCAACGAGTCAAAGTAGGCGCCTAAGTATTCGCCAATATAGTTGGCAACACCTGCGCGTGAAACACCGATGCCCGAGAAAACAATATCATAAGAATCACCTGCAGTTTCCTGAGTGGTATAAGCACGGATGTTAAAATTCTTACCTGCCAATTCCAATTTATGTTGTTGAAACATCAGGTTGTTGATGCTGTAACGGTTAGCCCCTTGATAAGTGGTGGTTCCGCTTCCTATTCTGTAGTTGTAAGAAAGTTCCAGACTGTCTTTTATTTTATAGTGCAATCCGGCACCTGCTTTAATGCTTTTTGCAACCGGGTCAACTAAGTCTTCTTCATAATAGCCGGGAGCATTAATGGTTCGTTTTCCCAAACCTAGGTAACCGGTAGGGTTAAACCCAAGGTAGTTATTCAAGGCAATAAAGTCATCGCGCTCTTCCTGTGTAAGCTCTTGGTTATATTGCTGTTGCTCTACAATAGCACTCAGGTTTTGTTCGGTTTCAATATCACCATAGATATTAGCTATTGAATCATCGGCCACCCAGTTATTAGCCCGGAAATAAGAGCCGGTAACCTTAATGGCAAACTTGCCTTTTTTATCAAGCACTTTGGCATAGCGGATTTGTCCGTCAGCCATGTTGCGGCTTCCAGCTTTCAGTTGAATAGAAAGCCCCTGATAGTCATACGGATTTTTAGAGGTCATACTTACCACACCCTGAAAAGCGTTTGGACCATATAATGCAGATGCAGCACCGGTAATTACCTCAACGCTTTGTACATCCAGATCATTTAAACCAACCATGTTACCCACAGGGAAGTTAAGACCGGGAGCCTGATTGTCCATTCCGTCAACAAACTGCACCATACGCACAGGAGCAGTAGTATTAAAACCACGCATGTTTAAAGCCTGAAAACCCATACTGGAGGTGCTGATGTCAACACCCTTCATTGTACTTAATCCCTGATAAAAATCTCCAGAGGCTATTTCGCGAACTTCAAGGGCACTCATCTTTTGAATAGAAGCGGAAGATTCCTGTATGGTTTCACTTACGCGAGAACCGCTGATAACCACTTCTTTTCCCTGAACTATAACTTCGCTCAAAGCAATATCAAGCGTGGTGGTTGAGGTGTTTACTTCTTTTTCAATTTTATCATAACCCAAATACGATATTTGCAACATAACCGGGTTGGTAACATCTACTTTTAACGAAAACTTTCCCTCAGCATCGGTAGTAGCCCCGGTAGTAGTTCCTTTAATACCTACACTTGCACCAATAAGCGGCTGCTTTGTTTTATTATCGGTAATTTTACCCGTGATTGTTTTTTCCTGGGCAGAAACGCTAAGGCTTAACAGCCCTGCAAAAATGAAAAACAATGAAAATTGTAAAAATCTTTTCATAGCGAATGGTTTGGTAACTTTATGGTTTGGTTATGTTATTTTTATCTTTCTGACGCGGCTAAAAGTAGTAAAATTTTGAATCTTGCAACAAAATCCCAAATTTTATTTTGCATAACTAAACGGTTACAAATGCGTTCCTTTTTTACATTAATTCTATTTGGCCTTTTCTTTTCTTCATCTTTACAAGCCCAGATAGGAAAGAGGTTTAAATTTTCAACAGGCTATAGCGCTTATCTGCTGGAAACGGGCACTAAAGTTTCTCCTATTCACGCCTTGGGAATTACCCCGCAGTTTAACCTTTGGCAGCCAAGAGGAAATTTCAGTGTAGCCTTTGTTTCACCCATTACGGCAGGGATTCATTTCCGCACCAAGGTATTGGGCAGCATGTTTTTCTTCAGTGATATTCCTCTGATGGGCGAAATCAATTACGGGCACCTTGCTACCAAAGATTTCCGAAAATGGTGGGGTGTTTTTGCAGGCGCTGGTTACAGCTTTCAGTCCGTGGGAACCCTTTGGCAATATGGGGTAAATATAAGCACAGGTTTCAGGTTCGGCCTTTTCAGGCAATCTTTTACATTGCGGTACGCGCGGTTTTTTGGCGAGAATGTGGGCGATGTACTTTCGCATCGCCTGACTCTTGAAATTAACCTTGGTCGGTTTTTAAAAGATGTGGCAACTAAAAACAAACTGCAGAAATTTGAAAGGCCGTTTCAATAAAAGTTAACCGCAAAGGGTACAAAAGAAAACTCGCAAAGGCCGCTGAGGCAAAATTGCTTTGCGCCTCTTTGCGAAAAATCTTTGCGTTCTTTGCGGTTAATATACTTTTGTCAAAAAATATTCCGTGAAAAAATTACTTGTATCTCTTTCTTTTGGTGTTGTTTTATTGGCCTGCAAAGCACCCAAACAATCAAGCCAGACAAATCCAGAGAACTACACAGCCGCTGAAACTAAAACAGAAACAGTTGCAACTCCACCTGCTCCCGCTTCCATAGATTCGCTGTTTGTTTACTTGGAGCGCACCCCTTGCTATGGACAATGCCCCATGTATAAATTCAAAATCTACAACTCGGGCTATGCCCTGTATGAAGGCAAACGCTTTGTAGAAAAATTAGGCAGCTACGAAACCCGCGTGAGCATGGCTGTTCTGGATGAAATAAAAGCAAAAGTGAAAGAGATTAACTATTTCGGATTTAAAGACCAGTACCCAAAAACGGCTTCTGATTTCCCTTCAGTAAAAACAGCAATTATAATAGACGGCAAACGCAAAGAAATTATGAATGGCTCAGGCGCACCTTCGGCTTTAAGAGAGTTTGAAAAATACTTAGACTCGGTTAAGGATAGCGCAGATTGGAAGCAGGTGCATTGATTTCTACTGCGCCCTCTCCAGCACAATCGGCTTGATGGTAGTTGCCACCTCGTGCGCACCCAACGGCAGCTCAACACTTAGTTTATAAGGTTTATAGCCTTCATAATCTACCGTTAATTCGTAAGCATTTTTTCCGGGCAGCATAATAAAATAGTTGCCGTCTTCATCGCTTTGTATTTCGGTCTCTGCCTTGCCCGAATTTTTGTTGGTTATTTTTATGGTAACCGCCAGTTTTTGAGCATCGTGTGCACTTATTACTTCGCCTTTTAAAATACTGAGGTTCGATTTTTCTTTTGCATCACCAGATTTCAGTCCGTAATTACTCATGTCAATTTCGTAAATATCAAAAGCACCTTCGCCATCAGGGCGTATGCTGCTGAAGTAGGCGCGACCGGTTTCGGTGTTTAGCACAAAGTCAATATCATCGCCCAATGAGTTGATGGGGTATCCCATATTTTCGGGTTGGCTCCATTCGCCTTTTTCGTTTTTCACGGTTTTAAAAATATCGTAGCCGCCCATGTTCATGTGTCCTTTTGAACTGAAGAAAAGTGTTTTGCCGTCAGGGTGTGCAAACACGCTTATCTCATCCTCATCTGAGTTTACAATAGCTCCCAGATTCACAGGTTTTTCCCATTCATTTTTGCTTATTCTTTTTGATACCCAAATGTCGCCACTGCCTTGTCCGCTTTTGCGCTCGCTGCAGAAGTAAAGGTGTTTGCCGTCAGCGCTCAGGCTGGCATAGCTTTCCCAATAGGATGAGTTAATTCCTTCCATCGGTTTGGCGCTGCTCCATTTTTCGGAAGTGCTTTTTTTAGAAACATAAATGTCACCACCATTCTCATTTTTGTACATAAAAATCTGTTTCCCGTCAGGTGAAATGCTGAGGCAGGCATCGTGCTCTACCCCATTGATAGCACCCGGAGCCATTACAGCATCTACCCAATCGTTGATGCTGTCGCTCCAGAACGTGATGTATACATCTTCATAGAATCCCTGATCGTTTATATCTACGCCTGTTACTTTTCCCTCGCCTCTGCGCGAGGTAAATACCATCACCTTTTGGTCGGCAGTCAGTGAAGGATGATAATCGTTATACTTTGAATTGATAGGCGTTCCGGGATTACTGATCACCACATTCACGGGTCGCGCCAATAGTTCCTGTGCTGTTTTTACCTGAGCAATAAGCGTGTTTATTTCTTCCATTTGCGGTTTTTTTAAATCCTGTGCGCGGTACTTTTCATAGTGCTCCAACGCTTTGTCTAAGTTGGCAAGCGCCTGATTAGTTTTACCGAGGTTGAGGTATAAATCGGCATCAACTGCATTGTTTGTTTTTTCGGCAGCATTAAATTTTTCAAGAGCAAGTTCATATTCTTTGAGTGCAAAATGTGCCTCGCCCATGCGGTAATTAAGCATAGCATCTTCCGGTGCTTTTTCAAACTCCTCACGGTAAATGCGCAGGGCACCATTGAAATCTTTTTCATTATACTTCATGCGCCCGGCAGTAATTTTAAGTTTGTCGGCTGAGGCAGTTTGAGCCAGGGCAGAGGATAACAGGCTGAAGCTAATAAGCACTAGGGCGAAGAAGTATCTGATCATATTGTTGTGTTTTAAAATCCGTAGCTAAGGTAAATAAGATATTAAGAACTATTAGTGATTTTTATCAGCCAATGATATGAATAGTTTCATTGCTCTCTTCTTCTCTTCATTAAAGTCATAACTGATATTTCCGGATAGGTATTTTTTTGCTTCTGCCTTACTGATAATTGTTGGCGGAAATTCTTCCAGTGTTTTATCAATATTGTCCAAACCGTTTTTCAATGCGTTGTTAAATTCTGAAATAAATGCAGCAGGCAAATCTTTATTGGAAACCCAGCAGGCAAATACAAACGGAAGGTTGCTAAATTTTTTCCATTCTTCAGCAAGGTCGTATATGTAAGAAGGGGAGAGATTAAAAGCTCTGTCGCCAATAATAACTGCTGCAGTTGTTCCGTTTATTTTGCTTTCAAATCCCGCTTCCGCATTTACAAATTCAGGGTTTATTTTCCAGTATTCACGGGCAAGAATTTTTATCAGCATTACTGAAGTGCGGCTTTGGTAATCTAGTAAAATCGTTTTTATTTCATGCAACGGAACTTCACTGAAAAGACAAACGGTTTTTACTTTTCCGTTATCACCAATGCAATAATCGCTGATGATATGTGCGTTTGTAACTTGCTCAATTGAAGCAACCGGAATCAACCCGATATCCACTTTCCCGTTGATTAATTTTTCGGCACACACCGATGGAATATCTAATGAAATATTACATTCCGCTGTAAATGCAGAATGATTTAAACCATAAACAAAAGGCAAAGAATTAAGATAAGAAACAGCAGAAATACGGATTTTCTCCATCGGGCGCAAAAGTAATTTTTATTTTTCGCGTCCGCAGGGATTTAACGGACTACACTTATTCTTTTTGCGCCAACAAATTCTCCTTGTTCGGAATAAAGTGTGAGCAAATATAATCCGTTCGCAAAATTTTCGACAGTAATTTCAAATTTTTCGGTATAAAAGTTCTGTTCCGAAATCAGTTTGCCGTCAAAGATTTGCATGCGTGCAATTCCCGAAAAATTGTTTTTTGTTTCAACCGTGATTTTTTCATTTGCTGGATTTGGATAAACTGTAAATAAATTATTAGCAAGAGGTTCTTCAATTGAAGTTACTTCTTGACAATTATTGTTGCAAGCGCAATAGGTTAGAAAATTCACGGTGCCTGTGTTTGCATCCAACTGTCCGTTGGGCGTGTTCTGGTCGCAAATATCTATTGATGTTATTGTTCCGCTGTTGTATGAATCGTTGCCGATTGAAAAGCCACCGCACGGACCACCAAAAGTGCCTGCAATAAAGGCTGAGTTATACCAATCACGCACTACGTTTACCATACAAAAAGTCTGGAATGATGCGCCTGATGCGTTATAAAAATCGCGGCCTATTTCTATGAAACCAGCGTTTTGAAACAGTTCTCCGGCAGTGTTAGAAAAGTCAAAGTCAATATGTATGTTGCCGTAGTTTATAAAACCTGCCGCGCTGTCGCTCATATAGTTGCACTCAATGGTTCCGCTTCCGTAATTTATACCTTCCGATGAGCCTGTGAATGCAATGCGTTCGCAGATAATTGTTCCCCGGTTGTGGAAAAAACTACTTTGTTCGCTCACAAGTAAACTATCTACATCGATGCTTGCCGTGTTTTCAAAAATTCCGCCTTCCGTAACATGCAGATATTGGCTTGTTATAGTTCCGGCATTGCAAACCTTTCCTCCCTGAACCAATATGTTCCCTGAAACGGTTGCTCCCTCAGATATGCATAATGTTTGACCTGAAGTAACAAGTTGTGGCGATGAATTGTTGCCCGTAATGGTGCTGGTGCAGGTTTGACATATCTGGGCATAAACACCCGAAAAAGTAAAGCAGAAAAGAATGAACGAGTAGAGTTTTTTCATGTTTTTAGAATATTTCAGCAAATATAATAAGAGCATTTTATATTATATGGGGCTTAAAAGACTTTCAAAGTTTGTTAAACACTTTAAACCTGTTCCACCTCCATCAGTGCGCTCACTAAATAAGTTAATCTGCTTCCCACTTCCACGCATTTAAAACGTGTACGTTGTTTTTCGCCTTTGATAAAAACTTTTCCATTGGCAATTTTAAATGTTGCTCCGTGAGGCAGTTCTTCCAGATGAACAAGGTGATTATTCTTTTCGTCATACCGTTTTAACACCCTCATCAGGTGCAGGTCTGAGCAGCTTGATGCAGCAGGATTGCGCATATATTTATCAATAGCGTGATGCACATCATCGGGAAAAATATTTTGCTTCAGCAGTGGTAACATCAGTTCCTGAAAATCTTTTTTCCATTCTGGGCCGTGTGGTTTTACGCGGTTTTTATTTTTATCCCAATTAGTAAGGTGAGCCACTTCATGCACCAACGTAATCAGAAAAGCAAATTTATTCAGGTCGTGGTTGATGGTTATAAAATGTCCGCGTCCGTAAAAGGGCGGACGGTAATCGCCCAGTTTGGTATTGCGCTTGCGTTTGATCCGCATACGGAATTTGTAGTGCTCAATCCAGTGCAAAACCATATCCACCGTTCGTTCGGGAATATAGTTGGAGATGATTTCGCGGTCGGTTCGTTTGGGTTTTATCATTTCATAATCTGGTAAACCAGAAATGCCGAAAAGTAGGCAAGGAAACTCATGTAAGCAAACTGCAGAGCAGGCCATTTCCAACTCTTAGTTTCGCTGAATACAATGGCAATGGTGCTCATGCACTGCATGGCAAAGGCATAAAATATCATCAGTGAAAAAGCAACTGCGGTGGAGTAGCGTTTCTCACCTGTTTCGGGATTTATCTCAGCCTGCATTTTTTCGCGGATAGACATGGTGTTGTTCTCATCACCCACACTGTAAATGGTTGCCATAGTTCCCACAAAAACTTCACGGGCGGCAAAAGAAGTTACCAGCGCAATTCCTATTTTCCAATCGAACCCCAGCGGACGAATTGCGGGCTCCATGAAATGCCCCATGATGCCTGCATAACTCTGTTCCAGTTTTTCGGTGGCAATCAGTTTTTCCAGTTCTTCGGGTGTATGTTGTTGTGAAAATTCGGGAGCGCGGAATTGTTCTTCAATCTTCTGAAACCTGTCGCCCGGTGCGTGTGAAGAAAGCACCCACAACAGAATCGAAATAGCAACAATTACTTTTCCCGCTTCAAACACAAACACTTTAATTTTTTCAAGAATTCCAAGTCCTACAGAACTCCATCGAGGAGCGCGATACACCGGCAGTTCCATGATGAAGAAACTGCGTTCGCGGGCTTTGATTATAAATTTCATCAATAACGCTGTGAGTATTGCGGCAATAAAACCAATCATGTAAAGACCCATCAAAATAAGTCCTTGCAGATTAAGAAATCCCAAAACTTTTTCGGAAGGCACCACCAATGAAATCACTAACGTGTAAACAGGTAAGCGTGCCGAACAACTCATCAGCGGAGTTACCATAATTGTGATGATCCGTTCCTTCCAGTTGGGAATGGTGCGCGTTGCCATAATTGCAGGAACAGCGCAGGCAACTCCACTTATGAGCGGAATAACAGAGCGCCCGTTCAATCCGAATCTGCGTAACAAGCGGTCGGTAATAAAACTCACACGCGCCATATAACCTGTGTCTTCCAGTATCCCTATAAAGGCAAATAGCAAAGCAATCTGCGGAATAAAAACAACCACACCGCTTATACCTGCAAGTATTCCGTTTACTAAAAGTTCCGTCAGCACCCCTTTTGGTAATTGTGTCAACAGCAATTCTTCAAGGCCTGAAAAAAGTTTTTCAATCAACTCCATCGGGTATGCCGACCACGAAAAAATAGATTGAAAAACAAGAAAGAGAATCGCGAAAAAAATAAGGAAGCCGTAAATGCGGTGAGTTAAAATGTCATCTATTTTTTTTGTGACAGATGAACCCAATCCACTTTCTTTTTTGCTTACCGACCTTTTAAGAACCTCGCCAATCACCTTATAACGTTGAATAGTTTCGGTGCGTTGTTTTTTAGTTTTATCGGTTTCGTTAATTTCTTCGCTGAGAATTTTTCTCTTAGGAACTTCCAGCTGCTCAGTCAATGAAAGCTTCAGTTCTTCAATTCCTTTTGCATCGCGGGCGGTAATGGCAAAAACTTTTATCCCCAATTCTTCAGCAAGTATGGCAACATCAATTGTTTCATCGCTTTTCTCGAGCAAGTCAATCATGTTCAACACCAGAATTACAGGAATTCCGGTGTCCATAATTTGCGTGCACAAAAACAAACTACGCCTCAGGTTAGTGGCATCAGCCACATACAAAACTACATCGGGATGCACCGGATTATTTTTATCGTACAGTACATCGGGCAAAACTTTTTCATCTTCCGAAAGTGCATTCAGGCTATACGAACCCGGAAAATCAATAAACTCAATTGTTGTTCCTTTAATCTTCGCAAAACCAGATTTCTTGTCAACCGTAACCCCCGGAAAATTTCCGATCTTTTGGTTAAGCCCCGTAAGAATATTGAACAGCGTGCTTTTTCCGCTGTTGGGATTTCCGGCAAGGGCAACTTTCAGGGTTTTCTCTGCAGCCACTTTAGTTACGTTCTGTTGTAGAAATTAAAATACTCTCAGCTTCTGAAAACCGCAGACACAATGAATACCCCGAAACGCGGATAGCTATCGGGTCTCCCAAGGGAGCAATGCGCTCCAATAAAATTTCTTCACCGGGAACGCAGCCCATTTCTAAAAATCGCAGCGATAAGTCATCATCACTGAAGTCTTTAATAATGGCCGTTTGGCCCGGTTTAAGTTCGGAGAGTTTCATTGTAAAAAGCGCGAAAATACCCAAATATCAGGAGGGTTTGCTACCACTTTTAAGGTATATGGCAGCAGTAGGTTCAGAGGTGTTTTTCTCTTTCAGCATCCCATGCCCACCCGGACAATCACATCCTTTGCTTGGTGCACGCTTACGCGAGCAGGATGATGTTATAACCAGCACTAACAGGAGAATTGATATTTTTTTTAGCCCGTTCATTTAATTAAGCACTTTACGTTCTTTGTGCCTTTGCGAGCACAATAATATAACGCCAATTATACAGTTTTATTTTCTTTTTTGTTTGCCAGTTGTCCGCAAGCAGCATCAATGTCTTTGCCACGGCTTCTGCGCACATTCACAATAATATTGCGGTTCTCGAGGTAGTTGCAGAACTCTTTTATGTTTTTATCATCAGCTTTTTGAAATTCACCGTCTTCAATGGCATTGTATTCAATCACATTCACTTTACAGGGAACATGTTTGCAGAACTCGGCTAATTCACGTGCATCTTCAACCTTGTCGTTAAAATTTTTGAAAATGATGTATTCAAAAGTAGGTCGGATTCCTGTTTTTTCGTAAAAGTATTGCAATGCTTCTGCTAATGCTTCCAGTGAATTGCTGTCATTAATAGGCATAATCTGACTGCGCTTTTCATCATTAGCTGCGTGCAGCGAAAGTGCAAGATTAAACTTCACATCATCATCTGCCAGTTTCATAATCATTTTAGCAATCCCGGCCGTAGAAACGGTAATGCGTTGTGGAGAAATATTCAGTCCGTCAGGTGATGTAATACGCTCAATGGATTTCAAAACATTTGCGTAGTTAAGTAAAGGTTCACCCATTCCCATATAGACAATGTTGGAAAGCGGAATTTCATATTTATCAATCGCAAGATTTCTTAGCTGTGCTACCTGATCATAAATTTCATCGGCATTCAGGTTGCGCAGGCGTTCTAATTTTCCTGTGGCGCAAAATTTACACGTTAAGCTGCAGCCCACCTGAGAAGAAATACATGCTGTCATGCGTGAAGTGGTTGGGATTAAAACACCTTCTACCACTTTTCCGTCAAATAATTTGAAAGCAGTTTTAATGGTGCGGTCGTTACTCACCTGCATAAAATCAATGGCTGCAGCATTGATTTCAAAGTTTTCTTTCAGCAATTCGCGCAAGGGAATGGAAAGGTTGCTCATATCATCAAAAGACCGAACCGATTTTTGCCACAACCACTCATAAATCTGTTTGGTACGGAATGGTTTTTCACCTTTTTCTGACAAAAAGGTTTTGATTTCTTCCAGCGAAACTGCGCGTATGTCTTTCTTTTCAGCTATTTCAGGCATAGGGCAAAGGTAGGGATTTAACTGCTTGCCTTTGAATAAGGCTGATTAGATAAAACAAAAGAATTAATCTTGATTTATTTCCTATTTTGCGCCACAAATAATGACGATGGATTTTTTTGGAACTGAAACGAAGAAGGCACTGCAGGCCAAAGAAGATGCACAATGGATAGCGTTTGCGCCATTTGTTTTTCAGACTGCGAAAGTACTGCGCGATACGGGAATACTGACTATCGTAGAAGAAAGCAGAAACGAAGGTTATACATTGGAAGAAGTGGTTGAAAAATCAAAACTACCGCTTTACGGTGTTCGCGTTTTGCTGGAAGGCGGATTGGGAATAGGTTTGGTGCTGTTGAAAGATGGGAAATTTACTCTTTCTAAAACAGGTTTTTTTGTTCTTAATGATGGATTGACCAAAGCCAACATGGATTTCACCCATGATGTTTGTTACAAAGGTTTGTTTGATCTGGATAAGGCAATTGAAACCGGTAAGCCTGAAGGATTGAAAGTTTTCGGTTCATGGTCAACTATTTACGAAGCCTTGTCAAAATTGCCCCAACCTGTTCAGAAAAGCTGGTTCAACTTCGACCATTATTATTCAGATGATGCTTTTCCTGCGGTATTGCCGTTGGTTTTTAAAGACAAACCCAAACAACTTCTGGATATTGGCGGAAACACAGGAAAATTTGCCATTCAATGTGTACAGTTCAACCCCGATGTGCATGTAACTATCATGGATTTACCCGGACAGTTGGAAATGGCAAAGGCCAATGTTGAAAAGTTAGGCCTGTCCGACAGGATTTCGTTTCACGAAACCAATGCATTAGATGACACAAAGAAATTCCCGAAAGGCTATGATGCCATTTGGATGAGCCAGTTTCTTGATTGTTTCTCAGATGCAGAAATTATATCTATTCTGAAACGTTGCAATGAAGCCATAGAAGGTAATTCATATGTTTATATTCTTGAACCGTTTTGGGACAGGCAGCGTTTCCGTGCTTCTGCATTTTCACTGCAAATGACTTCCATTTATTTCACCGCAATGGCAAACGGCAATAGCCAGATGTATTACTCAGAAACGTTCCTGAAACTGATTGAAAAAGCAGGACTGAAAGTGGAGGAAGAAACCAATCAGGTAGGCGTTTGCCACACTTTGGTAAAGTGTGCTAAGAAATAATAATTCGTTTTTTCAGTTTCGGTGCTTATCTTTGCGCCAGTTCTTTAACATTACTTATCAAGAAAGACTGAGGGAAAGGCCCTTTGACGTCTTGGCAACCCGCTCCGAAAGGGCAAGGGTGCCAACTCCTTCATCCACCTGAGGCGGATGATAGATAAGCAGAATCAGGTTTTAAAAAATTTATGTCTAACCCTTCTGCTTAACAGAGGGTTTTTTTGTTTTGTGTTGTAATGGAAGGCATATCAACAGGATAAAAAACTGATTTTTACAACTATGGCAGATATTTATAAAGAATTAGAAAAGCGAATTTTAGTACTGGACGGTGCGATGGGCACCATGATTCAGCGTTATAATCTTTCGGAGGAAGATTTTCGTGGAGCAAGATTTAATAATCACGCTCTCTTATTAAAAGGAAATAATGATTTGCTTTCCATCACTCGCCCTGATATTATAAAAGCTATTCATGCTGAATATTTTGAAGCTGGCGCTGATATTGCTGAAACCAATACTTTTTCCGGAACATGGATTGCTCAGGCAGATTATAAATTAGAAGGTGCAGTTTACGATATCAATTTCCAGAGCGCGAAAATTGCGCGTGAAGTTGCAGATGAATTTACAAAAAAAAATCCTGAGAGGCCACGTTTTGTTGCTGGTGCTATGGGTCCGACTAACCGCACCGCATCTATGTCACCTAATGTGAATGACCCGGGTTTCCGTGCCATCACATTTGATGAATTGGTAAATGCATACACGGAACAGGTTCGTGGATTGATTGATGGTGGTGTTGATATGCTTCTGATTGAAACCGTTTTTGATACACTTAATTGCAAAGCCGCACTCTATGCTGTTGATCAATACTTTGAAACCATCGGAAAGAAACTTCCCGTTATGGTTTCAGGAACAATTACCGATGGCAGTGGCAGAACATTATCAGGACAAACGGTTGAAGCATTCTTAAACTCAGTCTCGCATATTCCTTTGTTGAGTATTGGTTTTAACTGTGCGTTGGGTGCAAAACAATTGCGTCCGCATATTCAAACGTTGGCAAAGAATGCAACATTCAGAGTAAGTGCATATCCCAATGCGGGTTTGCCCAATGCTTTTGGCGAATACGATGAAACCCCAGATGAAACAGCAGCGCAGATTGAAGATTGGCTGAAAAATAATTTTGTAAATATTGTGGGGGGCTGTTGCGGAACAACACCTGACCATATCCGTGCGATTGCAAAAGTTGCTGCGGAATATCCTCCGCGCCAGAAACCGCATATTGAGGCGCTTCCGCGCTATAGCGGGTTAGAACCACTAACCATTTTCAAGGAAAGTAATTTCGTAAATGTGGGAGAACGAACCAACGTAACCGGCTCACGCAAATTTGCAAAACTGATTATTGATGGAAAATACGAAGATGCACTTGTTGTTGCTCGTAGTCAGGTAGAAGGCGGTGCACAGATGATTGATGTTAACATGGATGAAGGAATGCTGGATAGCGAAAAAGCGATGACAACATTTTTAAATCTGATTGCATCGGAGCCTGATATTGCCAAGTTGCCGATTATGATTGACAGCAGTAAATGGAGTGTTATTGAAGCCGGGTTGAAATGTGTTCAGGGAAAATCAGTCGTGAATTCTATTTCACTGAAAGAAGGGGAAGAGAAATTTATTGCGGTTGCTAAAAAGGTTAAACGCTACGGAGCGGCTGTAATTGTAATGGCATTTGATGAGGTGGGACAAGCCGACTCGTATGAAAAAAGAATTTCGGTTTGCGAACGGGCTTATAAAATACTTACAGAAAAAGTTGGCTTCGCACCTGAGAATATAATTTTTGACCCGAACATTCTAACTGTTGCAACCGGAATTGAAGAGCATAATAATTATGCTGTTGACTTTATCCGTGCTACTAAATGGATAAAAGAACATTTGCCCGGAGCGAAAGTGAGCGGTGGTGTAAGCAATATTTCTTTTTCATTTCGTGGGAATGATTTGGTGCGTGAGGCAATGCACTCCGCGTTTTTATATCATGCTATCAAAGCAGGATTAGACATGGGAATTGTGAATGCCGGACAATTAGAAGTGTATGAAAGCATCCCTAAAGATTTATTGGAACGGGTTGAAGATGTTTTATTGAATCGCAGAGCAGATGCAACGGAACGACTTGTTGAATATGCCGAAACAATCAAAGCAAAAGGCAAAGTTCAGGTAAGAGATGATGCCTGGAGAAACACTACGGTTGAAGAACGATTGAAACATTCATTGGTAAAAGGAATAGTTGAATTTATTGATGTTGACATAGAAGAGGCGCGTCAGAAATATCCGAAGCCGTTGCACATTATTGAGGGACCGCTGATGGATGGAATGAATGTGGTAGGTGATTTATTCGGTGCAGGAAAAATGTTTTTACCACAAGTAGTAAAAAGCGCACGTGTAATGAAAAAAGCAGTAGCCTATTTACTTCCGTTTATGGATGCAGAAAAACAACAAGGTGCAAGTTCTTCTGCCGGAAAAGTATTGATGGCAACAGTAAAAGGCGATGTTCATGACATAGGAAAAAATATCGTAGGCGTAGTCTTAGGTTGTAATAACTATGAAGTGATTGACATGGGCGTAATGGTTCCATGTGAGAAGATTCTTGAAACTGCTATTCGTGAAAAAGTAGATGTAATTGGACTGAGCGGATTAATTACTCCATCACTGGATGAAATGGTTTTTGTGGCAAAAGAAATGGAGCGGCAAGGTTTTAAAATTCCTTTGCTGATTGGTGGCGCAACAACTTCGCGTGTGCATACTGCGGTAAAAGTTCAACCGCATTATAGCGGAAACACTGTGCATGTTTTGGATGCAAGTCGCTCAGTTCCTGTGGTTGGGAGTTTGCTTAGTCCTGAGCAGGAAAAGATTTATTCGCTTGCGATTAAAAACGAATATGAAGTGTTGCGCGAGCATCACGGCAAATCACAATCTGCAAAAGAATTTATTTCAATTGAAGACGCGAGAAAAAATAAATTCAAAATTGAGTGGAAAGCGGAAGAAATTGCGAAACCAAAATTTACGGGAATAAAATCATTTGAGAATTATCCGTTAGAAGAATTGGTTCCTTACATAGATTGGACTCCATTTTTCCAGACATGGGAATTGGCTGGTCGCTTTCCGAAAATATTGGAAGATGAAATTGTTGGTGCAGAAGCAAAAAAACTTTATAAGGATGCTCAAGCACTTTTGAAAAAAGTAGTTGAAGAAAAATGGATTTCAGCAAATGCTGTTATCGGTTTCTGGGCTGCTAATTCAATTGGAGATGACATTGAATTGGAAAACGGCACTGTTCTTCATTCACTTCGTCAGCAAACTAAAAAAACAGCAGCAGCTCCGAATATTGCGCTTGCAGATTTTATTGCTCCTAAAGAAAGTGGATTACAAGATTACATTGGAGCGTTTGCAGTTACAGCCGGAATCGGAATTGAAAAATGGATTGAGAAATTTGAAAAAGATCATGACGATTATAACAGCATTATGCTGAAAGCACTTGCTGACCGACTTGCAGAGGCTTTTGCAGAGCGCATGCACGAGCGTGTGAGAAAAGAATTTTGGGCTTATGATAAAAGTGAAACGTTGAGCAATGAAGATTTGATTTCAGAAAAATATCGCGGTATTCGTCCTGCTGCCGGATATCCTGCATGCCCAGACCATACAGAGAAGCCAATTATTTTTAATTTGCTTGATGCAGAAAAAAATGCAGGAATAAAGTTGACAGAAAGTTTTGCGATGTATCCAACAGCTGCTGTCAGCGGGTTGTATTTTGCGCATCCTGAAAGCAAATACTTCGGGCTTGGAAAAATTATAAAAGATCAGGTTGAAGATTATGCAAAGCGCAAAGGAATGACCTTTGATGAGGCAGAGCGTTGGCTCAGTCCCAGTCTTGGTTATTAATAAACTGCAAATAAAAAAGTCCCGCAGAAATGCGGGACTTTTTTATTTAAATACAATTAAGTTTACTTAATCACAACCTTAGTAGTAGCCGAACCTTTTTCAAAATCAATATTAACCATATAAATACCGGGAGCGTATTTAGTGCCGTCAATATTAACTTTATTAAGGTTAAGATTTCCGTAAGCAAAAATGGTTCTGCCTGCAACATCAACCATGCGGATATTGCGGATGTTGTTTCCTGTAACTGCACCACTGATGGTAAATGTTCCATCAGCAGGGTTAGGGAAAACAGTTACTTCCTTAGTATTCGTTTCTTCTACAGCTGAGAAGTTGCAACTTCCCAATGGAGATAAAACTGCATAAGAGCGAGGAGCAAGATAACCCATGATACTGTCAATATAGCTTTTTGCTTTTGTTTCACTCATGTCAGGATTGGTCAATAAACCGTTTGCATGACGAACACAGGTTGTATCCCACCAATCCCAAGGACCGGCTTGCTGACCCGGAACTACAAATGGAAATAATCCCTCAAATCCATCATTCACCTCGTTTGCACGTTGTGTATAAGCATCATTTAAATTTGCATTAATAAAAACGTCATTGTTTCCAAGCATGTTTGCTCTACGCACAGCATCATAAGAACCGCTAACTTCTACCACAAAATCTCCTGTAGTAGGTACAATTACTTGTCCGAAACCATAAGGAGCAAATGGATCGCTTGGGCAATGGAAGCCTAAAACAGGTGCTTCTCCTGCCTCCATCCATGATGAATCACCTAATGCTCCTCCCATGTTAAAAATCAACTGAGCTTCTGAGCTTATGCCGGGATAATTGTCAACGTTATTTGGAATTGTTCCTCCAAAACCATCGAAATTTCCGTAAATCAAAGTATCAACATAAGGCAATCCTGTTGATGCAAATTGAAATTTATCAAGCAAAATTTCGCTAGGCTTATTAAGTGATCCATAGGCCAGGGCAACATAACCTCCTGATCCATATCCGCCAACTATTACTTTATTGGGATCGCTATTCCAATAGCCCATGGTATTAGCATCGTTGCGGAAATAACGTACTGCTGTTTTTGCATCTATAACTGCACGGTATACAGCTTGAATTAAAGTGCTGGTGCGTGTGTCCTGATCACTGCTTACTGCATTCCAACCCTGACGGTATGAAACCGCAGCAGCTACATATCCTCTTTTAGCAAAACGTATACATGTTTCTTTAATTACACTGTCTTTGCGGGTTCCCGTGCATTGTCCGTTTACCGGAGGAGGTAAAAAACTTCCGGTATGAAGAATAATTGCAACAGGACGGCAAACAGTTGCATCATCGTTTGCAGGTTGGTAAACATCCATTTTAAGGTCGGTAAGAGTTGGCAAGCCAGATAAGGTTGAATAGTTTGCCCCGTAAATTACATCAGGTGTTACCTGAACATCGGTAAATACTTCATCCAGGTAACGTTGCTGCCCGAAAGAGTAAAATGCAGTTGTCAGCATTAGTAATAAAGCCGACACGTGTAAATGTTTTTTCATGTTTTTTTAGTTTAATGTTTAAAGGTTAATGCTGCGAAGGTAATAATTACATTGAAATTCAATTTCAATAGTTTCAGTAAAACTGAATGATACCTTAATAAAAAAGCCTCACTCGATTTACGGTGAGGCTTTTTTAGATGTTTAATTCAATTTAATTATTCAATAACAACTTTAGTTGAAACCGAACCTTTATCCAAGTCAATATTCAGGAAATATACGCCCGAAGCATAGGCATTTCCGTCAATTGATAGTTTTGAAGTATTCATGTTAAACTCATTGATAAGCGTGCGTCCTGCCAAATCAAACATGCGAACAGCACGAATGTTGTTCCCGTTTTCAAAACCTGAAACGGTAAAAATTCCGGAAGCAGGGTTAGGGTATACCAATACTCTTTCTTGTGCATTGTTTTCTTCAACACCAGTGTATTGGCAGCCTCCGAGTTGCAGTGCGCAAATAATACGCGGTGCAAGGTAACCCTGAATACTGTCAATATAAGCCAACGCTTTTGCTTTGCTCATATCCGGATTGGTTAGTAAACTGTTGGAGTTGCTTGGGCAAGTTGGATCCCACCATTCCCATGGAGCGCTTTCAGCAGATGGGCGAACGAACGGAAATAATCCTTGCAGTTGGCTTACGGGTAAACCATTCAGGTTGGTAGCAGTATTTGAGGGGTTTAGAGCTGCGATTGCTCTTGCAGTATAGGGGTCATCAAACAATACATTATCAAAAACATCTTGATTGCTTGAATCGTTTGCAAGGCGGATAGCCTCATAAGAACCACTTACTTCTACTACAAAATCTCCGGTAGTAGGCACAATTACCGACCCGAAACCATAAGGAGCAAACGGATCGTTGGGTACGTGGAAAGCTACCATAGGAGGCTCATTGCCTTCTAACCAGGTTGAGTCGCCCAACGCGCCACCCATGTTAAAAATGAATTGCGCCTCAGAACTGATACCAGGAAGGTTTTCCTGATTCAAAGGACCATTTCCAAAACCTTCAAAGTCGCCTGAATAAGAAATATTGATGTAAGGAACACCAGTAGTTGCGTTAGTAAATTTGTCTAAGTAAATTTCAGTAGTATCGTTTAATGTTGAGTACGCATTTGCTAAGTACCCACCTGAACCTTGCCCGCCAATAATAATTTTGTCGGGGTCAATTCCGTAAGTGTTGAGAAGTGTATCTGCATCATAACGGAAAAAGCGAGCTGCGTTGTGTGCATCTTGCAATCCACGGTAAACTGCATTGATAAGTGTTGATGTGCGCACATCCTGATCACCACTTACCGGGTTCCAGCCCAAGCGGTAAGAAATAGCTGCAGCAACATAACCTCTTTTTGCAAAGCGGGTACACATTTCAACTACTGCACTGTCTTTGCGTGTTCCTGAACAGGTGCCGTTATTCGGATAAGGAAGAAAGCTTCCTGTGTGCAAATAAATTACCAAAGGACGGTTAGTTTCATTATCGCCCGAAGGAGTGTAAACATCCATCACAAGGTTTTGAAGTGCCGGAGACCCTGTTATAACCGAATAGTTACTGCCATATTGAATAGATTCAGCAACATCAACATCAGTAAAAATTTCGTCCCAATAGCGTTGCTGTGCAAATGCACCGGACGTTGCAGTAAGTGCAATAACTGAAATAGTTATTTGTAAAATTTTTTTCATAGTTTTTTGGTTTAAATATTAGTAATAATTCAGCTAAGGTAATAATTACATTGAAATTGAAAGCCTCATTATCTTTGAGCAAAAATTTACAAATGATATATCCACTCCGCAAATACGAAAACATTCACATTCCTCTCTGGCTCTTGAAAGACACCTGCTGGATGATGGAATGGAAAAACATGGGCGTAATAATGATTATTCCCACCATTTTTGTTGCTGCCCTGCTCGCATGGCGCACCCGCAGGGACGAAGAGTTTTTTGTAAACCTTGCCATCTTATGCTGGATTATGGCAAACGCATTCTGGATGTGCTGCGAATTTTTTGATTACCTGCAGTATAAAGATTTTGCAGGGATTGGCTTTATAGCTGGAGCTGTTTCTATTTCTGTTTATTATATCAAGCGTCTTAAAAATAAAAATCTTGTTGATGCGGTTTCTTAAATACATACTTTTGCACCGCTTTTCAAATCATAAACATGTCATCACGGCACAATAATGCAATCAGTGCAGGCGGATTACTGATAACACTCGGTATTATCTTCGGTGACATTGGAACCTCTCCTTTGTATGTAATGAAAGCCATTATAGGAGAGGGAAATATTATTACCAGCGAAGTTGTTCTTGGGGGACTTTCCTGTATTTTCTGGACTCTTACTCTGCAAACTACTATAAAGTATATTATCATAGTCCTTAAGGCAGATAATAAAGGCGAGGGCGGTATTTTCACTTTGTTTGCACTTGTAAGAAGGATAAAAATAAAGTGGCTTTATATTCCTGCAATCATCGGAGCAAGTACTCTTCTTGCTGATGGAATGATTACCCCTCCTATTTCAGTTGCTTCAGCAGTGGAAGGCCTCAGAGTGCTTAACGAAGACATACCTACCATTCCTATTGTTATTTTTATTCTTGCCACACTTTTTATTATTCAACAATTCGGAACCAAGTTTGTAGGCAAATTTTTTGGTCCTGTAATGTTGGTTTGGTTTACCATGTTGGCTACTTTAGGTGTAAACCAGATTGTTGAAAATGTTTGGGTTTTTAAAGCAATTAACCCGGTTTATGGTTATAAGCTTCTTGTTTTACATCCCGGAGGATTTTGGATTCTAGGGGCCGTTTTCCTTTGCACAACAGGAGCTGAAGCATTATACTCTGATATGGGGCATTGTGGTAGAAATAATATTCGCACTTCATGGATATTTGTTAAAACAACACTTTTGCTTAACTATTTTGGTCAGGGAGCGTGGTTGCTTAATAATGAAGGTACTAATTTGGCTGATACTAATCCCTTCTATTCTATAATGCCTTCCTGGTTTTTAGTAATAGGAGTAATTATTGCCACTTTTGCTGCTGTTATTGCCAGTCAGGCAATGATAAGCGGTTCTTTTACACTTATTAACGAAGCTATACGGCTTAACTTCTGGCCCAAGGTAAAAGTGAAATTTCCTACTGACCTGAAAGGACAGATTTATATTCCTTCTGTAAACTGGATTTTATTTGCAGGGTGTATAGCTATTGTTTTATATTTTAAAGAATCTTCTGAAATGGAAGCAGCATATGGTCTGGCCATTGTAATTACTTTTTTAATGAGTACTATTTTACTTGTTTTCTATATGATAATGAAGAGATGGAATCTCATTTTTGTTTTTACTGTTTTTATTCTATATTTAACCATTGAATGTTCATTCCTAATTGCAAATCTCAACAAGCTTGCTCATGGTGGATGGGTTACTCTTCTCATAGCCATTGTATTTGTTACCGTTATGCTTGCTTGGTTTCTAGCTCGCAAAATAAAGAACTCGTTTGTTGAATTTGTTCACCTGAATGACTACCTTACTCTACTTGCCGGCCTTAGCAAAGATCTGAGTGTTCCTAAGTTTGCAACTCACTTGGTTTATTTAACCAGTGCCGATAATAAAAGCGAGATTGAAGCAAAGGTGATTTATTCCATTATGCAAAAGCAACCCAAACGAGCCGACATTTATTGGTTTGTTC
>SXGT01123290.1_pt1 | contig 30615 bp, 29 predicted proteins | sample 3176221 | NCBI WGS metagenome assembly SXGT01 (sample SAMN11356862, study PRJNA531348) | freshwater metagenome | isolation source: freshwater sample F1-120 | place: China: Fuxian Lake, Yuxi | collected 2017-12-25
ATGGCCAGGACAGTCGACGTGTGCATAGTGACGTGTGTCGCTTTGATATTCTACGTGACAAGTCGCAATGGTAATTCCACGCTCTTTCTCTTCTGGAGCCGCGTCAATCTGATCATACCGACGAGCTTCTGCAAAACCTTTTTTAGCAAGTACAGTCGTAATTGCCGAAGTTAAGGTGGTTTTTCCATGATCCACGTGACCGATTGTTCCTACGTTCACATGAGGTTTTGTGCGTTCAAACTTTGCTTTCGACATTTACTTTCCTCCTGACACTTTGGCGATAATCTCGCTCGCTATATTGCTAGGCACTGGTTCGTAGTGACTAAACTCCATCGTATAGGTCGCTCGTCCCTGACTTAGAGAGCGTACTTGAGTAGCATATCCAAACATTTCTGCCAAGGGGACTTCTGCTTTTATTACTTGAACATTTCCTTGGGGCTCCATGGACATGATTTTTCCTCGGCGAGCGTTTAAGTCTCCGATAATATCACCCATGTTAACTTCGGGAACCACCACCTCGGTGCCCATAATGGGCTCAAGGATTTGAGGACCCGCTTTTTTACATCCATCTTTAAACGCCATAGAGGCCGCAATTTTGAATGCAATCTCACTAGAGTCCACATCGTGGTAAGAACCATCGAATAGAGTTACTTTTATGTCAACTACCGGATATCCTGCGTTAATTCCGGAATCTAAAGCCTCTTTCATTCCCTTTTCAACAGCGGGAATAAATTCACGAGGAATAGTTCCTCCTACGACTTTATTTTCAAAAATGAATCCGCCACCAGGCTCCAAAGGCTCTACATTAATCCAAACATGGCCGTACTGTCCACGACCCCCAGTTTGTTTAATGTATTTGCCTTCCTGTTCGACTTTTCTAGTAATCGTTTCACGATAGGCTACTTGAGGTTTACCCACGTTAGCTTCAACTTTAAATTCGCGTAATAAGCGATCTACAATGATCTCTAGGTGCAACTCACCCATACCAGAAATAATGGTCTGGTTGGTTTCAGGATCCACTTTAAGTTGGAAGCTTGGATCTTCAATAGCCAATTTTTGTAAAGAGAGAGAGAGCTTCTCTTGGTCGGTCTTGGTTTTAGGCTCCACTGCAATCGAAATTACAGGAGCTGGAAAGTGCATGGATTCGAGCGTGATTGGGTTGTTTTCCTCACTGAGAGTGTCCCCAGTTCGAGTATATTTCAAGCCTACAGCAGCTGCGATATCCCCAACCTTAACACTTCGGATTTCTTGTTGTTTGTTAGCATGCATCTGTAGCAAACGACCAATACGTTCTTTTTTATCCTGACGAACATTAAGAACATAAGAACCGGATTCTAAGCTTCCGGAATAAACTCTAAAGAAGGTTAGCTGTCCCACATAAGGATCGGTCAAAATTTTAAAGGCTAGAGCACTGAAAGGTTGCGAAGAATCTGGCAATCTTTCCATCTTTTCTTCTGGATTCTTGGGGTTGGTTCCTTGAATAGCCGGTTTATCTAGAGGCGATGGTAAATAGGCCAAGACTCCATCTAGAAGAGGCTGTACCCCTTTATTTTTAAAGGCTGAACCCGCAAATACAGGGACAATCTTCGAAGCAAGAGTCGCTTTTCTAGCACAGGCTTTAATTTCCTCTACTGTAAGCTCTTCACCTTCCAAATATTTATTAAGACAAGCTTCATCTTCTTCTGCAACTGTATCAATAAGCTTATCTCTTAAGGATTTGCATTTATCTTTTAAATCGGCAGGAATTTCTTCAACTTTGTAAGAATCACCTTTGTCCCCACCTTCATAAACGAAGGCTTTTTGAGACACGAGATCTACTACCCCGATGAACTTGTCTTCGGCACCAATAGGATAGTTGAACATAACGGGACGGCCATTAAGTTTTTCAATAATTGACTGAACAGACTTATCGTAATTGGCCCCGACACGGTCCATTTTATTGATAAAGCAAATTCGGGGAACTCCGTAACGGTTAGCTTGGCGCCAAACAGTTTCAGACTGAGGCTGAACACCGGCAACAGCATCAAACACAACGATAGCTCCGTCTAATACGCGTAAGCTTCGTTCTACTTCAATGGTAAAATCTACGTGTCCAGGAGTATCAATAATGTTGATACGGTGGTCTTTCCAAAAACAGTGGGTAGCTGCTGATGTGATCGTAATCCCACGCTCACGCTCTTGAGGCATGTAGTCCATTACGGTTTCGCCGTCGTGAACTTCCCCTATTTTGTGAGTTACCCCAGTGTAATAAAGTACGCGCTCTGTGCAGGTCGTTTTACCCGCATCGATATGCGCACAGATACCAATGTTGCGAAGTTTATTTAAATCTGAAACTGAAGCTGAAACTATGTCTGCCATGATTTAATTACCAACGATAATGGGCAAAAGCTTTATTGGCTTCAGCCATACGATGAACATCTTCTCTTTTTTTAACTGATTCCCCACGGTTTTCAGCAGCATCAAACATTTCAGCTGCTAAACGGTCCACCATTGAACCCCCTTTACGCTGACTCGCGTAAAGATTTAACCATCGGAAAGCTAAAGCATTTCGTCGCTCTGGACGAACTTCCACAGGAACCTGGTAAGTAGATCCCCCTACACGGCGGGATTTTACTTCTATAGCAGGACGAACATTAGAAAGAGCTTTTTTGAACACTTTTATGGGATCGTCTTTTGTTTTTTGATGAATAATTTCAAAAGTTCCGTAAACAATTTTCTCAGCAGTACTTTTTTTGCCATCACTCATGATGGAGTTGATGAACTTAGTTACCAGTTTTTCGTTGTACTTAGAATCAGCAACGACTTCACGGTGAACAATATTTCCTCTACGTGGCATATTACTTACCTACCTTTGCACCATATTTAGAACGGCTTTGTTTTCGTTTCTCTACGCCAGTGGTATCGAGACTTCCTCGAACTATATGATAACGAACTCCGGGAAGATCTTTAACCCTGCCTCCACGAATCAAAACCACAGAATGTTCTTGAAGGTTATGTCCTTCACCAGGGATGTATGAAGTCACTTCATATCCATTGGTTAATCTAACTCTAGCTACTTTACGCAAAGCGGAATTAGGTTTTTTAGGAGTGGTTGTATAGACGCGAACACAAACGCCACGTCTTTGAGGGCACTCGGTTAGAGCCGGGGCCTTATTTTTTCTTTTCACTTGGGCACGGCCCTCGCGAACTAATTGATTTATCGTCGGCATGTAATTACCTCAAATATTAGACTAAGTTCTGGTAACCCAAGCCATTTTTAATGTCAATGGATTTAAGGATGTTTTGCGTCAGGCTCAGATGCTCCATCGACACAAAATCCATCATCTTCGGGGGTAAAGGGGGATTGACTCAATATAGGCTTTCCACTAAAACCCACCCGGCACCAAACATATTGATGTCTATTTAGGAGTATCTGCGATGTATAGCAAGTTCTTTCTCGTTTTTTTCTCATTGTTTCTTCTGTTGCTATCAGGACTTGCTGAGACTTTTCAGAAAAAAGGGGGGGTAAAGAGCTTATTAAGTTCTTCAAGCCAGTGCCGAGTTCATTTAACTCCAGCGGTAAACACCGATTCCAATCACTTTCAACTTGTTCGAGAAGTCCTCTGCGATAAATAGATTTAGACTCATCATGTAAATCGTTCTTGTTTTGCTCTTACTTGTGTTACTTTTACGGTTTAATTAGGATTAAGAAACTTTCATGAGTCTAAGAAAATTTACTAAGCCATTAGTAGTAAGAGATGAAATTCACGGTGATATTAGTTTTGACAGTCTTTTAAGACAAATCATAGATCACCCCTATTTCCAAAGACTTAGATACATTAAGCAGTTGGGGCTAGCCGAATACGTCTTTCCATGTGCGACCCACACTCGATTTCAACATTCATTAGGGGCAAGCTTTTTAGCCGGTCAGTATTTCGAAACCATGGTCAAAGCCTGGTTAGGATCAACCTTTGAATTTGAGGGTAAAATAGGAGAAACTCAATTATTTGCAAAAAAGACAAAAAAGGTTATGGAATCGGTTGCGAACTCGGCTCAATCGAAACAATTCTGGTGGCAAACTGTGAGTTTAGCCGGGCTCCTTCATGATGTGGGACATGGGCCTTGGAGCCATACTTTTGAGTATCTAGATCTAAATCAGGATCTAACGGAAGTGACCTCCCAGATTCATGGGGCTGTCGGAAAGTATTTTGCTAACCTGAAATCTCAAGGAAAAAAGCTTTATCATGAAGATATTTCGGTTCTCTATATTTTCTCCATCTTTAAAGATCTAAAGATAGAGGAACAATTCTTTTTGCCAGTCTCTCTTTTAGTAAACCACAAAATGGCAGAGGGTTCTCTAAAAGGAGAAATAGAGAAAGAGTTGGCTTCAACTCTAAAAAAATTTGGTACTAAAGGTGGTATTGAGACCTACCAGTTGTTGAGACCCGTCATTTCCGGACCTTTTGATGTAGATAGAATTGATTACATCCAGCGCGATGGTAGAAACTGTGGAGTTCATATTGGGGGTATTGAGTGGCGAAGAATTGTAACGAAATTAGTGCCCTGTTTAGCGAACCACAAAGGAACCCAACGAGAACCCACAGAAGTAGTGTTGATTTCAAATATTAAGAATCAACATGTGATTGATGATTTTGTTTTTAGTCTTTTTCAGATGTATGCCCAAGTTTACATGCACCCCAAGATTGTGGGGGTTGAGGAGATAGCCAAGAGACTTCTAAAGAAGCGTGTTGATGTGAAATCGAAACCCACCGTAACTTTTAATCTCCATGCCTCTCTTTCTGATGAAAAGTTTAGAACGATGTTGGTTGATAAATTTGATATCCCTGAAGTCGAAGATATCCTTTTAAGAAGGCCGGGATATCATTTTTCTGTAGCGAGCTCCCCACCCTCTGACAACTTCATGGATAAAGAGCTAAAAAAACATGGATACAGTTTAATTAACACCTTAGATAGACCTATGATGAAGGATAGTGTGGGGGTTTTCCTGTTTAGCTCCTTTAAAAACTCTAAATCAGGAAAAGCAGAGTTCTTTTTGGAACCTTGGACTAAAGTATCCCCCATCGCTAAACAGTTTTTCAGTATCAATTACTCCCCTAAACTGTGGATCCAAAGTACGGTGGTGTAATAATGAGTGCCTTTCTTTCGATCTGGATTTCAACCTTAGGAGTCATTTTTGCTATTATTGACCCTTTTGGTTATGTCCCAATCTTTCTGACAATGACTGCCAAAGATTCTGAAGAGCAACGAAGAAAAATGCTCAAAAAGGCTTGTGGGACAGCCTTTGTTGTATTGACCGCATCGGCTTTTCTAGGAAATACGGTATTGAGATTTTTTGGAATTTCTATTCCCGCTCTGCAGATTTCAGGAGGGCTAATTCTATTAGTGATTGCTTTTGAAATGGTAAAAGTGATCCCAACTCCAGAAAAAATCAGTCCTCATGAAGAGAATGAGGGAAGAGAAAAAGAGGATATATCTATTATTCCATTAGCTATTCCTATGCTTTCAGGCCCGGCCTCTATTGCGAGTGTGGTCGTTCTCAGTGCTAAAAGCGACAATATCTATCTATTATATCCCGCTATTATTTTATCAATCCTCGTTACGTTAGGGTTTACTTACTTTATTTTGAAATCGGCCTCAAAAATTTTTCAGCGAGTAGGCCTCACAGGACTCAATGTTATGACCCGAGTCATGGGTCTTTTATTGTCTGCAATGGCTATTCAGTTTGTGATAGATGGGTATCTAGGAATTAAATAGATGGGTGAGTTTGAACTCATTGAGAAGTTAAAAAAAATCCTTCCCAGCCCCTCAAAGCGGGTTTTTGTTGGAATAGGTGACGACACACTTATCGCAAAGCCTCCAAAAAATCGGCTCCTTTGGACGGTGGATTGTTTAGTTGAAAACGTTCATTTTGATTTTGCCTATACCTCTTCTCAAGAAGTGGGTTGGAAAGCATTAGCTGTTAATGTAAGCGATATCGCTGCAATGGGAGGAAAGCCACTTTATGCCCTAATCTCTTTGGCGATTCCTCGAAGAATTACCGAAAAAAAAATTCTCGAACTTTATCAGGGAATTAAAGAGTGCGCGAAGTGGGCTAAAGTGGAGGTGGTTGGGGGGAATATTTCTCGTAGTCCCAAAGACTTCTTTATTGATGTCACAGTCATTGGAGAAACCTCAAAACCTATTTTGCGAAGGGGGGCAAAACCTGGGGAGTGTGTCGCTATTACCGGATTTCCAGGGCTTTCAGCTTGCGGATTTTATGCTCTGAAAAAATGGGGGAGAAAAGCAACTAAACGATTTCCGATTAGCACTCAACATCATCTTAAGCCCCAACCCCGTTTAGAATTTGCTGAGAAATTGGCCTCTTATGGAGTCTCATCATTAATTGACATTAGTGATGGGCTATCAAGCGAGTTGAACCATCTGTCCCAGGAATCTAAAGTTGGAATCGAAATCGAAGAGAAGCTTTTACCTTTAGACTTAGAAGTAAAAAGGCTTGCCCAAGATTTAAAAAGGGATTCTTTGGCTCTTAGAATCAATGGGGGGGAGGAGTATGAACTTCTAATGACCTTTCCCTTTTCGAGGTTTTCAGATCTCTCCATGATTGCCCTGGAACAGGGGGTCCCCTTAACTATGATTGGACATACCGTTTCATCCCCAAAAAAAGTGCAACTGAGAACCCGCCAAGGAAAATTAAAACCTATGATTGCTAAAGGGTGGACCCATTTTTAAATGGTTAAGAGAGGTTTAAACCTTAATACCTGGCACTCTATAGTGTTCCAGGTATTAAACCTTTACAGATGAAACGTCTTATAAGAGATTAAGCCCGAACTTAACAGACGATTAATACAATATGAAAAAGTTATTTCTTCTCTTCGCTTTTCTTGCACAAATTTCATTCGGAGCCCCTTCTAAAGGAGATTGGCTTGGAGGGGGAGGATTTGGTCTAACTCTAGGACCGACTCTAGTGATGTTGAGCCCTCAATTGGAATATGTATACAAACCCGATTTAACTTTTAGCAGCTTAGTTCAAATGGGTTTTGCAGGAGAAGGGGTCCTTTTTACTGTTACAGGAACTTGTCGTACGGTTTTGGGAGACGAAAAAGCTAAAATCCGTCCTACGTTTGAAGGAGGACTGGGATTGGCTATGGCCTCAAGTCTTTATGCCTCTTCAGTGGGAGTTCATATTCTTCTCGGGGGTGGAGTCGATTATGTGTATGACAAAAATCTGACCCTGGGAACAATGTTGCGATTAAATTTCGCCCCCCCTTTAAAGAGTATGTTTCTTACCTGGCCTATGATTTTGGCGAGATTCAAACTGTAACCCCTCTATCACGCACTAGTTCAGCAGATTAATTGGCCTTACTTATGAACTGATTAGTAAGTTCTAGACTCTTCTGTTGTTCCTTAATAAGCTGCTATTTAAATGAACTTAAAAGAACAAATTGCGATTGAGATCGTAAAGACTCTTCATAGCCAAAACCACGAAGCCTATTTTGCTGGGGGATGTGTACGTGACAAGCTTCTAGGTGTGGAACCCAAAGATTTCGATATAGCGACTTCAGCTGGACCCGATGAGGTTCAAAAGATTTTTCCAAAAACGGTTCCTGTGGGGGTTCAATTCGGTGTGGTAATGGTAGTAGAGCAGGAAACGGCTTTTGAGGTGGCTACCTTTAGAACCGAAGGTAATTATAAAGATGGCCGCCATCCCGGGACTGTAAAATTTTCCACCTTAGAAGAGGACGCCAAAAGAAGAGATTTTACAGTTAATGGACTCTATTTTGATATCAAAAGTCAGAAGGTCATCGATCTAGTTGGTGGACAAAGCGACCTTCAGGCCAAAATCATTCGCACAATTGGAGACGCCGATACAAGGTTTGGGGAAGATCATCTTAGAATGATGCGAGCGGTCCGCTTTGCATGCCAATTGGAGTTTCAGATTGAGCCCAAGACCTTTGATTCGGTAAAAAAACTTTCAGATTTGATCGTTAAGGTGAGTCCAGAGAGAATTAGAGATGAACTCAGTAAGACCCTAACGAGCGCCGAGCCAACTCGAGGAATTCGGTTGTTAGATGAGTCTGGGCTTTTAATCCATTTCCTGCCTGAAATTGAAAAAATGAAGGGGGTTGAACAACCTTGTGAATATCATCCAGAAGGAGATGTCTTTGTTCATACCTTAATGTTACTGGACGGCCTAAAGAAGCCCCCCATCGAACTCGCCATGGGTTGTCTTCTGCACGATGTAGCAAAACCGGATACCTTTGTTCGGGCCCCTGATCGGATTCGTTTTCATGGTCACGATAGGCTTGGGGCTGAAATGGCGGAGAAGATTTGTAAGCGATTGGCCTTCTCAAATGCCCAGACAAAACTGATTTGTGAGCTAGTAGCTGAACACTTGAGATTCAAAGATGCTTTTCAGATGAGGGTAAGCACTTTGAAACGGTTTTTATCGATGGATCGGTTTGATTTACATTTAGAACTGCATCGATTGGACTGTATGGCTAGTCATAAAAAGCTAGAGGCTTATGAGTTTTGTAGGGAAAAATGGGAAGAGTTTAAAACCCTGCCCCCCCCACCCCTTAAGCTAGTGACTGGGAAAGATTTGATAGCGCTAGGACTAAAGCCTGGCCCCAAATTTTCAGAGATTATCCGTTCTGTTGAAGATTCTATTCTTGAAGGTGCGATTAAAACAAGAGAAGAGGCTTTGGAGTTTGTAAAAACTCAGCTCTCTAAAGGATAGAGAAATGACCTCTCAGGAAAAGTTATTACAAGATTTTCAAAAAGGGGAAATGAGAGCCTTGAGCCGGCTAATCTCCATGGCTGAAAATCGTGATGCTCAAGTCCCGGAAATTTTGGGTCGTCTTTTTCCTAAGTTAGGAAATGCCAAGGTTATTGGAATTACGGGCCCCCCCGGAGCAGGAAAAAGTACACTCACAAATCTATTTGTGAAGTTAATTCGAACTCAGGGAAAAAAAGTGGCTGTCATCGCAGTTGATCCTGTGAGCCCTTTTTCAGGAGGATCACTTTTAGGAGATCGCATAAGGCTTCAGGAACATTTTAATGATCCCAATGTTTTTATTAGGAGTTTAAGCACTCGCGGGAAACTCGGGGGGCTCTCGGTGGCCGCTCGTGAGGTTTCTGAATTGGTGGATGCTTTCGGCTTTGACATTATAATTTTAGAGACCGTGGGGGTTGGGCAAAGCGAGGTTGATATCCGTAAAATTGCGGATGTAACCCTTTTAGTTCTTGTTCCCGAATGGGGTGATGGAATTCAAACTTTAAAATCTGGAATCTTAGAAATTGCCGATCTTTTCATAGTGAATAAATCTGATCGGGAAGGGGCCGATCGAATTGTGCTTGAACTTAAAAACATGCTTCATATTGCAGAAAAAGATCTGCCTGTTCTTTCAACTACACAAAATGATGAGTCTTCAGTCTCTAATGTTTTAGCTGAAATCGAAAAGTTTTTTAAAGACAACGTAAAGAGGGTTCAAAGCAGGCGAGAAAATGCTCAGCGGGAAGCAGTAACTGAGTGGCTATATTCTAGGGTGGCTGAAGAGGCTAGTCTTTGGGTAGGCCAAAGAGTTAAAGTTCAAAAAAATCCTTACGACGTGATTATTGAATTTCAAAAAAAATATCCCAAGGGCTCATTATTTTCAAAATGAATGAGATGGCTAAAATTTGTGTTATTCGAAAAGATCGGCTTGGGGATCTTTTAATGACCTTACCGTGCTTGGTTTATTTAAGAGATCTTTTTCCAAAAGCTGAAATTGATTTGAGTTGTCAGGAAGCTTTTCATGATCTGTTGAATGGGTTTTGCCTGAAAAATCGAATCGGTTTAGTTACGACCTATCAAAAGAAATATGATGCCGCACTTTTTTTAAATGGCTCCCTAAAGGAATATTGGGAAATTTTCAAAAGAAGAATTCCACTGCGAGTAGGGTTGTATTCTAAACTTCAATCCTTTTTATTCCTTAATAGCGGAATTAGACAGAAGCGATCTCAAACAGAAAAAAACGAAGCTGAGTTTAATCTAGAGTTAGCTGGGCTTTTAGCCAATGGGCTTGGAATTAATAAACCCTACTTTAAAACAGAAGTTATTTTGCCTGTAAATGAATCGAGTCGAGCCCATTCCAAACAGGTATTATCGACTATGGGAATTAACGAGAACTCTCCTTTCGCTGTTTTTCATCCTGGAATGAGAGGGAGTGCCCTCAATGTTTCAACTAAAGGGTATCTTCAATTGATAGAAGCCATGGAGGCTAAAGGATTACAAATTGTTCTCTCAATTGGTCCGGAGCAAAAAGATCAGGCACTTAAAATTAAGATCTTAAAGCTGAGACCCAATCTAGCTGTAATTTCAGCTCTTAATCTACCTGAGCTAGCCGAGTGTTTCAGAATGGCTGAATGGGTCGTTGCACCTAGCACAGGCCCCCTGCATCTAGCCCATTGGGTAGGGGTTTCAACTCTAGGACTTTATTCTCCTGTAAGATCTCAACATCCAATTCGATGGGCCCCTTGGGGAGGACAAAAAAAGCCAAAAATTCTTCTCCCAAAAGTGGAATGTCCGGCTCAACGAGAGTGTTTAGGCGCGTCATGTAAGTTTTTTAACTGCATGGATACTGCCGATTGGAAGGATTTGCTTTTACAGGCAGAGAATGGTTAATCATTGCTTATGAACTTAGAGTTTTTAAAAGAGATTTCTAAAGCCCATCTATTGGTTGCTGGCGAGGTGGGCATCGATGAATATCTATGGGGAGACTGTCGTAGAATTAGCCCCGAAGCACCAGTCCCTGTCGTTGAAGTGGAATCTCAAACTTTTAAATTGGGGTTGTCTGCGAATGTAGCCCAGAATTTAGTTTCTTTAGGGGCTAAAACAACTCTTCTTAGCGTCAAAGGGGCGGATACCGATGGTATTAAACTTAGTGAAATGCTTCGAGACGCAGGTATTTCTCAAGTAGACTTTATCGAAGACTCCTCTCGCCCGACTTTACGAAAAGTTAGAGTTTTAGCTCAAAAACAGCATGTAGTGAGAGTAGACTATGAGAGGTCTCATCCTTTAGATCCTAAACTCGCCAAAGGGTTTGTAGAGCGTATTTGCGATCTTCTTCCCAAGGTAGATGGACTGATTGTTCAGGATTACGGTAAAGGGATTTGGAATCCTGATACGATGGCATTTATTCAACATGCAAAAACGCACAAAAAGCCGGTCTTTGTGGATCCTAGCCGTATAAGCCCATTAGAATTGTATCAAGGCATGACTCTTTCAACTCCTAACATTGTGGAGGCTGAAACCTTATGTAGAATTCCTGCTGGAAAATCTCGCTCGGTTGGTAAAGATGATGCGACCCTCTTAAAAATGGCTAAACATATTCTTGAGACAACTCAATCGGAACATTCAATTATCACCTGCGGAGAATGGGGAATGGTGAGTGTTTCTCGAGGTGAAAATCACCTTAATCGAATTCCAACCTTTGCCCGTGAAGTTTATGATGTCACGGGAGCTGGTGACACAGTCATTGCTGTTTTGTCATTAATGCATGTATTGGGATATTCAATTTCTCAATGTATGCAAGTGGCTAATGCGGCCGCAGGCATTGTGGTCGGACGTATTGGAGCCTCTTGTGTAACCCCTGAGGAGTTAAGATCGGAATTAGAACGTTTGATAAAAGTCGGCCTGATTTAAGCTCTTTTGCCTTCTATTCACCTACTTCAGTGCAGTAAAGATGCGGTGAACATCGTCATTGTCATCTAATTCATTCAAAAAGGCTTCAACTTCGGGTTTAGCTTCAACTATCAAATCAACGGGATCTTTAGCCAAGTAGACAAACTCTGAAGAGCTAATTTGCCAACCTCTTTCTTGCAGAGTTTTAGTCACTGAGATCAGATCAGATTTAGAGCAGATAAACTCATATTCACTATCGGATTTTTTAACCTCTTGAGCTCCAGCTTCAATTGCCGCCTCTTCTGGATCTTGAGAACTGTCGAGATGGGACGCGACCACAAGACCCATATGGTCAAACATGTAAGCTACCGAGCCCGTGGCACCAAGACTTCCTTTTCTGAAGATGGCTTTCATATCCGCGGAGGTTCGATTTCGATTGTCAGTTAAACATTCCACGATGCATGGAATTTTGCGTGGAGTGAATCCCTCAAAGGTGACTAACTCATAGTTAATGGGATCTAGTAAACCCGCCCCTTTTTTAATGGCTCTTTCAATATTATCTCTTGGAACCGAAGCCTTTTTAGCTGCCTCTATTACAGTTCTCAATTTTGAGTTATTAGCGGGATCAGGATCTCCGGCCTTAACCGCAAGAATGATCTCTTTGCACATCTTGCTAATGATTTGACCGCGCTTAGCGGCATTTTCAACTCTACCTTTTTGTTTCCACTGGGCACCCATTTTCATTGCTCCTATTTCATGTAGAATTAATGGATTCTCTGACCAAGTTCAAGCCAATCTGCAGGGATGAGGATTCAATTGTCTTTTTACATGAAAAGGATTGCTTATATGCGAAATCTTATCTGCTTAGGGTTCTTATCTCTATCCAGTATGCTGCTTTCAGCCTCGGGGGTACTAAATGTAGGCAATGCAAGTGAACCCAGGGATTTAGATCCTCATTTGTGTTCAGGCACTAATGAAACTCGTCTGGTATTAAATATATTTGAAGGGCTGGTCGGTAAAGATCCAAAGACTTTAAAGATTATCCCTGCAGTTAGCGATTCGTGGAAAATATCCAAAGATGGACTGAAATATAATTTTCATATCAGAAAAGAGGCCCTTTGGAGCACTAAAGAGAAAGTTACAGCACAAGATTTTGTTTACAGTTGGATAAGGTTATTAACCCCCGCCACGGTTGCCGAGTTTGCGAGTTTTGGTTTCCATTTTAAAAATGGCAAAGCTTTTTATGAAGGAAAAATAAAAGATGTTTCGCAGTTGGGACTCAAAGCGATTAATGAGAATCAATTAGAAATCACCTTGGAAAATCCCACCCCCTATTTTCTTTCTCTTTTAGCCCATCCCGCTATGTTTCCGGTTTCTAAAACTGCAATTGAAAAATTTAAAACCAGGTGGTCTCGTCCTGAAAATATTATTTCTAACGGCCCCTTTACCGTTGCAAAATGGCAAACCAATCAGGTTATTGAACTCAAGAAAAACCCTCAATATTGGGATGCAAAGAATACAAAACCTAATCAGGTCAATGTTCATTTCATCTCAAAATCAGATACCGAAGAAAAATTATTTCGAGCTGGAGAGCTTGATGTTACGGCCCAGGTGCCTATTGAGAAAATACCCCATTGGGAGAAGGATAAAAGTGGCGCCCTACAAAAGCATCCTTATTTAGGGGTTTACTATTACTGGCTGAATGTAACTCGACCGCCTTTGAATAATAAACTTGTAAGAAAAGCACTTAATCTGGCGATTGATCGAACTGCCATTACTCATAAAGTCACCTTGGTGAATCAGATAGAGGCCCAATTTTTTACTCCTCCAGGGACTGGGGGATTTCAACCCAAACCCATTTTACCCAAAGATGGAAGTCAGGTAAAAAAAGCTCGAGAATTATTAGCTCAAGCAGGATTTCCAGGAGGACAAGGATTCCCCAAAATAGAGCTTCTTTACAACACGGATGAGGGGCATAAAAAAATTGCGGAATCCATCCAACAAATGTGGAAACAGAACTTGGGAATTGAGGTGACTCTGGTCAATCAGGAGTGGAAGGTTCTTTTAGATAATCAGAATCTCAAAAACTTCACAATTCTCAGAGGAGGTTGGATTGCCGACTACAATGATCCCAACTCATTTTTAGAGATCTTTACTACGGGCCACAGCAATAATTATGTGAGCTGGGCTAATTCTCAGTATGATGAAAAGATATTCAGAGCCGCAATAGAAAAAGACCCTAAAAAAAGAAATGAACTATTCCAACAGGCTGAAAATATTCTACTTGAGGAGTTACCCGTTGTTCCGGTTTATATTTACACACGGGTCTATTTAAAAAAGCCCGCTTTAGAGGGATGGCCCCCCAATATTGAGGACTATCGTCCCTATAAAGAAGCCTATTTAAAGTAACTTATCTACTCTTTTGGGTTTTAAATTGATGAGGTTAGGCGGCTGTGAGAGGATAGAAAAATGAAAAAAGATAATTTAAAGGTGAATATTTTTTTATTAGGGATTTTATTCATCACTTCAGTAGCTCCAGTTTTCGGGGCAAGTCAGCAAGAGAAATATATTTACGAAAGTTCGTTAAAGGTTGGGCTAGATCTTCAAGCCTACAAAGTTAATTACAAAAAGTATTTTTGGAATTCAACAACTCAAATAGATAAAGAGGGATTTGGTTTTAATTTGGGATTGGAGTGGATTCCTTTTGTATCCCCAATTGGAAAATGGGCAATCTCAGGTGGTTTCGGGGCTGCAAGTGTAGTTGATGCCCCTGTGAGCAACTCCAGTAAAGCCACTCTTTATGTGGTTCCCATTTATTTTGGGGCGACCTATCGAGCCGATTTTTTTAAGAACCAGGTTCTTGTTCCCTTTGTTTCTGCGGGGCTTGATTTTGGATTTAGCACCCAAGCTTCAAAAACAGGCGCCACCCAGAGTGGATTGAGAGTTTATGATGGCTATTATTATTCAGGCGGAGTTGAGCTCTGTTTAAATACTTTCGATCCTAGTTCGGGAAGAGAACTAGACAGTAGAATAGGGATCAATGGTGTCTACTTAGTTGTTCTTTATAGTCAAAGCGAGCCTCTCAAAAAATCCGAGACTGTAAATCTTTCCCATGAAGAATTTAGGCTTGGCGTAAGGTTTGAAATTTAATACTTGGATTACAATGCTGCATCTTCCGAAGTAGTTCAGATATATGCCGTCCTAGGGTGTGGGCACCACTAAAGATATTCAGTTTCAAATTCATCTATTCTATTAAAGAGTCATAAAAAAATTGGTATATTATCTCCTTAGTCCAGGAGAAATATCGCCATGTCCCATAAAAACAGCTCTCTCAAAGACTTTCAAACCATTCTCGATGAGATTAAAAAAAGTGAAGCCACTCATGTCAAAGTGGCTGTTGCCGACATTGATGGAGTTTTACGAGGGAAATATATTTTAAAAGATAAATTTTTCTCTTCGGTCGAAAGCTCTTTTGGATTTTGCAATGTCATTTTTGGCTGGGACAGTGCAGATGTCTGCTACGATAATTCAAACTACACGGGTTGGCACTCAGGTTATCCTGATGCTCAAGCTAAACTAGACCTTTCAACTTATCGAACTATTCCATGGGATAAAGAGACCCCCTTCTTTCTAGGGGATTTTGAAGACGGTCAAGGAAATCCTCTAGCTATTTGCCCAAGGCAACTTTTAAAAAAAACAATCTCCAAACTCTATCAAGCCGGTTATTTAGCTAAAATGGGGGTTGAGTACGAATGGTTTAACTTTAAAGAGACCCCTCAAACATGGGCAGAAAAAAAATATATCTCGCCCGAACCGATAACTCCTGGAATGTTCGGCTACTCCTTACTAAGATCCTCACTTAATCAACCTTTCTTTGAGGCTCTATTGAAAGAGCTCAATCAATTTCGAATTCCTTTGGAGGGGCTACATACCGAAACTGGCCCCGGAGTTTTAGAGGCCGCAATTCTCTATTCAGATCCTCTTGAGGCAGCTGATCGCGGAGTGTTATTTAAAACGGCCGCCAAAGAGATCGGCTATCGTTTTGGCATCATGCCAAGTTTTATGGCCAAATGGAGTGAGAATCTTCCCGGATGTAGTGGCCACGTTCACCAAAGCTTATGGAATAAAGCCGAAGATACTAATCTCTTCTACGATGCCAAAGATCCTCATAAAATGTCAGCTCTTTTTAAAAACTATCTCGCAGGGCAGCTTCATTGCTTACCTGAAATTCTTCCTTTTTTCGCTCCAACGGTTAATAGTTATAAGCGACTCGTAGATGGATACTGGGCCCCGACAAAATCAACCTGGGGTATCGATAATCGCACGACTGCCTTTCGGGTGATTTCAGCAACTTCAAAATCCACGAGACTGGAAGCTCGAGTTACGGGCAGTGACATTAATCCCTATGTGGCTCTTGCGGCGCTCTTAGCTGCGGGTCTTTATGGAATTGAAAAGAATTTGAGTCTACAGGCAAAACCGATTATAGGAAGCGCTTATAAGGATAAAACAACCGAAAGACTTCCACGCAATCTTCAAGAATCAACGCAAAAGCTTTCCCAATCCAAGCTTGCAAGGGAGCTCTTAGGGGAAGTTTTTGTCGACCATTTTGTTAAAACTCGAGAGTGGGAATGGAGGCAGTTTCAAGACTCTGTCACCCACTGGGAACTTAAACGTTACTTTGAGATCATATGAACATACCCAAAACTAAATTCAGTTTTCCTACCTCTATTTTTTTTGGACCAGGAAGTCGCCACGATCTCTTTGAAAGTTTTCTAAAAGAAAAACTTTCAAGGCCTCTTATCGTAACGGATCGAGGCATAGCTTCTCTGCCCTTCTTTCAAGAGTTTGTCGAAAGTTTAAAAAATAGAGGACTTAATGTGGAAGTGTTCTCGGAGATCTCAGGAAATCCAGTAAAATCTCAAGTCTTAAAAGGGGTAGAGGCTTATCGTAGCCACAAAGCCGATTCACTTATCGGAATCGGTGGAGGGGCGGCTCTCGATGTCACCAAAGCGATTGCGCTTCTTATCAATCATCCTGGCGATCTCTTTGATTATGAAGATGAAAAGCCAGGCGCTCGGCCTATCACAGAACCCATTCCCTTTTGGGTGGCTCTTCCCACAACTTCAGGCACAGGAAGTGAAGTAGGAAGAAGTACTGTGATATCGGATGACAAAACCCATATTAAAAAGATTATCTTTTCACCCTCTCTTTTAGCCAAGCAGGTCTTTGCGGATCCTGAGTTAACACTAGCCCTTCCCTCTCACATTACGGCCGCAACTGGTATGGATGCCTTCACTCACTGTGTAGAGGCCTATCTCGCTAAAGGATACCACCCGATTTGTGATGGAATAGCCCTAGAGGGGATTCGCCTCTGCTCGAAATACTTAAAAAAATCGGTCGATAATCCCAAAGATTTAGAAGCTAGATCTCAGATGATGATGGCCTCTATGATGGGGGCGATTGCATTTCAAAAAGGATTGGGAATCACCCACTCCTGTGCTCATGCCCTTTCCACCGTAGCGGATCTCCATCATGGTCTAGCTAATGGAGTGATGATCGACTTTGCTTTAGCTTTTAATGTAAAGGCGGTTCCAGAGAGATTTACCCAAATAGCAGAGGCTATAGGACTAAAAAACCACACCGGTGAAGCCTTTATCTCTTGGCTTAAGACCTGGAAAAAAGAGTTGGGAATTGCTGTCAACTTAAAGGAAACCCCTCTTAAGCAGGAACAACTCACAAGACTTTCTCAATTAGCTTTTCAAGACTCTTGCCATCTAAATAATCCAAGAGCCTGTACCCTTAAAGATTTTGAAAACATTTTTCAGGAGGCCTTTTAAATGTCGCTTCTGCGCATTGGATTTTCCGCCTGTTTTTTTCACGCGGATCCGCAAAGAAATCTTTTCAAAGGAAAAACTCTTCTTTACATGGAAGAGTCAATTGCCCATTGGCTTTTTACCGAAAAAGCTCTGGGATTTTTGATCCCTACACTTCATTCCAATTCGCTGATTTCTATTAAAGATATTGTGGCAGATCTTGATGGCTTAGTTCTTCAAGGGGGGGCTGATGTTTCACCCCAAAATTACAATGAAGCGCCCTTAAAACCCGAATGGTCTGGCGATTATGTAAGAGACCAGTATGAAATTGCTCTCGTTAAAGAATGTGTAAAACAGCACAAACCCATTTTAGGTATCTGTCGAGGGGCTCAGCTTTTAAATGTCGCTTTTGGAGGAAGTTTATACCAAGACATTAACACTCAATTGCCTCAAGCTAAAGTTCACCGTCATTGGGAAACTTACGATCAAAATTTTCACGAAGTGGAGTTTCAAAAAGGGTCACTCCTTGAACAGATCTTTAAAAAATCTAGGGCCCGTGTGAACTCCATCCATCACCAAGCGATAAAAACCTTGGGCCAAGGATTAAAAGTAGAGGCCCTTTCTAAAGAAGATAATATCATTGAAGCCATTCGCTTAAAGGCGGAGCGCTTTGTTTATGCATTTCAGTGGCATCCTGAATTCCACGATCCCAAAGATCAAACCCTCTTAGATTGTGGCCCAATTTTAAAACAGTTTTTGCAACAGGCTCAAAATAGAAGAGATAAAAAATAATGGAAATCTATAACCCCGCTAATGATCGATATCTAATAACAATAGAAGAAGACACTAAAGATTCTGTTTCTGAAAAATTTAATCGAGCTAAAGCCGCTCTTTCTACCTGGAATCAAACACCTCTAAAAAAACGCATGGAGATCATTACTCAATTCAAACTCCTAGTAGATCAAGAGAAAGAGCCCCTTGCAGAGATCTTAACTAATGAAACCGGAAAGCCCATCACCCAATCTAAAAACGAACTTAAGGGTCTTATGGGAAGAATCGACTTTTTCCTCTCAGAAACAGCTAAAGTGCTTGAGGAAGAGATTGTTTCGGAAAAAGAGGCCCTACTCTGTGAAAAAATTTCAAAAGAGCCGCTCGGAGTTATCGCTAATATCTCAGCTTGGAACTATCCCTACTTTGTAGGCTCTAATGTTTTTATCCCAGCTCTTCTTACAGGTAATACTGTTCTTTATAAGCCTTCAGAATATGCCACCTGTACGGGAATCGCTATTAACAAGCTCTTACATGAGGCTGGGGTTCCAGAAGATGTTTTTTTGTTGATCCTTGGAGCAGGGCAGATTGGCGAAGAGCTTCTTAAACTTACAGTAGATGGGGTCTTCTTTACCGGCTCTTATGCTACGGGAAAAAAGATCAATGAAATGGTAGCTTCTCATCTCACTAAAGTTCAACTGGAGCTAGGGGGAAAAGATCCTGTCTATGTATGTGAAGATGTAAATATTAAGACTGCTGCGGCTAGTCTCGCCGATGGGGCCTTTTACAACAATGGCCAGAGCTGTTGCAGTGTGGAGAGAATTTATGTGCATGAAAGTATCTACGATAAATTCGTTGAAACTTTCACTGATGAGGTGAAAAATTTTGTTATAGGCGATCCCATGAGAGAAAAAACCTATATTGGACCACTTACGAGAGCTCGACAGATTGAAGTTTTAGAAGCCCAAATAAAAGATGCGATCTCTAAAGGGGCTAAGCTTCTCATAGGGGGAAAAAGAATTGCCCAAGCTGGAAACTATTTTGAGCCTACAGTGATTACCGAAGTGACCCATGAGATGTGGGTTATGCAAGAGGAGTCCTTCGGTCCTATCATTGGAATTCAAAAGGTCAAAGATGACTCTGAGGCTATCGCGCTCATGAACGATACCGAGTATGGCCTTACCGCTGGAGTTTACACACAAGATGAGAATCGGGCTAAAAATATTTTAAGTCAAATCCATGCTGGTTCGGTTTACTGGAACTGCTGCGATAGGGTAAGTCCAACACTTCCCTGGGCTGGGCGAGGCCATTCGGGAATGGGGTGTACTCTTTCTCATTATGGGATTGAGACCTTCTTAAGACTTAAGGCGTGGCATTTAAAGAAGCCTTAGTAAGACCTCTTCAAAAGCAGGTTTCTTGGTAACTGGATTTAGCGATCTTCCGGCCCAAGCTTCACTAAAAGCTACTACTCCCTCGGTATCGACAATAAAAAGACTGTTGGGGAATTTCCCATATTGGGTCCAAAATCGATTATCTATTTCATCGACGATGATACCTGCCCTATCTAGTTGATAACGCTTAGCCATGGCATTGGCATTGGCAACTCTCTGATTATAAGTGGTGGGTTGACGAACCAAAATACGCTCTCGAACATTATCAACCAGGGTCCATTGGCCGGAAGCATTTTCTGTGTAGGGCGAGGGATCTAATGCGGGATGAGCCTCTAACGTGTAGACAAGAAGGACTGAGATCTTACTTCCATATTTTGTTCGTAATCCCTCGACCCATTTCATTACACCTCTGTAAATGGGACACGATGCTGAGGCCGAAACAATCACAAGGGGAGTCTTTCCTCTGTAATCACTGAATGAAATTTTATGCCCCTCTAAGTTGGTAAGCGTTATATCTAAAGATTCATTTCCAGGTAGGGGTTTAATGACGGGGGGATGAGTAAGGCTCGCATAGTATGACGATGGCCCCACGTCTTTCTTAAGATCAACTTTTGAGGGATCCACTTGAACTAAAGGATCTGAATCTGCCAAAGCGAAAGAACTTAATAAAAGCAGGGAAAGTATTGCGAGAAATTTAGTTTTCATTGATCTAGCGTAGCTTTTACGAGGATTCAGAGTCAAATTTAAATCCCCCCCACCTGGATTGAGATGGGGGGGGGGGAGTCGAAAAAGAAAGAGATTGCTTAAGATTTTATTTTACATCCAAATCTCTACTGATTTAGCGCATTACTTTTCTAAAAAATTTAATCTTATTGAGATACGGTGGATATCTTAGAGCTACATCCAGCCAAAAGGCTCTTTTTACTACACTTTTCTGGTGAGAAAATGCATCAAAAGAAAACTCACCATGATAGCTGCCTATGCCACTTTCCCCTACCCCACCGAAAGGAAGTTTGGGGTTAGCTAGATGAACCAAAGTGTCATTGATACAGCCCCCACCAAAAGAGAGTCGATTTAGAACCTCTCGAGTTTTCTCTTTATTATTAGAAAAAAAATAGAGCGCTAAGGGTTTAGGGCGAGATTGAATCCAACTTATCACCTGCTCTAAAGAGTCATATTCCATAAGAGGCAAAATGGGGCCAAAGATCTCTTGAGTCATTACCTCTTGATCCCAATTCGTTTCAGTTAAAATTGTGGGAGAAATAAACCTCTCTTTATCGTTACACTTTCCGCCGATCGCAATATTTCCCTCTTCTAAATATTTTTTTAATCGTTCATAGTGATTTCCATTAATAATTCTTCCGTAATCAGGACTCATCTCAGGGGCTACTGTAAAAAACTCTTCGATTGTTATTTTTAATAAAGGTAAAAACTTTTCAGTCGAGCCTTTGGGCAGAAGCAAATAGTCAGGCGCCACACACGACTGACCTGCATTAAAAAATTTCCCCCAAACAATTCTCTTTGCAGTCACTTTCCAATCGGTGTCACTATCCACAATGCAGGGGCTTTTACCTCCCAGTTCCAAGGTAACAGGAGTTAAAGTCTTTGAGGCCTCCATCATCACTTTTCTTCCAACCTCTGTTCCCCCTGTAAAAAAAAGATGGTCCCACGAGTGTTTTAAAAGTTCTTCTGAGATTTCTTTGCCACCTAAAACCACCGAAATGTAATCTTTAGCAAAGATTTTCGTGAGAATCTGTTCAATGAGTTGACTAGTAGAGGAGGAGATCTCCGAAGGTTTAATTACTACACAATTTCCAGCAGCTATCGCTCCAATCAGAGGCGAGATGACCAATTGAAAAGGATAGTTCCACGGAGCTATGATAAGAACCACGCCCAAAGGTTCACAGTAAAGATAACTTCGACCCGGCCATTGAGTTAATGGAGTGGAAACCCTTTTGGGCTTCATCCACTTTTTAAGATTTTTTATCGCAAATTTAATTTCTTCATAGAGAAAAGCGATTTCACTAACGTAGGCTTCAGCTTCAGACTTTTTAAGATCCTCTTTTAGGGCTACTAAAATCTCAGTTTCGTGGGCCCGAATGGCTCCATCTAATCGCTTTAACTGTTCAACTCTAAACTCATAGGGCTTGGTTTTTCCTGAATAAAAAAACTCTTTTTGATTCTTCTTTAAAGTCACAATTCTTTCAACATTCATAGCTAGGCCGCCTTTTTTTAAATGGGCTTACTTACCCCGCAAAGAAGAATTATAGCACTAACCCATTAAAGATACCCCCCCCCATTCTTTCCCAAATAGGGTCTATGATCTTGCTTTATCCCCATTTTATAGCTAGGTTCTCAATCTTGAATTTGCCATAAGTTAGGGAGAAAAACATGGGTCCTATATCACAATTTATCGAAAAGAATTTCTTACACTTCAATGCTGCCGCTTTAGTAGATGCGGCTAAAGCCTATAAGAATCACGTTGAAGCCGGAAAACCCATGTTTATGACCCTAGCCGGCGCTATGAGCTCGGCCGAACTGGGTATCTCTTTAGCCGAAATGATTCGCCAAAATAAAGTTCATGCTATCTGCTGTACAGGGGCAAATCTGGAAGAGGATGTTTTTAACTTAGTCGCCCACAACCATTACAAACGAATTCCGAACTACCGCGATTTAACCCCTCAAGATGAAATGGAGCTTTTAAGCCACCACTTAAATCGCGTGACCGACACCTGTATCCCTGAAGAGGAGGCGATCCGCCGTATTGAAGGGGCTGTGATGGATGAATGGGTTGCTGCAAGTGAAAAGAATGAATCCTACTTCCCTCACGAATTCATGTATCGCATCTTAAGAAGCGGAAAACTAAAACAGTCTTACCAAATCGATCCTAAAAATAGCTGGCTGCTCGCTGCTTGCGAAAAAAATCTACCTATTTTTGTTCCAGGTTGGGAAGACTCCACTTTAGGAAACATTTTCACTGCCCGTTGCTTAGAAGGAAAAATCACCACCAAAGCGCTTAAAGGCGGTATTGATTATATGATGGCTCTTTGCCAATGGTACGAAGCCACTTGCCGTAAAACTCCAATCGGTTTCTACCAAATCGGTGGCGGCATCGCCGGGGACTTTCCCATCTGCGTAGTCCCTATGTTAAACCAGGACTTAATTAAAGATGTTCCTGTTTGGAACTACTTCTGTCAGATCAGTGATTCAACCACAAGCTACGGCTCTTACTCCGGTGCTGTTCCCAATGAAAAGATCACTTGGGGAAAACTCGATGCTAAAACACCTAAATTTATCATCGAATCAGATGCGACTATCGTAGCTCCTCTGATGTTCTCTTATATCTTAGGACACTAGTGGTAAAGGCTTGGAGCTGAGCTCTAGTCCCAAAGTTTTAGCCGTTAATAAGGTTTATAACTAACGTCTTTTAGCAGCTTTTTGAGGTCCGCCTGCGATAGTAAGCACTCCTCCTTCAACTGCAAACTTACGAAGCGTTAGATTAATCAAAGTTTGATAGGGAATTCCTTCTTGTTGCGAAAGCTTTATATAGTATCCCAGCACATCCGGATCTAACCGTAGCGTCTTTTGGATCTTCTTAGGTCTATAGAATTGTCCTCGAACTCCATTTTTAAAATTATATTCCCTCTTCATATTCTTTCTTCTCCTTTCGAGTGGCCTTGCGAGCTGAAATGATTTTGACGAATTCTTTAGTCCCCAGCTCTCGATATAGATGAACAACCACTAATGTTTGTTTATCTGCTGCTAAACCAATGCTAACCCACCGCTCTTCTTTTCCTTTTTTTCTATCTAACACTGATAAATGAAATGGATCGTTAAAGATAGTTACTGCAAGTTCAAACGAGATCCCATGTTTCTTATTATTAGCCTCAGCTTTATCATGATTCCAGGTGAACAACATAATAACTACATTGTAGTTTATTATAAGGTGCGCCTCAAGTTGGTTTTTACCGTGTAGGTAGCCAGTCTAAAAGCGGTAGTACAAGAGATTTAGTATCTGGATTAACAAACCGCCAACGCCTAAACACTTCAGATCCTAGCCTCTTTTTTGCCGCACACAGCCCATTCCGAAGCCTTATGAAATAGCCCCTTTCTTTCAAGGTTCCTGTGTTAAAATAAAGGTACGTTCGATTCACTCTCTACTCTTTTTTTGACCCATAGCGATAGTCAGTTAAGGCTGCTATCACTCCAAAAAAGTGACCTATGACAACTAAAAGCAAAATTCTACTTGTATTCGGCACGCGCCCAGAAGCTATCAAGATGGCTCCGGTCTTTTCAGCTCTCAAAGAAAGAAATGATCTTTTTGATGTCAAAATCTGTATCACTGGACAGCACCGAGAGATGCTCGACCAGGTGATGTCTCTATTTGAAATGAAACCCGATTACGATTTGAATATCATGACTCAGGGTCAGGATGTAACCGATATCACGGCTAAAGTTTTAGTTAATTTAAAAGAGGTTTTCCTAAAAGAAAGACCCCATCGAGTTTTAGTTCATGGTGATACTACGACGACTTTAGCAGCGAGCCTAGCTGCCTTCTATGCTAAAGTACCTGTGGCTCATGTCGAAGCAGGTCTTCGCACTGGAAACTTTTTTGCTCCATGGCCCGAGGAGATGAATCGGCATATCACTACAGTCCTTGCGGATCTTCATTTCGCTCCAACGGAAATTGCAAAAAAAAATTTAATTAAAGAAAACATCTCCCCTGCCCAAGTATTTGTGACAGGAAATACTGTAATAGATGCTCTATATAGTGTCGTTAAAAAAACTATTCACCCTGGTCCCTTAAAGCAATCCCTTGAAGACCATTTTTCATTTTTACAAAAAGATAAAAAACTCATTCTTGTGACAGGCCACCGAAGAGAAAATTTTGGAAAGGGCTTTGAGAATTTTTGTCATGCGATTCTTACAGTTCTAAGAGAGAATCCAGAGGCTGAAATCTGTTATCCCGTTCATTTAAATCCCAATGTCAAAGAGCCTGTAAATCGAATTTTAAAAAATGCCGAAAGTAATCTCTCTTCACGGATTCACCTAATTGATCCTCTGGAATATATACCCTTTGTTTACATGATGAATCGATCCTACTTTATTCTTACAGACTCGGGAGGGGTTCAAGAAGAAGGGCCAGCCCTGGGAAAACCTGTTTTGGTTTCAAGAGAGGTCACTGAAAGGCCGGAGGCTCTAGTCAATGATGCCGTAAAACTTGTGGGAACCGACTTAACTAAAATTGTTCAAGAATGTAATGTTCTTTTAAGAAACGAATTCGAATATCAACGAAGAGGCCAAAAAACAAGCCCCTATGGTGATGGTCATGCCGCTAAAAGAATTTCAAAGGTATTATCGGCAGAAGCGCTGGCTCACATAGTAGAAGCCGCTTAATGGCCATTACGAGAATAGAAATCACAAAATATTTTTTAAATGTTTTCTCTCGGTGCCGTTCTTAAAATCTCAATAACCGCATCCACCCACTCAGGTTCCGCATTTAAAGAAGGAATGAGAGTTAACTTTTCCCCTCCATGCTTTTTAAACTCCGCCTCCCCCCGAACACTCACCTCTTCTAATGTTTCCAAACAATCAGCTACAAAAGAGGGACAGAAAACAACCACTTTGCTCACCCCCTGCTTCGGAAGTTCTCTATAGAGATCGTCACTGAAAGGCTTTATCCAAGGGGTTCTGCCTAAACGAGATTGGAAAGCCACCTGATATTTATTCTCATTAATATTGAGCTTCTCAGCAACTTTTCTAGCCGTGTAGTAACACTGAGCCCGATAACAGTCAGCATTCGCCTCAACCATAGAGAGTGAACAATTTTTAGCTTTTAAACAGTAGTTTCCAGTTTTATCAGTTTTTTTAACCTGCCGTTCCGGCACTCCATGAAAACTAAAAATAGCTCTGTCATATTTTTCATTTTCTAAATATTTCCGACTTACTTTAGCCACAGCTTCCAAGTAAGAATCCTCGCTATAAAAATCCTTTATAATCTCAACTGGAATCTTTTTTCTAAGTTTCTTAATCACATCTCTAACCGCAATAATTGAAGACTCAGTAGCAGCTCGTGAATACTGTGGATAGAGAGGTAAAACTACAATTTTAGTCACCTGTTTTCGAAGAAGGGCTTCAACCCCTTTTTCAATAGAGGGATTCCCATATCTCATAGCCATTTCAACAACTGCTTTTCCATGAAGTCGTTGGGTGACTTCATGGGTTAATGCTTTCGTAAAAACGTAAAGAGGGGAACCCTCTTCGGTCCAGATTGTTTTATATTGAGCAGCGGTTTTATAAGGCCTCTCCTTTAAAATCAAAAGTTTTACGAGTAGCCAACGAATAGGATAAGCAATATCAACAACTTCAGGATCCATTAAAAACGAATCCAGATAGGTTCTAACGTCCTCAGAATGAGGGCTATCTGGCGTCCCCAGATTTATTAGTAAGTAGCCAATTTTTTCCTTATTCATTTGTCATTACCTTAATAGAACTGTTAAAAAAAGAGGAGATGAAAAGCAAGTTCCTTACCACTGAAGCCCTTCGGGAAGTCGATATTCTTAAAGAATTAACGCAACTTCTCAACCATACGCTAGAGACCGAAGGCCAAGTTCTATGGGCTAAATTATTCCAGGAAAAGACCGCCCATGGAGCCCCCTCTACTCAAGTGGCAGTTACTTTTTCAGAGGCCCAGGCAGCCTTAAAAAAACTCCTCAAAGAGATAAACCCTAAGAGCCTGAAAGGTAAGCTAGGATTAACTCTTCAATTAGCTCTTTACAGTACCACACTTTTTTCTTCAGCCTTTCTAGGGCTTATCTTGCCTCAAAATAATGTTATTCTCTTTAAGAAAGATCAAAAGCAGGATGCCATTACTTTAGAAAGAGCTTCCCTATTTATTTCGGAACTCTTTTTAGACTGGATGAGCTCTATTCTTGGAAGAAGTTTAGAAAAGTCCGTTACGATTGAAAACCTTGCCATCCGAGTGGAGCTGCAAAAGCATCTACAGCTAACTCAGAAACTTACAGAAAATGCTAAAGCCGGTCTCAAACGGGGATCAAGCCTAAGAAATAAAACAAGCGCTGTTTTTAGCAAGGTTTTACAAAAGCCTAGAAAAGATATTCACATTCCCATGGAGCCTAGAGCCTTTATCGCTTTAGAAAATTTTTTAAACCAAACTTTAAAAACGAAATGAAGTTTAAATGATTGCACAAAAAACTCAATGGATGCTCTACGGAGCTAACGGATTCACCGGCAAACTCATTGCTCGAGAAGCTAAACGTAGAGATATGTCGGTGGTTCTAGCCGGAAGGACTAAAGACAAGATAAAATCTTTAGCAGAGGAATTAAACCTTCCCTATGAAACTTTTTCTCTCTCCTCTATTGATCTTATTAAAGAAAAGATTGGCTCCTGCAGCTTAGTCTTACTTTGTGCCGGCCCCTTTTCGCAAACAAGTCAACCCATGGTTCAAGCTTGCCTTGAACTGGGCATTCATTATCTCGATATTACGGGTGAAATTGAAGTTTTAGAAAATATTATTTCCTTAGATTCCAAAGCCAAAGAACAGGGATCTATTCTTATTCCGGGAGTGGGATTTGATGTTGTGCCTTCAGATTGCTTAGCTAAATTATTAAGCGAAAAACTACCCGATGCTCAAGAGCTGAGTTTAGCTTTCACTGGAGAAGCGACTTTAAGTCCGGGTACAATGAAAACGATGATAGAGAATTTACCCAAAGGTGGAAAAATCAGAAGAGATGGAAAGTTAAAGTCTATTCCCTCCTTCTCTCTTTTTAGAGATATTCCTTTTTCCGATAAGACATTAACCTGTTCTGCAATTCCCTGGGGAGATCTCGCCTCAGCCTATTATTCAACTCAGATTCCTAACATCACTGTTTATGGCCCAACCCCCAAATGGAGTCGTTTTCTCAAAAAGCCTCTAAAGGTATTAAACCCAGTCTTAGCAAGATCGATAGTGCAAAATTTTCTTAAGAAACAGATTGTAAAGCATGTAAAAGGGCCTACTGAAGAGCAACAAAAATCGGCCCGAATGCTTCTTTGGGGAGAGGTTAGAAAAGAAAATAGGAGTTGTATAGGACACTTAGAAATCCCAGAGGGTTATCACTTCACTATGCTTGCAGCTTTAAAATCGATTGAAAAAATACTCAACGGAAATATTTCCCCAGGTAGCTACACCCCCTCCACTGCTTTTGGAGGCCATTTCATTGAGGAGTTTTCAGATATACGTATTTTCATAGAGAACACTTAGAGATTATGAAACTCATTTTAATTTCCCTACTCTCTGCATTCATTTCAACAGTTGTCTTAGCTAGAGCCCGAGATTTGGGAATAGCTCTTCCTGGAAAGACTGGAAAACTTAATGCTTTAACAGATCTCAAAGGGGTTGAAGTCGGGCATGTAACTCTTATTTCCGGTGAGGGACCCCTTATTATTGGTAAAGGGCCCGTGAGAACAGGAGTCACAACTATTTTCCCCAAAGGAAAAATCAACTCCCCAGTCCCTGCGGCCTGGTTTTCTTTGAATGGAAATGGAGAACTCACTGGAACTACTTGGATTGAGGAAACTGGATTTTTAGATGGCCCTATCGTTCTTACCAATACTAACAGCGTAGGCATTGTGAGAGATGCGGTTCAAAGATGGGCTCTGACTCATTTAACTTCAAAAAACTCTAAAGAGGATCCGGCCTCTCTTCCTGTCGTAGGAGAAACATGGGATGGAAGACTAAGTGACACTCGAGGCAATCATGTGACTTCTCAGCATGTCTTTAAGGCATTAAATTCAGCGAAATTAAGTTCTGTAGAAGAAGGAAATGTAGGGGGAGGTACCGGAATGGTTTCCTTCGGCTATAAATCTGGAATCGGCACAAGCTCAAGAGAAGTAAAAATTGGAAAAGAGAGCTACACTCTAGCCGCCTTAGTTCAATCTAACTTCGGAACCCGAGAGGAACTTACTATTCAAGGAATAAATATTTCCTCTAAATTTAAGGATTCCATTCCAAAACTCAACCTTGAGAGCCAAAAGGACGGTTCCATTATTGTAGTTATCGGAACCGATGCCCCTTTACTTTCGCAACAGCTCAAACGAATCGCAAAACGAGTTTCTATGGGAATAGCTAAAGTAGGAGGGATTGCTCATGATTCTTCTGGCGATCTTTTCTTAGCCTTTTCTACTCAAGTTCCAAAAAAGAAAAATGGGCGTTTGATTTTTGAATCTATTCCTAATGAAGAGATAGATGAACTTTTTAAAGCTACCATTGAAGTCACTGAAGAATCTATTTTAAATGCTCTAATAGCAGCTCAAACGATGACAGGAATTAATGGGAATAAGATAGAGGCCATTTCTCATGAGAAGATCCGCTCTCTTTTTAAAGATAAATAGACTTCGCCAAAGCTAATCTACAATTCGATACTTCTCAAACCGATTGTGTCTAATCTCACCCCAAGCTTGCCCGACTTCTCGACTCTTCTCTATTTGCTCAGCCGCTTTATAGCCCATATCAAAGCATTGATCGGAGTTATTGTAATTAAAATCTCCTAATCGACCCGCAAAGAGAATATTACTTAGCTCTTTTTCCAGTGAACGAATTTTTTCTACCCGTTCTTGATAGCCTATTCTATAAACCGGGTAGAAATTTCTAAATCGTTTTGAGAAACTCTTAATGACTTTATCTCGAGTAAAAAGCTTTAAAGGCTTTAATTGATCCAATAAAAGCTCACCCAATTGAGAATCATCCATTCCCCAAGTCGGATCGAGATCATCACAGGTAAAATCTACCATGAGCGCTGTGTGGCCAAGTGGAGCTGTATAAGGACTGAACTTGGTCATTTCACTTAAACGGCCGAAACGGAACCTAGATTCAGGATAAAAGACCCACATTGCAGGCAGAACTGGCTGTGATTTCAAGAGATAGTAATAAACGATAGTGTGTCTAAAAGAGATGAATCGAGAGGCCTGACGAACTTCAGCCGAAAGAGAGGGAATAAGATCCGCAATAGTCTGCATAGGAATGGTATAAACAACATCATCACAAGATAAAGTCTGAAGCGTTCCACTCTTATCTTCAAAAGCCACACTTGAAATTGATCCCTGCGTAAGCTTTAACTCTTTAACTTTAACCCCCAGATGAAACTTAACTCCATTGGCTTCACTTTTCTCTCTAAGTCGATCTGGGATCATTCCAAATCCATATTTAGGATAATGAAATGTAGGGGCAGAAATGGTTTTATCTACTTTCTTGATGGACAAAAGTTGTTTAATCACTGACACAAGTCCAGGAGATGAGATTCTAACTCGAGCTAACTCGGGATCTAATTGTCTAGGATTACCAAACATCTTATTAGCCATCGGTTCAAAAATTTGGGTGTAAAGTGATTTTCCAAATTTTTGAATAATAAAATCTTCATAGTTCTTAGGCTCAGTCTTATTTTTGATGTTTTTAGCCGCTGAAACTCCGAAGCTTGCTAAGATCTCAGCACTCTTATGGGGAGGAAACTTGGTAAGCATCTCAGTGATCTTAAGAGGAAAATCAAAATACTTACCCTTAAGGTAGAGATTTTGTGACTTATCACGAGTGAGAAAACTATCCCCCATGATTTTGCACATCTCATCTAAAACCCCATCAATAAGCGTGTAAAATTTATGAGGACCATAATCTAAAATAAATCCGCTATCTTGGAAACTTCGACAAAGCCCTCCCACTTCGTTCTCTTTTTCAAAAACGTGGACCTCGATATCAGGATTCTGACTGAGTCGATAAGCAGCAGAAAGTCCGGTAACACCGGCACCAAGAACTACAACACGTTTTTTATTACTCATACACTTCTTACCTTTCTAGCGATCACTCGAGTTTGTGCTGCAAAGTAAGGGATTAATACATTTTCTACTGAAAGGGATTTAAACAGTTTACCCATCAGCTTTGCAGGTTTGGGAAGATAGGCTTCCAATCGATAGGTAAGATAACCTAAT
>SXGT01589150.1_pt1 | contig 30614 bp, 23 predicted proteins | sample 3176221 | NCBI WGS metagenome assembly SXGT01 (sample SAMN11356862, study PRJNA531348) | freshwater metagenome | isolation source: freshwater sample F1-120 | place: China: Fuxian Lake, Yuxi | collected 2017-12-25
AGCCGAGATCGCCGATCACCTCGGCGACGCGGTGCACCTGCTCGATGTCATCCGATGTCGGGATCAGGTGCACCTCGTCGGCGCCGATGCTCTCGAAACGGCGCAGCACGGCGAGTAGGTCGTCCTGGCTGCCCGACCATCCCGTGGTCGGCGCGATGGCGTCGACGAACTCCTCGGGGATCCAGTTCATGTACCGCAGCAGGTGATGGCGCACCTGCTCGCGCGCGGCGTCCGGTTCACCGATCGCGAACCAAAACGACGTCGCCAGATGCGGTTTCGGCTTGCCTGCCGCATCCCACGCCTCCCGGGCCACGTCGAACAGGGCATTCTGTTGGTCGGCGTCGAGGTCCAGGGTGGTGCCCGCCAGCCCGGCCGCCCAGCCCGCCGCGCTGCGCACCGTCTTGGGGCCGATGGTGCCCACCAGCAGCTCGGGACCGCCCGGTTGCACCGGCGGCGGACCCACCGGCAGCACCGAGTCGGTGACCTTCTCCCCCGCCCACACCCGCTTCATCACCGCGACCCGCTCGGCCATGGCGCGCATGGTCTGAGTGGCGGTGTCGGCGCCGACCGCCTCGTAGTCCTCGTGTCTGCCACCGACGCCCAGGCCCACCGTCAGGCGGCCACCGCTGAGCACATCACCGGTGGCCAGCGCCTTGGCCAGTGCCACCGGATCGTGCAGTTGCGGCACCACCACCGTCGTCACCAGCCGCACCCGGTCGGTCCAGGCGGCCAGCGCCCCGAGCAGCGTCATCGAGTCCGGATTGTCGAAGGCGATGCGTTCGCCCCAGCACAGCGACGAGAAGGGGCCGTCATCGATCACCTTCGCCCAGGTCTTGAGGGTCACCGCGTCCAGGTCCGGTTCCATGACCGGCATCGTCATTCCGACTCGCACGTCGGCGATTCTGGCACGGGAGCGCCACATCGACACCGGGATCGGCCGATCCGGGGGTTAACCCCCACCAGGCCGGCGGGGAAACGCGGTGTTGCCGCGGCGCGGGAGTCCATAGGTTGGTGGCATGGTCGCCATCACGTCGGTTGCTCCCGTCACCGCCCCCGCGGAGCCTGCCCCCCAACAACGCTTCCGCCACATCGGCGTCGTGCCGACGGCGTCGATGATCACCGGCGCCGTCCTGGCCGTCGTGTGGTTCTGGATTCCACTGTCCATCATGGTCATCGGGATCTCGTCGATCTTCTCCATCGTCGGATTCCTGCTCGCGGGCGTGGTGTTCGTCTATCTGATGCGCGGAGTCGAACGAGTGGAACGGCTGCGCAGCGAAGCGGTTTTCGGCCTGCAGATCCCGGTGCCGGCGCGGGCACTGTCGCACCACACCGGATTTCAAGGGTGGGCCCACCAGCTGTGGCTCGACATCAGCAGTGCCCGGTTCTGGAAGGCGACCGGCCAGCACTTCCTGCGGATGACCTATGACCTACTGGTCACCGGGCTCGCGGTCGCGCTGCTCACCTTCGCCTTCCTCGGCCCGGCCGCCGCCCTGGCGATCCAGCGCAGCGATGACGACGCCGGGCTGCGGTTCATCTCGCCGGCGCTCGCGTGGCTACTCGCGGTGCTGGGGCTGGTGGCGGCGGTGGCGATCCTGGTCTTCGCGCCCGCCCTGGATGCCAGGATCGACCGCTGGCTGTTGTCGGCCTCGCCGACCGCGGCACTCCAGCACGAGGTGAGTGCGCTGTCGCAGGCCCGGGCGGGCGCGGTCACCTCGGCACAGACCGAGCGGCACCGCATCGAACGCGATCTGCACGACAGCGTGCAGCCGCGACTGGTGTCGCTGGCCATGACCATCGGGCTGGCCCAGACGAAACTGGACACCGACCTGCCCACCGCACGCAAGCTGATCACCGAGGCCCACGGTGACGCGATGAGCGCACTGGCCGAGTTGCGCAACGTGGTGCGCGGTATCGCCCCGACCATCCTGGCCGATCGCGGTCTGGACGCCGCACTCTCGGCGGTGGTGCAGCGGACCGAAACCTCAGGTGTGCCCACCACTCTCGACATCCACCTGCCGGCCCGGCTGCCCGAGGAGGTCGAGGCGTGCGCCTACTTCGTCGTCGCCGAGGCGCTGACGAATGTGGCCAGGCACGCCGACGCCACCCAGGCGGTGGTGACGGTGCGCACCGACGAAGCCGCGAACACCCTGCACGTCTCGGTGTTCGACGACGGTCGCGGCGGCGCGCACATCGACACCGACGAGGATTCGACGGGCCTGCGCGGCCTGGCCGAACGGGTGCGGGCGGCCCGTGGCACCTTCACGGTGTCCAGTCCGGTCACCGGCCCCACGATCGTCACGGCGGTGCTGCCATGCGCATCGTGATCGCCGAGGACTCCGCGCTGCTGCGCGCCGGGATCGAACGCATCCTCGCCGATGCCGGGCATGAGATCGTCGCCGGCGTCCCGGATGCCACTGAGCTGCTGCGCATCGTCAACGACCAGAACCCCGATCTGGCCATCCTGGATGTGCGGATGCCGCCCACCTTCACCGATGAGGGCATCCGCGCCGCCGCACTGCTGCGGTCCCAGAACCCGGATTCACCGGTACTGGTCCTCTCGCACTACGTCGAGGAGCGCTACGCCGCCGACCTGATCGCCTCGGACACAAAGGGTTTCGGCTACCTCCTGAAAGATCGGATCGCCGATGTACCGGCCTTTCTCGACGCCGTGCGGATCGTCGGCGCCGGCGGCACCGTATTGGACCCCGAGGTCGTCTCCCAGATCCTGGTGCGTTCGCGGCGGCGCGCCACGCTGGACGCGCTGACCCCGCGCGAGCAGGAAGTCCTGCAACTGATGGCCGAGGGCAAGACGAATTCGGCGATCAGTGCGGCCCTGCACATCTCGGTCGGCTCTGCCGAGAAGCACATCGCCTCCATCTTCGCCAAGTTGCAACTGGCTCCCGACGACAGCGAGAACCGGCGGGTGCTCGCGGTTCTGCGCTACCTCGAATCCTGATCCGTGCCGACCCCGAGAGGGAACCACATGACCACCACACTCACTCCCCCCGGCCCGCCGCCCCTGTCACCGGGCGGACGCACGGCGGCACGCGCCGCGCTGGTGATCGCGGCCGTCACCGTCATCGCGATCACCCTGGCCTTGCTGACCGCGGCCGCGGTGGGCCTGAGCGCGTTCCGGCTGGTCACCGACCATCGGGGCCTACCCGCAAACATGCGTGCGCTCACGGTCGAGACCGCGTCATCTCCGATGGCGGTGCGCATCGTCAGCGACCGGGACGCCACCACACCGCGGGTGGATGTCCGCATGGTGACCACCGACCGTGGTGATCGCGAAGAGCTGACCGTCAGCACCGATGCGGGCGGCACCCTGCTGCGTGTCGACGCGCCGAGCAGCTTCCTGGCCTGGGGTGATCCCGGTGAACTCACCGTCACCGTGCCCCCGGAGTTGGGCCGCCAGTTGGCGGTGACGGTGCGTCAGGACAACGGCGTGCTGATCGCCGAGGCCGACCTGGACGAGCTGACCGCCACCACCACCGACGGCATGGTGCTGCTGCGCGGCACGGTCCGCCGGATCGAGGTACGCGCCCGCGACGGCGAAATTCACACCCGCCAACCGATCTCGGTCGGTGAGGCCTTCATCGCCGAGACACGGGACGGCGATGTGCAGGTGCGGTTCTCCGACGCGCCGCCGACCATCGAGGCCACCACCCGCGACGGTGACGTCGACCTCGCGCTGCCGACCCCGGGCCCCTACCTGGTGCGCGCCCAGTCCGATGACGGCTCGGCGTCGGTGCGGGTGCCCCAGACCACCGATTCGGCGCGGGCCGCCGCCACGGTCACCGCGACCACGCGCGACGGTGAGATCTCGGTCGACACGCTGCGGTCCATCGGCCGCTGACGGGGCCGGCTGACGCAATGTCACCCTGAGAGCGCCGCCGTGGATATATATGCGCGGCGGCGCTCTCAGGGTGACATTGCGATAGGGCCCTCAGTTGGCCGCGTGGCCCCGGTCTGATTCCTGATCCAGGTACGCGCGGGCCAACGACCCGACATGCTCGGGCAGGGAGCCGGCCGCCACGTGGGCCAGGCTGGTTTCCTCCAGCACCGAACGCATACTGGCCCGCAGCGCCCGCCACACATCGGTCAGCGACGCCGTCGGACCCGAATACGGCAGGTCACCCAGGCCGATATCGCGAACGCTGGCCAGCGGCCCGTCGATACAGCGCAGCACGTCGGCGATGCTGATATCGGCGGCCGGGCGGGCCAGCGCGTAGCCGCCGTCGCGGCCGCGATGGCTGCGCACCAGCCGGTCGGTCCGCAGGTCGGACAGGATGTCGACCAGGAACTGCGCGGGAATGCCCTGCGCCTTGGCCAGATCGTCGGTCTTCACCAGGCATCCGTCCTCGACGGTGGCCAACTGGATCATGGCGCGGACGGCGTATTCCGCCTTCGCCGACATCCGCATACCGCGAATTGTGCCACTGCGCGCCCGCCGATCAGCGAAGTGGCGGTGCGGCGTTGCGCAGCGGACCGGTCATGGCGTGCACCGATGCGGGCAGCGGGGTCGCCGGATCGCAGTCCGGTGCGCGTTGCGGGGTGCCGTAGCCGATGGTCAGCGGCACCACCCCGGCCCAGGCGCCGGCGGCCACGTCGGACTCGGGGTCCTCGGGCCAGCCGGCACTGACCTTCAACGACCAGTTGTCGGCGACGATCGGCAGTCGCAGCGCGAGGCTGGCCGCGAGTTCTCGTTCGGTGCTGGCGCGCAACTCGGCCACCCGCCCGGGAATGAAGGCATCGGTCAGCGCTTGCAGATAACGGTTCTTGTCCGCGTCGGGCACGACCGCGAATGTGCCGAACAGCGTCGCGCTGCGGTAGTGGAACGACGACTCGAAGCCGCTGCGCGCCACCATGACTCCGTCCAGCGTGGTCACCGACACCGCGGCCTGGGCACCGGCCGCCAACGCCCGCATCCACGGCGAACCGGTGGACCCGTGGATCACCAGATCGTCACCGAGGCGGGCGAATCCGGTCGGAAAGACCACCGGATGGCCATCGCGGATCAGCGCCACCGTCGCCAGCGGTGTGCTGTCGAGCAGATCGTCGAGCCCGTCGCGTTCGGTGCGTTGCTTCTCCCGCAACCGGCTGACCCGGGTGGACGGCTTACCTGCTGCGGGCTCGGTGTTCACGGGTACCAGCTTGGCCGCAGTCGTGCGGTTCTGCACGGTAATTTTCGGCGATCACCGGATTGCGCCGAGATCCGGCGCTGCCGCGAGTTCCGCATCGGACCACCGGGCCGCCGACGCATGTCCGAGGAGCAGCTTGGCGTAGAACACCGGGCCGAACCACGGCGCGGCCTTCGAGGGGCCCAGCGCCCGGTCCAGCGCGACCCCACCCACTGTGGTCAGGACACCGAGCAGGCGGCGGTGCCGCGGCCACGCGCGGATCACCACTGTGGCGCCCAGCAGATACCCATAGTGGGCGGCCGCCCACACCGCCGGTTTCGCCCGGTGGTGGCGGTCGATCCAGGCGTAGGCCAGCGGATGCAGGTGCGCGGCGGCGAACGTCAGGTGATCCCGATCGGTCTGGCCGGGCCGTTCATACCAGCGCGCACACGCGCGGGTGTTGTTGGCCCATGCCCCGCCCCACAGGTCCACGGCCAGACCGTCGAGCACCAGCGCGTCGGTGGAGCTGACGTCGTGGCGGGACAGGCGGCGCGCCGCGAGCCCGCCCACCGCCGCGAGTGTCAGCGTGCGGACGTTATCGGTGCGAGTGGCTTCCGGCCCGACGAAGTCATGCCACTGCCGAAGTATCCCGTCACGCACTGCGGCCATGCCTAACTGCATAGCGCTACCGCGCACAAGATCACCGGGCGCACGGTGTTCAGTCGGGCACCCCGGCGACGTCGGGGACCACCACGGCGAACAGGTCGGACAGGGCGGCCAGGCTGGCCGACTGCAGCGCGGCCGCGGCCACGGTCTCGCCACCGACACCGGGCAGCGACCGGGTCGCGGTGGCACTGGCCACGACCGTCGGCGCATAGCCCAGGCTGAATCCGCCGCGGGCGGTGGAGTTGTTGCACATGTGCGTCATGAATCCGGCCAGCACCAGGGTGGTGGCGCCGACAGCCTTGAGGCGTTCGTCGAGATCGGTCTCCACGAATGAGTTGGGGAACTGCTTGACCACCACCGGCTCACCGTCGCGTGGGGCGACGGAATCGACGATGGCTCCGACCTCCGCGGTGATGTCATAGGGCGAACCCGGCCCGGCATTGTGCTGGATGTGGATGACCGGGATGCCCGCGGTGCGGGCCCGATCCAGCAGCACGGCGGTCTCCTCCAGTGCCGCCTGCACGCCGTCGAGTTCCATCACCCCGTAGGTGTAGGTGTTCTGGCAGTCCACCAGCACCAGCGCCGAATCCCGGAGCGAGGGCGGCGTAGAAGGTAGATCGACCAGGTTGCGCAGGGTGGGGCGACTCATGTGGTTCAGCCTAGTTGCCCTTGCCAGAACGGCAAGGGTGCTGCTTGCGAGCACTGCCGTGCACCAGACTGGTGCGGTGCCGGCCCGACGACGCGATGTCCCACCGCCCCGGACCGGCGGCAGTGAGGTCGAGACGCTGCGCGGTTTTCTCGACTATCTGCGGACCTCGCTGGCCGCGAAGGTGGACGGTGCCCCCGAACCGCAGGTGCGGACCGCCCTCGTGCCATCGGGTACCAATCTGCTCGGTCTGCTCCACCATGTCACCTGTGTCGAACGCTGGATCTTCCTCGGCGACAAGGTCACCGATTGGCCGGCAACGTTTCACGCCGACCCCGGCGACACCGTGGCCGACATCGTCGACCAATACCGAGCGGCTGTACGGGAGGCCAACGATGTGCTCGACCGGTGTACCGATGTGACAGATCCGGTGCCGGGAAAGGACTCTCCCAGCGTCCGCTGGGCGCTGACCCACATGATCGAGGAGACCGGCCGCCATGCCGGCCACGCCGACATTCTGCCGGGATCTGGCGGTCCTTTCCGCCCGACGCACACCATTTCACCGAACCCAAGGGCATCGATGGACGGTCAACGCCCCGCGGAGGCCGAGTCGGCCCTACGGGCGGAAGGTGATGGCAAGCACTGCAAGGTCGGTGAGCAGGATGGCCAGTCCCCCGACCGGGATCCAGACACCATGCCGACGTGCCGCAGTCATGAACGACATGCCGATCGTCGCCAACGCGACGAAAGGCGGCCCATAGGCAAGTATCCCGAACCAGAACTCCCCGGGACCTGTGTGCTGACAACCCGCCGATGTACAGCGGGCCAAACCCATGACCGAACCGAATGCGAACAGCGACACCGCCATTGCCACCGGAACCGTCAACAGTGCCAGAATCCAATTGAGCCACACCGGGCTGCCGTGGTGGCCCACAGCCATCCCCGGCACCTTCGAACGACTGAACGTATCCATCTACGTACTCCTCGGACTAGGCGAATTCCTTCACACAAAATTGATCACAGGGTGGTGATGCCAACCACGGACTCAAGTGCCGGCCGGTGCTCAGGCCACCCGCGCCACGATCGACGGCACCCGAGCGATCTGTACGACCGTCGAACTCACCGAACCGAGTAGCATTCCCGCGAACCCGCCCCGACCGTGGCTACCGACCACCAGCAACTGGGCCTCCTCGGAAGCTTCCGCGAGCGTGTACGCCGGCTCTCCCCAGACGAGGCGACGCTCGACGGTCACGTCGGGATAGCGTTCCTGCCAACCGGCCATCCTTTCTGCCAATGCCTCTTTGCCGGCCTCGAGCTGAGGCTCCCAGTCCACCGTGGGTATCCGGTACGGACCGAAATCCGACCAAGAGTGCAGCGCGATCAACCCGACCCCGCGCCGCGAGGCTTCGTCGAAGGCCACCGCGGTCGCCACCTCGGAAGCGGGTGATCCGTCGATCCCGACCAGGACAGGCGCGGTCGACCCAGCTGTCACATCGATATCCTGAATGACTGCCACGGGGCAGTGCGCATGGTGCAGCACGCCTTGGCTCACCGAGCCGAGATGCCGCTCCTGACTCGCATTCTCGCCCTGGCTGCCCACCACAAGCACGGTCGCTTCCTTGGACATGTCCGACAGCGTCGAGACGACGTTGCCGGTCGGCATTTTGATCTGGACGTCGACAGCACTGTCCGCCAGTGACTGTTGCGCCACCTGTCGTGCCTGCTCGAGCACATCCCGGCCGTGCCGGTCGACCCGTTCCTCGACAACCCCATAGGCCATCACCATCTCGGGCACTGTCAGCGCCACCGGCATGAGCAGCACGTGCACCAAGGTCAGCGGTACGTGCCGCAGAGCGGCGTCGTGGGCAGCCCAGCGAACGGCCGCGTGGCTCGCCGATGATCCGTCGACGCCGACAATGACGCCATGGTGTGTTGTGGTCGACATCTGCTTCTCCATCTCGTTCAATACGGTCAACCCTGAGCCGCGTGGACATTTGGTGGTTCCGAGGCGTCGGCGCACCCCGCTGAGCCTGAAAAGAATCGTTCGACGTCGGCGCCTCGACATGTTGCGGTGCCGGGCGTCATGAGCATCGCCGCGCCGGCCGCCACCCCGTAACGCACGGCGTCGTCCAGCGGCCACCCCCGGCACATCGCGACCGCAATCGCAGCGACCATGGCATCGCCGGCCCCCACGCCGCTGCCACCGTGAACCGGGATCGGCGCGAAATGCCGATCGCCGCCGGCGGTGACCAGAAGTGCCCCGCTCGAACCGAGGGAGAGCACAACCGTTTCGGTGATTCCGCGGTCGATGAGTCGGCGCGCAGCGTCGATCTGATCGGCCCGGGTCCGCAGCGGGCACCCGGCCAACTCCGCCAGCTCACGCAAGCTCGGTTTGACGATGAAGGCACCCGAGGAGATCCCCGCCAGTCCGGAGCCGGAGGCGTCCAGGATCAATTGCGCATTCGCCGAGCGGGCGATGTCCGCGACGCGCTGATAGAGGTCTGGCGCCGTGCCCGGGGGGAGGCTACCGCTGGCCACGACAAACCGGGCGCCCGCGGCCGCTGTTCGCACTCGGTCCAGGCAGGCCTGCTGCTCGGTGCGGGTCAGCCGCGGACCGGGCAGCACGAAGCGGAACTGACGGCCCGACGAGCGCTCGTTGACCGTGAAGCTCTCCCGCGTCGAACCACCGATCGCGATGGCGTGGAAGGGGACGTGCGCCTCATCGAGCAGACCGGTCAGTGTCGCACCCGTCGATCCGCCCACCGGCAACACCGCTGAGGCCTGGGCTCCGAGCTCCTGGGCGACCCTCGCGACGTTGACACCGCCGCCTCCCGGGTCGTACCGAACAGCTCCGCAACGAATCTTCTCGGTGGGTCGCACGATGTCGGCATCCGCGGTGATGTCGAGCGCAGGATTCATGGTCAGCGTGACGATCGACGGTGGTGTCACCGCCGCGGTCGCATCGGGGTTCATCGACTGGCCTACAGCCCGGACGGGTAGGTTTCCGGAGTCTCCCCCGCCACCCATCGGCTGTTGACCTCCAGCGGCTCCAGCGCGCGCGTCCTGTCGATATGGATGATCGCGTCGAACTGGTCCGCCGGGCGGACATGGTAGTAGTGACTTTGCCGTTCGGTTTCCGGCAGGTAGATGACCCCGATAGCGCGGCCGAGCCGGACGGCGCCGAGTGGCTGTTCGGCATCGCGGCTCAGCGCGCACGACACCAGGAACGCCGGACTTCCGGTGTGGTGCAGGAGTTCCTCGATGCTGCCGTTCAGCGCCGGCCGGACAGCTTTGCGTTCGGCGATGCCACCCCAGCTGCTCGCCGCGGTCACGGTGCCACCGTAGGTGGTCAGGCCGATCAGGCGACAGTCGTCGCCGTACTGCTCCCGCACCAGCTGCCCCAAGGTGAGCTGGCCATCTCCGGACACCTCCGTCGCCCGCGCGTCACCGACATGCGAGTTGTGCGCCCACACCACGATTCGAGACGGTCGCCCTCCGGAGTCGCGATCGAGGTGGGTCAGCAGCGCCCGCAGAGTGTGGGACATGTGCTGGTCCCGCATGTTCCACGACGTGACCCGGCCGCTGAACATCGCTCGGTAGTACGCCTCCGCATCACGCACGGTCTGGGCGTTCATCTGCGCATAGAACGCTTCGTCCTCGGCAAGGAGGCCGTCCCGGCGTGCGTACTGCAGGCCGTTTCGCTGCATCTCCACCAACTGCTCGATGACCTGGCCCTCGCATGTGGGTCCGGCCCCGAACGCCGCGGAGTATCCGTAGGCCTGACCGTCGTCAGCCGACGCGTGGTCGAAACATCCGTAGCGACGGCGTGCCCGTTCGGCGGCAACCGGATCCACGTTGTCCAGATAGTCGACGACTTCTTTCATCGACCGGTGCAGGCTGTAGAGGTCCAATCCGTAGAAGCCGGTCTGCTTGCGGTCCGTGGAGCGACGGCGCTGGTTGTGCGCGTGCAACCAATCGACAAAATCCCGCACCACCGTATTGCGCCACATCCAGGCCGGGAATCGTTCGAAGCCACGCAACGCGGCGTCGGCAGACGCATCGCTGCCGAGTCCCCGGACATAGCGGTTCACCCGGTAGGCGTCCGGCCAGTCCGCCTCCGCGGCGACACCGTCGAACCCCTTCTCCTCGATCAGCCAGCGGGTGATCGCCGCACGCGCTTCGTAGAACTCGTGCGTTCCGTGCGAGCTCTCCCCGATCAGCACGATCCGCGCATCACCGATCAGTTCTTCCAGCGCCTCTTTCGGCGGGACACCGGCCGGAGCGTCGATCACGGCATGGCCGAGCATCTCGGCGGCCGACGCACCCGCAACGGCCCTACCGGTCGTCGGCGTGGTCAGCAGTGTGCGTACCTCGTCGTCGGTGACCTGAGTGAAATCCCAGAACGACTCTCCGACAGCGCGGAACGGTGTGGGCATGCTGGCGCAGACCACATCGTCGACCAGTCCGGCGAACTCGCGACAGGTCGATTCCGGAGCGGCCGGCACCGCTATCACGATGTGGGCCGGTTCGGCGTCCCGCAAGGCTTGCACCGCCGCCATCATGCTGGCTCCGGTAGCCAGACCATCATCGACCAAAATCACTGTCTTGCCGGCGATCTCGGCAGGGCGGCGGCCGCACCGGTAGGCGGTTTCGCGCCGCACCAGTTCGCGGCCTTCACGTTCGGCGATATCTCGGAGTTGCTGCGGAGTGACCTTCAGTGCGCGCACCATATCGTCGTTGACGACGACCCGTCCCCCGCTGGACAAGGCGCCCATGGCGAATTCCTCGTGCCCGGGCGCCCCGAGCTTGCGCACCACGAACGCATCGAGAGGCGCACCGATCGCGGCGGCGACCTCCCACGCGACCGGGATGCCGCCGCGCGCCAAACCGAGAACCAGCACGTTCTTGTCCGCGCGGTACGCGTCGAGGAGGCCGGCCAATACACGACCTGCCTCTCGACGGTCGCGGAACACGCGTCGGGGTGTATTGCGCCGCCGGTCCGTCACCTGGGTCATCATGGCTCCTCTGAGATTGGGGATTCCCGTCCCGCCGGCACAGAAATGGACAGCCACGTCCGGCGAGACGACCGTGGTCAGAACAGCAGGTCGGCAACAGTCGTGCGCCGTTGCTGGAGCTATTCCACCAAGTACGCGCGACGGGCAATAGGGACCGAAGTCACATGCCGACGGCCGTTGGTCATGCCGTTCGATCCGAGGGCATCGCACGGTTCACGCCGACGGCGTGTGTGCCTTCTGGAGCTCGCTCAGAGTCTTTGGACCCTGTGCCGCTTGCGCTTCCCGGGGATCCAATGGTTGTTGGGCCGCTGGGCCTCGGCGCCGATCTGAACGGAGGAGTATCAGATGTTGACATCACAAGTACCGGACCGCACCCGCATGTTCGCGCGCGTGCTGGGACCATACTTCGTCATCGTCATCGCAGTCGTCCTGGTGCGGCCACCGCACGTGCCCACCCTGCTGGCGCACTTCACCGACGATCCCGTGTGGCCGTGGGTGATGGGCGCGCTGGTACTTCTCGCCGGTCTCGCGATCGTGGCGTTCCATCAGCTGTGGCGGGGTGCCGCCGCCATCATCGTTTCCGTGCTCGGCTGGATGCTGGTTATCCGCGGGCTGGTGCTGCTGGCCTCCCCCGAGCTCTTCGAGTCCATTGCCGACCGGGTCATCGGCACCGTCGGCGTATGGCAAGTCGTCTATGTCGCAACAGCTCTCATCGGCGTTTACCTGACGTATGTCGGCTGGCGGCCGATCACCGACGAACACCACGCCGGTGTCGTCGACGTGACGACCGATCATCCGCCCGCCGGATGAACCTGCGCTCAGATGACTTTGGCCCCTAGCGGCCGGCCGCGCGCGGGGAAACGATAGGAAAGAAACGTCCGCGTCATCAGGAGCACGAATGTCCAGAACACAAACGCAGTACGGCATTCTGGTGGCCGTGGACGGATCGCCGGAATCGGACACCGCCATTTCGTGGGCGGCGCGGGAAGCCGCCATCCCGAAAGCCGGCGTCACGCGGCTGCATGTCAACGCCCCGATCCTCGTCACCTGGCCCATCAGCACAGCTGAGGCGGCCATCGCGGAATGGCAGAATGACAGCTCTCGCCAGATCCTGGAACACGCGGAGAAGACCTTCCACGCCGATGCGGTGTCGGACGGAACATGCCGAAACACCGGCCGCTGAGCGCAACGCGTGGCAAGGACGCGCGCCAACCATGACCGGGCACGACGGCGGTGCCGATGGCGCCCGGGTCGTCATCGACCCGCGTTACCACAACGGGGTGCTGTTCGACCTCGACGGAGTCGTCACCGACACCGCGGCCCTGCACCAACGCGCATGGGCGACGCTGTTCGACAGTTTCCTGGCCGACCGGCCGCCGCTGCCCAACGAGGATCACCGCCCCTTCACCCACGAGGACTACCGCCGCCACGTGGACGGGAAATCACGAACGGACGGCATCCGAGATTTCCTCACCTCGCGCGGAATCGCGTTGCCGCCCGGCCGGGACACCGATCGCCTCGTCGCCGACCTGGCCGGCCGCAAGCAGCATCTCTACCTGCGCCAGTTGGCCGACGGGATCAGCGCGATCGATTCGACCATCACGTTGGTCCGCCGGCTCAGCGATGTCGGCATCGCGACCGCGGTGTACTCGTCGAGCAAGAACTGCGAGCGCGTCCTGTGCGCCGCCGGCATCCTGGACGTCTTCGCCGTTCGGGTGGACGGCGAAACCGCCGAAACGCTCGGTTTGCCGGGAAAACCGCACCCGGCACTGCTGCTGGAGACAGCTCGCAGGTTGGGAGTGCGACCGGACCGGTGCGTGATCGTCGATGACGCGACCCCAGGCATCCAAGCCGGACGTGACGGCGGCTTCGCGTTGGTGGTGGGTATCGCCCGGTACGGCAACGAGGACCAGTTGACGGCTGCCGGCGCCGACGCGGCCGTCTGCGACGGAGCCGACATCGACGTCCGCACCGGCGACCGGCGCGTGTCCGCGTTGCCCGACGCGCTGGATTGCCTTGCCCAGATTGCGCCCGTGCTGGCCGGCCGGCACACAGCGATCCTCATCGATTTCGACGACACCTTGTCCGATATCGTCGAGGACCCAGCGGACGCCGCGCTTGTCGCCGGTGCCGCTGAGACACTGCACGCGTTGAGCCTGGTATGTCCTGTCGCCATTATCAGCGGCCGTGCCCTATCCGATGTGAGGACCAGGGTGGGCGTCGCCGGCCTGTGGTACGCGGGCTCGCACGGACTCGATCTGGCGGCCCCCGATGGCCGCGTCTACCGAAATGACCTCACAACAGGGACTCCGCCACTGTTGCACGACGTCGTTGCCGAGCTGCGCGCATCGGTCGGTGACATCCGCGGAACCGTGGTGGAAGACCAGCCTTTTGGGGTGGCGGTGCACTACCGCAACGTGGCACCCGAAGAAATCACCAAGGTGGTATCGGCTGTCCGGACGATCGGTCAGCGCCACGGTCTAGGAGTGACCCACGGCCGCAGGGTGATCGAGCTACGCCCCGATGTGATGTGGGACAGCGGTGACGCCGTCAAATGGATGGCCGCCACACTGAAGATGCCCCCCGTGTTCACCCCGATCTACATCGGCGACGATCTGACCGACGAGGACGCCTTCGACGCCGTCAAGCTGAACGGCATGGGCATTCTGGTCCGCCATGACGAGGACGGTGAGCGATCCAGCGCCGCACATTTCACGCTGTCGGCACCGAGCCAAGTGGTGGTGCTGCTGACCCGCGTGACGCACCTCCTGCGGGCGGAAACCGAAACCGATGACCGCTACTGGCGTATCGGGTTCGAAGGCTATCAGCCGGAATCAGAACGGCTACGGGAGGTGCTGTGCACCGTCGGCAATGGCTACATCGGCACCCGCGGAGCGGCACCTGAGTCCTCCACGGGGCCTGCCCATTACGCGGGAACCTACGCAGCAGGGCTGTACAACCGCATTACCGACACCATCGGCGGGATCAGCGTCAGCAACGAGAGCTTGGTGAACCTGCCCAACTGGCTGCCCCTCACGTTCCGACCCGAAGGTGGCCAATGGTTCGACGTGGACGATTGCGAGCTTCTCTCGTATCGCCAGACCATGGATATCGCCCGCGCCGAGCACATCCGTGAGCTGCGATACCGCGACGGGGCGGGGCGCCAGACTTCGGTGACCCAACGCCGCTTCGTGTCGATGCACGACCCGCATATCGGAGCGCTGAAAACTGATATCCGCCCCGAAAATTGGTCGGGCACAATAGATATCCGATCGACGATCGATGCCACAGTGACCAACATCGGCGTGCAACGCTACCGGTCATTGTCGGGAAAGCACCTCTGCGATATCACCATCAACGCGCTCACCGACGACACTGTGCTGGCGCAAGCGCGCACCGCTCAATCCCGGGTACCGGTGACGGTGGCCACTCGAACGTCGATATGGCAGGCGGACGGTCGGGCGCAGAGCAGCTCCGAGTTTCTGAGCGATCCGAGCGGCGCCGGCCACATCATCACCACCGAGATCAGTGCGGGCAGGACACTCACCGTCGAGAAGGTGGCGGTGATCTTCACCGGACATGACCGCGCGCTGTCGACCCCCGACGAGGCCGCGGGTCGCCTGATCATCGAGGCAGGCCGGTACGGAGACCTCTTCGAAGACCATGCGACCATCTGGGCACAGTTGTGGGCGTCATTCGATATCGATCTGCCTGGTTCACCCGAACTTCTCAAGATCCTCAGACTGCACATCATGCATCTGCTGCAGTCGGTGTCGAGTCACAGCGCGAACGTCGACGCCGGCATACCTGCCCGCGGACTGCACGGTGAGGCATACCGCGGCCACATCTTCTGGGATGAGCTGTTCATCGGTCCATTGCTGACACTGCGACTCCCCCAGGTATCGCGCGCACTGCTGGGCTACCGCTCCCGGCGACTGAACCAGGCCCGCCGCAACGCGGTCGCGGCCGGTTATTCAGGAGCGATGTATCCGTGGCAGTCGAGCAGTGACGGCACCGAACAAAGCCAGCGACTTCACCTGAATCCGCTTTCGGGACGGTGGAATCCGGACAGCAGCCACCTGGCGCACCATATCGGCTCCGCCGTCGCCTACAACGTGTGGCACTACTACCAGATCACCGGTGACCGCCAGTACCTGCTCGGCCACGGCGCCGAGATGCTGATCGAGATTGCACGGTTCTGGGCCAGCCGAGCCCACTTCGATGCCGACCGGCGACGGTATGTGATCAATGGCGTGATCGGGCCCGACGAGTTCCACTCCGGCTACCCGGAAAGACCACACCAGGGAATCGACAACAATGCGTACACCAACGTCATGGCGGTCTGGGTGATCCTTCGAGCCCTGGATGCACTCGAGGCGCTGCCCTTACCCGACCGGTTGAACATGCTGGAACGGCTGAAGGTAACGGGGGATGAGCTGGCGCAGTGGGATTCGGTGAGCCGATACACGTTCGTCCCCTTCCACGACGGCGTCATCAGCCAGTTCGAGGGGTACCAGGACCTACGCGAACTGGACTGGGACCACTACCGGCGCAGGTACGGCGATATCGGCCGGCTCGACCGGATACTCGAAGCCGAGAACGACGATGTGAACAACTACAAGGCCGCCAAACAGGCCGACGTCCTGATGCTGTTCTACCTGTTCTCCGCCGACGAATTGCGTGAACTGTTTGCACATTTGGGTTACCAGTTTCGTCCGCGGCAGATCCCACGCACCATCGACTACTATCTGAACCGCACGTCACATGGATCCACGTTGAGTGCGGTGGTGCATTCCTGGGTCCTCGCCCGCGGCGATCGCGACAAGGCCATGCGGTACTTCCAGACAGTTCTCGACTCAGATGTCACCGATATCCAGGGTGGCTCCACCACCGAGGGTATCCATCTGGCCGCGATGGCCGGCAGCATCGACCTCGTGCAGCGCTGTTTCTCAGGGCTGGAGACACGCGGTGATCGCCTGGTGCTCGGACCGATGTGGCCGGAGAGCGCCGGCGAGTTGACGTGTTCGCTCTGGTATCGGGGTCACCGCCTGCATCTCGCCATCAGCGGCCGAACCGCCGATGTCACAGCCGACCCCACCGGAGCACCGCCCATCGACGTCGAATGCCGGGGCCGCATTCAGCGGCTGTCATCCGGCCAGACGATCCACGTCAGTTGAGCCCGGTGCCCACCCGACCGTGCTGAGTGGACAGAGGTCGTCCTCGACGCGCGGCGTTGCTCAGAAACACCAGGCAGGCATGCGCAGGAATGCAGGCCCGCGTTCCGGGATCTGCAGCGGTTCAGTGACGGGGCAACTGGCCAGGCAGAGGGTGGTCGCATTCGACAGCACCAGGCTGGTGCGCGGTCCAGCCCCCTCGCCATCCCTCACCGGATCGAGGACGTTCGCTATCGGCACAAGGGACCAGCGACCCTAGCCGGGGAACCGGCTGCCCACTGAGACTCGTGCGTATGACCATCGGAGGGCCGGCGACGCACCGCCACGAACTCGTGAGAAACCCCGTGTTGCCTGGTACCGAGGGAGTGTTGATCGACACGTCGGTGGGTGGGGTGCCGCCGCAGCTGGCACGGATAGGCCCGGACGCCGGACCACGAACATCCGTGTCCGTCCCGTCGGAGACCGCCCGCACGCCCACCTCGACAATGCGGAGGCGACGGGTTCCATCGTTGTCGCGCAAACCGAAGATCTGCCGGCCTGCCTATACGGACTGCACGCCTTGCTGTCGCTGCATTTCGCCGCCGAGGAGGAAAGCTACTTCACCTTGTTGCGCGAGACGATCTCGTCGACAGAGCGGTTGAAGAAGTGAGTCATGGGTCGATGAACGCCGGTGTCCTAGACGACGCGGACGGCCTGAGCTCGGAACGGGCCGCTGGACTCCTGGCGGCTAACGGACCGAACAGCCTTCCGGTGCAACGCAACCAGACGTGGTGGCGGAGGTTCGCCGCAAACCTGGTCCATTTCTTCGCAATGCTGTTCTGGGTCGCGGGCGCTTTGGCTTTCGTCGCCGGTATGCCGGAACTGGGCATCGCGATCTTCGTCGTGGTGATACTGAACGCGGTTTTCGCCTTCGCGCAGGAAGAACGTGCCCAGCATGCCGCGGAGGGCTTACGGATGATGCTGCCTCGAACGGCCACGGTGGTCCGCGACGGACTGACCCGACAAGTCTGCGCCGATGAACTCGTGATCGGCGATATCGTGCTGCTCGCCGAAGGGGACCGAATCTCGGCCGACGCCGTGGTACTCGACGGCGCGGGCCTGGCCGTCGACTCCTCGGCGCTCACCGGTGAAAGCCGGGCTGAGCATCCGGGATCGGGTGATGCGGTCTTTGCCGGTTGCTTCGTGGTCGAGGGCGAGGCGCGGACCCGGGTCACGGCCACCGGTGCTGGAACCACGCTGGGATCCATCTCCAAGATGACTCAGGCACAACGGCATTCACCGACGCCGCTGCGGCGCGAACTCGACCGATTGTCCCGGGTCATCGCGGCAGTCGCTATCGGGATCGGAGGAACATTCTTCGTGACCGCGGTGCTGATCGGAATGCCACCCTCGGACGGCTTCTTATTCGCGGTCGGGGTCACCGTGGCGGTAGTACCGGAAGGGCTGCTTCCCACGGTGACACTGGCGCTGGCGATCGGTGCTCAGCGCATGGCCCGCCAACAAGCGCTCGTTCGACATCTGGAGGCCGTCGAGACGCTTGGTTCCACAACGTTCATCTGCACCGACAAAACCGGCACCCTCACCCAGAACGAGATGTCGGTGGTGCAGGTGTGGACGCCGCAGGGCACGGCACGGATCCAGGGCGTCGGCTACCGACCTACTGCTGAGATCAGCTGTGCGCGTCGAGAAGTACACGATGCTCTGCGCGTGCTGGCCAGGGCGGCCAGGCTGTGCTCGTCCGGCCGGGTCGAAGAGATCGACGGAATCTGGGTCGCTCGCGGCGATCCGATGGAGGCGGCACTGGACGCCTTCGCACGTCGGGTCGGCGCCGACACCGATGCCGCGGCGCCAGGGGTGAAGTTCCCCTTCGATCCTCGTCGTCGGCGCATGTCCGTGGTCGTCGGAGCCAGCATAGTGGCCAAGGGCGCGCCGGACGCGATCTTGCCCTTGTGCGACAACGCTGCCGACGCCGGAACAGCACTCGACGTGCTGGCTCGCCGAGGATTGCGCGTGCTCGCCGTCGCCCGCCGCGACCTTCCGCCCGGAGAAGAAACACCGGTTGATTCGGCCGGCGCCGAGCGGAACCTACATCTGCTGGGCTTGGTGGCACTGGAGGATCCGCCGCGGCCCGGGGTGAGCGACGTTCTCGACCGTTGCCGCACTGCGGGCATCCGTGTCGCCATGGTGACCGGAGACCACCCGGAGACTGCGGGGGCCATCGCACGCGAGATCGGGCTGTCGCGCGGAGACGCCACGGTGCTTGTCGGTGCCGAACTACCGGCGGAACTCGCCGCATTGGGCGAGCTGCTCGACCGTGACGGCGTCGTGGTGGCCCGAGTGACCCCCGAGGACAAGTTGCGGATCGCCCAAGCACTTCGGCGACGCGGACATGTCGTGGCGATGACCGGTGACGGTGTCAACGACGCTCCCGCGCTCCGGGAAGCGGCGATCGGCGTGGCCATGGGCCGAAGCGGCACCGACGTCGCCCGTGAAGCGGCTGACGTCGTACTGCTCGACGACAACTTCGCGACGATCGTCACCGCCATCGCGCAGGGACGCTCGACGTTCGCGAACATTCGCAGGTTCCTCACCTATCACCTCGCTGACAACGTCGCCGAGCTGGCGCCGTTCGTGGTCTGGGCGCTCACGGCCGGGCGCTTTCCGCTCGCGATCGGCGTGCTCCAGGTGTTGGCCCTCGATATCGGAACCGACGTGCTGCCTGCCCTCGCGCTGGGTGCCGAGCCGCCGGACAACCGATCGCTGGAGGGGCCGCCGACCAAAAGCCATCTCCTGGACCGTGCGTTGATCTTCCGAGCATTCGCCGTCTTGGGGCTGACCGAGGCGGTGGTCGCACTCGCCGCGTTCGTGACGGTGCTACACACGGGCGGTTGGCATTTCGGTGCCGATTCGGCGCACACTACCGTGCTGATGATGGCCTCGGGGGCTGCCTTCGCCGCGATCGTTTTGGGCCAGTCGGCCAACGCCTTTGCCTGCCGAAGTTCCGAGCGTCCAGCCTGGACGTTGCCGCCATGGACCAACCGGCTCCTCATCGGCGCAGTGACCGCCGAGCTCGGCCTGCTGATACTGCTTCTCTATGTGCCCCCGATTGCCACAATCCTGGGCCACGCCGGACCGCCCGCAGCAGGGTATGCCGTCGCTGCTGTTGCTATTCCAGCGATCCTTGTGACCGACGCCGTGCACAAATGGCTTCACCGAGCCAGGTTGGGTTCCCGGGACGGTCGGCTGTCCCGTCGTCTTGTGCACCGCCGGTGACCTTCGGCCCTATGACCGGCACGGGGTACGGTGATGAAATTCGGGCAGCGGAGTGCGGGGCGGCAGAGGGGCGCCTCGCACTGTCGCCGTTCCTCGTGGCAACCCACCGTTGCCACCGCCCAGACGACCCCGGAGTCTTGCCAACGGTTCCGGGGTCGTCGCAACGGTATCGGGGGGCTGATTTTCTTTGCTGCACAATATGTTACGGATCGCCGTCGTGGCACCGAACACCTGAACGGTCCGTGGCACGCACCCACAGACCACCGTCGTACCCGATACGAACTTCCGAAGGAGGCGGGCACTGGACAACAGCGCCAGGATGCCGGCCAACGGCGCGCCGGCCGGCCTCATTCTGCTCAGCGAAGCGACGGGCCGACGTGTTGTCGGTTCCGACGGCCGGACGGTAGGGCGGGTTGCCGACCTGTCGGTCGACCTCCACAGTCAGGTCGGCCCGCCACTGGTTCAGCGACTGCTCGTGCGCCGCCGTCACGCCAACGATCTGCTCCTGCCGTGGGTGGTCATCGACAACATCGCCGATGACGAAATCTCGCTGCGCGCCGGGGCCGACGCCGGCGCGTTCGCGGTTGATTCGATCGAAGACGCCCTGCGTCGCCACGAGATTCTGCTCGTGCGAGATGTCCTCGACACCCAGATCGTGGATGTCGTCGGGCGCCGTCTCGCCAGGGTGGCCGACGTCGCGCTCACCGGCGCGGCCGGGCGACGACTTGCACTGCTCGGTGTCGAAGTCGGGTTCGGCGGAGTCCTTCGACGGCTCGGCCTGACCCGGCTGTCGTCGCGGACCCGTCGAGACATCGTCGAATGGAACGACCTACATCTGACCTCCGACCGCGGCCACACCGTCCAATTGGCGACGCCCCGATCCGCAGTGCACCACGTGGATTCCGCCGGCCTCGCGGCTGTCGTCGAACGCCTCGACACCGAGGCGGCCGCCGAGGTTCTCGCCGCGACGGCGCCGGCGGTGGCCGCGGGAGCCGTCCGGGCGGATCCCGGCGTCGGCGAACGGGTCCTTCGGGCGATGCCCGCCTCCAACGCCACTGCGATCGTTGCCGAAATGCCGGCCGAGCACGCGGCACGGTGGCACGCCCGACTGGCGGGCACACCGGCACTTCGCGGGCGGCGGTTCCTCCGCTCCCACGTGTGGCCTCGTCGCCGTCACCGGCGGATCGGACCAGCCACATGACGAGGGCCCGCGGCAGGCGGCTCACGCTCGGCGCCTTGGTGGCCGTGGTCGGTCCAGGGTTACTCGCGGGGCTCTCCGATGACGACCCGGCCGGCATCACCACGTACTCCGTGCTGGGCGCCGATTATGGCTACCAACTGCTGTGGGTGCTGCTGCTGTCCACCGTCGCGCTGATCCTGTTCCACGGGCTGGCCGCCCGCATGGGCGTCGTCACAGGGCAAGGGCTGATCGGCCTCGTCCGTCAGCGCTACGGCGTCCGGGTCGGCGGCGCAACGCTGGCCGCCCTCGTGGTCGCCAACATCGGTACAACCTGTGCTGAGTTCGCCGGTATCGCGGCCGGCTCAGAGCTTTTCGGGATCAGCCGTTACGTGAGCGTGCCCGCGGCAGCAATCATCGTCTCGCTGCTGGTGCTGCGGGGCAGCTTCCACCGCGTGGAACACCTACTTCTACTGTTGTCGACCGTCTTCCTGGCCTATATCGCATCCGGCGTGCTGGCTCGACCAGACTGGGGAGCCGCCGCGCAGGGATTGCTCGTGCCCAGTATGCCCGTCGACGGCGCCGCGCTGGCCCTCGTGACGGCCACCGTCGGCACCACACTCGCTCCGTGGGGGCTGTCGTTCATCCAGTCCTACGCCGTCGACAAGAAATTACGTACCTCCGATCTCGCGCTGGAGCGCGTCGATGTCATCACCGGCGCTGTGCTCACCGGCGTCATCGGATTTTTCGTCGTCGTTGCGTGTGCAGCGACATTGCACAGCGGTGGCCACTCCATCCGCGATGCCGCCGACGCCGCGCGGGCGCTGGAGCCGCTTGCGGGGGGTGCGGCTTCGACGATGTTCGCGGTCGGCCTGATCGGCGCAGCTCTGCTGGCCGCCTCGGTACTGCCCCTGTCGACCGCATACTCCGTATGCGAATTTGCCGGCACGGAGGCGGCCGTCGATGACTCCTTCGCAGAGGCCAAGACCTTCTATCTGACCTTCGGGGCGGTCACGGTGCTCGGTGCGCTGGCCGTGCTCATCCCCACCGTCCCGCTCGTCACCATTCTGGTCGCCACCCAGGTCCTCAACGCCGTTCTCCTGGTACCGATCCTCTTTGCGATGATCGGCATTTCCCGCGACCGCGATCTGATGGGGCGCTTCACGATCGGACGGTGGAGTTTCATTGCTTACTGCATCACCACGGCAGTCGTCGTCGTATGCGTCGCGGCATTGGCGGTCACGTCTGTGCTCGCGTGACAGTGGCCGGACCCCATGAACTGGTCCACACCGAATGAGAGTTATCTGCGGGGGTTCTATTAGGCAGCCTAGCTGGCTGGAAACCACTGGCCGTCGTAGAGCGTCCCGATGATGGCGATGTCTCCGAGGTGCGTCTGGTCCACCGCGTAGGGGTCTTCGGCGAGAACGGTGAAATTGGCCGCTTTGCCGGGGCTGATGCTGCCTAGTTCGTCTTCCATGCGCCAGGAGTAGGCGGCGTCGATGGTGATGGCGCGCAGGGCGTCATCGACGCTGATGCGCTGTTCGGGGCCGGCCACCCGGCCACTGGGGGTGCGGCGGTTCACCGCGAAGGAAGCCAGCGCCAGCGGGGCTGCCGGTCCCATCGGCAAATCGGAATGCAATGACAGCGAGATGCCACGGCTGCGCACCGAGGCGGCGCGGACCATAGTGTCGGCACGCTCCGGCCCCAGCCCGTGCGCGGCGTATTTGTCGGCGAATCCGACCGGGTAGTAGGAGTTCGCCGAGACCAGACATCCCAGCCGGGCGATCCGGTCGATCTGCTCCTCGGTGGAGTTGGCGAAATGCACGATGACCGTGCGGTGGTCGGTGCGGGGATGGGCGGCCATGCACTCCTCGATGGTGTCGAGCACCAGATCCAATCCGGCGTCGCCGTTGACGTGGATGTGCAACTGCCAGCCGGCCTTCCAGTACACGGTGGCGAACGCCCGGAAGGTGTCGGGCTGCATCATCCACTCGCCGTGATGGCACAGGTCGGGGTGCCCGTCGTCGTCGAGGTAGGGGTCGCGCATCTGCATCAGTTGGCTGATAATCGCCCCGTCGGCGAACAGCTTGACCTGCCGGGGTAACAGCCGGACCTTGCCCGAGGAGGCTCTGGCGACCTGGGCCTCGGCGTCGGCCACCGCAACGGCCGGATCCATCCCGGCGTCCGCCTGGCTGCGGGCATCGACGAGAAACGTTGACAGAAAGGGTGTTTTGGCCGCGCCGAGGATCTGCTGATAGAGATCCCAGGGTTCGATCGCCCACATGATGCCGGGTTCGTTGATCGCGGTGACCCCGTTGGCATGCAGGTAGTCGACCATCTGATGCAGACCCGCGGTGATCCGCTCCGGGGACATCAGCAACGGCGACAACGCGGGCAGGATCAGGTTCATCCCCGTCTCCCACCAGTGACCGGCGTCGAAGTCCATCATCTCCGAGGCCGCACCCTGGCCGGCCATCTGCTCGGCGCTCAGTCCGAGTGTGTCGATGGCGGCGGTATTGAGGAAGAACTCGTGACCGGACCGCTGCCACACCACGATCGGCCGCGTTGGGCTGATCGCGTCCAGGGCGCCCCGGTCCAGCGGTCCGTGCCACAGCCGGTGATACCCCCAAGAGAACAGCCACTCATCGGGCTCGCTCAGCCCACGTTCGGCCTCAGTGAGCCGCTGCCGGTACTCCTCGGGTGAGTGCGCGGCCTGAAACGTCTTGCGTGGCAGGACCCAGTCCTCGACCGCGATCACCTCGGTCATCAACGTCGTCGCCCCCAGCAGTGGGTGCAGATGCTGGTCGATCAGGCCCGGCAGCAGCACCGCGTTCGCGAAGGTGTCATCGACCACACCGTTGCCGCGCAGATCCTCGAAGGAACCCACTGCGGTGATCCGGCCGCCCGACACCGCGACCGCGGTCCCCTCCGGCTGAGCGGGGTCAAAAGTGAGGACTCGGCGTGCGGGGTAGACGGTCGTCGAGTTTGGCATAGCTCCTCCGGTCGGGTTCTTCGCACAACTGGTTTGGGTGCCGATACCCAGCATCCCTAGGACGGCGACAGCGACCGCCTTGATCCATCCGCGGCGCGTGGTCACCAGCAACGCGGGGTGTGATTCCGATCGAGGCACCCCGAATCCCATCCTGTTCCTGGCTCGCACTGTTTCTAGGCTAAACCCCGAACCACCGGGCATTGGCAGTTTGATCGCAGGATCCAGTGCTTCAAAGGCAGCAGGGCCGACCTTAGCGACCCCGGCGAGCTTGCTAGGAAGCCCAAGCGCGGCCCCGATCATCGGTGGGGGCAGGTCACCGCGTAGCCAGAGGGTGGCAAATATTCCAGAGAGGAGTGCCGGCGGTGATGGTTGTACTGGTGTTTCCAATCGCCGATGACCACCCCGGGCATGCGCCAGGGACCAAAAGCTGTTGATATTGAGGCACTCGTCGCAGATCCGGGAGTTGAACGACTCGACATAGCCGTTTCGCCACGGTTCACCCGGCGGGATGAAACACAGCCCCACCTTGTTTACGGCCCAGTCCGCCATTGCCACACAGGACATCTCGGGGCCGTTGTCGCTGCGCAGCACCGCCGGATACGTGCCACGTTCGGCGGCGATGCGGTCCAACTCCTCGGCCAGGTCCTGCCCGGTGATGCTGCGCTCCACCAGACCGCCCAGATTCTCCCGGGTGTGCTCGTCCACGATCGAGACGATCTTGACAGGGCGCCCATCGGTGGTCACATCGAACTGGAAATCCACCGCCCACACCCGATCAGGACAATCCGCGGTCACCCCCTCGACGGTCGAGGAGCCGTGGCGTTTTCGGCGTCTTCGTTGCGGAACCCGCAAACCCTCCTCCCGCCAAATCCGTTGAACCCTATTGTGATTGACCACCCACCCCTCAGCGCGGGCATCGTGATAAGCAGGCCGGAACCCGCGACGAGGATGGGCCTTGGCATAGTCCCGCAGCCATTGCCGCAACGCGGCGTCGGGATCGGCCGGACTGTCCGCCACCGGCTGGTGGCGCTGGGTCGAGCGATGCTGCCCGGTCACCCGGCAGGCCAACCGTTCGCTGACCCCCAACACCCGCTGGAGGTTGCGGACCGCAGCCCGGCGGCGCTCCGGGCTCAGCAGTTTCCCGCGGCGATCTCCTTGAGCGCGGCCTTCTCCAGTTCCGCCTCCGCCAGCAACCGCTTCAGGGTCGCGTTTTCTTTCTCCAACGTCTTGAGGCGCTTGGCATCCTCAGCCTCCAGACCTCCGTATTGGTTGCGCCACCGGTGATAGGTCGCCTCAGAGATGCCAAGTTTCGCGACACACCGCCGCGGTGTCCTTCCCCTCAGCCAACAACCGATCCGCCATCACCAACTTCCGCACCACCGACTCCGGGCTGTGCCGCTTCCTCGTTGCCATAATCCAAGCCTTTCCGCCCCTCCCTGGGGGTCGTCAGACTCTCATTAACGCTGGACCAACCAGGCGGGGTCAGGCCAACAGGAGGGCTTCCGCGGAACCGCGAATGCAAACGGGTCTTTCGACTCTTGGTCCCGGGTCCGAAGACCGTTTTTGCGGGCGGCGGTGTCCAGTACCGTCAGCCGGTGAGTCCCCGTCCGAACAGTCGACTTGGAGCACGTGATGATGCATGCGCAGCCGCCTGCAGCTGTCATCGTCGGTATCGATGGCTCGGCATCGGCGTTACATGCTGCGGAATGGGCCGTCGAGGAAGCCGTCGATCGCGATGTGCCCCTGCGTCTGGTTCATGTCATCGAGTCCATGTCGGTGCCAGCTCCCCTGGCGGCGGCCAACGCAGGGGCCATCCTGCAAGCAGCAGCGCAGGCGGCCGCCAGCCTGACCGGCGAATCGGTGAAGATCGAAACCGTCATCGCTCGTGGGTCCGTGGTCGGGAGTCTGGTGGCGGAATCGGCCGATGCATACCTGTTATGTCTCGGATCTTCGGGTGTGCAGCCAGGCGATCCAGGGGGTGCGATCGCCACCGCTGTCGCCAGGAAAGCCCAGTGCCCGCTTGCGCTCATCCGCACGGATGACGATGCACCACGTTGTGAATCCGACGATATCGCCGTACTCGTCGACGAATCCCTCGCCGGCGACGTCCTCCAGGTGGCCCTGGACGAGGCGCGGCTACGCAACGCCACCCTTCTCATTCTCCGACTGGCACGATCGCAGCACGGTCCGTTCGCATCCGGGCGCACAGATCACTACCTGGCCGATTGGCTCGGTCGATACCCCGACGTCCAGACCCATATCTTGGACGTGCCCGGTGACGTACCGACGTTTCTGCGCCAGCATGACCCACCGGTGCAACTGCTGGTCTCGGGTAACTACGGAGAAGATGCGGCCGGACGTCTGACAGGTCCGTTCGGCCAATTCGCTCTCTGCGACGCCCCCTCTTCGGTCTTGCTGGTTCATTTTTGAATCGGGGAATGGCGCTGAACCAGAGCGTGATTCCGGCTTCGGCACACGTTTACAAAGTTTACAAAGGGAGATGATCCAGGCCTGTGAACGTGAGCCAGCCGGGCACCATGCAAGTAGGGGCGGTGCCCGAGCCAGGGCCGATCGAAGCAGGCCCCATGCGTTATGGGACCAAGCCGATCCCTTCGCCGTAACCGGGCGAGTTGGTGGTGCAGGTCCGCACTTGCGGGTGTACCGCACCGACCTGCACGTCCACCGAGGGCGATCCGGCACCGCACAGCGCAACAATCATCCCGGGACACGAGAGCGTCGGAACCGTCGTCGCACTCGGCCCGGAGGTCTCGGGATATTCCATCGGTCCGCCTGTGAGCCTATGGAACACACACCGTCCACGGCTGGGCCGAAAGTCCCCACTTGGCGATACATCCGAGTACACCCGGGGTAAGGCGGCGAGACCCGGGGCGCCCCGGGCGCTATTGGGGACCATCGGCCCTAGATGCACGCGGCGGCGCGGTCGAGGATGGCGACCATGACCACGCACGACTCCGCGGCGCTTCTCATCGAATCGACCATGCCGACCTATGACGTCAGCATTGCCGAGCACATCATTGTCCGGGCCGACCCGGCCACCACGTTTGCGGCCGCACGGGAACTCGACCTGTTGACGGTGCATTCTCCGCTGTTGGACCTGTCGATGTGGCTGCGCGGCTTACCGGCCCGGGTCTGCGGTGCGGCCGCACCCATTCCCCGGTCCAGTCTCGTCATCGGCGAGGGTGTGGGACTGCCCGGGTGGACGGTCCTCGGCGAACAGCGCAATCACGAAGTGGCCTTTGGTGCGGTGGGCAAATTCTGGCAACCCACCATCGAATGGCGTGATGTCGCGGCCGCCGACTTCCCTGCATTCCAGGAGCCTGGCTGGGGCAAGATCGCCGCGAACTTCTCCGTCATGCCCTACGGCGCCTCCTCAACGCTGCTCAGCTACCAATGCCGCACGGTGACCACCGATCCTGTTTCGCGACAACGCTTTCTGCGCTACTGGTGGTTGATCCGGCCATTCGTGGGTCACATCATGCGGGCGACACTACGTCAGATCGACGCCGACGCCTGCGCTCGACGCGCCGGGTGCCCCGGATGATGCGACACCGATGATCCGAGTCCTCGTCGTGGCCTGGACACGCAGCGGACCGCAAATGACCTTAGACCTCTGCTCCCGTGACCTAGGTGTGCAGACTGGCAAGCACTACGGGCATACGTTGGACCTGAACCTGCAGCACACACCGCCGGAGCGCACGTGAAAGGAGTTGAAATGCCCTCTCAGTCAACACATCACGGCATCATCGTAGGAGTCGATGGGTCTCCTGCCTCGGAGTTGGCCGTCGACTGGGCTGCCCGTGATGCGCACCTTCGTGGCATTCCCCTCACGCTGGTCCACGTGCTCCCCACCGTCGAAGCGGCGATGTGGCTCGATGTGCCCGTCGCCGCGGAGTGGTTGCAGGCCCGTGACCGCAGAAGCGACAAGATCCTCACCGATGCCACCCGGATTGCCAACCTGGCCGCCAACGATGAGGTCATAGTCGCCACGATGGCGGTGTCGGGGAACACCGTCACGACTCTGACGGATCTGTCCAAGGACGCCACCATGGTGGTCGTCGGTTGCCGCGGCCTGGGCGCGATCACCGGCCGGGTACTCGGGTCCGTCAGCACCGGATTGGTGCACCACGGGCATTGCCCGATCGCCGTGTTGCACGACGAGGAACATGCAACGGGCCCCGTGGTGGTCGGCATCGACGGATCCCCGGCCTCCGAATCCGCGGTGGCGATCGCCTTTGACGAGGCCTCTCGGCGAGGTGTTCCGCTGGTCGCCGTGCACACCTACAGCGACGCTGTCGCCGATGATGGCTTCGCCTATGCCAACTGGACAATGGTCGTCGAGCAGGCCGAAGAGGCACTGGCCGAGCGGCTGGCCGGCTGGCAGGAGCGCTATCCCGATGTGACCGTGCGTCGGGTGGTCGGCCGCGACTGGCCCACCAAGCAGTTGCTGGACCAGTCGAAGGAGGCACAGCTACTGGTGGTCGGCAGCCACGGTCGCGGCGGTTTCGCCGGGTTGTTGCTGGGCTCAGTGAGTTCGGCCGTCGCCCACGCGGCGCGGGTACCGGTGATCATCGCTCGGTCGGGGTAGCCGCCCGTCCGGCGTCAGTGCGACGTGGTGACCGCCAGCACCGCGTCGGCCAACTCGGGGCGGCACACGATGAGGTCGGGCAGCGACACATTGGACTGGTTGTAGACCAGCCGGGACCCGTCGATACGCGAGGTGAACAACCCCGCCGCCCGGGCCACCGCCACCGGCGCCGCCGAATCCCACTCGTACTGACCGCCGGCATGCACGTAGACATCGGAGATGCCCTGCACCACGGAGGCGACCTTGGCTCCCGCAGAGCCCATTTCGACCAGAATGCCACCGAGGGCATCACGCACCGCGAGCGCGACCGCGGGCGGCCGGGTGCGCGACACCACGACACGCGGGGCGCCGGGAGCGGCCGCAGGTGTGATCACCGTCGGAGTGGCCAGCGTGACACCCTGCGCGGGCAGTGCCACCGCACCGGCGACCAGTTCGCCCCGCTCCCAGAGGGCCACATGCACGGCCCAGTCCTGGCGGCCGAGTTCGGAGAACTCACGGGTGCCATCCAGTGGGTCGACGATCCACACCCGATCGGAGTTCAGCCGGACCTTGTCGTCGGCACCCTCCTCGGAAAGCACCGCGTCAGCGGGCCGGTGCTCGGCCAGTGCGGCCATCAGGAACTCGTGGGACCGCCTGTCCCCCGCCGCCTTCCGGTCCGCGGACTCGGCATCGGCGAACTCGGCGCGCACTTCCAGCAGGAGTTCCCCAGCCTCGGTCGCGAGCCTGCCGGCGAGTTCGTGATCGTCGCTCATGCGCGATCCGCCTTCGGCTCCGCGCCGGCGCTCATTCTCGACTACCCAACAGGTCGACCACCTGCTGCGCCAACTCTTCCGCCGACTGCTCCGGAGTCAACCGCAGATCCGGATTCTTCGGTCGCTGGTACGGGCTGTCGATACCGGTGAAGTGGGTGATCTCACCGCGGCGAGCCTTTGCGTAGAGACCCTTGGGATCACGGCGTTCGCAGTCCTCCAGCGGGGTGTCGCAGAAGACCTCATAGAAGTCGAAGCCCTGCTCGGCGTGCACGGTGCGGGCGAGTTCGCGATGCGCCTCCAGCGGGCTGATCGCCGGGACCAGCACGATCTGCCCCGAGTCGGCGAGCAGCGTCGCGATGTGCGCGAGTCGGCGCAGGTTCTCGGCGCGGTCATCCATCGAGAATCCCAGGTCGGCGTTGAGTCCGTGGCGCAGGTTGTCCCCGTCGAGCACATAGGCGGGCCGCCCGGCGGCCAGCAGCTTCTGCTCGACGAGCATTGCCACCGAGGACTTTCCGGAGCCGGACAGACCGGTGAACCACACCGTCGAGCCCTTGGACAGCCGGTCGTCGGCGCTCACCAGGTTCTGGTGGCGCACCGCGTTGGGACTGGCGGCACGGTTGGCCGCCGGTTCGGTGTCGCGCACCATGCCCGCGGCGACGGTCCCGTTGTTGTCGGGATCGATGAGGATGAACGACCCGGTGGCCGGGTTGCGCGAGTACTCGTCGAGCAGCAGCGGAACCTGGGTACGCAGCGTGACACGGCCGAGTTCGTTGAGCTTCAACGCGGTTGCGCTCTTGTCGCGATGCAGGGTGTTGACATCGAGGCGGTAGTCCAGTGCGGTCACCCGCGCTCTGGTGGTGCGGGTGGTGTGCTTGATGATGTAGTCGCGGCCCGGTTCCAGCGCCGCGCCGTCGGCCATCCAGCACACGGTGGCGTCGAACTCCTGCGTGACATCGGGCTGATTGTTCGGCCGCGCGATCATGTCGCCACGGGAGATGTCGATATCGTCGGCGAGGCTGATCGACACCGCCATCGACGTGAATGCCTCATCCACCGGACCGGACGGACCCGAGATCTCGGTGATACGAGTGGTCTTCCCCGCAGGCAGCACCACGACCTCGTCACCGGGACGCATGACACCGCCGGCGATGGTGCCCGCGTAGCTGCGATGGTCGGCGTGCTCGCGGGTTTGG
>SXGT01220860.1_pt1 | contig 30613 bp, 21 predicted proteins | sample 3176221 | NCBI WGS metagenome assembly SXGT01 (sample SAMN11356862, study PRJNA531348) | freshwater metagenome | isolation source: freshwater sample F1-120 | place: China: Fuxian Lake, Yuxi | collected 2017-12-25
ACTTCGGTGAAGCCGTCTTGTGGTGGGGTCTCGGCCTGATCGGCGTGGCAGCCGGGGGATGGCTGGGCCTCGTTGGGCCCGCGATCATCACGTACTTGCTGATTCGCGTCTCAGGGGTCGCGATGCTGGAGAAGACGCTGAAGACGACAAAGCCTGGTTATGCCGAGTACATCGCGAGCACCGCGGCGTTTTTTCCCCGCTTGCCGCGGTAGGGCTCGCGCCTTCGGCGCTCGTGAGTGGGTCATCTGTCTGGCATTTTCACCTCCGTCATGACACACCTCCCCCGGCATCCGGCGAGCGGTCGCACTCGGGATGTCGATCGGAGAAGCGAAGCATCGCTTGAAAGCATTCCTACTGCGCCGGCGGTCGCTTTGGCGCGCGTCGATACCGCTTCAGCAGGGCCCGCGTGCGCCGACTGTCGGCCTTCAGATGTGCTTCGAGCGAACGTTGAGCGACGTCGACGCGCCCCGACTTCAGGGCTTCGAGAACCGACCGGTGTTCGCGCACGGACTCCAGCGAGACGCAGCCGGTGTGCCCCGATTCGGTGAGGTGCGACGAAATGATGGCGACGATCGCCTCGGCCGCGAGCTCGAACACCGGGTTGCGGGTCGCAGCGGCGAGAATCTGGTGAAAGCGGTGGAGGTTCTCGAGTAGTTCGATACGAGCCGTGGACGTCTTCGACGCCGCCAACGCTTCGGCCTGTGCGACATTCTGCTCGAGCTCTTCGATCCAGGGGAGGCGTGGGTTCTGCCCGGCAAAGGTAAGCAGCATGAGCTCGATGCCCAGTCGCGCCTCGAGGAGTTGTTCGATGGACACCTGGCCCAGGCGTAGCATGTGGTGGAAGGCGCCGGTGATCGACCGGCTGTGCATTTCTTGGACGAATGCCCCGCCGTGCCGCCCCCGCTTGATCTGGATGAAACCCTGCGATTCGAGCAGCAACAACGCCTCGCGCAGTCCCGTCCGGCTGACGTTGAACTGCTTGGCGAGCTCCCGCTCGGGAGGCAGTCGCCCCCCTGACTTGAGTTCACGGCCAATCGCCAGTTCGCGGATCTGCTCGGCAATTTCGTGGGACTTGCGACGCGAGTCCAGCGGAACAAATGCGACCATCAATCAACAGCGTAGCACGGCCGATCGAGCCGGCTGTGCGGCACGGACCAGCGACGTTCGGCTGTGGCGAACGCGTCTTGACCGCGATTCCACGACGTCCTATCGTTGAGTCTGGAATAAAACCACTTTCGCTGAGGGCTTACGATGATCGCTCGAACGATGCGCGTGCTTCTCGGTCTGCTGATCCTCACCGACGCAGGGGTGGTCGCCCAGCGGCAGACCGCGGTGGACCTCCTCATCACCGGCGGTCGGGTGCTCGATGGCGCCGGCAATCCCTGGGTGCAGTACGACATCGGCGTCCGCGGCGACACGATCGTGTTCGTGGGCCACGCGGCTGCGGCCGGGGTCACCGGCCGCGAGAAGATCAACGCCGACCAGCTGCTCGTGACGCCGGGGTTCTGGGACGTTCACAGCCACGCGGCGCTCGACTCACCTGACGGTCGACAGGCGCGACCGCAGCTCTACCAGGGCATCACGACGGTGCTGCTCGGCATCGATGGCGCGGGGACCGACAGGGTTGGCGAGGTGTTCGAGTCGTATGGCAAGAACGGCATCGCCGTCAACGCCATGCACTACGTCGGACAAGGCGCCGCCCGTTGGGCCGTCATGGGCCACGTCGACCGCGAACCGACCCCTGAGGAGCTCGACACCATGCAGCGTTTCGTCGCCCGCGGCATGGAACAAGGAGCCATCGGCATGTCTACGGGATTGTTCTATGCTCCGGGCTTTTTCGCCAAGACGGCGGAAGTGATCGAATTGAACAAAGTGGCCGCCCGTTACGGCGGCATCTACGACACCCACGACCGCGATCTCGGCGCCGGCTACAAGAGCATCGGCTACGACGCGTCCATTCGCGAGGCGATCGAGATCGGCGAGAAGGGCGGCACGCCGGTGATCCTCAGCCATTTCAGCCCGCAGGGCGCGAAGAACCATGGACGCGCCGCGGCTGGCGCCAAGCTCGTCGAGCAGGCCCGCGCCTGCGGGATCAACGTCATGGCCGGGCAGCACACCTACGATGCGACGGACAGCAATCTCTCGGCCCACGTCATCCCCCGCTGGGCGGTCGAGGGCGGCAACACCGCCATGCGGGAGCGCTTCACGAATCGCAAGGCGTGGGAGCGGCTAATGAAGGAGATCACCGAGGTGGTGCAGTTCCGCGGCGGCGCGGACAAGATCGTCTTCACCGATGAGAACCCCGACCTGAACGGCAAGACCCTGCAGGACAAGGCGCGCGAGTGGAAGCTGTCGGTGCCGGAGACGGCCATGCGCATCCTGACCGAGAACTAGGGCGTCAGCGTGATGAACCGCGACCTGCACCATCCCAGCAATGCGAAATACCTGGCGCGGCAGGAATGGATGATGACCTGCACCGACGGCGGCACGCCGGTGTTCGGCGAGGGCATCGTCCACCCCCGCAGCTACGGTTCGTTCAAAAAAAAGCTGCGGGAGTACGTCTATCAGGATAAGGCGATCTCGCTGCCGTTCGCGATCCGCGGGATGACGGGGCTGGCGGCGACGTTTTTCGGCGTCCAGGATCGCGGCTTCATCCGCGCCGGACAGAAAGCCGATATCGTGGTCCGGGACGAGGGGCGGATTCGGGATTTGGCGACCTACGAGAACCCACACCGCTACGCGGAAGGCACGGTGCACGTCATCATCAACGGCAAGTTCGCGTTCCGCGACGGCGCACCCACCGGCGCCCTGGCCGGGCGCCCGCTACCGCGTCCCGGCGCCGCAACGAGCGGCGCCGATCGTGCGGTGGTTCTCGGTCGCGGGCCACGACGTCGGAGGCCCGCATCAGCCTGCGCTAGCTCGGCACCGAGGAGCCGCGGGAGTACGGCCGCCCGATGAACCGTGACCGGTCGGCGTTGGCGGGCGGCAGGGCGTTCCAGCCGAGGTCGCCGCAGTACACGACAGGTCAGTCGCGTATACTGACGCGACACTACTCCGAGAATGATGCTCCGTGGCATTGGGCTGACGATGGGGTTGGCCGTCGCCGCGACGGCGTTGGGCGGCGCTCACGCGGATCGCCGTCAGGTGCCGACGTCGTCCCTCACAGGCCCCGTCACCTTCAATCGCGACATCGCGCCCCTCCTGCGCGAACACTGCGCCGCCTGCCACCGGCCTGGCGGATGGGAGTCGTTCAGTGTGCTGGACTATCGCGAGGTCCGCCCCCGGGCTCGACTCATCGCCGATTTGGTCCGGCGCCGCGTGATGCCGCCGTGGAAACCCGAGCCAGGCCATGGCGGGCCTTTTGTCGGCGAACGGCGACTGACCGAGGCTGAGATCGCCAAAATCGAAACCTGGGTGGCTGGCCGCGCCATCGCTGGAACGGGGGGCGATCCTGCACCCGCCCCCTGGCCCGCGCCGTCCGACTGGCACTTGGGCATGCCGGACCTCGTCGTCAGCCTTCCGGAGCCTTACAGTCCTCCGGCCGGAGACGTCGACATCTTTCGCAACTTCGTCCTGCCGATTCCGATCTCAACGACGCGATTCGTCAAGGGGATCGAGTTCCTGCCAAGCGATCGGAGCGCCGCGCATCACGCCAACATGCGCATCGACCCCACCGGAAGTTCACGGAGACTTGACGAGCGCGACCCCGCGCCAGGGTACAACGGGATCATCCCGAGCAGCGCCACGTTTCCGGACGGGCACTTCCTCGGCTGGACGCCCGGCCAGGTTGCCCCGCTCCTGCCGCCAGGCATGTCGTGGCGTCTGGAGCCCGGGAGCAGCCTGGTCATTCAGGTTCATCTGGCGCCAGTGTCTGACCCGGCTCCCGCAACGTTCCGCGTCGCCTTTTACTTCACCGACGTGCCACCGGAACGGACACCCGTGATGCTGCGAATCGGGCGACAGGACATTGATATTCCGGCAGGCACGCGCCACTACGTCGTGACGGACAGCTATGTCCTGCCGGTCGATGTCGAAGTGCATGCCATTCAGCCTCACGCCCACCGGCTGGCACGGGAAATACGGGGAGTCGCGACGCTTCCAGACCGATCGCGGCACGAGCTGATCTACATCAAGGACTGGGACTTTCATTGGCAGGATGTCTACCGCTATCGGGACCCGTTCTGGTTGCCCAAGGGGACGACACTGCAGATGGATTACAGCTACGACAATTCCGCTGGCAGCCGGCAAAACCCGGGTCGGCCACCGGTCCGCGTGCGCTACGGGCAGCAAACCACCGACGAGATGGGCGACCTCTGGATTCAGGTGCTTCCACGCGACGCAAACAGTCGTGCGGTGTTGACCGGCGACTTCAAGCGCAAAGAGCGTACTGAGGACGTCATCGGGTATCAGAAGATGCTCGAGACCGCGCCGCAGAACCCGTCGATCCACACCGGCTTGGGGAACGCGCTGCTGGGAGTTGGGCGCTTGTCTGACGCGGTCGGGCATTTTCGCGAAGCCGTCCGACTCGAGCCCACGGCGGCGGCCGCGCACAACAATCTTGCGTCGGTGCTGGTGAGCGCCGGCCTATCCGACGAGGCTGCCACCCATTTCCATCAGGCGATGGCGCTCGATGCCTCCAGCGCGTTCGCCCACAACGGTCTCGGTGTCCTCTTGCTCGCTCGAGGCGACGTCGAGGGCGCCGTTGCACAGCTTCAAGAAGCGGTGCGACTGGAGCCGAGGGATCCTCAGGCACAGAACAACCTCGCCATCGCGTGGCAAAAAAGCGGGCGGGTAACGTCGGCCATCCTGCACTATCGGGAGGCGGCGCGACTCGCCTTGGATCGAGCGGTCCTGCATTACAACCTCGCCAACGCGTTGCGACTCGACAATCAACTCGACACCGCGATCGACAGTTACCGCGAGACGATTCGGCTAGAACCCGGTCATGAGCGGGCGTGCCTCGGTCTGGCGACAAGCCTTGAAGCGCGGGGCCGATACCCCGCTGCCGTCGAATACTACCGTCGTACGCTCGACTTGAACCCTGACATCGTTGAAGCGAAGGCGCGCCTGGCGTGGCTCCTGGCCGTGGCACCGGAACCCGAGGTGAGAAACGCCGCCGAGGCGATTCAATGGGCGAAGCGCGCCGTCAGCCTCGTACCCGACGATGGAGTCGCGCTGGATATTCTGGCAGCGTCCTATGCCGCCGCTGGTGAGTTCGTGCTCGCCATTGCGACGGCGGAGCAGGCATTGACCCACGTCAAGGCGAACGGCTACACGGAAGCGATCGCCGACCAGATCAGAGCGCGACTGGCGCTGTATCGAGCCAGCAAGCCCTTCCAGCTCCCGTAGCCAACCGGCCCGATTCACTGACGAAAACAAGGTCGAACCCGGCGCGCGGGTTCGACCCTGGAGGGCGGAGAGCCTGAGGTCAGAACGAGATGGTGGCGCCGAATCGCGCGATGCGCGGCTGGGTGATCCCTGAGATCGCCCTGTAAGTCGGCCCTGACACGAACGTGACGTTTGTCTCGGTGTTGATGTTGAACAGGTTGTAGACGTCGGCGGCCACGTTGAGGCGGTAGCGTCCAACCGGGAAATCCTTCGACGCGCGGAAACTGAACGCGTGCAGATTGGGCAGTGTTTGTGCACCGAAAGGCTCCAGGCGCACCGTCACGGTTCCTGACTGCGGCATGCTGCGGAAGACGTAGGTGCGCTGGTTCTGGGCCCCGCTGAACGCCTGATAGAACGTCGCGAGCTGGATGTCGCGAGGCGCCCGATAGGTCACGCTCAGCTTGCCGAACCAGGTCCAGGTTTCGTCGAGGGGATAGAGTTCGTCGTTGGGCGTTTGCGCGATCTTGGTCAGCCAGCGGTGATTCTTCGTCGCCGAGAACGATCCCATGAACGAGAACCGCTGTGATTGCCGTTTATTCGCTGCGACCTCGATGGTGTGGAACGAATCACTGCGTCCAGGAGGGGCGTTGACGAATTGCCGCGAAACGAAGGTCGCGCCTCGGAATGCAGGGTTGTAATCGTAGAGCGTGACGATCGGGCCGTCATCAGCCGAGCCAATGACACCGTCTGGTCCGGGATCCACCCTGGGGACCGCCACGTTATAGGCACTGTACTGGCGAAGCGGGTTTACCAGCGATTCCGCTTTGGTCGAGCGGTTGTGCACGTAGACCGCCTTCAACGAGAAATTGCTGGCGACCTGGCGCTCGACGGCGGCCGTCGCCTCGTAGATCACCGGCTGCTCTAGGTCCCGGTTCAGCCTGGTGGTCGCCGCGCCGCTCGTGCTGATGAAATCGGGGCCCGTCAAGCTCAGGTTGACCTCGCCTGGCGTGTAATCACGGTTGCCATCGAGATCCCGCCAGCGATAGACCGTGGTGGTCAGGCTGCTGGCGTTCCAGTTCTCGACAACATCGACGCCCAGGTTCTTGTTGAATCTGCCGAAATTGGCCTTGAACACTGTTTTGGCATCTCCCGTCAGGTCGAACGCGACACCGATACGAGGGGCGATGTTCTTGAGCGTGAGAACATCAACCTTGGGATACGAGCCCGCGGTACCGAATTGCCCCTGAGACTTCGTCACCGGGTTCACATACTGGTGGTACTGCTCCCAGCGCGCGCCGGCATTGATCGTCAGCCGTTGCCCAATGGACCACCGGTCCTGCCCATAGAGACCAACGTAATCCTGGCGTGCCGCCTTTTGCGCTTGATGGGGCAGGTCGTAGGTGGAAATCTGGAACGGAACGTTGTTGTCGAAGGTGAGGAGGTAATTGCCGCTCGGCCGGTCCGGGCGAATCTGACCGTAGTGCTCCCAGTCGAGGTTGTAGCCCATCTTGAGCTCGTGGCTGCCGCCAAACTTCTGTCCGGCGAAGTACACGACATTGCCCGACGACTGCCAGTGATCCTTGAACCGGTTATAGGTCAAGTTGTTCGGGCCTTCCCATCGCTGAGTCGTCAGGTCGAAGCGGCTGGGATTGCCAGGCCGTTGCGACCCGGGCTGCGCCGGGTAATTGGCCCAGTACGACAGATAGCCGCCAAGCACGTCGACGAGAAGATTATTGGTCGGCGTTCCCTGCCACTCGCCCTTCCACGTTGCTGGCGGAAAGTCGTAGTAGCTGGTGCTTTCGAGGCCGCGGAACCTCCCGCCGTCGCGCTGCAGCTCCCCTTTTCGCATGTAGGCGTAAAAGGCGACGAGCCGGTTATTCCGACTGAGCTGGTACGACACTTTCGCCGTCGCGTTCTGCGTAGAAATGGGGTTCGTGCCGGCAATGTCATCGCTGTTTCCCCAGATGCTATCCGCACCCGGTGTCTCCGAATATCCGGTCCTCGTCTGGTCCCTGCCAACCGCGGCAATCGCCCCGTAGAACCACAGCTTGTTGCGGATGATGCGCCCACCGATGTCGGCGGATACGTCGTAGTAGTGCAGCTGACGGTCACCCTGCTGAACACCGTTGGCGCGGAGCCTGTCATCCAGGTTCTTGCTCTGGATCTTCCCGCTTTGCCCAGCCGCGAAGTACCGCCCGTGGAAGCTGTTACCACCAGACTTCACGGTCGCGATGAACGTGGTGCCGGCGGACGCCACTTCGGCGTTGTTACCGAGCGATTTGACTTGCACCTCGTCGAACGTCGCGTAATCGAAGAAGAGCGCGGTGCCGCCGCTGTCGTTCTGGCTCGTGTCCAGACCCTCGATGATGGGCGTCCCCACCCCCGACAATCCATACGTCGTGTAGCTCTGCTGATTGCCGACCGTGCTGCCGCCGACGTCAACCGCCCCGACGCGGACTCCGGGGGTCATCGCCAGCACCTGCCACATCGTGCGCGTCACCGGGGCGGCATCCAGCATCTCGGTGGTGACGTTGGTCTGCACGGACGTCGTCCTGACGTCGACGACCGGACTGGCACCGCTCACGGTTACCGCCTCTTCGAGGTTGCCGACCTTCATCTGGATATTGATGGTCGCAACGAAGCCGGCATTGAGTCGGAGGTCGTTGCGGACCACCGTCTGAAAACCGGGCAGCTCGAATTTGAGCACATAGACTCCAGCCGGCAACGTCGGAAGGCGATACGCGCCCGTGCTGGATGAGACCGTGGTCAGCTGTGGCACCTGGAGGGCGGGGCTCGTGGCGGTAACCGTGACGCCAGGCGTCGGCGCCCCGCTCTCATCGCTGACGACACCTTCGATCGCCCCCGCCCCACCACCCACACCCTGGGCTGCGGCCGGAGCCTCCGTCAGGAGACCGACGGTGAGACACCGGAACAGGCCGCACACCACGATGGCACGCCGAGGAACCGATTCGCTCATACGCCCTCCAGACAAAGATCTGAGTCCAACAAATTGACAACCGGCACGTGCCACCCGAGCGGCCGCCGCGCCACAGGTCATAGATACTAAGGCCAAACCTTTTTTGACGGGTGCAGCGTATCCACCTGACCACAACCTGTCAACGCCCGGTCGTGTCATCAACCGGAGGTGCCGGCTCCGGGCCGTTCGAGATGTAGAGCGCTCGCTCTGAATCGACGGCGATCGTAGGAGCCCGTCGGTGAGATCGCCCCCGTCTTTCTCCTGTGCCAGAGCCGCATTGAACATCGCGGCAACACCCACGGCAGCCGTACACACTCGCAGCTCGATCTTGTCTCTACTCTTGAACCGGCGACTGAATCGAGACTCGATCTTCGGCACCCACGCCGCGTAACACCCGATCCTTGCCAATCAGATCCTCGAGCAACACGATGTGATCACGGTCGATCGGTACCCTCTTCCCGTCGGCCAACTCGATCTCCGCCCTGCCACTGAGGGTGATGACGTACATCCGTCGGGGGGCGGTCCCCTGGAACACATAATCCGGCGGTGTTTGCCGGAAGCGCATTCCCGTGACATTGATTTGTTCCGACGACGCCGTGGACTCAGCGCCGGGAAGCATCTTCAGCACCATCTCCTCAGCATGTGACTCTCCGTCCGAACCGGTGTAGACGCGAGTCACGACCACGGGGCCTTGCGGTTGCGTCAGCGCGCCGTTCACGTCAAGGTCGGAGCCCCTAAAGCTCACGACGCACGCACCGAATACCATCGCCACAACGGCGGCGATCATCAACCGCTTTATCGACGACGCCATCGTCGCTCCTTCGCTTTCTTCAAGGGACAGGCGCAGGAACACCCCGCCGCCCGGAGGCGACGGGTGCTCCTTCACGGGACCATCAAAATGACAGTGTCGCGCCCAGCCGGACAATTCGAGGAGGAATGATCCCCGTAACCGCATCGTATGAAGGACCAGAGGCGTCGTTCATTCCGACGATGGTATTGACATTCAGCGCATTGAAGAGTTCCGCATTCGCGTCGAGACGGAAGTTCTTGATGGTGAATCTTCTCCCGACGCGGAAATTCACGATGTGCTGGCTGGGAAGGCTCGACTCGCCGTACGGTGCGACCCTGATCGTGACCGTGCTCGATTGCGGCATGTTCCGGAAGACATAGGTGCGCTGCCGGGGTGCACCACTGAGCCCGGTGTAGTACGCCGAGAGCTGGATGGCGTGCGGCGCCGAATAGCTCGCCGTCATTTTCGCGGTCCACGTCCACGTCTCGTCGAGCGGAAAGATTTCGTCGTTAGGCGACTGTGGCACGGTGATCAACGAGCGGCGATTCTTCGTCGTGGCGATCGACGCGAGCAGGTCGAGATTGCGCGTGCGGCGAACGTTTGCGGTCACTTCCATCGTCTGATACCGATCGGGGTCGATTGAGCGATTCGCGGGAGCGTTCCCCACAAAGGCGGCGCCACGATACACCGGATTGTAGTCGAACAACGTGAGGAAGCCACCGTCGTCGGCCGTACCAATGACTCCGTCAGGCCCCGGATCCTGGCGATTGAGCGCGACATCATACGCCTCGTACGGACGAAGGGTATTGACGGTCGCATACAGATTCTTGATGGTCTTGTGAACGTATACCGCCTTCAGCGAGACATTCGGCAGCACCTCGCGCTCCAGTTGGGCGGAAATCTCCTTGGTGACGGGCTGCTGCAAATCTGGACTCAGGCGAACGTTGCTCGCACCGGTCCGACTGACAAAATCCGGACCGCTCGTACTCAGATTGACTTCGCCGGTATCGTAATCGCGGTTGCCATTCAGGTCTCGCCACCTGTAGACCGTGCTCTCCAAGCTGTTTTGATTGTACGGGTCGGCAAAGTCTACGCTCGGATTGAAGGTGTACAAGCCATACGTACCCTTCAATACGGTCTTGGCGTCGCCAGTGACGTCAAAAGCCGCGCCAACTCGCGGTACGACATGATCCCAGGTGACAACGTTAATGTAGGGGAACGTACCGCTAGTGCCAAACGTGCCCTGTGGCTTGGTCACAGAGTCGACAAAATTGTGGTAACGCTCCGCCCGCAGGCCGAGATTCAGCGTCAACCGGCTGCCGATCGTCCAGGTGTCTTGAACGTACACGCCATAGTTGTCCATGCGCGTACCGCTGCCGTTGACCGGAAGGTTGTAGGTGGTGATTTGCAGCGGGGCGCCGTTGTCGAACGTCAACTGGTAATTGCCACTGGGCTTGTTCTGCCGGTCGATACCCAGGTGCTCCAAATCGACGCTGTACCCCACCTTCAGCGAATGGCTGTCGCCCAACATTCCACCGGAGAACAAGGTGGCCGAGCCGGTCGAGGTCCAGTGCTTGCGCCAGCGGTTCCAAATCGCCTCATGCGGACCGTCGAACATGCCCGTGGCAATGTCGCGACGACTCGGATTTCCTGGCACGTCGATGTTGAACTTCGGCTGGCCGCGACGATTCGCTCCGTACCAAACATACCCGCCGAGCACATTGATGAGCAGGTTCTTGGTCGGTGTGCTCTGAAGTTCTCCCTTCCACGCGGTGGGGTTGAAATCGTAGTCCTGTGTGCTGGGAAATGGCCGGAACCTACTGCCCTCACTCTCCGACTCATATTTCACGTTGTGGGCGATGAAGCCGATCAACCGGTTCTTCGGCGTCGGCTGATAGGACATCTTCAACGACTCGTTGGTGATCAGCATCGGGTTGAACCCTTGCTCGTCGTCCGGCGTACCGAACCGATTGTCTGGGCCGGGCGCCTTCGAGTATCCGAGCCTAGTCTTCATATTCGCTTGCCGCAGCAGACTCCCGTAGAACCACAACTTGTCACGGATGATCCGTCCACCGATGTCGGCGGAGAGGTCGTAGTAGTGAAGTTGCTTGTCTCCCTCGGTCACGCCTCGCGCACGAAGATCATCATCTAGGTTGTTACTCTGCAACTTGTCGGTCTGCCCGGCGGCGACGTAGCGTCCGTGAAACTCGTTCCCGCCGGATTTGACGATACCCAGCCAGTTGGTGCCTGGAGTGGCGACTTCGGCGCCGCTGCCGAGCGACTTGATCTGCACTTCGGCCATCGAGCCATAGTCGTAGAAGAAGCCGGCGGAATTCGCGCCTTCACGCGTGTTGATGCCCTCGAGCATCGGTGTCGTTTGTCCCGACACGCCGTAGTTCGAATAGGCCTGCTGAACGCCTGTGGTGCTCCCACCCACATCCTGGGCGACTCTCATCCCAGGGGCCATCGCGAGCACGTTCCACATCGTGCGCGTCACAGGAGCGGTATCCAGCATCTCCTGGGTGAGATTCGTCTGCCCTGACGTGGTCCTGACGTCCACGACCGGACTCTGGCCGACGACGGTCAGGGCCTCCTCAATCGTGCCGATTTTCATCTCGATGTTGATGGTCGCGACAAATCCACCGGTCAATCGGAGGTCCTGGCGCACGACCGTCTGGAAACCTCGCAAGCTGTACCTGAGCAGATAGACTCCAGCCGGCAGCGTGGGAAAGCGATAGCTGCCGCTGAGGCCAGAGACCACCAGCACCTGGGGCACTTGCAACGCCGGGCCATCGGCCGTCACGGTGACGCCAGGCAGCGCGGCACCGCTGTCATCAACGATGGTGCCCTCAATTGCGCCGGCGCCGAGACTCTGTCCATTCACGGCCGACACCGCGAGCACGACGAGTACGGGTATGCACCAGAGTGTCCGGTAACACGTTCGAGTAGCTCTCGCCGACGCCTTCAGGTTGAACATACGCCCTCCGTTAAAGACAATTAAGTCAATGGTGCCAGCGACGAGCCCGCCTCCCCGAGGCCAAGGCCAGGGGAGACGGGCAGGACCGGGCGCGGCTAGAAGCCGAACGTCGCGCCGAGACGCAGAATCCGTGGCGGCACGATGTCATTGTAGAGCCCGAAGCTCGGACCCGAGGCCATCGTGATCGACGTGGGATTGTTAACGTTAAACAGGTTGAACAGATCGATGTCGAGGTTGAGGCGAGTCTTCCCGAACATCATTCGCTTGCCCGCGCGGAGGTTCAACACGTTGAGGTTCGGCTCGCGGCTGGAGCCGAACTGCTCGAGCGGCCGCGTCACGGTACTTGCTTGAGCAATTGGCGTGCCGCCGTCGGGATCGACGCTTCGGAAGATGTAGGTGCGCGCCAGCGGATCGCCCGCCAGGTGCTGGAAGAACGCGCTGACGTGGATGTCGCCAGGCATCCGATAGCTGCCCACCAGCTTGAACTGCCAGTCCCAGGTTGTGTCGAGCGGGAAGATCTCCGCGTTCGGGCTGGTGGCAATCGCATTGATCCACCGGCGGTTTTTGGTAAACGACGTCGAAGCCAGCATGTCCCAGCGGTTCGACATCCGCTTGTTGACCGTGCCCTCGATGGTGTTGTAGTTCGAGTCGTGATCGTCTGGCGCGTTGGCCCGCGAGTTGCCAACGAACGCAGCGCCCCGATAGGCCGCCGAGTAATCGAAGAACGACACCGTCCCGCCATCGTCAGCGTTGTTCAGGACGCCATCGGGACCAGGATCGCGCCGGGTAATCGGGATGGTCCAGGCTTCGTAGGGTCGAAGGATGTTCACGGTTTCGTACAGGTTGTTCTGCCGCTTGTAGACGTACAGGAGCTTCGCCGAGAAGTCGTTCATCAATTCCCTCTCGACACCGAACGACACCTCGTGCGTGACGGGCTGCTGGAGATCCGGGTTGATGATGTTGTTGGTCGCGCCGGTGATGGTGATGAAGTCGGCACCGTTGAGCGCGAGGTTCACTTCGCCCGGGTCGTAGTCGCTGTTGCCGTTCAGGTCTCGCCAGCGATATCGTGTCGTGACCAGCGTATTCTGATTGTAGGCGGCGCCGAAGTCCTCGGTAATGGTGTGGTTGAACCAGCCGTAGGTGGCCTTGACGACGGTCTTGCCATTGCCGGTCACGTCGTACGCAAGGCCGACGCGCGGCGCGATCGAGCTCCAGGTAAGCACATCGACCGCCGGGAACGTGCCAGCGTTGCCGAATTGGCCCTGCACCTTGGTCTGCTCATCGACGAACGAGTGATATTGGTCCCATCGCAGGCCGATGTTCGCCGTCAAACGCTGTCCAATGTTCCAGCGGTCCTGGACGAATGCCGAATACTGGGTCTGCTTGTTGGCCGGATCCGTGATCGGCATGTTGTACGTATTGATCTCGACAGGCTGGTGCGCCAGGCCGCCCACTCTGTCGTAGATCAGCTGGTAGTTGCCGCTCCCCTTGTTCCGATAACCCGTGCCGACAGATTCCCAGTAGATCTGATAGCCCATCTTGAACGAATGCTGGCCGCCCAGGAAGCTTCCGGGGAGATAGGTGACCGTTCCGGTCGTCTGCCAGCGGTCGCGCGGACGCTGATCCTGCAGGGCGGGAGGGCCGGTCACGCGACCCGTTTCCCGGTCGAGCCTGCTCGGGTTGCCCGGCACATCAACGCCTTTCTGCGCATTGTAGAGCGCGTCGTACCATTGCCGCCCGAAGAGGAAATTGGCCAGCAGGCGACCGCTCGGCACGGCCTGGATTTCCCCCTTGGCTGCACGAGTCGGGAAGTTGTAGTCCAGCGTGCTTTCCACCGGCGTGAACCGGTTGCCATCGCGCTCCGGCTCGCGCTTGAGATTGCGCTGGTAGAAGCCGATGGCCTTCAACGTCTTCGCGGGCTGATACGAAACCTTGAGGGTCTGGTTGGTCAGCCCCATGATGCTGTACCCCGGGTCGTCGTCCACCGTGCCCCATACTCCGTCCGCTCCCGACGTCCGCGAGTAGCCGACCAGATCGCTCACTTTCCGCTGATCGCGGAACGCCGTGTAGAACCATAGCTTGTCGCGCACGAGACGTCCGCCCAAATCGCCCGCCAGGTCCCAGAAGTGCCGTTGTCCGGTCCCGGTCGTGATGCCCTGGCCCCGCAGATCGTCGTCCAGGTTATTGCTCTGAAGCTTGCTGTGCTGGCCGGCCGCCGAGTAGGTGCCATGGAACTCGTTCCCGCCCGATTTCACGATCGCGACCCAGTTCGTACCGGGCAGGGCCACTTCGGCGTCGTTGCCCACCGCCTTGACCTGCGCTTCCTCGAGCGCCGCATAGTCATAGAAGAACCCGGCGGAACCCTCGGCCTGCCGGGTGTTCAGCCCTTCGAGCTGCGGCGTCACCTGGCCGCTGGTGCCGTAGTTCTTGTAGCCCTGCTGGTTGCCCAGCTGGCTCCCACCCACGTCCGGCGTCCCCGCCGCACGAACCCCCGGGGTCATCGCCAGCACCTGCCACATGCTCTTGGTGTTCGGCGCCGACTCGAGCATCTCCTTCGTGAAGTTCGTGATGCCCGCGGTGGTCGCCGTGTCGACGACAGGGCTGAGGCCGCTCACCGTGACCGTTTCCTCCAGCGAGCCGACCTTCAACTCGATGTCAAGACGCGCCACGAAACCGGCAGTCAGGCGGACGCTTTCGCGAACGACCATCGCGAAACCCGGCAGCGCGTACTCCACGCGATATACCCCAATTGGGATATCGGTGAAGCGGTACTGCCCGTTGGTGTTAGTGGTGTCCAGCATCTGCCGCAGTTGCAGGGCCGGACTGCTGATGGTGACGGTGACGCCCGGAAGCGTCGCACCGGTCTCATCGGCGACGCGTCCGACGATGCTGGCGGTTCCCACCTGGGCATCGGCCGCTGGGACGGCCAGAACGAATACCATCAGTAGCAAGGCCGCCCAGTACTGCGGTCCGCGACGATTTGCGCACATACTCATCCCCTTGTGAAGTTCAAGACACCGTATCAAGTTCGACCCTCAGGAAGCCGAGGAACGTTGCATCCGGCCGAGGCGCTTTGGCTCAAAGGTCCAACCTTTAGTCATTCGGCCGAAGTGTATCGGCCGCGAGACGTATCTGTCAACAGACGGAACCCGAACGACGAAAAACCCGACCCGGCCGAACTGGGCGGGTCGAGTTCGCGGCCTTTCAAGCGGTCTGGATACGTCGTCGAACGATGCACCTCAGGCCGATTTCGTGCGGAGAGCCCTTGAGAAACGTTTAAGATACGACCCAAATGAGCCGTGCAGCCCTGCTCATCGGCGCCGCGGTGCTGCTGATGGCTGCCATCGGCACCAGAGTCAGCATCGCCGCGCAGATGCCGACCGCGGCTCCGGTGGCGACGTCGCCACTACCTGCGGCCGCTTCCGGGCCGGCGGATGAGCGCACGTTCGTCGGCGCCAAGGTGTGCGCATCCTGCCACGCAGCCGTTCACGACACGTGGCAGAGCGGCCGTCACAGCAGAATGCTGCAGCCGGCAACGCCACAGAGTGTCAAGGGCGATTTCTCGGGTGCCATTTCGCTTCGCGGGAAGCCCTACCGGCTGCGGGCCGCCGACGGCAGTTACTTCATCACCGAGTCGGACGTCACTGGCCGCGAGCACGAGTACCGCGTCCAATTCACGCTCGGCAGCCGGCAGATTCAGCACTACATCACGACGATCGATAGCGGCAGGATGGTGCTGCTCGCGCCCAGCTGGGATGTCACGCGCGGCGAGTGGTTCCACAATCTCGAGATCGTCCGCCCCGACGAAGACGACCATGGCATCGTCCAGCAGTGGAACAAGAACTGTTTCGGTTGTCACGTCAGCCAGCAGCAGAACAACTACCGGCCGGACACCCGCGCCTATGCGACGCAGTGGGTCGACTTCGGGACATCGTGCGAGCGCTGTCACGGCCCAGGCAGCGCACACGTCGCCGATTACTCCGGCGCGGTGAGGCCGCAGTCCATCACACCGGGGCTGATGGTCCGCGCCAGACGCATCGATCCCGAGCGCAGCAGCATGATCTGCGCCCAGTGTCATTCGTTCCGCAACAGCGTCGCGCCGGGATTCCAGGCCGGCGCCAATTACTACGACTTCTTCATGCCGGTGTTGGAGCATGCCACCAGCTCGCCGAAGGACCCCAGCTTCTGAGCGGACGGACGGCCCCGCCGTTTCTCGAACGATGCCGTCGGGCTATGGCAAAGTCAGTGCTTTCTTCAGGGGGGCGCGACTTGCACCAGCTGTCATTTCGACCCGCACAAGCCCGACATCGACCGCAACCCGCAACTCGCCGCCACGAAAAACGCCATCTGCACACGCTGTCACAGGGAAATCGAGCAAGCACTCACCAGCCACACGAAGCATCGCGCCGACAGCGCCGGCAGTTCGTGCGTCGAGTGTCACATGCCGAAAACCGTGGTCGGCATCCGTGCGACGATGCGCGACCATTCCATCAGTGTGCCCACGCCGGAAAACACCGTCGCGTACGACATCCCGAATGCCTGCACCGAATGCCATCGCGATCGCGCGCCGAAGTGGGCGGTCGAAACGATGCAGACGTGGTGGCCAGAAGGTCGGCGCATGAAGTTCGTCGCGCGCGCCAAAGCGTTCACGGCCGCGCGTGCCACCGACCCGGCCGCGATGACGCCGCTCTTGCGCATTGCGGAAGACCAGGCTCAGGGGCCGTTCATTCGGGCGACGGCGTTCGGCCATTTACGCAGGTATCAGGCGCCGGCGGTCACGGCTGCTCTTCAGCGTGCCTCACGCGACGACCATCCTGTGGTGCGCGGCGTCGCGCTGTCGAGTCTCGGCTACTCGAGCCAGCCCTCGGCGCGAACGACGTTGCTGGCAGCGCTTGACGACCAACTCCGGGAGGTGCGGATTTCGGCCCTCATGGCGCTGGTCAACGGCTCTGGCGGTTCGGCAGCGGCCGCCCCCAGCGCCGAGGACACGCGACGCTTCCGTGCGGTGGCGGCGGAGTTTGCGGAACAGGCTCGGCTGCACGAAGACGATCCTGGCGTTCAGCACGACCTCGGCCTGATTCACCTACTGGCGGGCGACACGGATCGCGCCGCGGCTGCGCTGGAGATCACGTTCAGCCTCGACCCCGGCCGCCCGACCGTGAAGTTCCTGCTCGCGCTCGCTCGCCTGGGTCAGCAGCGCACCGCGGATGCACGCGCACTGCTCACCCAGATCCCTCTCTCCGATACCTTCTATGGCCAAGCGCAGGAGATCCTGAGAACATTACGGTGGTAACCGATCGCTCAACTCCGACTTGGGAAGCAGGGTCTGGACCTATGCCAATCTTTGATTATCGCTGCCGGACGTGCGGATACGAGTTCGAGGCCATCGTGCGCGCGGCGCTACCTGCCACGTGTCCGGCGTGCCACGGAACAGCACTTGAACGACTGATTTCGCTCTTCAGCGTGAGCTCGGCGTCAACTCGGCAGGCGGCGCTGAAGATTGCCCGGCAGAAGCATCAGGAGGGAAAAAAGGACCAGGCGATCGCCCACCAGGAGTCGGTACGCAAGCATGACGATCACTGAATTGTCGCCCGACGGTCTCAACGGTGTATCAGCACAAAGACGCCGCGCGCGCACTGCGCGCGCGGCGTCCTTTCCGCTACTGCGGCTTCTTGACGGGAGCCGGTTCGACCTTCTTGACGGGGGTCGGTTCGACCTTCGGGGCAGGCCCGGAAGGCGCGGCGCGACGGCGATCGACGTTGTCCTTCGCGTCGACCTTGCCTAAGCCTGCATCGATCTTCTCTGCGGCACCGGCCGGTTGCTCACCCACCCGCCGCACTTCTGCCAGCCCGGTCTGGTGATTCACGTACACTGGCTGCGGAGCCGGCAGACCGCGTTCCGCGAGGAGTTTGCGGATCAGCTTGGCCGCGTCCGGATCCTGCCTCCAGGTGTCCTGATAAATCACGCCGTCTGCGATCTCCAACGGGGTCCAGCCGCCGAGGACATTGGCGTACTCAGCGCCGCCGTTGTAGCGCTTGTCGGGCTTATTGCGCACGTCGAGTGCGACATTAAGGTCGGCCAGCATTTGAATCAGCGGCAACGAGCTCCGGATGACGGCGCCATGCATCGCGGTATTGCCGATGGTGTTGATGGCGTTCACGCGCGCGACGTCCGGACCCAGCGACAGGATGTATTTCACCGCTTCGATCGCTTCCTCGTTCGACCCCGCGTTCTCGCCGGCGCCGCTCAGCCCGACGCCAGCGGCCGCCATGAACGGCGTGTCCTCCTCTACGGTCACCAGCAGCGGATCGGCGCCCAGCTCCTTGAAGACCTTCATCAGCGGGACGTCGGCGACTTTGGCGGCCAGCAGGAAGGGGGTGGCGCCGATGCGATTCATGAGCTGCCGTCCGGGAATCGTCGCTTCCTTGGTCAAGCGAGCGTTGATGTCGGCACCGTGCTCGACGAGCTTTTTGGCCAGTTCCAAGTAGCCCACCTTGCCGCTCGGGTTGGCGCCCGGCAGGTTGCCGCCCGTGTTGGGATGCGGCGCGAACGTGAGCTCGTGCAGCGCCGTCCATCCCTGGCCGGCCGCTTTCGCATCGGCACCGCGGTCGAGCAACATGGCGGCAAGCTCATAGTTCGCGTTGATGGTGGCCACGAGCAACGCGCTGGTCTTGTCGGGCGTCGTGTCGTTGACGTCGGCGCCCCCGTCGAGAAGGGCCCGCGTCGCATCAATCGCTCCGGATCGCACGGCGTACAAAAACGCAGTGTACCCGCCCGATTGACCTCGTTGGCGTGGTCCTCCGACACCCAAGGGTTTGGACTTGATCGTGAAGTCGGCGCCGAGATCGAGGAGCGCCTTGACCACCGCGGCCTTGTTGGCCGAGGCGGCCCACATGAGCGCCGTCTGCCCACGCGTCGGATCGGTGGCATTCAATTCGGCGCCATGCGTCACCAGCACCTTGACGGCGTCGGCATGGCCGCTGAGCGCCGCCGTCATCAAGGCCGTTTCCCCGTCCGGCATCGCCCCCTTCGGATTGGCGCCGGCCTTGATGAGACGGTCGATGATGCCAGAATCGCCACGGCGAGCGGCCATGTACAGCGGCGTGACACCGTAACGGGTGGTGGCTTCGACCTTCGCCCCGGCCTTAAGCAGCAGATCGACCGACGCCGGCTCGCCGCGCTTTACTGCCCAGTGAAGCGCGGTGGTGCCGTCGTTTTCTGGCAGGTTGACATCCGCTCGCGCGATGGCGGCCTGGAGGGCTTTGAGGTCGCCGGTCTTGGCCGCCTCGACCACCGGCGTCGAGGGTGCAGCCAGTACGGTGACCTCCAGGTAAACGACAGACAACAGCGACAGAACCAACAATCTGGCCAGATACTTCGAGCGCATGTCAAACCTCCTGATTGCTCAAATGCTCTACGCCTGGTTACGAGTGGGTCTGGCTTGATCGAGACTCAGACGTCCAGTACTGTCGCCGATTGAGTCGAGAGGGACGCCCACCCGATCCATCATTGTGAGGAGGAGGTTCGACATCGTCATATCGATCGGCGCGGCAAGGTGCTGCCCGCCATGGTGCCTGGCCGCGCCGCCGCCGGCGACGAGGATCGGCAGATCCCGGTGCGAGTGGGCATTCGGATCGCTCAGGCCCGCACCGTACAGGATGTGGGAGTGATCCAGCAGCGTCGACCCGTCGACTTCTTTCGTCGATTGCAGTTTTTCCAGGAAGTACGCCAGCTGCTGACTCTGATAGGCATTGACCTTCGCGTAGGTGGCGAGCGTTTCCGGGCTGTCCTTGTGGTGCGACAGTCCATGATGACCTTCGGCCACACCAATCTCCGGGAAACTGCGGCCGTTATTCTCGTGAGACAACATGAAGGTGATGACACGTGTCGTGTCGGTCCGCAACGCCAGCCACTGCAGATCGAACAAGACCTGAGCGTGCTCGTCGAGCCGCAGGGGGATGGAAGTCGGCCGCTTCATCGACACTTCGAGCGATTCGCCGTTGTTCTTTTCGACCTTCTGAATGCGCGATTCGATCTCGCGCACGCTGTCGAAATAGTCGTTCACCCTGCTCCGATCGCCCGCGCCGAGGTCGCTCGCGAGCTTTTTCATTTCCTGCCCGATGGAGTCGAGGATGCTGCGGTTCTCGCGGACCGTGGCGAGACGGACGCTCGGGCTGCTGCCGTCACCAAACAACTTCTCGAAGATCACGCGCGGGTTGTTCTCGTTGGGCAGCGGGGTCGTCTCGTTCATCCACGCCAAGCCGTTGACGTAAAGGCAGCTGTAGCCGTTCTCGCACTCACCGAGCAGATCCTCGAGATCGATGCAGAGCTCGAGCGACGGCAGCACCGTGTCCTGTCCGAGCACCCCCGCGGCCACCTGGTCGACGGTCCTCCCCGAGCGCACATCGGCGCCCGCCGTGTGCTTGGGATGCACGCCGCTGAGCCACGTGCTCGTCGCCCGGGTATGGTCTCCGTTGCCGCCGACGCCCATCGGAAAAGCCATCGGATGCGTCATCTCGCTGATCACCGTCAACTGATCGCGAAACGGGGCCAACGGACTGAGGATGGGCGAGATCTCTTCGCTCAAGGCGCCCACGGTCTTCGGCTTCCAATGGTTGATCCCGTTGTTCAGACACATGGCCACGCCATTGGCCAGGTAGATGAACGCCAGGCGTTCCGGTGGTGCGGCAGCGGCGAGCGACGGCGTCATGGCCGGGACCATCGCGTCCAAAAACGGTAAGGCGAGGCTCGCTCCCACGCCACGCAGGAACGTCCGCCGCGGCATGGCCATCTTCGTGATCAACATATCGAATCTCCTCGAAAAAAGGTTGGCACGTGGCGACGCGCCCGCTACCGTGCAGCTGCCGTCACGTTCGTTTCACTTCCGGTCGTGCGCATCTGGAAAGGCACGCTCTTGATCACGCCGAGGACAATGTCTGACACGAACCGATAGTTGCCGGGCGTGCCCTGCCGTACGACTGTTCGCACCGCGGGCGCGTCGTACGACTCCAGACCGCGGCCCAAGGCATAGACGAGGAGCTTCTCGGTCACCGTCGCGGCAAATCGGTCGCGTTTGGTCAACAGCGCCTGCTTGAGGCCGTTGACGCCGTCGAACTGCGTGCCGTCCGGAAGCGTGCCGGTCGCATCGATGATCGAGAACCCTTCCGCCGCCTCGCGGTACTTGCCCGTGCCATCGAAGTGCTCGAGCGCCAGACCGAGTGGCTCCATCACCGCGTGGCAGCTTGCGCACGTCGGATTGCGATGGTGCATCGCCATGCGCTCACGGAGCGTCTTCGGTTTCTCGCCCGCCTCGTCGTCCTTCAGCCCCGGGACGTCGGGCGGCGGCGGCGGCGGCGGCGTACCCAGGAAGTTCTCCAGCAGCCACGCGCCGCGAACCACCGGCGAGGTGCGGTTCGGATAGGACGTCACGGTCAGGATGCTCCCGTGTCCCAGCAATCCGCCACGCGGGCTGCCCGGCGGCAGGGTGATCCTCTGGAACTCGGGCCCGGCCACGTTGGGAATCCCGTAGTGCCGGGCGAGCCGGTCGTTCAGGAAGGTGTAGTTGGCCGTGAGAAGGTCGGTCACCGGACGGTCTTCGCGGAGGATGCTGTCCACGAACAGCTCGGTTTCCTCCCGCATCGCATAGCGGAGACTGTCGTCGAAGTCCGAGAACGCCAGTGGATCGGGCGCGGCGAACGGCACTTTCCGCAGGTAGAGCCACTGGCCGGCAAAGTTCGTCACGAATGCGCGAGCCTTCGGGTCGGCGACCATGCGGCGCACCTGCTGCTCCAGGACCTTCGGATTCCTGAGCGTCCTGCGAGCGGCGACCGTCAGCAGTTCATCGTCGGGAATGGAGCTCCACAGAAAGAACGACAACCGGGATGCCAGTTCGAGATCGCTAATCTGGTATGCGACCCCGGCGGCGACTCCCTTTGGCTCTTCGGCGACACGGAACAGAAACTGCGGACTCACGAGCAGGCGCTTCAGGCCCGCTTCGATGCCGGCCTCGAACCCGTCCTTCGCACGCCGCGCCTCGTAGAAGGTGAGCAGCGGCTGAACATCCTCGTCGGTGACCGGTCGACGGTACGCGCGTCGAGCCAAGGTCGAGAAGATTGCCTTGGCGCAGGCCGGTTCATCGCTGGGCCGCGCCGGATGGCACACGAACACGCGCTTGCGCCCCGGTGTCTCGCCCGGGCCGGATGGGTCGTACGGCCCGCTGATCTCGAGACTCTGCAGGGTGGCCGCTTTCGCGAGCGTGAACCGGAACGGCTTGATGAACGGCTCGCGCAGGCTGTCTTCGAGCCCGATGTTTCGATTGAGGAATGTCACTGTCACGCGGCGTTTGCCCGCCTTGACGGGCACACGCACGTTCCAGTCGTCATCAAGACCCATGCGACCGCTCGAATACTCGTCGCCAGCGGGCAGGGCGGGGTCGGCCGCCGGCATGGTCAACACGCGGACCCGCTCACCATCAATGCTGACCTCGAGCGGCTGGTCAGTCGCATAGGCCGGCACTTCGTTGCGGTTCGTCACGAGGCGCGGAGCGAACTGGTATTCGCCATCCATCGGGAACAGATAGTCGATCGCCACGCCGCCGCGCGTGCCCTCGGGTAGACCGGGCAGCTGCGTGACCTGCTGCAGATCGTCGGCGATGCGGTAAAAATCGAACGTCGGCACCGGCGGCGGAGTGCCGACCGCGATGCGACTGATCTTTTGCGCAATGTTCAGGTAGCTGTCCATCAGGGTCGGCGACATCTTCAAGATGCCGCCGATATTGTCGAACCCGTAGCTGGCGGCGTCGGCCGGCAGCCCGGCGCTCACATCGACGTCGATGCCCAGTAGATCGCGGACCGCGTTCTGGTATTCCGTACGGTTCAGGCGATGAAACACTTCCGTACGACCAGGATTGACATGCCTGGCGGCGTCTTTGTCCAACGCCGTTTCCAGGTAGGTCGCAAACGCCGCCATCGACCCGTTGTTTGGTCGCGGCCGCCCGATAGGCGGCATCATGCCGGCGCGCACCTTCGTGACGACCTTTTCCCATGTCGCGCCGTGCGCCGCGACATCGGTGAGATCCAGGTCCTGGAGCACGAGGCCGCCCGCCTTCTGTCGCGGGTTGTGGCAAGTTGTGCAGTATCGATTGACCAGCGCACTCGGCTCGGCGCCCGCCGTCATCGGTGCTGGGGTCGAGACCGGGGCCGCAGCCGAGAGCGGCGGCCCCGGTGCCTGACCATTGGCTTGAAGGTAGCCGACGGCTCCCCATACGACCACCAACGAAACCACCACCAGCACGAACCGACTTCTGGTCATAAGCGTCATCCCCTGGGCCATCGAGAAGCGTCGAAGTCTTGCGCCACGGGCCAGCTTCTCAGCCAGCATCTGCTCAAAGGTCAACCTTTTGACTTTACACGGCAGCATACCTGTAAGCCGTGGGCACTGTCAACGTCACGTGTCAACGGGAGCGCGGCGTCTGGCCGAGCCATCCTGCCGGGCCGCTTTGCCTCCGAAGCACGCTCGTCACCGCTCCTGCCGCGGCGTGAGCAGTTGTCGGGCAAGTCGCCTGGCGCTGTTCCGCACAGCGCGGGTCGCGCTTGAGGTGGTGATGCTGGCCCGGGAAACGGCGGCAATGTCCTCCCCCAACCGAAACGGATCCCGGATGTCCTTCCCGGAGAACTGCGCGGCATATCCCTGCAGGTCGATTGAAGTCGGTCCGTATGGCTCTCGATGGGACACAACCTCGATGCCGGTGAGGATTCCCGCGGTGTCCATACCGACGAGGATCCGGATCGGGCCGCCGTAACCTCTTTCCAGCGGCTCAAGGTCGGTAGTCCAGAAGACGACACCAGCGAGCACGCGGCGGCCCGTCCGCGGTTCCGTGACGTAAGCTTCGAAGTGCGGCGGCGTCTCGAATTTAAACGAGAACGCCGTCGCAGCCGGAAAGACACGCTTGAAGTGCGCTGCCATGTCGGCTGGTTGCCGAGCAGCGACGAGCGCACCGGCGATCAGCGCCAATAGCCCCATGAAGGCGGCTCGGCCTTGCCCACTCGAGGCGCGCGCTGCCAGGGTCATCCCGCGCTTCGAATGGTATGATCTCATGTCCAATTAGGCTCCCGCAATCGGACGGACTGGAGCACTCCCATGGCATTAAACCGAACGGACAGGCAACCGATGTCGAGGCCAACCCGATCACCGAAGCTGCACGGCTTCGTGCTGGCGACCGTGCTCGCCGCGTCCACGGGCAGCGCCCAGGCGGCGGCTCTGGCCATTGAACAAACCACCCTCTCACAGGCGAAAGCGATCAAGTGCGACTTCCCGCTGCACGCGGCCGGCACCTGGGTGGACGGTGTCGCGAAGGCGGAGGTAAAACGGTCGTCTCTCGCGGTCCGGTTCGAGTCGATCGATGCACTGAACGGCGCCGCCACCGCCGCGGGCATGTTCGGCTCGACCGATGTCATCGTCCGCCTCGCCCCCGGTCGGCTGCACCTGATGCAGATTGATTCGGCCGGCGCCTTGAGCGTGACCACCGTTTTCAACAAGTCAACCGTGGGCGGGCGCGTGATGGCCGTCCACACGCGACACGAATTCACGGACGTTTCGCTTCCGGGCTTCACCTCCAGACCCGAACAACACTACGGAGACTGCACCATCGAGTAGCGCCGTTCCTTCGCATCTCTTGCGGCCCTCCACAGCGACTCGCCAGTCGAGATGGTCGCTGACGATGTCGAGGAAATACTGCCCTGGCCATTGCGGCCGTGGACGCGGGTTGCAGACTACCGCCAATTCATTTGCTCAATGGCCCCACGAGCCGGCTCCGATCCGCGTTGGTCTTCGGAACGTATTTGTCGACACGCTGGTCGAGCCCGTTGGCAATGTAGAGGTTTCCTGCGGAGTCCACGCTCATGCCGTGCGGGCCGGCCATCATCCCCGGCGTCACGGTACCTTGCGTGCCGAAATAGGTGAGAAGCGTGCCCTGCCGAGAATACTTCAGCAGGCGGTTTCCGCCACCTCCCGCGCTCGTTCCAGACTCCGAGACCCACACGAACTGGTCGTCGGTGACCCACACCCGTGTCGGACTGCTGAATCCCTGCCACTCCTCGATGAAGCGTCCTTGCGGGTCGAACAGCTGGATGCGCCGGTTGTTGCGGTCGACGACGTACACCCGCCCCTGCCGGTCCACCGCAATGCCGTGCGGCCGGCGAAACTGTCCTGGCGCCGAGCCTTCGGTTCCCCAGGCGAACAAGTAGCTACCGTCCTTCGCAAACTTGACGACACGGTTGTTCTGATACCCGTCGGCAACGTAGAAGCTGCCGTCCGGTGCCCAAGCGATGTCGGCGGGCCTGCCGAAGTGCTTCTCGTCAGTGCCAGCCACGCCCTCGACTCCCCACGCCCTCACCAGCCGCTTGCCATCGTTGCTGAACTTCAGCACCTGCTGTGATTCGCGATCGACAACCCAGACGTGTTTCTCGGGGTCGTACGGATCCATGGTCACGGTGTGAAGCTGGCCGAAGTGGCGCGACCACTGCGACCAGTCTTCGATCATTTCACCGTTTCTGTTGACCACGATCAACTGCCTGTCGACGCGGGCGTCGGGCGTCTTCGGGTCGAAGTTCCCATAGTAGCTGACACCTGGTGGAGGCGTCGGCGTGGTTCCCACCGAGGCAATGAACACCCGGTCTGGGCTCTCGGCGTAGACCGAGATGGGATAAAGTAGCCGACCCTTGTCGACGGGTTTCAGCCAGTTGGGAACCGCATCGTACGGACCCGTGAGGTCAATCCCGCCCTTCTCCTGCCCACCTGCGGCCAGGGCCCCGCACGTTGCAATCACGACGACGAGTGCGACGACGAGGCGGGACACGGGCTGCCGATGGATGAACATGTCGTCTCCTTATGGCGCTACCGGGGAAGCGGCTGAAGCGGGGGGCTCACGCCGTCGGGCAGGGGCGTCTGCGCAGTGTTCATCACCATGGCGAGCATCGTGTAGTAGCCGAAGATGCCTATCGCATCAATGACGCCCCGTTCGCCCATCGCCCGAATCGCCTTCGCATAGGTCTCATCACTGACCGAACGATTGCGGTGGACTTCGTCGCTGAGATCGTAAATCGCCGTCTCATCCTGGGCCATCACCGCCGGGCGTCTGCCCTCGGCAATGGCATTGATGATGTCGGCGCTGAGACCGGCCTTGGCCGCAGACGGTTCATGCACGTGCCACTCGTACTGCTGGTTCCAGTGGCGTGCGATCAGCAGGATCGCCATCTCGCTGAGGCGGGGAGGCAACGTACTCCGGTACCGCAGGTACTCGCCGACCGCGGCTGCCCGGACCATCAACTCCGGGCTGCGAAGGAGCGGCACGAAAGGGCCGAATGGATTCGTGACGTCGCGGCCTCGCACTGCCACGAATTCATCAACTGCTTGCTTCTGCTCGGTAGTCAGCGCCGCCTCCAAAATGGCGGGCATGCGATCCTGCGCAGATACTCCAGACCTACTCAGCATCATGCCCCCAATCCTCCGCAGTTATTCTGCCCGCCACCCTGGCTCCTTGGCTCGTGGAACACCTGCGCGGCCCGCCTTCCGAACACCGACATGACGTCCGGGCGGCAGTTCACCGCGGACGGAGCCTGATGAAGCGGATACTCGACAGGAATTCCCGGTCCACCAACGGTACTGCCGGCCGGCGACGCCGTCGGCCGCAACTCCTCGCTGGCTAGAAGGATACGCTCGCGCCGAACTGCAGTACCCGCGGCGGCATGAACGCGGTGATCTGTCCGTAGGTCGGTCCCGACGCGACGGTCAGGCCCATTTACTGTATTGACATTCAGCAGGTTGTATATGCGCGCCTGGAACTGCAGGCGATACCGCTGGATGGACAGCTGCTTGCTCACTCTCAGGTTGATGGTGTGGAGTGACGGCAGGGTCGTGGCGCCGAACTCCTCCATCCGCAGAGTCACCGTGCCGGACTGCGGGACCGCCCGGTACACGTAGGTGCGCTGCAGAGGGGTTCCACTCAGGCTCTGGTAGTAGGCCCCGAGGTTGATCCCCAACGGGGCCTCGTACCCGGCCGTGATCTTCGTTTGCCAGCTCCAGGTCGAGTCGAGCGGGAACGTCTCGTCGTTCGGCGAGGCGGCATGCGTGCTGAGATGCCGGCGGTTCTTGGTCGCCCCGAACGATGCCATCACATCGAAACTCGAAGAACGCCTCTTGACGGCGGTCACCTCGATGCTGCGGTAACGGTCACCACGCCCGTCGGCGGCGTTTGAAGGCATGTTGGACACGAAGGCCAAGTTGGTAATGGTCCGGAAGATCAGGACGAGCGCAGCGCCCGGCAGCGGCTGAATCATCAGGCCGGCAATGCTGGCCAGGAAGAGCGCCGTGATGCGCCAGCCGTCGGGGGTGACCGCGGCGGGCCGCGGGCAGACGACGTCGACGAACAGGTACAGCGCGATGAGCGCGATCAGACGGGCTGGCCGGGACGTCAGCCACTGCGGCAGGGCGGACACGGCCACCGCGCGAGCGGACGCGTCCTCCTCCGGCGTCGTGCTGGGAGGCGCCAGTCCGGTCGCAATCGGCTCAGTCACTCAACTCCTGTCCGTGGGCGCATGCGCGGGCCAGCCGGCGGATCCTGCCGTCGCTGGGTGAACGGGAGTATAGGTGCGTCAAGTTCCAGGGACAACAAGGAAGTTGCCCAAAGGGGGGGGAGCGGGCTTCCCAAGAATCGTGTCAGCGATTTGCCGATTCGGGTGACCGACGTCGGCGGATACAAAGTTGGCATCTACGGCGTGTTTCGACCGAAGGCCGTGTCGGGCGATGTGAATCTCCACAACACCAGCGTGTCGGCGCCATCGGGGTCGCGCTTGACAGCCTCGCACCGACTGAATAGAGTCTCGACCAAATCAGTGTGAATGGTCTAACTATTAATTCATTGTCCTCGTAGGGGCCACCGTGCCGCCTGCCCGCGGTCGTTCCCGGACAGCTGCGGACGGCGGTGCTCGCAGCTCTGATTGTAAGTCGTGAAACAGACGGAGGGACCATGGTGGGCGAGGCGTATTCGAGATGGCTTTTCACCCCGCAGGGTTGGCGTGCCGTTCTGGCCGCCCTGCTCTTGTTCGTCGGCGCCCCGGTACTCGACGCCCAGACCGGGACCGGAGTCATCGAAGGCTTCGTCGTCGATGAGAGCCAGTCAGCGCTTCCCGGAGTCACAGTCACCCTGGCAGGCGCCGCACTGGACGATGGTGGGGACGTGACCTTCTACGATTACGATCCGGCGTTTCGAGGTGCGGCCACGATCACCGTGCCGCTCGAGGCCTTTGGCGATCGGCGGCTGGCCAACCAGAACTCGCTCAACTGGCGCGCGTCGAAGCGGTTCGCGGTTGGCGGACAGCGCAAGCTCGAGATCACGGCCGACCTCTTCAACGCGTTCAACGCCAACACCGTGCTGGCCATGACGGTGGCCTCCGGCCCGAGCTTCGGGGCGATCACGGCCATCATGCCGCCCCGGATCATCTGGATCGGCGCGACGTTCAGCTTCTAGTAGTCCCGTGTCGAATCACAGGAAAGTCTCATGAATCGATCGACCACGCGCCGACACACCGCCCTGCTCATCGGCGGGGCGTTCCTGACCCTGGTGGCTGCGGGCGCTCAGGCGCCGTCGCCGCAGCTCCCGCCTGCGCCGAATCCGCTTGGGCAACCGCTGCTCGACGCATCCGGACGCGTGCGAGAGGACGCTTTCTTCAAGGTGCCCTTGCTGCCCGAGGATCGGAAGTACGCAGACATCGATGGCATGCGGATGAAGGCGGTCGTCCGCGAGGCGGCCGCCATCTCCCAGAAGGACAAGGCGCGGGGCACCCTCTTCTGGGGCCGCAATGTGGGATTCCCGGGCCACGACGACACCCAGGCCTGGGTGGAGGCGTATTTCACGAAGAACGGGTTGAAGGACATTCATCGCAAGACCTTCGACCTGCCGCCGCAATGGATGGCCAAGTCGTATGACATCTCGTTCTCTGGCGGCGGCCAGCCCTTCAAGCTCGTGTCGGCGCGGCCCGCCGAAGATGCCCCGTCCAGTCCGGCACCCGGTGCGCAGTTCGAAGTCGCGTGGGTGAACACCGGCACGGCCGCGGACTTCGTCGGCCGAGACGTCAAGGGCAAGGCGGTGCTGATTCAGAGCATTCCCATGCCCGGTGTCCTGCGGCATTCGATCACGGCCGAGGGGGCCGTCCAGCGCGCCTTGCAGGCGGGCGCCGCCGCTGTGGGCCTGATGTATGGCATCTCGGACAATTTCTCGCTCTGGGAACTGCGCACGCAGGGCAAGCCGGGCTTCGTCGTCGGTTACGAGGACGGGCGCAAGATTCTCGACCTCATCGGCAAGGGACAGAAGGTGAATGTCACAATCACCCTGGACGCCGAGGAACGCGCCGGCCTGAAGACGGCGAGCGTGCTCGGGACGCTGCCCGGCACCACCGACGAGAACATCTACATCGTCGCCCACATGGACGGCTACTTCGATGGCGCCATCGACAACGGATCGGGCCTCGCGGTGATGATGGGGCTCGTCGAGCACTTTGCGAAGGTGCCGGCCGCTGAACGCAAGCGCAGCCTGATCTTCATGGGATCGGCCGGCCACCACGGCGGTCCGGGTACGCGATGGATGCACGACGAGCGGGCGACCGCCCTGGCCAGGACGGCGCTCATCATCAATCTCGAACATGTGGCCGCGGTGCGGACGAAGTACTGGGGCCCGCACCTGCGCAAGTCCAATGCCGTGGCGCCGATGCGCTGGTGGGTGTGGGGCAGCAAGCCGCTGCTCGATATCGCCCTCAAGGCGTTCGCGCGCTTCAATGTGAGCCTCGCCGAGGACATGGACAATGGCGCCTCGGGGGAGATCGGCCAGGTCGCCCGCGACGCCCCGTCGATGCAGGTGATCACGTCGCCCGAGCCGAAGCACACCGAGCAGGACACCGAAGAGTGGGTGCCGGCGGCGGGCCTCGAGCAGGTGGGCCGCGCCTATGCGAAGATCATCGACGAGGTGAACAAGCTCCCGCGGAAGGATCTCCTGCCGGCGGCCGCAGCGGCGACGGCGGCAGGCCGGCAGTAGGAAGAGCGGGCGCACCCGGCAATGGTGGCACTCGAACGTCTGCGCGTCGTCGATCTCACGCGGGTGCTCGCCGGCCCGTTCTGCACGAGGTTGCTCGGCGACATGGGCGGCTAGGCATCGCTCGGCGAATCAATCGCGGTCACGCGTCGCCTGCTTGGCTTTCCAGTAGTCGCGGAACGCTTGCAGCCGTGGCAGGCTCTCACGATCCTTGACGCGATTGGCGGCCACCTTGCTGGCGATGATGTCATCGGGGTGGCACACCGGAAAACCCTCGGCGTCCACCCGCCGGGCCCACGCGTCCGCAAACCGTTCGGTACCATCGGGCGCGAACACCAGGTGGAGGTCGAACGGTCCATCCTTCAACTGAACAAAGTCGCGGCCACTCGCGATGTCTCCCGCTTGCTCGGTCGTAATCGCGAAGCCAAGGTCCCTCAGTGCGGTGACCAGGGCCTGCCC
>SXGT01841053.1_pt1 | contig 30613 bp, 24 predicted proteins | sample 3176221 | NCBI WGS metagenome assembly SXGT01 (sample SAMN11356862, study PRJNA531348) | freshwater metagenome | isolation source: freshwater sample F1-120 | place: China: Fuxian Lake, Yuxi | collected 2017-12-25
GCGAGCGCGGCGGCGCCTTGGCATTGGCGCCCGCGATCCCCGCGGCGCGCGAGCGCGCGCGGCCGCGCGCCTTCACTCCGGCGACCGGCGAGCGCCTCGGCGCCGTGGCTTTCCTCGAGGGCTGCGTGATGACCGAGTTCTACTCGCGAGTCAACGCCGCCGCCATCCGCTCGCTGTCGGCTGCGGGGTTCGATGTGCACGTCCCGCTGGCGCACATGTGCTGCGGGTCCCTGCATGCGCACAACGGGGAGCTGCAAGGTGCGCGCGAATTGGCGCGCGAGACGATCGCGGCCTTCGACGCCTTGGTGGACGCGGACGGCGCACCCCTCCCGATCGTCGTGGACTCCGCGGGCTGCGGCTCGCACATGAAGGAGTACCACCATCTGTTGGCGGAGGACCTCGCTTGGCGCGAGCGCGCTCGAGCATTTTCGCGGCGCGTGCACGACTGGACCGAGTGGATGACGCGCGAACCCGCGCGCCAGCGCGTGCGCGCGGCGCTGGAGGCCGGGTCCGCCTCGAGGCGCGGACTGCGCGCCACCTGGGACGATCCGTGCCACCTGTGCCACGGCCAAGGCGTGCGCCGTCCACCGCGCGAGTTGATCGAGTGGATGGGCGTGACCCACGCGCCCATCGACGATCCCGAGGCGTGCTGCGGCTCGGCCGGCATCTACAGCCTGTTGCGCCCGGCCGACTCGCAAGCCGTGCTGGCGCCGCGCCTCGACGCGCTCGCCGCCACGGGCGCGGAGGTGCTCTTGGTGGGGAATCCGGGTTGCCACATGCAATGGGAGGGCGGTGTCAAGCGCGCTGGACAAACGACGCGCGTGCTGCACATCGCCGAAGCCGTCGATCGCGCCTTGGCAGGCGTGGCGATCTAGGCGCCGCCGGAAGGCGCTTCGCTCAAGGCTCGAGTCGCGCGAGGAAGGCGCGCAATCCGTCTTGGTCGCCGCGCGTGCCGCGCGGCCACACGAGCAGCAGCGAGGCCGCCTGCCCCGGCAACGAGACATCCGCGCGAATGGCGTCCCGAAAGCCCGTGCCCGCGTCCCAAGCGCGCTCGTGCACCCATGCCACCTCGAAGGCGCGCCATGGCAGCTGGCCTTCGCCCACGGTCTGCACGCCGCCCGTGGCCGGCAGCTCCGCGATGTCCCGCCAGCGCACGCGCTCGAAGTGCTCCTTGCGCACGGCGGCCCAGCGCGCCTCGGGGGCGAAGACCAGCACCGCTTCGCGCGGCGTCGCGCCCAAAGGACCGAGGTCCACCTTGGATCGATCCACGCGCTCGCCGGCGACTGCTGGCGCAGCTGGCGCGGAAGCCGACTGCGTCGCCTCGACCCGCGCTGGATCGTGCAGCGCGACGATCTCGATGCCGTCCGGCAAGCGCTGGGCCGCGGCCACCTGCAGGCCCACGCGCTCCAGCGGCGCGCCGAAGTGCGCTTGGACGCGCGCCGCGCCATCGATCGGCTGGGCGCGCGCGATGTACAGCCAAGCCGCCACGGCCGACAAGGCCATGGCCAGGAACGCCACCAGCACGATCGCGCCACCCGTCAACTTGGACGGCGCCTCCGGCTCCGCGGGCGCGGGGGGACTACTGGCCGACATGGAACGGCGCGAGGAACGCGCGCACGTCGTCCTCCGTCGGCGGCACGAAGCCTTCGGGACCGGGCGTGAAGATCTGCAAGACCACTGGCTCGGTGGCGCCCGGATCCGTCAAGCGAACCATGACGGTGTGGCCCTGGTCGGGCTGGCCATCGCCGTCCATGTCCTGTCCCTGCTGCTGGTAGAAGCGCACGGCCTCCAAGTCTCGGCCCTGCACCATGATCTTGAGCGCGGACACTTCCTTGCGACCGCCCATGCCGAACAGCGCGCCCGAGTGGTCGGGATTCATCAGCTGCGCGTCCACCGCGCCGGCTTGCGACTCGGGAAAGCGCATGACGACGCCGACGCGTCCCTCGGAGTCCCGCAAGGCGTAGGTCTCGACGAGCAGCGAACTCCCCCAGTTCAACTCGTAGCCGACGGGCCTCTCGTCGAAGGGCAGGATGCGCTGCAGCTTCGGCCACTGCTTCTCGGGGTCCGTGCCTTCCGCCACGAGCTGCTTGCCGTAGTTGTAGGCCATGTAGCCGAGGATGGCCGCGACGACGAGCGCCAGGAGGCAGCCTCCGCCGCACCACCACAACCACTGCGGGATTCGCTTCGACTTGGTCGGCGCCTCGTCGGCGCCCCAGTTGGCATCGACCATCTGCTTCAACCCTCCAATCGATCCAAGATGCGCGTCGCGGAGCGAGCGAGCAAGTCCGCGTCCCGTTCGAAGCCCGCTTGCAGCCGCTCACGCAAGGCGCCGGCCGCGTCCGAGTCCGTGGCGCGCGCCTGGGCGAGCTCGTGCAGCAGGGCGACCAGCCCCTCGAAGTCGTTCCAGTCGACCCGCTCGGGGCCGATGCCGCCGCGCTCGTCGCAGTTGTGGTAGTTGCCCAGCGCGAGGCATGCCGCCCCGGCGCGCACGCCCCACAAGTTGTAGGCGGTCGACTCGCAACTGCCGCCGTCCATCAACGCGCGTTGCCAGCGGACGGCCGGGGCGCGCGACGCCAACGACTCGGCCGCTGCCGCCAACTCGAGCGAGATGGAGGGATCGAACACCGAGCGCTTGTCGCCGACGCGCACGACCGGGCCACGGCCTAGGCGTGCCGTGGCACGACGCGGCGAGCACTCGAGGCCGACCACGTCGGTCTCCGACAACAGGCCGCGCGCCTGCAACAGGCCGATGCAACCGACGAAGCCTGTCTCCTCGGCGCGCGTGAAGACGCCGGCGACGCGTCCTGGATGGCCGGACTCGGCGAGCATCTCCAGCACGCACACGATGGCGGCGGCACCCAGCAAGTCGTCGCACACGCGCGCGGAGAGGCGCGTCCCGGCCACGACTCCGTCGGCGAGGTCGAACACGCCAAAGCAGCCCTTGGCGAGCTTGCCGTGCACATCGCGCAGGGTGCACATCATCCCCGGCTGCACCGCGTCCACCACGGCGGTGGCCAGCGCGTCGGCGCGTCCCGGCCGACGGAAGCGCACGCGGGCGCCGACGAGGCGCGCGGCGGGCACGCCGCCATGGAAGCGCGCGATCCAACGTCCGCCGCGGCGTCCTTCGACGAGGAAGCCTGGGTGGTCGAGGTGCGCGCTGAACGCCAGCGTGCGCCGCGCGGAGCGCGACTTGGCGCGCGAAGCACCCTTGCCGGCCCACACCACGATCAGGTTGGCATGCTCGTCGACCAGCACGTCGAAGCCCTCGCGTCCGGCGTACAGGCCGAGGACGAGCTCGAAGGGCGCATCCTCGGCGTACGGCGCGGTGGGCGCGGAGACGAAGGCCTGCGCGATGGCCAAGGCGCGCTCGCGTCCGGCGTCGTCGAGCACGCCGGCATGGCGGCGCGGCAGCGCGAAGCGCGAGGGCGGCGCCGACTCGAGCGCTCCCGCGAGGCGGCGCTTCAGCGCCATTCGTAGAACCCCTTCCCGCTCTTCTTGCCGAGTTCGCCCCGGGCGACCTTGTCGCGCAGGATGCGCGGCGCGAGGAAGCGGTCGCCGATCTCCTTGTACAGGTAGTCGGCGATGCTCAAGCGCACATCGAGCCCGACGAGGTCGGTCAACTGCAGCGGTCCCATCGGGAAGCCGTAGCCGAGCACCATGGCCTTGTCGATGTCGGCGGGCGAGGCGACGCCCTCCTCGACCATGCGCATCGCCTCGAGGCCGATGGCGATGCCGAGGCGCGAGGAAGCGAAGCCCGGCGCGTCCTTGACGCGGATCGGATCCTTGCCCATGCGCCGCGAGAGCTCCATCGCGGCCAGGACGCAAGGCTCGGCGCCATGCTCGGCCTCGACCACCTCTACCAGCTTCATCAAGTGGACGGGGTTGAAGAAGTGCATGCCCACCACGCGCCCCGGATGGCGCGTGACCGCCGCGATGCGCGAGATGGAGAGCGAGGACGTGTTCGTCGCGAGCAGCACCTCGGCCCCCAGCGACTCGCCCAGCCGCTGGAACAGCTCCTGCTTCAGTTCCAGCTTCTCGGGCACGGCTTCGACGACGACATCGACGCCGCGCGTCGCCGCGGCGAGGTCGGTGGTCGTCGAGAGGCGCGCCAAGGCGGCGTCGCGATCGGCGGCCGCGACCTTGCCCTTCTCGACGCCCTTGTCGAGGTTGGCGCGGATGGCGGCCATGCCCTTCTCCAATTGGGCGTCGGCGATGTCGTACATGCGGACCTCCAGGCCCGTCTGCGCCAGCACCTGCGCGATCCCGTTGCCCATCGTGCCGGAGCCGAGCACCGCCGCCACCTTCATCGCTTGCGCATCCATGTCGTTCGCCTGCCTGGGTTGTTGGAGTGGGTTCACTGTCCGGGCACGAGCACGATCTTGCCATGCACCGCCCGCGCCTCGAGCAACTCGTGCGCCTCGCGCACGCGCGACATGGCGAGCACGCGGTCGACCACCGGCTTGTAGGCGCCCGCGGCCACCTTGCCGAAGATCGTGGGGAACGCGGAGCGCGGGCCCATCGTCGAGCCGAGCACGGACTGGTTCTTGATGAACAGGTGCGGCAGCGCGATGGACACGACGGCGCCTGTGGTGCCACCGCAGGTGACGAGGCGCCCGTTGCGCGCGAGCACCTTCATCGAGCCTTCCCAAGTGGCCGGGCCGACATGCTCGACCACGACATCGAACGATCCGCCGGCAGCCTTGCGCGCGAGGGAGGCCCAGTCCTCCAAGCCGTGGTCCACCGCGGCCTTGGCGCCGAGTTCGAGGCACAAGCGCCGCTTGGACTCGCTGCCGGCCGTCGCCACGACCTCGCAACCGATGTCGCGCGCGATCTGGATGGCGGCGGAGCCCACTCCCGAGGTGCCGGCCAGGACGAGCACGCGCTCCCCCGGCTTGGCGCAGGCGCGCGACACCAGCATCCCCCACGCCGTCAGGAAGACCAGCGGCACGGCCGCGGCCTGCACGGGATCGAGCTCGCGCGGGATGGGTGTCGCATGGCGCGCTTCGATGGCCACGAACTCGCGCGCCAAGCCGTCGAAGTGCTCGCCGCGGATCTGGTAGTCGTCCGACAGATGGTCGTCGCCGCGCTTGTCGTGCTCCGATTCGCCGGAGCTGCGACCGGGCTCGACCAGCACTTGCGCTCCGATCGGTGGAGTCGAGACGCCCGGACCGTGCGCTTCGACGACGCCGATGCCATCGCAGCCGGGGATCAGGGGCAGCGGCAACTTCATGCCGGGCATCCCGCGCCGCACCCACAGGTCGAGGTGGTTGATCGACACCGCCAGCATCCGCACCAGCACTTGGCCGGGTCCCGGGCTTGGCATCGGGAGCCGCACGAGTTCGAGCACCTCGGGGCCGCCATGGCGGACGATGTGCACGGCTTGCATGGTCGCTTGCATGTCGAGGCTCCTCAGCGTCCCGTGAATTCGGGCTTGCGCTTCTCGTTGAAGGCGGCGATGCCCTCCTTCGCATCGGCGCTGGCGAAGAGGCGGGCCTGCAACTCGCGCTCGAGCGCGAGACCCGACTCGAGCGGCAGGTCGACGCCGCCCTGCACGGCGCGCTTGATCAAACCCACGGCGAGGGGCGCCTTGTGCGGCGCGCACATGGCCTGCGCGCGCGCAACCACGAGGTCGAGGAACTGCTGGTCCGAGTCGGCCACCAGCACGTCGTCGACCAGCTGCAACGCGGCAGCCTCCTCGAAGGAGAGCAGCCGCCCGCTCGTCATCAACTCGATGGCGCGACTCTTGCCCACGACGCGCACGAGGCGCTGAGTGCCGCCCGTGCCGGGCAGCACGCCCAACGCGACTTCGGGCAGCCCGCACTTGCCGCTCGCCTTGCGCGCGTAGCGCAGGTCGCAGGCCAAGGCGATCTCCAACCCGCCACCCACGCAGTGCCCGCCCAACGCGGCCAGGACCAACTTGGGCGTGTGCTCGAGCCGCAGCAGCGTCTCGTTGGCGTGCAGGCAGAACATGTACTTGAAGTGCGGATCGACCGCGCCGAGCATCCCGATGTCGGCCCCGGCGCAGAAGAACTTCTCGCCCGCGCCCGCGAGCACGATGGCTTGCACCGCCGCGTCGAAGCGCGCCTTGAGCACGGCCTCGTCGAGGTCGCGCATCATCTCGTGCGAATAGCCGTTGGCCGGCGGATTCGTCAGCGTGATCACGGCCACGGCTCCGCGCAGGACGTAGGTGGCCTTGCCGTTCGTCATGGTGTCAGCCGTCATCGTGCGCGCCCTTCCTTGGCGGGAGGCGCACACGATAGCGGGGCGCCCTCGCCCACGCACGAAGCGACCACGCTTGAACCGGCAGCGTGGAGCGCGGCGCGAAGACCTCAGCGCCGCGCCACGGCCTGGACCTGGCCGCCGGTGGCCTCGCACCAGCTCGTCCAGCGCTCGGTCAAGGCCTTGCCCGCGCCCACGAGCACGGCCGAGAGCCGCACGCGACGGAAGCGGTCGCGGGCCAGGTAGTCGTGCTCCATGCGCGCCACATCCCAGCGGCGGCCTCCCGACGGTGCACCATCGCCGTAGACGATGAGCGTGTCGACCTCCGGATCCGCGAGCGCCCTCTCGATCGCGTCCCAGTAGTCGCCCTTGCCGCTGGTCTTCAACGCCGCGAAGTCCGCCTTGGCCCTGGCCACCGCCTGCGGCGTCGCCTCGACCAGTCCCTTCGAGAGAGCGAGGGGATCCTCGGTGAACGGCACGATCTGGAAGCGCGTGGTCGGGAGGAAGCCGTCCAACATGCGTCCCAGCTCGAGCTCGAGATCCTGCTTGGGAGTGGTGCCGTCGGGGCGTTCCTTCCACACGGAGCCCGACAAGTCGACCAACACTGCCACGCGCGTCGACAGGATCGGCAACCCGGCGATGACAGCAGTGCCGACGCCTGCACGCTCCTGCTTGCGCGGCTCCTTCCGCCCGGGCTTCCAATCGACGGGCAGGTTGGCGGCCCACTGCTTCCACAAGTCGAGCTTGTCGCCGAAGGCGATGCCGGACAGCGCCTCGAGCGCGTCGGCCGCGCGCCACAGCTCGGCCGAGTTCGACTCGGCCGCCAACGCATCAACCAAGGCCAGGGCCGCCTCGCGCGTGCCGAGCGCCGCGAGGTGGTCGATGCACGCGGCGCGCACGCTGCGCTCCTTGCGCGCGAGTCCGGCGCGCAAGAGCGGCAGGGCTCCTGCGCGCAGATCCTCCGCCTGCAGCCACAAGGCCGCGCAGGCCACCGGCGCCGGAGCCTCGGCCACGAGCCGCGCGGCATCGGCAGGCGACCGCTCCACCAGCCGCGCGTGCGCCACCAGCGCGGCGGCGCGCACCTCGAGGTCGGGATCCTTGGCGACGAGCCGCTCGAGCGACTTGGCGAGCTTGTCGTGCTTGCCGCCGAAGCCCTTGCGCAACGCCACTTGCTCGATGGCATGGCAGGCGGCGAAGCGCGCGGCCGCGTCCTTGTGCGCCATGGCGGCGGAGAACGCCTCGGCTTCGATCGGGATCGCGAGTCGCGCCACGGCGCCGAGCGCGTGACGCACGGTCCACGAGTCCGAATCGCCAAGCCCGCGCTTGCCGACCAGCAAGTCCACCGTGGATGGCGAGCGCGCCAACGCCAGGGCCGCTTCGGCGGCGTCCTGCACGCGCGACGAGGGATCCTTGAAGCACTCGAGCACCAGCTCGAAGGCTTCGTTCGAGCCCTCGCTTCCGAGTTCTTCCACAGCCTGCGCTCGCACCCGGTCTTCCTTGTCGCGCAACCGCGCCTGCAGCTCCTTCAAGTCGGCCGCCCGACTCGGGGCGCACAAGCAAAGCATCAGGCAGGCCCAGACCCAGGCCCGCATCATGGCGCCACCTCGTAGCGATTGCCGTCGTCCGGCGCGAGCGAGCCGCGCGCCTTGAGACGCACTTCGAGCAGATCGCGCAGCAGGAGCGGTTCGTCGATCCGAGCCGGCCCCAGCGGCACCTTCTCGATGTAGGCATCGCCGCCGTCCGCCATGAAGGAGTGCATGGCGACGCGGTAGGTCTTCCGCTTGTCCAACTCGGCGCCGCCGATCGTCGCGCCGAGGAACGCGTTGCCCTCGGCGCCTCGGCGCGCGCGCAGCACCACCCCCGACACCTCGATCCCGGAGTGCGACTTGCCCTCGATGGCGCGTCGGAACAGTTCGTGCAGCACGGCGCCTTCGATCGAGACCACCGTCACGTCGTTGTCGAAGGGCAGGAACTCGTACAGGTCGCGCCGCGTGAGCTTGCCGGCGGCGAGGTCCGTCCGGACGCCGCCGCGATTCATGATGCCCACGTCCGCGCGCGCGTGCTCGCGCAGGCTGTCGGCCACGAGATTGCCCGCCGCGCTCGATGCCAGCGGATCCTTGGATCGGCCGAAGTGCCCCGACGCCTCGCCCACGACGACCGACATGCGCTCGTCGCTCTTCGCCACGATCGCGCTGATCGCCGCTTCGACCTCCGCCACAGGCTCGCTCGGCTCCACGTCGAGGTCCTGCAGGCTCGCGCGCGCCGACAAGACCTTGCGCGCGACGCGATCGACTTCGACCTCAACTCGTCCGATGGCGGACAACTTCGTGCCGGCCTGCACGATGAGCACGGAACCCTCGCGCACGCCCTCCTTGAGGAAGGTGTGGCTGTGGCCGCCGACGATCAGCGGCAAATCGGGATGCGCGCGCGCCAGCTGGCGATCCTCTTCGACGCCTTGGTGCGTCACCGGCAGGATCCAGTCGACCTTGCCTTCGAGCTCCTTGCGCGCGCGCCGCAACGCCTCGGCGGGCTCGAGGAAGACGATCGTGCGCGCGTCGGGATGCGAGATCTCCGGCGTGGCGGTGGTCACGATGCCCACCAGCGCGATCCTCAAGCCCGCGCGTTCCACGATGCGCCACGCCGGCACCCAAGCCACGCGCGCGTTCGCGCCCACCTCGTACAAGTTGGCGGCGATGCCGGGCAGGCGCGCCTCGCGCAGCAGCCGCTGGAGGTTCGGGATGCCGTGGTCGAAGTCGTGGTTGCCGACGCACATGGCGTCGTAGCCGATCATCGACAGCAACTTGAGGTACTCGAGCCCCGCGTCGATGGCGCCTTCGGGCGTGCCCGCGTACCAGTCGCCGCCATCGAGCACGAGCAGAGCGTCGCCACGCGCCTTGCGCTCGTCGCGCACCACGGCGGCGGCGCGCCCGACGCCGCCCACCAGCGGCGGATCCTGCCGTCGCACCCAGGTCGCCTTGCGCGTGCCGCACTGCCCATGGCAGTCGTTGGTGTGGAGGATCAGGAGGCGGGTCGTCTCCGCCGCCGATGCCATGGCGCAAGTGGCCAAGAGGAACGCGACGGTCAGGCTTTGGCGCATGAACATGGATGTGGGCGGCTCGTGGCCGCCCACATCGTGGCGCGCGCGGGGCGGAAACGGAAGCCGCCCCGCACGGGGCCCGCTCCGCGAACGCTTCAGCGCGGCACGATGACTCCGTCCTTGGGGTAGGAGATCGTCGTCTGCCACTTGACCTCCGCGGCCTTGCCCTTCGCCGGTCGCACGATCCAGGTGCGGATGCCTTGCTCGTCGAGGTCCTTCTTGTAACGCGCGTCCTCGGACGGCTTGGGCTCCATGCGAGCGAACTCGACAACCACGCGCTCGTCGGTCGACAGCGGCAGTCCTTCGCGCACCACGACCTCCACCGAACCGTCGGGCTGGCTGGAGACGGCGCCGTTGTTGGTCACGACGATGCGCCACGCCTCGACCTTCGAGTTGCGCGACGAGAAGAAGCCCGGCCCCTTGGCGAGGTCCTCGGCTTGGCGGCGTTCGACCTTGATGGCATCGTCGGCGCCCAGATGCAGCGTGAACTCCTCGCCGGGCTGCACCGCCTCGAGGCGCGCGCGTCCCAGCCAGTCGCCGCCGAGGAACACGTTGGCCTCGCCAGGCAGCAAGGTCCACGGCGAACCGTTCTTCGTGCGGCCGCGCAGCCAAGCGGTCGTGTCGAAGCTGGGCACCACGTGGCGCTCGGGCGTCATCGAGAGCGATGCCTCGCCCACCAGCACCGTGGTCGGCTCGGGTCGCGATTGGATCGTCTCGCGCCGCGGCAGCACGTAGCGCACGCTCAAGCCTTGGGAGTCGATGGTGGCCATGGCGGGCTTGCGCGCGCCGCGCGTACCGAAGCGTCCGGCCTTGTCCTTGGAGTCGGCCGCGTCGAAGCCGGCGGCATCCGCCTCGGCAAGGCCGCCGGCCGTCGGCGCCGGCGCGCCCGCGACGAGTCCGCGCGACAACAATTCCTCCTGCAAGCCCAGCTTGACGGGCAGCGGCTCCGGTCCTTGCGCGCCACGCTGCGGTTGCGCGGTGGACAAGGCGAGTTGCACATCGCCCCAATCCTCGCCGCTCTGCTGCCACACGCGCGCGCGGTAGGTCATGTCGACCTTGGCCAGGTCCTTGGTGGCGCGCAGGTCGTAGGCCGGCTGCCAGCCGCAGGCGCCCACCAGGTACTCGAGGTGCAGCGTGTCGCCCGCCGCGTTGACGAGATCGACCACCACGTCCTTCACCGGCACCCGCAGCTCGCCGGCGAGCCCGCCGATCTCGCGCTCGAGCTCGGCGATGCGCCCCCCGCGCTCCTCCATGCTCCAACCCAGCGTGCGCAGCGCCGCGCGGTTCTCGACGAGCTTGCCGGAGATCCAAGCGTAGTTCGTCGTCCAGGCTGCTTCATTGACGCGCCCCTGCGCGACCTCGGCCTTGTGCGCGGTCTCCTCGGCGCGCAGGAGCGAACCCAGATGCTCGCCCATGGCGCGCAGGACGGAGGCCTCGTCCTCGGCGCTCTTTTGCTCGCGTTGCAACGCCGAGAGCTGCTTGCGCAGGCCTTCGACCCGCTCGTTGGAGCTGGTGGCGCGCTCGCGGGAACGCACCTCGACGCCGACCACCTCGCCGTCGGACAAGCGCACGCGCACATTGGTCTCGTCGACAGACCACGGCAGACCCTCGACGATCCACTTGCCGTCCTCGGCGACGGTGGCGACGCGGTGCACCAGCGCGCTCGACGCGTAGAGGGTCACGCCCTCGAGCTTGGTGGCGATGGGCTTGGGATCGGCGACGAGGGCCAGCGCGCAGGCCGGCAGCAGGCACAGGATCATGGGATGGTCTCCGGGACGCGGATGGCGGCCGAGCCGCGACCCCAGAGGATCGCGACGGGCGCGCCCCGACGCAACGCCGCCGAAGGACGCAGTCTTGGCGGATTCCCGGATCTCCGACCGGGGCGCGCGCCCCAGAAGAGGCTCGCGCCCGTCCCTGGGAAGGGGATCGCCGCCTCAGAAGGAGGCTTCGTTGCCCGTCTCGATCGTGTCGAGGAAGCTGCGGCGCTTCTGCACGCCGGACTTGCCGAAGATCTGGCCCACGTTCTTCAGGCCCAGCTTGAAGTCGTCGAGCATGCCGTAGCCCGACACGACGGCGTGCTGGTACCAGAGGAACGACAGCAGCGTGAAGTCGAAGGCCTTGTTGCGCGGCAGGCGGATCAGCTGGCGCACCAGCGCCTCGCCGCCGGGCATGTACACGGCCACGTTGAAGAGCTTCTGCAGGTTGACGACCTCGCGCACGTCCTCGCGCTTCATCATCGAGTCGTTCTGGATGGAGGGGCCGATGTCCTTCTGCTCGTCGACGCGCCCGAGCTGGAAGTCCTGCTGGCCGAGCACCGTCGAACGGAACGGCCGGTAGATCAGCACCGTGCAGCCGTTGGGCTTGATGCGCTTGTTGACGCGCGCCGTCTCGAACATGTCCTCCAGCGTCTCCGCCGGCGAACCCATGATGTTGTTCGTGCGGTAGGTGATCTTGTGCTTCCGCAAGAGGCGCGGGATCGTGTAGACGATGTCGTCGGTGTAGCCCTTCTTGTACACCTCGAGGCGCACCTTCTCGCTGCCGGACTCGAGGCCGAACTGCACGCTGACGCAACCGGCCTTCTTGAGCGCGACGATGTCGCTCTCCTTCAGGTAGTTGATGTTGATGTTGCAGGCGAAGGGCAGGCCCACGCGCTTCGGCCACTTCTCGGCGAACTCCTCGATCCAGCCGCGGGTCATGTTCAGCGCCGCGTCGCCGAAGTTGACCATCTTGAAGTCGGGGTAGCGCGCGAGGATGTCGTTCATCTCCTCGCACACGTAGTCGACCGACTTCTGGCGGTTGAACTTCTCGCCGCGCCGGCCGGAGACCCAATCCTTCTTCATCAGGCCGACGCTGCAGTAAGTGCAGCTGTTCTGGCAACCGCGCGAGACATGCACCTGCATGACGCGCTTGGCGCGCAGGAACGGGTACTTGTAGAACACGTCGACATCGGGGAACGGCAGCGAGTCGAGGTCCTGGATGACGGGCCGGATCGGATTCTGGACGGGCTTGCCGTCCTTGAGCACTCCGACGTTGGGGATGTCGTCGATGGGACGACCGGCGGCCCAAGCCTCCACCAGGTCGATCACGGCGTACTCGGCCTCGCCCTTGACGGTGGCGTCGACCACGTCCTCGTGCAGCAACGGCTCGAGGTCGTGGCTGGGGTGCGGCCCGCCCATGACGACCTTGAGGTGCTTGAGCTCCTTCTTCCAGCGCCGGATGTACTCGTACGGCCAGGCTTCCTGTCCGGTCGTGGCGTAGATGCCGACGACATCGGGCTGCCAGTCGAGGACCGCCTTGTGGAAGTCCTTCTCCTCGCTGTGCAGGAAGCAGTCGGCGTGGTGTCCGTGCTTCTTGAGGATCGAGCTGAGGACCTTGATGCCCTCGAACTCGTGGCAGGTGGTGACGATGAAGGCGACGCGTGCCACGGGGGTGGAACTTCCGGCGGAGGTGCTGGGAGGCGGACGCGCCAGGCCGGCGCGACGCACAGAGCCTACCGCGCCGCGAGCACGGCGGGGAGATGAACGAATCCCCGGCGCGACGAAGCACGGAAGGGAGCACCGTCGCGCGGCGGCTCGGCTAGCATGGCGCAGCCCTCCTCGAGCCATGGTCCGCCCCCTCCGCACGGTCCTCGTCCAGACCTACCACCCCTACACGCAGTTCACCCACGTGCACCCGCTCGGGATCATGATGATCGCCGCGGCGGCGCGCGAGGCGGGACATCGGGACATGCACATCCTCGACATGAAGGTCGAGGGCTGGACCCCGGCTCAGGCGTGCGACGCCATCGAGAAGCTGGCGCCGGACGTCGTCGGCTTGTCGGCCATGACCTACGAGGCTGGCTGCATGCACGAGGTGGCGCGCGAGCTGAAGCGCCGCATGCCGCAGGTGGTCGTGGCCTGCGGAGGTCCGCACCCCTCGGTGGCCGCCGACGACGTGCTCAAGGACGCGAGCATCGACCACGTGGTGCGCGGCGAGGGCGAGCACACCTTCGCCGAGCTCTTGTCCGGCATCGCCGCCGGGCGCGAGGACTGGAGCGCCTGCGAGGGCCTCTCGTGGCGCGACGCCCGAGGCGCGACCGTGCACAACCCCGACCGCAGTCCGCCCAAGGACCTCGACGAGCTGCCCTTCCCCGCGTGGGACCTGGTCGACCACGCCAAGTACCACAAGGTGCCGCGCGGCGGCGTGATCTACGCGCACCCCGAGTTCGCGACCATGTTCAGCTCGCGCGCCTGCCCCTGGCGCTGTTCGTACTGCCACAACAGCTACGGCAAGCAGTTCCGCGAACGCAGCGCAGCGCATGTCCTGGCGGAGATCGAGCTGCTGGTCGAGAAGCACGGCGTGAAGGAGCTCGTCTTCATGGACGACATCTTCAACTTCCGCCCGGAGCGCGCCAAGGCGATCGCGCAGGGGATCATCGACAAGGGCTGGAAGCTCGCGCTCACCTTCCCCAACGGCTTCCGCGGCGACATCCTCGACGAAGAGCTCGTCGTGCTGCTGAAGAAAGCCGGGATGTACCGCTGCATGGTGGCCGTCGAGTCCGCCAGTCCGCGCCTGCAGAAGGTGATGAAGAAGAACCTCAAGGTCGACAAGGTGCGCTCGATCGTCGACTTCATCGCCGAGCAGGGCGTGATGGTGCACGGCGCCTTCATGCTCGGCTTCCCCTCCGAGACGGAGGAGGAGATGGAGGAGACCATCGAGTGGGCGGCCAGCAGCGCCTTCCACACGGCGGCGTTCTTCCGCGTGATCCCCTTCAAGGGCACGGCGCTCTACGAGCAGATCCGCCATGCCGGATACGAGTTGCCGACGGACTGGTCGAAGTACGAGCCCTACCAGGCCGAGATCAACTTGTCCGAGGTGCCCGAGTCGCGCATCTTCCAACTGCGCAAGCGGGCCTACCGCCGCTTCTACCTCAACCCGCGGCGCCTGTGGCGCATCTTCGAGCTGATCCCCCAGAAGACCCACATGCTCCCCTACTTGGCGCTGCTGTTCGCGCGTCGGGCCTACGCGCGCTGACGCCGGTGGAAGCGGGCGCTAGAGTGCGCCCATGCAACTCTCGCCCGACGCGCTGGCACCTGTCGAGCGCTACAAGCTCCTGATCGGCCTCGTCGTGCCCCGTCCGATCGCGTGGGTCTCGAGTTCGTCGCGCGACGGCCGGCCCAACCTCGCCCCCTATTCGTTCTTCGCGGGCGTGGGCTCGAACCCGCTGACGGTGGTGTACTGCCCGGCCAACAACTCCTCCGGTGGCGACAAGGACTCGCTGGCCAACAGCAAACCCGTGGCGGAGGGCGGCACGGGTGTGTTCGCCATCAACGGCGTGCCCGAACGCCACGCGCGCGCCGCCGCGGCCAGCGCGGAAGATCTCGCCTACGGCGAGAGCGAGTTCGACTTTGCCGGCGTGGAGTCGGCTCCCTGCGCGAAGATCGCCTGCGTGCGCGTCGCCGACGCGCCGTGGACCTTCGAGTGCGAGACGCTGCAGGTCGTGCGCACGAACCCGGGCGTGCCGGGTGGAGGCAACCTCGTCGTGGCGCGCGTGGTGCACGTGCATGTGGACGACGCGCTGCTGGACGCCAAGCTGCGCATCGACGCCGATCGACTCGACGCCGTCGGTCGCATGGGCGGCTTCAGCTGGGTGCGCACCAAGGACCGCTTCGAACAGCCACCCGGTCGCGCCGCGTTGGCGAGGCCTGGGTGAGCGACGCTGGAGGCGCGCTGCTCGCGCATATCGCGCTCCTCGCTCGCGCTCCTCGCTCACGTCCCTCGCTCAGGTCCCCCGACCTCGGAGGCCGACTTCGGAGGCCGAAGGCACGCGGCTCTTCAAGGCGTTGATAGCGTGGCGCGCGACAAGCCGCCCGCGACCACCCTGCACTCGCCTTCGGCCTGGCCCCCGGCGGAGTCGGGCAAGCGCCAGCGGTAGCGGCCGCGCGGCAAGCCACGCAAGCGCAAGACGCCGTCGGCGTCGGCGCGCAGATCCCCCCGCCAAGCCCCGCTCGCGATCCAAGCGGCGACGCGCGCGCCACTCTCCACGTCGACCAACTCGAGCGACTCGCCACCGAGCAAGGCACCTGCTCGACGCAGCTCCAAGTCGAGCGAACCCGTGCGACGCACGGGCAAGGCGACACGCCCTTCGGCGGCGCGCGCTTCGAGACGCCCCGGCCACAGGCCCTCGCCGCTCCAACGCAACTCCAGCGCGGCTCCGCGAGTGGCGCGGAAGCTCCCGCCGCCGCGGGCGTCGAGGGCGATGGACAAGAGGGCGTTGCCGGTCGTGATCGAGCGCACCTCGACGCTCGCGCCCTCGACGGCGAAGCCCTCGTCCTGCGCGAGCAAGTCGACGGTGCAGGCGGGCGGAGCGCGCAGGCGCTGCACGCCTTCGGGATCGGGCTCGAAGGCGAACTCGCTCCACGACCACAGTTCGCGTCCGTGGACCACCGCTTCGCACACCAGACGCGCGCCCGGCGCGTGGTGCATGTCCACCACGCCACGCTCGACGGCGTTCCAGCCCTTGCATGGCCCGGATGCCGCCAAATCGCAGGCGAAGCTCCGGTCGATGGCCAACGGAGCATCGGCCTCGTCCACGAGCAGCAAGCGTCGTCGTTCCTTCGGCAGGCGCACCACGACGGGATCCGCGCGCAGGTCTTGCTCGTCGAGCACCACGCGCAAGTACGGTCGCGAATCGTGGGTCTGTACTTCGAGCGTCACCGGCGCGCCGCGGCGCCAGAGCAGGCATTCGTCGATGCCCGGGCGCGCATGCACCCAGTCCTGGTGTCCTCCCGACTCGGCCATGACGAGGCCAAAGCGCCGCTCGGAGCCGTCGGCCTCGAGGCGCAAGCGCAGCGGCTCCAAGCCGCGCAGATCCCATGCTTGGCGCGCTTGCACGCCCGGCTCCAAGCGCACGCGCTGCATCAGGTGGCGCCCTTCGTCGCCGGCGAACACGACGACCCGTTCCCAGCCTGGGTACAAGCCCTCCAACAGGCATCGTCCATCGACGAGCGGTTCGCGGATGCCCGGCATGTCGGGCAGGTGGACCCAACGCGGTTCCGGCAGGTTCTCCCAGCCTTGGACCTCGACGAGGAGGCTCGCGGTGCGTCGCATCGCCAAGGGCGCGAGCTCTCCCTGCGCGTCGCGCGCGCCACCGCCTTCGAAGTTCGAGTAGCCAGGCGCCGACACGCTCAACCAGGTCGCTTCGTCGCGCCATCCGCGCACCAAGGCCTCGCCCGCGGCGTCGGTCAGCGCGACTTCGTCCGTCGCTCCCACGACGTGCACGCCGCTCTTGGCCCACACTTCGATGCGCGCCGCCGCGATCGGGGCGCGCGTGTCGGCGTCGACGACCCGCACGCGCTCGGGCTTGGGCGGCTGCAACTCGAGCCGCACCTCACCGCTTCCACCGGCGCTTGGCGGTCGCGCCTCGACCCACTCGGAGCGCCAACCATCCGAGCGCGAAGCGGCGATGGCGACGATGGAATCGGCGAGGCTCGGCAAGTGGAAGCCACCATTGCGCGTGCCCTGCACCAACCGGTGCATGCCAAGGCGAGCACCTTCGCTGCGCCATTGGAGGATGTACTCCTCGACCGGCGCGCCATCGGCGAGCACCTGGCCGGAGAGCGACCAACCAGGTTCGAGTTGCAGCGTCGTGGAGTACCCGCTCTTGTCCTGGTGGAAGCTGCCGGTGAAGAGCGCATGGCCTTGCGCCTCCACCGTCACGTGCAGCTCGCCCGGAGCGCTGCCGCGCAAGACGATCTTGCCCTGATCGTCGGTGACGCCTTCGGTGGAGATGTAGTGCGCGCCTTGCTTGTTGCGCGTCTTCACCAAGGCTCCGACGACAGGGGCTTGCCGCGCGTCGACGACGGTGACGAACAAGCCCATGGCTGGCTCGAGCACAAAGTCGTGGCGCACCACCGCGCCCGCGACCGGCGGAGGCGTCAACACGAGGCACTCGGCCCAGTGCTTCATAGCGTCGACCAGCACCGAGAAACCGTCGCCGGCGACGACCGGGATGCGCACGGGACCGAACTCGCCATCGTCGCGCACCTCGATGCCGCCATGGTCGTGGTAGAGCTCGCCGAAGGTGCGCGCGACGACGGTGGCGCGGGAGAGTTCGGCGCCAGTGGGGAAACGCACGCTGCCGTGGAGGGTGAAGGTGGGCGCGAGCGCGAGCTCCACGCGCGTCTCGTCGTCCGCCACCGGCCGGGGCGCGCTGGCGAGTTCATCCAGTTCCGCCCACGCCACCGTGCCGGGTTCCTGGCGCGGCAAGCGCGCCAGTCCACGCGCGTCCGTCACCGTCCCTTGCGGCACGCCGGGCGTGGTGCCGCGCGTCTGGCCCGTGCCGCGCGGACGTGGCGCCACGCGCACGCGGGCGCCGGCGACCGGCAGGCCGCTCGCATCGCGCACGAGGTACTCGACCAGCGGGGCGCGCCGCAGCACGACCTCCGACGGCCACGATGCAGCCTCCGTCGTTCCCAATCGGCGCGGCAGGCACTCGCCATGCACGACCCACGCGGCCGCGCCGTCGGGAAGCAGCGGTGGAGCCTCCAGCACGACCCGGCCATCGACGCCGCTCGTTCCCAACTCGCGGGTCGCGGCTTGATCGCGGCGCTGCACGTACTTCGCCGTCTGACCGGCGCGCGTGCGTCCATCGTCGAGCTGCGCGACGAGCCGCGCGCCCTCCAACGGTCGACGCGCCTCGTCGAGGACGAGCAACGCGAAGCCCTCCTCCACGCGCGACGCCGACGGGCGCGATGGATCGTCGGTGGCAAGCAAGGGCACGGGCTCGGCCGGCATGGTCGAAACAGACGACTCTGGAGGTGCCGCATCGGGCGCGAGCGTGCTGGCTTCGACCGCGGAGGACGTGCTTTCGTTCGAAGAACGCACCCACCATCCCAACAACAGGAGTGCGCCCAACGACGCCAACAACCACGATTTGGAAGACGACATGAGATTGGCTCCTTGATGCTCGATTGCCGCGCGCAGTGACTCGATGCAGCCACGCCAGCCGGCGCTGGAACGCTGGGTGCTCAGGGTGCTCAGGGTGCTTGGCGCGTTGGTCCCTGCGGCGCGAAGCCGCGCCCGGCGGGTTGAGGTTGATCGCCGGCCCCTTGGACTTGGTTGACATTGGCCACGCCCAAGACACCCGTGGTGCCGGAACCGGCCTGCGACGGCAAGCACCATGGTCCCGCCACGACCAAACCCAACGCCACCCACGGCGCGAGCAAGCGCCAACCCGCACGCGCTCCTCGCGCAGCGCCGGACCCGACTCGTTGCCAACCACGCCTCGCGGCGCACAGTGCCTTGCGTTCAACCATGGATCCAAGCCTCCTTGCTCCAGTCGCCATGTCGTTCATCGATGCGCGCGCGCGTTCGGTTCGCCGTGGCCGCTTCGGCCCCGGCCAGATCGCCGTCGCGACGACGCCATCCACCGCGCAAGGCGGCGCGCACCGCCTCCACGCCGTGCTCTTCCAAGGTCCGCGCGGCCTGGCGCGCCATCAGTTCGTCGCCCGCGCGGCACGCTCCGCGCAACGCCAGGAGCCAACCCTCGATGCGCTGCGGCAGCAGCGTCGCTGCACGCCAGTTCCAACGCGCGCCACGACTCCAATCGCCTCGCCTACGCGCGGCGGCCTCGAGCAGGTGGCAACACGCGACCGCGTGGCGCGGATCCACGCAGCGCGCCATCAAGGCCTCCAGTTCAGCGTCGCTCGTGCTCCAGTCGCCCGCCAACTGCGCCGCGCCCACGGCGTGGATGCGCGGCGTCGGTCCGGGGCGCAAGGCATGCTCGAGCGCGCACAACTCGGCCACGTCGGCGCGTGCCTTCCCCAAAGCCACGGCGATTGGATCGACGCGACCACCTGCGCCGACGACGAGCCGGGCGGGCGACGCCAGTTGCTCCAGACGCTCCTCGGTCGGCGCCCGAGTCGAGCCGCGCTCGAGGCCGTTCTGCGCGCCAGCGCAGCCCGCGAGCCGCATGAGCTCGCTCCATGCCAGCAGCTGGCACAACTGCGCGAGCTCGTCGGCATGCACGCGTCGCAACTCGGCCTCGGCCGCCGCCTGCAGGCTGGACGGACGCGTGGCATCCATGGCGCGCGCAGGTCGCCGCAAGCCGCGCGCCTCCTCGAGCAAGCCCAGCACCTCTTGCGCGACGCGCGCGCCGCTCGTGCTGGTCCACGCGCCAAGCAGCACTGAACCTCCTTCGCGGCCCGCCTCGCGACGACCCGCCTCCGGGACCATCATGTCCATGCGCTCAACCATCCCTGCCTCCTTCTCCCGCGCCGAGGATCGTCCCCAAGGCGCGTCGCAACGCTTCCCGCACTTCGTCCCGCGCCACGCCGCGACGCGCTGCGTGCTCGTCGATCGAAGCACCTTCGATGCAACAGGCGAAGTACGCCACGCGCGCGGCCTCGTCGCAGGCGTTGAAGGCGCACAAGCGCGCCAACACCGAGCGCGGCTCGACGCCCAATTCGTCGACGAGGTGGCGCTCCAGTTCGCCCCGATCAGCGCCTGCTCCGCCCATCCATGCGCGCGCGCCCTGCATTCGGACGAGGTCGTCGACGGCGAGATCGATGGCCTCGCTGCACAACTCTCCTGGCTCGGTGCCGGGGCGCACGGCCAGCTCGAAGGCCAGGCGCGCGAGACTCCTCGCCTCCAGCTGGGCCGGCTCGACTAGATAAGCGCGTGCGCGCCACCGTTCGCGGCAACGCTGCGCGAGCTCGAGCCGCGAACCGTCGCCCAGCACGGACAACCAGGCCGAAGGCGCCAGTCGCTCGAATGCCGCACCACGCGCATGGCTGGATTGGTCGAGGGGCACGGAGCTTGGCAAGCCGGGTGGTTGCAAGCCGGGGGCGTGCAGGCCGGAGCCAGGCAAGCAAGAGCCTTGCAGGGCGGAGTCAGGCAGGGAGAACTCGTCCAGGCTGGACGAGGGGTGGGGGGCGTCCGTCAACGAAGCACCTCGCGGTAAGGGCGGGAGGAGGACCGACGCCCGCATCGCACCCCTCTCGCGTGGAATCCGCCAGATTCCAGGCGAAATCGGCCTTGCAGGGCCCGCCAGACGGGTTGCGCCTCGACGGCGAGAGTGCCAATTCCCCGCTTCGACCTGCGCCTCCAGCCGGAGCGCCTGGCACGGCGACACGCGACGGAGCCGAGAACCGGGCGCCGGCCCGTGTCAAATTTTCTTGACTAAGCGTCCGGCTGGCCCGCGTCCCAGCGCAGTCGCCACTGCTGGTCGAGCGAGCGCAGCTTCCAATCGACCTGCGCGTCGCGCGCCAACGCCTTGTCCAAGGCCGCGCGCGCCTGGTCCTTCTCGCCGCGCTCCATGCGCACGGCGGCGAGGTTGCTCCACGCCGCGGCCGAATCGGCGTGCTCCAGCGCCCGTTGCGCCGCGGACAACGCGCCCTCGAGGTCGCGCAGCATGGCGAGCGCCCAGGTCAGCTCGAGCCAACCCGCCTCGAGCGTGGGCGCACGCCGCGCGACGAAGCGGAAGCGCGCAGCGGCCTCGGCCCACTCGCCCGCGAGGCGCGCGGCGACTCCGCAGGCGTGGTGGGCGTAGGGATGGCCTTGGTGGATGTGGGTCGATTCGCAAGCCAGCACCCTCAAGGCCAGCACGCGCGCGCGGTCTCCGGGACGATCGATGCCGCCGTGCTGCGCGAGGCCGCGGCTGATCGCCTCGTCGCGCTCGCGCTCGACCTCGCCCAACGCGGCCAGGATGGCCTCGAGGTGCACCTGCATGTCGAAGCGCTCGCGCACCCACAATCCGGAGGACTCCCCCGCCGCCTCGGGCGGCAGTTGCGCGCGCTGCGCGGCCTGCAGGCGCGCCACTTCGAGCGCGGCGTCGCACCACACATCCAACGCCGCCGAACGCGTCCAAGCGTGGACCCGTTCCACCTCCCCCAGCGCATCGGGGATGCCCGCGCGCAGGTCCGACAAGCGCCAACCGCTCGGCCACGGACCATCGGGCCCGAGGAAGGCCAGGTCCACGAGTCGCGCGCCATCTTCGCGTGTGGTCGGCAAGGGCCGCACGGCGAGCACATGGTCCGGCATCTGCTGCGCGCCCCACGGCGCACGCGGCGCGTCGTCGCGCGGCTCGAACGCCACGAAAGTGCCTTCGTGCAAGGAGACGAACTGCGCGCCCGGCGGCGGCACCGGCCGCAGCGTGGGCACAAGACGCCGACCGTCGGCGAAGGTCAGGGCGTCCAGCCAGACCGGCGGCGGATCATCCTGCGCGGGACGAGGGGTTCGATCGTCTTGGGGGTCCATCGTCGTCCGCGCGGCCTGCTCAGAGCTTGTTGAAGCCGTCGAGCGCGGCGACCTTGTAGGCCTCGGCGAAGGTCGGGTAGTTGAACACCGTGTCGCGGAAGTACTCGAGCGTCCCGCCCAGCGCCATGACGGCCTGGCCGATGTGGACGATCTCCGCCGCCTGCTCGCCGATGGCGTGCACGCCGTGCACGCGCAGCGTCGTCGGGTCGAACAGCAGCTTGAGGAAGCCGTCTTCGGCGCCGACCATCATGCCCTTGGCCAGTTCCGCGTAGCGCGCGATCCCCGTCTCGTACGGCGTCTTGGCGGCCGTCAACTCCTCCTCGGTGCGTCCGACCATCGAGATCTCGGGGATCGTGTAGATGCCGTACGGCAGGCTCGACATCACGCGGCAGGAATCGGTCTCGAACAAGCAGTTGACCGCGTTGCGCCCCTGCTCCATCGAAGTCGAGGCCAGCGACGGACAGCCGATCACGTCGCCCGCCGCGCAGATGTGCGGCACGGCCGTCTTGAAGGCCGCGTCGACCTTCAGCCGGCCGCGCGCGTCGACCTCGAGGCCGGCTTGCTCGAGCCCGAGGTTGTCGGTGTTGACCTGCCGGCCCACCGCGTACAGCAAGCCGTCGCCGTGGATCCTCTTGCCGGACTCGGTCTCGGCCTCCACGCGGCCCTTGGAGTCGCGTCCAACATGCTTGACAGTCTCGCCCAGCCGGAAGGTGGTGCCTTGCGCGCGCAGGCGCACCATCAAGTGCTCGATCAGCTCGTGGTCGCAGAACTCGAGCACGCGCGTACGCTGGTCGAGCACCGTGCAACGGATGCCCATGGCCGAGAACATCGAGGCGTACTCGAGGCCGATCACGCCCGCGCCGACCACGATCAGCTCGTGGGGCAGCTCCTCCAAGCCGACGAGCTGGTCGGTGAGGAAGATGCCGCGCCCGTCGACGGGGATGGCGGGGCTCGTGGCGGCGCGCGTGCCGCACGCCACGAGCACATGGCGCGCGTGCACGATCAGCGGTTCGCCGTCGCCCTCGACCGACAAGGTGTGCGGATCGAGGAAGCGCGCGTGCCCGCCGAGGACCTGCACGCCGTTGCGCTTCAGCTGGGCCGCCACCACCTCCATCTCGCGGCGCACCACCGCGTCGAGGCGCAGGCGCAAGTCCGCCATGGTGATGCGCTCCTTGACGACGTAGTCGGCGCCGTAGAACGAGCGCTGGCGCAACCCTGTCAAGTGCAGGATGGCCTCGCGCAGCGTCTTGCTGGGGATCGTCCCGGTGTGGACCGAAACGCCGCCGAGCATGGCGCGCTTGTCGACGATGGCCACGGACTTGCCCAACTTGGCGGCGCAGATGGCGCCCTTCTGGCCCGCCGGCCCGCTGCCGATGACCACGAGATCGTACGAGTGGGGCTGCATGCTGGGACGGCGAGCCTAGCGGCGCGGGAGGAGGCTTGCACGCTTCGTGCTCGAGGAGCGAAGCTGGTGCGGCGAATGGGACTCCGCGCGGGAATCATCGGTCGCGTCGCGCTGGTGCTGGCCGCCAGCGCGCCGGCGCGGGCGAGCAGCGAACTCGGTCCCCCGCTCGTCGGCGCGCGCTTCGAGCTGCGCAGCGAAGGTCCCCAAGTCGAGGCGCGCGAGTGGCTGGCAGTGCTCGAGGCCGCTTGGCCGCAGTACGCGTCCTTCTTCGGCGCGGCACCGAAGCTCGGCGCGGACGAACGCCTCGCGGTGCAGGTGCACGAGACCAGCGAAGCCATGAACGCCGCGCTCGAACGCGACGGAGTCGGGCGCATCGCCGCCGGAGGCATCTACGCCTTCAAGACGCGCAAGGCCTACTTCTTCCGCCAACCCTCCGCCTGGTACACGCGCGCGCTGTTGATCCACGAGTGCGCGCACCAGTTCCACGCGCGACTCGAGGGCGACAAGGACCGACCCGGCTGGTACGCGGAGGGCGTGGTCGAGCATCTGGCGCAGCACGCTTGGGACGGAACCAACCTGCAGCTGGGCATCGTGGCGCCCATCTCGCTCGAGGATTATCCCAAGGCCGCGCTGGCGCGCCTGGACTCGTCGGACTTCGACTTCGCCGCGCGCCTCGCGGATGGCGGCTTCGATCGTCCGCTGGGCATGCACCTCGTGCGGCTGCTGCACAGGCGACACGCGGCCGACTTCCGCGCGGCACGCAAGAAGCTCGACGCCGGACGCCCGTTGGATGCGGCCGACTGGGCGCGCTTTGGACGCCGGGACAAGCTCGAAGCGGAGCTGCGCGCCATGGTGGCGGCGGAGCAGCAACCCTTCCGCGTGGGCTTCGTCGACTGGGATGCGCGCCAGTTCGAGCAGCGGGACGACGGCCCCGCGTGGTCGCTGCGCGGGCAGGCGCAAGGCGTCGTGTCGGGTGCGCACGCCGCGCGCGAATGCGCATGGCTCGAGTTCGAAGCCGCGTTCCCCGAGCGGCTCGGCCGGCTCGGCGCGCAGCTCGACTGGATCGCGACGAACGACCATACGGTGCTGCTGGCCTCGCGCGACGGCACCGCGTTGGTGCAGCGCATGACGCCGGAGGGCCGCTGGACCAACCTCCTCGAGCCGCGCAAGCTGCCGCAGAAGGACGGATCCACGACTTTCGGCGCGCGACGCTTGCGCATCGAGCGCCGCGCCGACGAGCAGGGCGCGCCACTCGCCGCGGTGCTGGTCGACGGCGTCGAGCTGCTGGCAGCGCCCGTCCGCAACAGCCACTTCGGCTTGGCGTTCGACTCGGGCACCGTCGACTTCACGGGCATCCGCTACGCGCCGCTCGCGCCGCGAACGGACGCGGACGCCAAGTCCGGCTCCGGCAAGGCAGGGCCCAAGCGCCGCTGAAGACCGCACCGCGCGGGCACCTTGTGGGTTCGCGAGAGGCAGGGGAGACTTGAAACGTCCTCCCCGCCTCGGCCCCCGCCCACCGAGCTCCGTCCACCATGCGCCTGCTCCTCACCATCCTCGTCGCCGCCGCGCCGCTGCATGCCCAGTCCCTCGTCGAATGGAGCGTGCGCCAGGACGGCGGACTGTCGCTCTCCGACTACGCGCACTCGCTCGCCATCGCCGCCGACGGCTCGGTGTTGATGGCCGGTCGCGGCTTCAACCAAACGAGCGGCTCGCCGCCCCCGCCGCCCACGAGCGACGCGCTGCTGACCAAGCTCGGCGCCGATGGCGTCGTGCAGTGGTCGCGGCGCTTCAACGGTCCCTTGTCGGGCGACGAGCGGTTGGAGCGCGTGGTCGTGGCGGACGATGGCTCGATCTGGTCCGGCGGCTACGCGGGCGGCTACACCGCCGGCGCGTACCAGATCACCTCGCTGCTCCTGCGCCACGATCCCGCCGGGAACCTGATCTCCAGCCAGGGCTTCGGCGACGCCACGGGTCCGAACAACATCCGCTCGCTCGCCGTGGCACCCGACGGAGCAGTGCACGGTTGCGGCCACGACGGCGCCAGCGGCGGCGACGCCGTCGTGTGGCGCTTCGACGCGAACGGCGACACCGCGTGGATGGCGCGCATCCCCGAGGTCTTCCCGGGCGCGTACGACACGGCCTACGAGCTGGCCTTCGGCCCCGCGGGCGAGGTGTACGCCTGCGGCCTCGTCGGCACCGTCCCGGGCGGCACCAGCCAGGACTCCTCGGCCTTCGTGGCGCGCATCGACGCGGGCGTCGTGTCGTGGATGCGCGTCGTCGCCGGCGCGCCCGGCGCGACGAGCGTGTTCTACTCGCTCGCCACGAACGCGCAAGGCGCGGTGTGCAGCGTGGGCACCATCTTCACCTCCACCAGCGCGCAGGACGGCGCCGCGCTGATCCACGACGCGAACGGCAACCTGCTGGTGCGCAGCGACTTTTCCAGCGCGCAAGCCGACTACGCGCGCGCGGTGGCGGTCGATCCTTGGGGTCGCTTCTTCGTGGGCGCCGACGGCTACTTCGGCGCGACTGGACGCGACTTCGCGCTCGAGCTGCTCGCCACGAGCGGCCCCGCGTGGCGCGTGGTGGTCGATGGCGGCGGAGGTGGCGACGATTCGCTGCGTCGCGTGTGCGTGCTCACGACCGGCGACCTCGTGGTCGCCGGGAGCGGACCTTCGACCGCAGGTGCTGGCAACGACGCCCTGCTCTTCGGCTTCGACGCCGGCGGCGCGACGCGCTGGACGAGGAAGATCGCCACGAGCGGCTCCGAACAAGTGTTCGGCCTCGCGGCCGGTCCCTCGGGCACGCTGGTCGTGGGCGGATGGGTCGACACGCAAGGCGTCTCGAACTCGAACGACCAGTGGTCGGCGAAGCTCGCGCGCACGGCGCGCGCCTTCTGCACCGGCGAAGTCGCGGCGAGCTGTCCGTGCGGCAACGGCTCGACGCCGGGCTTGCAAGCCGGTTGCGCCAACTCGCTCGGCTCGGGCGGGCGGCTCGTCGACCTGGGCTCGTCCTCGCTGGCGCTCGACACCTTGGCGCTGCGGGGCACCGGCATGCCCAACTCGTCGTCGTTGTACTTCCAAGGCGTGGGCGCCGGCTCGGGGGCGCCCTTCGGGGATGGCCTGCGCTGCGCCACCGGCGCGACGATCCGCCTCGCGACGCGCGTCAACTCGAGCGGCGCCTCCACCTATCCGAGCGCGGGCGAGCAAGCCATCTCGGTGCGCGGCGCCGTCGCCACGCCCGGCGTGCGCAGCTACCAGGTCTGGTACCGCAACAGCGCGGCGTACTGCACGCCATCGACCTTCAACTTGTCGAATGGCCTGCTCGTGCTTTGGACGCCCTGACCCACCGCGGAGCGCGCGGGCCAGCGCGGCACGTGCCCCGCCGGGGATGAAAGGATTTCCTGCGCCGAGGGGCGCACGGCGGCCGAAAGCTGGGAATCCCGGCCATGAATACGCGCATCCTAGTCGTCGAGCCCTCCCGCTCCGCCAACAGCCCCTCCAGCTTGCTGGCCTTGCTGCCCTCCGATGTGGAGATCCTGCGCGCGAAGGATGGAGAGGAGGCCCTGCAACGCATCGCGCGCGACGAGATCGACCTGCTGCTCGCCGATGGTGGAGCGCTCTCCGACGACGACGACTTGCTGCAACGCGCGCGCTTGGCGCGGCCCGAAGTACTGCGCTTGTTCGTGCTGGATCCGCTCGAGACGGGCGAACGCGCGGCCTTGGGCGTGGACGCCCACGACACGCTGGCGCGCGGCGCCGACGACGCGCGCCTGCGCGAGGAGCTGTCGCGCGCGATCGAACTGCAACGACGCCTCTCCACTCCGCGGCTGCAGCACCTGCTGCGCCACGTCGAGCACCTGCCTTCGGCGCCCGCGCTGTGGCAGGAGTTCGTCGCGCGCGCGAAGGATCCCAACACCACCGTCGCGGATCTGGGCGCCATCATCCAGCGCGACATGGGACTGACCGCGCGCGTGCTCGCGATCGTCAACAGCGCCAAGTCCGGCCTGCGGCGCCGCATCGTCGATCCGGGCGAGGCGGCCGCCATCCTGGGCCTCGAATCGCTCCAGTCGCTCGTGCTGTCGGTCGAGACGATGCGCGCCTTCGACGACGCCCGGCTCAAGCACTTCACCGCCGAATCGGTCTGGGCGCGCTCGTGGCGCGTGGCTTGCGCGGCGCGCGCCATCCTCGAGGTCGAGCGCTGCGACAAGCGCCTGGTCGACGAGGGCTTCCTGGCCGGCTTGATGCACGATTGCGGGGAGCTGGTGCTGGCGAGCTGCCGCGCGGACCGCTTCGAGTTCGCGCGCACCTTGGCGCTGCGGGATGGACTTTCCCGCGAGGACATCGAGGCGCGCCTGTTCGGCGTGGACCACGGGCATGCCGGCGCGCACCTCATGCAGCGCTTCGGGCTTCCGCCCGGCGTGATCGAGGCGGTGGCCTTCCACCATCGGCCCTCGCAGTGGATCGAGCGCGAGTTCTCGCCGCTGACGGCCGTGCACGTCGCCTCGTGCGTCCTCGAGGATCCGCTCAAGGAGGGCGGCGACGGATTGCGCGAGCTCGACCACGCGCACCTCGCCGCGACGGGCCGCTCGGGGCGGCTCGAACGCTGGATCGAGGCCTGCCACAAGGCCGCGGCGTGAGCGGCCCCGAGCGTCCGGCCCTCAGCACCAGCTGTTGTTGATGATCTCGCCCATGCCCCCGGCGCCGGGCACGATGTAGCTCTTGGCGTCGAGCCCACGCTCCTTCGACCAAGCCTCGCCCGGGACGCGCGCCAAGGTCTCGGCGTCGCTCAACCCGCGGTCGACGCGCGCCGTGTACACGACGAGCTCCGGGAAGGCGTCGAGCACCACGCGCAGGGACTCGGGCGTGGCGATCATGGGCAACGCCACGACGCGCGCCGGCCGGCCGTGGTGCTCGAAGTAGTGGCGCAACGCGCGCACGGTGGTGCCGCCGGTCGCGCCCATGGGATCGGGCAGGAGCACGGTCGCGCCCTCGACGCTGCCGCCGATCTTGCTGCCCGACAGGTCGACGCCCACCACTTGGCCGTGGTCGTCCGCCACGCGCGACATGCTGAGGTGGTCGAGGCGCACGTTGCGCTCCGGGAGGATCGTGCCGAGCAGTTCGAAGCACACCTGCGAAGGCACGATGCCGGCGCGCACGATGTCGACCACCACGACCTGCGCCGCGGTGTCGAAGACCTCGCCGCGCCACACGCCCGCCGCGGGATGCGTGGCCGCCATGCGCGTCGGCACCGCCGCCTGGACGCGCGGCAGCTCGCGGCCGCACGACACCACGAGCAACGAGTGGTACACGCTGCGCAAGAGCGCCAGCAAGTCGCGGTGCGGGGTGTCCGGGGAGCCGATCTTCGCCAGCGCCGTGGCGTGGAAGCAGTTGTCGAGCACGTGCACCCGCGGCCCGTAGCCGTGGGACAGCTCCCAGTTGCGGTTCACGCGCGCCCCCCCGCCTTGGCGAGGCTCGAGACGAGCCGTTCGACGTCGCGCGCGCTCGTCGAGCACAAGGCGACGCGCACCGCGCCATCCATGGGCACGACGTAGACCCCATCGGCGCGCATGGCCGCCGCGACGCGTTCGGCGTCGCGCACGAAGACGGACACGAAGAAGCCGCCTTCGTAGCGCGGGTGCGACAGGCCGCAGGCGCGTGCCGCGCGGTTGAACACCGCCACGCGCTCGTCGAGCAGGCGCACGAGGCGTGCGCGCTCCTCGTCGACCTTGGCGCGCAGGTCGGGCTTGGACAAGACCTCGATGGCCGCGAGGAGCCCGGCGTGGTTGCAGTTGGACCACGTGCCGCGACAGGCGTGCGCCAGCGCGTTCTTGATGCGCACGCGTTCCTCGTCGTCGCGGCTGCAAGCCACCAAGGCTCCGATGCGCGAGCCATACTGCGCCAGCGACTTGCTGGCGGTCCAGGCCACGAGGAAGGTGCAGGTCTCGAGGATCTCCTCGGCGTGGCGCGAGAAGCGCTGCGAAGCGTCGCTGCCGAAGCGCGCGTAGGCCATGTCCAGCAGGAACGCCACCGGCGCCTTTTCGCCGGCCGCGCGCGTGAGGCGCGCCACCGCGCTCCACTCGTCTTCGTCGAGCGAGTAGCCCGTCGGGTTGTGGCAGGGCGTGTTGAGGAACACCAAGGCGCGCCCTTGCTCGGCGAGGCACTCGTCGAGGCCGCGCTCGTATGCCGCCAAGTCGAAGCGCCCCGCCGCGTCGAACATGCGGAAGTTGCGCACGCCGCGGCGCGCCTGCGCAGCCAGCGTGTCGTATGGCGACCAGTGGAAGTCGGTCGTCAGGAGCGACTGGCCCGGCTCGAGGAACAACGCGATGGCGTGATGCAGCGCGCCCGTGCCGCCGGGCGTCGCCGCCGCCACGCTCAAGGGCGCCACGGAGGTGCCGCCGAAGACATCCTCGATCACGGCCGACAGATAGGGCGCGTCGCCGCTGATCGGCGCGTAGGCCGCGGCGCGCTTGGCCGGCACCGCGCGCAGCGCCTCGATCACCGTGGGCAGGATGGCGAGCGTGCCATCGTCCTCCATCAAGGCCCCGAGCGTCGCGTTGACGATGCTCTCGCCCGCCTGGGCGCGCCGCGTGGCCTCGCCGTTGAGCTGGAAGATCGGGTCGTCGGCCGGCCGATCCTGGGCCGCGGGGATCAAGGTGGAGGGTCGCAACGTGTTGGCGATCATCGGGTGCGGTGGCGGGCGGCGCGTGCGCCCGGCCTCCGGTACGGGCACGGGAGCGCAGGCCGCCAGCCCCTAGCCTAGCGCGCGGACCTCCCCTTCAAGGGCCATCCTTGCCAGAATGGCCGCATGCAGATCCGCACTCGCTCGATCCACGCGGCGCGCGCCTTGGCCCTGGCGACCGTGTGCTTGTTGCCCGCTTGCGCCAAGCAGGCCGGTCAAGCGACGCCCTCGACGCAGGGCGCGGGCGATCCGGTCGGCTCGCGCGATCCCAAGTCCTCGATCGTCCCGCTCGCGCCCAAACCAGCCGAGGCGAGCTCCGACGCGCACGCGGCGCAGCCCGGCGGCATGGCATGGCGCAAGGCCGAGGAGTACGACGCAGTGCTCGCCGAGGCGAAGCGCTCGGGCAAGTTGGTGATGATCGACTTCTGGACCAGCTGGTGCGGGCCGTGCAAGAAGATGATGAAGGAGACCTTCACCGATCCGGTGGTGGTCAAGGCCACGGCGGGGATCCTGTGCGTCTCGATCGACGCCGAGAGCAAGGCCGGGGCGCCCTTGGCCGCCCGCCACGCGGTGAACGCCTACCCGACGATCGTCTTCCTCGGGCCCGACGGTTCGACGCGCAAGACGGCCATCGGCTTCAAGGACGCGCGCACCTTCGTCGATCTGCTCGAGAGGGTCGCCACGCGCTGACGCCGCCAAGCCCTGGCGAGCCACCGCGTCGTCGGGCGCGAGCGGTCGCATGCGTCAAATATTTTTGACCAAGCGCCGTGCCGGAGCGACGCCCGGAGGCGCCGGCCGCGTCAGGCGAAGGGGCCGCCGGCCGTGTTGTCGGACGAGGGCGCCGGCTCTTCGCGCCGCTCGACGCGCGGCATGGGTTGCAGCACATGCACTCCGATCGGTGGCGCGACCACGCGCGGCTGGGGGCCGCGGTCGACCGCGCGCGGTTCGGGCGGGGAACGCAGCGCGCGATCGCGCGC
>SXGT01242771.1_pt1 | contig 30593 bp, 26 predicted proteins | sample 3176221 | NCBI WGS metagenome assembly SXGT01 (sample SAMN11356862, study PRJNA531348) | freshwater metagenome | isolation source: freshwater sample F1-120 | place: China: Fuxian Lake, Yuxi | collected 2017-12-25
GCGCGGCTCGTTGAGCCGGAGGTCCGCGGTGAGCACGGCCGGGAGATCGACATCGACGACCTCGATCCCGCCGTCGACCTCACGCGAGACACGCGCGGTGCGACCGGTGAGCTCGATGGCCGAGGCGAAGCAGCCCTGCGGCGCCCCGACGAGCTCCGCCAGCAGCTGCCCGACCTGGTTGGAGTCGCCGTCGATGGCCTGCTTTCCGAGCAGCACGAGATCCGGCTGCTCACGTGCCCACAGCGCCGCGAGGATGCGCGCCACGACGTCACCGTCGAGCTCCGCGTCCTCGCCCTGCACGTGAATGCCGCGATCGGCGCCCCTGGCGAGCCCGGTCCGGAGGTACTGCTGGACGTCGTCTGGGCCAATGCTCACGACGACGACCTCGCCGCCGTGGGCCTCCTGGAGCTGGAGCGCGCCCTCGATGGCGTTCTCGCAGAAGGGGTTGACCTTGTACTCCACGCCGTCGAGGCTGATGCCGCTCTTGTCGGGACGGAGCTTGATCTTGGCGTCAGGGTCGGTGACGCGCTTGGCGGTTACGAGGATCTTCACGCGTTTCTCCATGGTGGGGGGTTGACGGACGTTTCGGACGGGTGGCCGGCCGCGCGTGGCGAGGGTTCGCCCTGGGACGGCGCCACCGCGTCCGCCCCCGCGCGCGCTTCGGGCGAGAGCAGCCCCCCGAGGAAGACCTCGAGGAGCTCCTTCCCGGAGCGCTTCAGGTTCCATTTGCGCTTGCTCATGACCCACGCGAGGCAGATCTCGTCGAGGGCGCCAAACATCGCGCGAGTGACGGTGCGGGCCGAGAGGTGGCGCTGGAAGCGGCCCTGCTCTTGGCCCTCGAGGACGATCTCCTCGATGACGCGCAGGAAGTCGCCGAAGCGCGGCCCGGCGAACTCGTTCATGAACTTGCCGGACTCGCGCAGCTCGACGGTCAGGACCTCGGCGAGGTCGGGGTTCTCTTCGGCAAAGCGGACATAGGCCGAGAAGACGCGCGAGAGCTTGTCCGCCGGAGTGCCGCCCTCGGCGACGAGGCCCCGCACCTCGTCGATGATGCGCCGCATGTGCTCCTCGAACAGGCCGCGCAGGAGCTCCTCTTTGCTGGCAAAGTAGAGGTAGATGGTGCCATCCGCCACGCCCGCCTCTCGGGCGACGTCGCTCACGCGGGCACAGTAGAACCCCTTCTCTGCGAAGACCTTGACCGCCGCCGCGAGGATCCGCTCGCGCTTGTCACCCGTGCGCGGACGCATCAGTGCGCCTCGGTCACCGTGCTGCGCTGGCTGAATGAACGTGCATTCATCGGCGCGGAACCTACTCGTCGCCCGGCGGGTTGTCAACGCGCGGTGGGCTGATACGGTGCGCGACCGTGATGGTCCTGGGCCTGGAGACGAGCTGCGACGAGACCTCTGCGGCGATCGTGCACGCAGACGGCGGGCAGCTGCGCGTGCTCTCCAACGTCGTCTCGAGTCAGATCGCGCTGCACGAGCGCTACGGCGGCGTCGTCCCCGAGATCGCCAGTCGTGCCCACCTCGAGGCCGTCCTCCCCGTCATCGAGCTGGCGCTCACGCGAGCCAGCCTGACGCTGGCCGACCTCGGCGCCATCGCCGTCACGCACGGGCCGGGCCTCGTCGGCGCGCTCATGGTCGGCGTCCAGACGGCCAAGGCGCTCGCCACCGCCCTCGACCTGCCGCTGGTGCCCGTCAACCACATCGAGGCCCACATCGCCGCGGTGCACCTGTCGGACGGCGAGCTTCCCGAGCAGCCCGTGCCTGCGCCGCCGTTCGTCGCACTGGCGGTCAGTGGCGGGCACACGGCGCTCTATCGGGTCGACACCGAGGATCGATTCACCATGCTTGGTCAAACACTGGACGACGCCGCGGGCGAGGCCTACGACAAGACCGCGATGCTGCTCGGCCTCGGCTATCCTGGGGGCGCCCTCATCGATCGCCTCGCGCGCACGGGCGATCCCGCGACGCTCACCTTTCCACGCGCATTCCTCTCGAAGCGGCCCTTCGACTTCTCGTTCTCCGGACTCAAGACGTCGGTGCGCACCCACGTCGCGCGCTCCGGGGTCCCGACGGGGCAGGCGCTGTCCGACCTCTGTGCGTCCTTTCAGGCGGCGGTCGTCGAGGTCCTGGTGACCAAGTCGCGCAAGGCGGCCGAGTCCGTCGGCACGTCCGAGCTGGTCGTCGCTGGCGGCGTCGCGGCGAACGCGGGCCTCCGTGCCGGGCTGGACGCGCTCGCGCACCGCAAGGGGCGCCCGATACGCGCGCTGCTCCCGCCGCTGCGCTACTGCTCGGACAACGCGGCCATGGTCGCTGGCCTCGGCGCACGCCGCCTCGAACGCGGCCTCGCCTTACGCGGAGCGGCGCGCTTCGCGCTCGACGCAAACCCCGGCTTGCGGTGCGGCGCATGAGCGACGCGGCTCCGCCGGAGTTCGATCGCGGGCTCGTCCGCAAGAAGTCGCTCGGGCAGCACTTCCTGCACGACGGCGCGATCTTGTCCAAGATCGTCACCGCCCTCGGCCCCCTCGACGGCGAGCACGTCCTGGAGATTGGCCCGGGCACCGGACGGCTCACCGCGCGCCTGTGCGAGCGCGTCGGCCCCGAGCGTCTCGTGTGCCTGGAGTTCGACCGGGACATGATCGCGCACCTGGGAGCCAAGCTGCCGGAGGTCGCGGTGCTCCACGGCGATGCGGCCACGTTCGACTACGAGGCGCTCCGGCCAGGCACGCCGATGTCGCTCGCAGCCAACCTCCCCTACAACGCGAGCACGGCCATCCTCTTTCACATCCTCCAGAGCCACCGTGCGCGCTTTCGGCGGCTCGTCGTCATGCTTCAACGCGAGGTCGCCGAGCGTCTGCTCGCCACACCCGGCAAGGACGGCAAGGCCTATGGCCCGCCGAGCGTGTTCATCACCGCGCTGTGCGACGCCCGCCCCGTCTGCCGCGTCCCGCCGCGTGCGTTTCGCCCGCCGCCGCGCGTGGACAGCATGGTCATCGCGCTCGACCCGCTCGCCACGCCGCGCTTTGGGCTCACGGACGCAGAGCTGCCGCGCTTTCAGCGGTTCGTGCGCGCGTGCTTCGAGAAGCGCCGCAAGACGCTGCACAACAACCTGCGCGCCGTCACGAGCGACTCAGCCGCTTTCATCGCGGCTGCCGGCCTCGCCGCCGACGTGCGCGCCGAGGTGGTCCCCGCCGGCGTCCTTGTGTCGCTCTGGCGCGCCGTGGTAGCTAACGCCGCGTGAATCGCTCCTGCACCGCCTTCGTGTTGACGCTCGCTCTTGCGGCGTGCACCGCCAAGGTGGGCGATGACTGCGCGTCGAACACCGACTGCGGTCGCACGCTCGTCTGCGATCTGGCGCAGCCCGAGGGCTACTGCACCTTGCTCGGCTGCCGCACCAACGAATGCCCGGACGAAGGCGTCTGCGTCCACTTCGCCGACGGCACCGCCGCGTGCATGTTTCGCTGCAAGGACGACTCCGACTGCCGCGACGGCTACACCTGCGTCTCCAACTTCGGCGACGCGCCATTCTGCAACGGCACGAGCTACACGCCTCCGCCCGCCACAACCTCAGGCAAGCTGCACACGCCCTGATGCGTGGAAGCTTCTCAGTGGCGTTGGCGCTGCTGCTGCTGGCGTGTGGTCCCAAGGCTCAAGATGACGAGCCTGACTTCGAAGAGTTCGACGCCCCGACGGAGGCGCCCGCGGGTCCGCTCGTCATTCGCCGACCTGCGCTCAACCAGGTCCTTTCGCGCGGACCCGGCGCCTTCTTCGAGCGCATGCCGGTCCGCCCGTCGTATGCGGGCAAGCACGGTAAGCAGTTCGTGGGCTACGAACTCATCGACGTCAACGCCTATGGGCCCGGCCCGCGGAACGGCGTCCAGTCCGGAGACGTCGTCGTCTCGGTCAACGCGCTCCCCGTGGCCCGCCCCGAGCAGTTCTTGAAGGTCTGGGCGGCCCTCAAGGACGCGCGCGAGCTGCGCGTGGAACTCCTCCGCCGCGGCGACCGGAAGGTCATCATCTACACGATCATCCCCGAGTAGAGCTATTCCTCGTCGGCGCGGACGCTCTCCTCGCGGGCGATGCGGTAGGCGATGCGCGAGAAGGCGCTATTGGCCCGCAGCAGCGCGGAGATGAGGTCCACGTGGATGCCCGTGGTCGCCACGCTGTCCGGGTTGCCGGTGTGTAGCCGCTCGAAGTGCGAGCTGCGAAGCTGCTCCTCGACGCTCCGCAGCTTGCGCTTCTCGCGAATGACCCGCGCGGCGAGGGCGCGATCTTTGAGCGTGAATGCCGAGAGCACGAGCTGAAAGTTGTGGCAGACGGACTGATGCAGCGCGGCGATCTCCGCCATGCCGGCGAGCGTGAAGGTGCCGCCGGTCACGAGGCGCTTGCGCCCGAGCGAGCAGACGTTCTTCGTGATGATGTCGCCGACCTCCTCGAGATTGGTGGCCGTGGCGAAGAGGTCGAGCGCGTACTGCGCCTCCTCCTCGGACATGCCGGCGCCGTGAATCTTGGCGAGGTAGAGCTTGACCTCGCGTTCGAGGATGTCGAGGCGCTGATCGCGGTCCTCGATGTCGTCGAGGAGGTCCGGGTCCTCGCGATGAAACGGCACGATGCAGTCGCGGAGCATCGTGTCGGTGATCTCCGCCATGCGGTGAATCTCGAGCGTGACCTGCCCGAACGCGAGCGAGGGGTTCTCCAGCGCGTGCGGATCCAAGTAGCGGGGTCCGAACTTCGTGGGGTCCGACTTCTCGGGGAGCATCCACTCGAGCAGCCGACGGCCAATGGGCAGCATGGGCATGAACACGACCGCGGTCGCCAGGTTGAAATACGTGTGCAGGTTGGCCGCCTGTCGGCCGGCGGAGCCTCCGGTCAGTCGCACCGCCTCCTCGAAAGGTGAGAGGAAGGGCAAAACCAGCGCGACAGACGCGATCTTCATCAGGATGTGCGCCCACGCGACGCGCTTTGCGGCGGGCCCTTCGCCGATGGCGGCGATGAAGGCCATGGAGCACGTACCGATGTTGGCCCCAAGGACGAGCGGAACGGCCGCCTGAAGCGACAGCTGCCCGGCGTCGCAGAAGGGGATGATGACCGCGAGCGTCGCAGCCGAGGACTGAAAGAGCGCCGTGGCGACCGCACCGACGGCGACGCCGAGGAGCGGGTTGTCGGCGAAGGCCGCCAACGCCTGCATGAACCACGGGTGATGCCGCAGCCCTTCGGTCGAGGTACCCATGAGGCCGATGCCGTAGAAGATGAAGCCGAAGCCCAGGATGACCCCGCCGAGGGCGCGAATCCGACTGCGGCGCGAGATCCGGTCGATGAGGTAGCCCAGCGTCACGAACCACAGCGCGAGGTCGGTGGCCTTGAAGGCCAGGATCTGCACGGTGAAGGTCGTGCCGATGTTGGCGCCCAGGAGCACCGCCATAGCCTGCTCGAGCTGGACGAGGCCCGAGGTCGCGAAGCCGACCAGAATCGAGGTGGTCACACCCGAGGACTGGAAGACGAACGTGGAGCCTGCGCCGACGGCCAGCGCTGACATGCGGTTCTGCGAGAGCGTCGCGATGAACGCCTTCAACCGCTGGCCCGTGAGGCGCTGCAGCGCGTCCTTGAGGCGCGCGGTGCCGAACAGCATCACCGCGATGCCGCCGATCAGAAAGCTCAGGTGCTGCAGGTCCACGGGGCGATAGTTGTGGATCGTCGCGCGAATGTCACGCAACCGGCATCCTTCTGTTGCATTTCTTCAGCGGCGCTCGGCTTGACCGGGCTCCGCCGACCCCCCATAAGCGGGGCATGACGGACACCGCGCCGCCGCCGGAAGAGCCGCGCTTTGGAGCGCTCGTCGCCGCGATGACTGGCACCGTCCTGTGGGCCGCGGCGGTTCTGGTTCCCGCTCACTACCTGGGTCTGCTCGGGCACCTTCGGGGGGCCGAGCGCGTCGCCGTCTGGCTCCCCGGCGCCGCGATCGCGAGCGTGGCCTTGTTCGCGGCGCATCGGCCCGCCGCGCTCATCCTCGGCGCTCCGGTGATGTGCCTGCCCGCGCTGGTCTTGCTGCCGGAGTTCACGGGGCCGCGCGTATACGGACCCATGGCCTTCATCGTGCTGGTCGGCCTCACCGGGCTCCACGTGCTCCTGTCGCTGCCCCGCACGCCGGGCCTGACGTGGAGCCTTCGCCGGCGCGCCGGCCCCCCCATGTGGCGACCAGGCGTGCTGGGCCGAGTCGTGGGCGCCCTGGCGCTGGTCTTCGCGCTGACGGTCTATGCCACGATCTTCAACATCCCGGTGCGCGCGGCGGTCGCGCGGTCCTTCCCCGGCGCCGAGGCGCTGGCGACGTCGGCGCACCTCGCGTTCCTGGTCGGCGCGTGGCTGCTCGTCATTCCTTTCCGTTTTCGCCAGCTCACGCGCGCGCTCCGCAGCCCGCCTCGCCGCAACGAGCTGCGCGTCGAGCTCGAGATGACCGATCCGGGCCGCGTGCGTGGCAGTCTGGTCTTCGCCCTGGTCCTCGCGCTACTCTCGGGCGTCGCGCTCGCCGCGCTCCTCGTCGAGCGGGCGCGAGGATAGCGGTCCCGAGCGACCGGTCGGTGAGGTGAAGAGCAGATGCGGCGGCTCATCTTCGAGATCCTGGGGGTGCTCCTCGTCCTTGGAAGCGTCGGCTTCTTCTTCGCGTCGGTGCGCTTCTTGGCCGATCGCGACTACATCGCTGGGATCCTGGAGATCTTCGTGGGCTTTGCGCTCGTGCGAGCAGGCCTGGAGCTCGTGAAGCTCGGCGCGCTCGCAGGCGATCGAGGTACGACGTGACCCGGGCCTCACGGCTCTTGGTGTTGGCCGCCCTCGCTGCGGGTTGCGCGGACGAGGCGCCCACGCGGCCAACGCTGCCGTTCTCGTTGGCGCCGATCGCGGACTTCACCGCACCCGAATGGACAGGCACCCATTCAGCCGACGACCCCGTGATCGCGCGTGTCGAGGGCGTCCCCATCCACGCGTCCGTGCTCAAGGTCCAGCTCGAGCGTCTCGGGCCGACTGCCAAGCCGCGTGAGGTACTGGAGCGACTCATCGAGCTCGAGCTGCTCGCGCAGGCAGCGTTTCGTTCCGGGCACTACACGGAGCCCACGGTCGGCGCGGTCGTGCGACGCACGCTCGCGCGGCGCTACGTCGAGATCGAGCTCGGGACCAAGCTCACGCCAGCGGATGTGCCGCAGGAGTACGTCCAGAAGGCGTACGAGCAATTTCGGGGGCGCTTCGACCACTTCCACCGGTTCCTGATCCACGACACGCAGGTCCTCTGCTGTACCGAGGTGCTCGATCAAGACAACTGCTTTCGCGAGATTGCCTCGGTCGACGAGCGCCGCGAGCGCCTCAAGAGCTGCCTCGACGACCACGCGGACGACGCCCGTGCGTTGTACGAACGGCTCAAGCCGGCGACCGCCGAAGGCACGGGCCTCGAGGCGGTCCGTCAAGCCTTCGACCTGGCCACGCTCTCCTTGCCGAACAGCCAGCTCAAGCTGAACTACAAGACCGGCGCCGCGATGCAGGAATACGATATGCAGTACGATGTAGATTCTACGTACGAGAAGCAGTTCGAGAAGGTGCGCTATCGGATGCTGTTCAAGGAGATCATGGACGGCGTCCGCAAGGAGTACCTGGACCAAGGTCGCCCGAGCCGGTTCATCGTCCCGCCGATCCGCACGCCGATCGGCTGGCACATCGTGTATGTGGACCGGGTCGTTCCCGCCCAGCACCTGACCGCCACTGACCCCAGCGTCGTCGCGGAGATTCAGTCACAGGCGTTCACGCCGTGGCGACGCGTCTACTTGGGCCAGACCTTCGAGAAGCTGTGCCGCGAGCGCGAGTGCACGCTCTTTCGAGAGCGCCTGCATGCGCTGGACGAGGGCCCCTAGCGGTCAGGGAAGCGTGTCGAACACCGCGTTGGCGCGCTTGACGAGGTCCTTGTCGGACTCGTTCTTGACGAACTCCATGATGGGCTTCTTGGCCGCCTCGATCTTGAGGCTGCCGAGGGCCTCCAGCGCGGCGATCTTGATGTCCTTCTTGGCGTCGGTCAGCGCCATGGCGATGGCCTCGACGGCCGCCGGATCTCCGGTCTTGCCCAGCACCTCGAGCGCAGTCTTCTGGACCTCGGTGTTGCTGTCGCTGACGAGCGACTGGAGCAGGCCCGGAACGCGCGCGTCACGCCGACCGCCGATGCCGCGGGCGGCGCACATCTTCACCTCCGGGCTCTGGTCGAACAGCAACTCGCTGTACATCTGAAAGTGGGCGTCCCAGGCCTCGACACCACCGAGCTCCACGAGCGCGAGGCACACCGACCGCCGCATCTTCTCGTCGGGGTGCTTGTAGAGGAACCGCAGCTTGGCGAGCGCCGCCTTGACCTTGCGCTCACGGAGGCCGTCGACCGCGGCGCGGCGGGTTCCGAGGTCGGTGTCATCCAGATACGTCTGGAGGATGGCGTCGGCGTCCGGCAGCTTGGACTTGGCGACGGCCGTGGCGACCTGCTCGCGAATCGTGGCGTCCGAGTCGGCCTTGAGCGCCACGAGGCTCTGCACGACGCCCGGGTCGTTGATGCGCGCCAGCGCGAACGCGGCGCTCCGGCGGAGATCCTTGTCCGCGTCGCCAAGCTTCTTCTTGAGCACCTCGATGACCCGCGGGTTGGGCCGGTCGCCTTCGGCGAACTTGGCGAGGCTCTTGACGGCGAGCTGCGTGAGCGCCGGATCGGGGCTGTCGGAGGTCTTGATGACCTCGTCCAGCGAAAGACCGCCGAAGATGGCGATGACGGCCGCCTCCATGAGGGTCACGTCCGAGGGGTTCTTCTTCATCGCGTCCGCAAGCGGCTGAAGGGACTTGGAGTCCTTGATCTCTCCGAGCGCCTTGGCCGCCGCCGCACGCACGGTCGGGTCCGCGCTTCCGAGCGCGCCAATCACATCCGCCACGACCTTGTAGCGCCGGCGCTTGGCCACGTCCTCGATGGCGGAAATCTGCTCGGCCGTAGAGCCACTCTTGGCGAGGTAGGCAAGCCCCTTATCGGCCTCGTCGGCCGAACCCTTGGCCAGCACCTTGGCGGCGTCCGCTCGGAACTTGGGCGCGATCTTGTCGTCGTCGACGATCTTGACGAGCGCCGGCGTGCTCCCGAGCGCGACGATGGCCTTCATCGCCATGTCCTGAATCTGAGTGTTCTTGTGGCCGAGCACCTCGATGAGCGCGAGCGCCGCCTCGGGCTTGCCGCCCTTGCCGAGCTTCTCGATCGCGTCGCGCACGACGCCCTCGTCGGGGTCCTTGAGCTTCTCGAAGAGGACGAAGACCTGGTACTTCGTGATGCCCGCCGCGTTCAAGAGCTTGACCGCGAGCGACTTGACCGTCGGATCAGGGTCGGTCTGCACCATGTGCTCCAGGGCGTCGTGGACCTTCTTGGACTTGCTGCCCTCGAAGGTGGCGAGTGCGGCCTTCTTGACGCCCATATCCGGGTCCTTGAGCAGCGGGATGAGCGCCGGCTCGGCGGTCGCCGTCGCAAGCTTGGCGACGACGGGCACGGCCTTCTGGCGCACGAACGGCGCCGGCGACTTGAGGAGGGCCACGACGGCCGCGACGATGTTCTTGTCGCCGGTCTCGAACTTCTGCCGCACCGTGGTCGCCGACTCGAGCGTCGCGCCGACCCGCACGAGGCCGTTACCCGGAGTCGCCGGAGGCAGGACCTGCCAGAGCTGGGCGACGAAGCCCGCGACGCCAAAGGGCACGTCGCTGTCGCTGAGCGGCTCCTTCTTGAGCTCCGGGAGGCGAATCTCGCGCGCTCCAGCCGCCTTGAGCGTCCAGTAGACCTCGCTCAGCACGACGGCGAGCTCAGCCTGCGCTGCGGCGCCCAGCGTCGCCTCGACGGAGCCGGAGGAGCCGAAGTCCCCGCCGACGTTGACGTTCGCGTCGTTGTACAGCGAGCCTCGAAAGCTCTTGAGCCGTTGGAACGCCTCCGAGACGATGGCTGCGGGCGTGAGCTCCGGCGACGACGGGTAGGTGCGCGGCAGGCAGAGCTGATGATCACCCGTACCCCATCGAACGGACTCGACCGTATAGAAAACGTACGACGTATCCGCCGCGGCGCTCGCGGAGACGAGCAGCAGCGCGATCACGAGAGGGACGTGGCGAGCTTCCGAGTGACGCATGATGTTTCTCTTTGATTCCAAACAGTTGCTGATATGCAGCCAAGCCGCGCGAGTGTCGCGGGAGGTTAGGGGCGGGTCCCAGGCGTGTCAAGCGTTTCTGGGCCACCGCGTGGGACCAGCCGGGCATTGTCGATGAGGCGTGCACGGCCGATGAACACGGCGAGGATGGCGCGCACGGGCCGGTCGATGCAGGCGATCGCATCGAGGGAGTCCTCGTCGACCACGGCGACGTAGTCGACGCGGCCGCCAGCGTCGGTGCACAGCGTGATCATCTCGGCGATCAGCGTGGCCGCGTCCCGGTCGCCGTCAGTGACCCGAGCTTGCGCCTGCCGGAGCGCGGCGGAGAGACACAGCGCCGACTGGCGTTCGGACGCACTGAGGTAGGCGTTGCGACTCGAACGCGCGAGGCCGTCGGCCTCCCGGTGCGTGGGGGCTCCGACGATCCGCACGGGGAGGTGCAGGTCGCGCACGAGCTTCTGAATGACACGGAGCTGCTGGAAGTCCTTCTCGCCAAAGACGGCGATGTCCGGCTCGACGAGGTTGAACAGGACCGTGACGACCGTCGCAACGCCGCGGAAGTGACCCGGGCGAGACAGCCCGCACAGGTGCTCCGGCAGTCGATCCAGCGTGACGAACGTCTCCGCGCCGTCCGGGTAGATGGCCGCAACCGAGGGGAAGAAGACCAGATCGACGCCGATCGCGCGCAGCTTGTCCGAGTCGCCTTCGAGATCGCGGGGATAGGCGGCGAGGTCCTCGTGGGGTCCAAATTGCGTCGGGTTGACAAAAATAGACACGATGACGCGGGTCGCGCCCTCGGCACGGGCGCGGTCGACGAGAGCCAGGTGACCCGCGTGAAGCGCGCCCATCGTGGGGACGAAGCCGACGCACTCGCCCGACCTGCGCCACGCGCGCGACGCAGCGCGAACGCCCTCGGGCTCACGTTCGATGTGCATGACGCTCAGAGCCGCGGCCGGCTATTGCGTGCGACCGTTGAGGATGTTGGTGTTGACCTTGATGAGGGGCTTGGGCTTGCCACCACCGCCTCCGCCGCCAGGGCGCGGCTTCTTCGGACCGTCGGAGTCGATGGCCGCGACGGGCGCGAGGTCGATGTTGCGGCGGGTGTAGCCTGCGGCCTCGATCTCGATCTCTCGTGCGTCCGGCTTGGGCGCAACGGGTTTGGCCACGGGCACCGCAGGAGGCGGCGCGGCGGGCTTGACGGGCTCGGGCACGGGCGCGACGGGCGCAGCGGCTGCGACCTTCTCGGGCTCCACTGCCGGCTTGTTCCAGGCTTGAAAGACAAAATAGCCGCCGCCACCGAGGACAGCGACGGCGACGACCGTGGCAGGCAAGGCCCAGGAGCTGGCCTTCTCCGGTGCTTGACGCGGAGCAGCCACGGCCGGAGCCACGACCGGAGCGACCGGCGCCGCCTCGGACGGGACGAGCTTGCGCTCCCTGGCCTTGACCATCGAATCACGACGCTTGGCCTCGTGCTCGCGCTGCACCTGGAGCGCGCTACGACGCGCGTCCTGCTCACGGCGCTTGGCGTCGAGCTCGGCCGCCTCCTTCTGGCGCAGCTGCTCTTGAATCTGGGAGAGCTCCTTCTGCGCCTCCGACGACGACTCGGCCAGCAGCTCCGCGAGGAGCGAGCCCCCACTGGCGGGACCCGGAGGCTCGGTGCGGCGCGGCGGTGAGGACTGGCGCTTGACCGACTCCTCCCGTTCGAGAGCCTTCAGCTCCTCCAAGCTCGTGCGAAGCGCGGATTCCTCAGGCATTGCGAAACCCTTCGTGCAGCATGGGTAGCGATGTTCGGCGGGCGACGCGGCACCGAGGGAGCCGCACCGCCGTCGGGAGGATAGAGCCCACACCAACGGGTGTCAATGACGTCCACAGGGAGTGATCGGGGAAGTCCCGAGGTGTGGCGGGGTGTTCCGTAGTCCCGCGGGCTTCGTCGGTCCCGTCGGCCGCCAGCCCTACGGCTCGAGCCGACGCAGCTCCAGGAACGCGGTCCGCCGCCCGCGCTTCCCGGCGCTCCTCTGGGGGACGACGCGCGCGGTGAGCGTCACCCCGCGCCACTCGAGGTCCACGAGCCGCACCGTATTCGCGACGCTCACCGGGTCGAAGAGAAGGACCTCGGTGCCTTCGGTGCGCCACCGCAGGACCGTGGTGTGCGCCGGTGCGGTGCCCAGCGTGAGGACCGCGGTCTGGTCGGGTCGTAGGGCGAGCCGCACGGGGAGTCGGACCGCGCCGCGCGCCTCGGTCCCGTGTCCCCGCTCCACGTGGAACCCGTACTCGCCTTGCCACGCGCCGGCCAGGCTCTCCGGCGCCACGGCGACGCAGCTCAGGGCGAGATGAGCGATGAGCACGAGTGAGACCACCGCGCAGACGCTAGCCGGCCTGATCGCTACAGGCAACCGTCTCGCCGACTCGCCTCAAGCGGGCTACAGTGCGCGGGTGCCCGGTGCAACCGACCGGCGGTGGGTTCGCCTCCTGCCTCATGCGCTCATCCTCCTCCCCGTGGTCGCCGAGTATGCCCGCGCGCTGGTGGGCGGCGAGTTCTTCCTCGAGGTCTACCGAAACGAGGTACTCCCCCACTGGCAGGCCATGGGACAGGCGCTGAGCGATGGGCGGCTGCTACACTGGACGCCGAACGCCATGTGTGGCTATCCCCTTCTGGCCAACCCGCAGACCGGGGGACTCTACCCCCTCCACGTCGCGCTGGCGGGGTGGATCGACGTCGATCGCTTGCTGACGTGGTCCGCCTTCGGACACGCGCTGTTCGCTGGTTATGGGGCGCGCGCCTTGGCGACGCAGCTGGGCGTGAGCGCGCTCGGTGCCGGGCTCGCGGGCGGACTCTTCGCAAGCTCGCCGTACCTGGCGTTTCACCACCAGACGGTGCACGGCCTCGTCACGCTGTCGTGGCTTCCGTGGTTTCTGACCGCCGTTCTGCGGGCGTCCGCGAGCCAAGGGCACGCGCTCGGTCCGAGGGCCGGCCGCTGGGCCTGGGCAGCGCTGGCGCTCGCGCTCTCACTCTACGGTGGGCACATCCAGCACTCGATGTACGCGACGCTCGCCGCGGGCGGGCTGGTCCTCGCCGCTCCGGACGCGCAGACACCGTGGCGAGCGCGGCTCGTCCGGCTCGGCTGGCTGTCGCTGTCGGTCGGCGTCGCGCTCGTGCTCTACGCCCCGGTCCTGTTGCCTGCGCTGCACCTGCACGGCGCGAGCCTGCGCGCGACGTTGACGGCCAGCGAGGTCGCCGCACACGCCGCCATCGAGACGTTCGGCTGGGACGACCTCGTCGAGGTGGTCGCGCCGCGCTTCTTCGGCGGGCCGAGCTTCCGGGACTTCTGGTACCCGGAGTTCCTCGGGGCGGGAGTCCTGTTCCTGGCCTGGCTCGGCGGACGACGGCGTGACCGGGCCGCGAACGTGGTGTTCGTGGGGCTCCTCGCGCTGCTGGGAATCCTGGTATTGGCCGCGATTCCGGGCACGCGGGAGCTGCTCGCTTCCATCCCTGGGGTGCGCGCCTTTCGGGCCACGGGCCGACTCTTCGCGCTGGTCCTACTGGCCACCGCCATTCTTGCCGCCCGCGGCCTCGACGTGCTCGACGTGCGCACCGGCGCGATCGGGACCGGGGCGCTCATGGCGGTCAGCGGCGGCGTGCTCGCGCTCGGCCTGACCGACGGGGTCGTCGGGCGCGAGCCGGAGCTCTCCGCAGCGCGCCTGTCGCAGTATCGGTTCGGCGACGGTCTCCTACTCTTGGCGACCGGCAGCCTTCTGCTCCTCAGTGCGCTGCTTCCCAGGGCGCGACGGTGGCTCACCCTGGCCGCGGCACTTGGCCCGATCGTCCTCACCGGAGTGCGCTCGGTGCCAACGCTGCCGGCGGGAGCCATCGTCGAGCCGCCGCTGGCGGCGCTCTTGCGGCGCGCGGGCACGGGGCGCGTCCTGGGCATCGCGGCAGGCGACGAGAACGCCATGGCCGCCGTCCCCGCGCCCGAGGGTTGGCCGGACTCGGGCCGTGGCGACCCAAGGCGAGCGACGCACGCGCTTCCGGCGTCGGTGGGTGCCGGCCTGGGCCTGGCCGAGCTGCACAGCGAGACGAGCCTCCCGCTCCGTCGCGTCGTTCGACGCGTCTTCGGCGAGCGCGTGCGTGCGCTCGACTATCCGTTCCAGGCCCACCCCGAGATCGGGCTCGGCTTGCTGCGCCACCTTGGGGTCACGCATCTCATTGCGCCTGTAAATGGCCAGATGCCGGTGCGGCCGCGCCCGCGGATGCGCGTTCAGCTCGGGGGCATCGGCCTCTTCGACCTGGGCACGCCGCGCCCGTTCGCTCGGTTCTACCCCGACCGCCTGTGCCGCTCCGTCTCCACGGAGGAGGAGGCACTGGCGGAGGTCGATCGCGACGGCGAAGCGCCCGATGTGCCCTTGGTGGTCGAGGCCGCGGGCTACGGCGGAGAGAGTGACGGGCTCGGTGGCCTTCCGGTCGCGGCCACGGCACGACGCGAGAGCGCCTCCGAGATCCAGGTCACCGTCGAGGCGCCGAGCGACGGTGTCCTGCTGGTGATGGAGGCCTTCGACCCGGGCTGGATGGCCGAGGTCGACGGTCAGCCGAGTCGGGTCATCCCGGCCGACGCGGCGTTTCTCGGTGTGGCGCTGACCGCGGGTGCGCACCAGGTCAGGCTGCGCTATACGCCGCCTGGATTTGCCCTCGGACTCGCCGGGTTGGCCGGGGGACTGCTCGCCGTGGGCGCCGCGCTCGTCGCAGCACGCAGGGCGCGGGAACCCTAGGCGAGCGCGGGAACCCTAGCCGAGCGCGCGCAGGGCGCGAACGACGCGGTCGACGTCGCGGTCAGCGAGGCTCGGATGCACCGGGAGCTGGACTGAGTGATGCACGAGCCACTCGGCGTTCGGGTAGTCCGCCCCGCCGACGTTGCGCATGACGTGGCGACCGACGTCGACTCCGTGCCTCAGCAACGCGCGCTTCAGCTCCTCGGGCGCGTCACACGTCACGACGAGGAAGTAGACCGCATGGCGATCGCCGGGACGCGAGAGCTGGGCTTGGACGCCGCGTGGCAGTGCGGCGACGAGCTGTGCTGCGATCTGCCGGCGCCGCGCCTGGGTCGCGTCGAGGCGCCGCAGCTGGGCCAGCGCGACGCGCGCCTGAACCCCGGACATGCGGGTATCGACGTGCGCGTTCACCGTTCCTGGGCGAACGAGGCGATCGTAGATCGCGGCGGGCCCCAGTCCGCCGGCCCGTTCGAGCCAGCGCAGGGCGGGCATGGCGACCGCGCCGAAGAGCGGTGGAGAGGTCACGCCGGCCAGGGCGCAGCCGACCGCGACGCGACGGGCGAGGCCCAGCGCGTTCGGCATCGGCAGGTCGGCGAGCTGGTCGCGCAGCTGCTGCGCGATGGCGGCGTCCGAGGTCGAGACCAGGCCACCGCCAAACGCGTTGACGGCCTTGGTCACGACGAAAGAGAACAGTGCGCCTCGCCCGACGCTCCCGCACCGACGACCCGAGCTCACGGCGTCGATGGCGTGCGCGCAGTCCTCCAACAGCACCAGCCCGCCACGCTGCGCGAGCGCCTCGAAGCCGTCCAGGTCCGCCGGAGCGCCGAAGAGGTGTGTGGCCAATACGGCGCGGGTGTCGGGTCGGAGTGCGCGCTCCGCGGCCGCGGGCTCCATGAGATGGCTCAGGCGATCGACGTCGACGAAGACTGGCTGGAGCCCCTGACGGAGGATCGCCTCGGGCACGCTCTCGTCGGTGTACGCCGGCATGAGGACGCTCGCTCCAGCCGGCAGGTCGAGCGCACCCACGAGCAGCCGCAGCCCGAGCCGCCCGGAACCCGTCGCGATGGCGTGCGTGACCCCGAGGTGGCGCGCGGCCGCGTCCTCGAACGCCGCGAGCGTCGCCTGCGCCTCGCCGGCGTCCGCGCGTGCGCCGCGAAGCAGGTCACGCCATTCGCCTCGGTAGAGATGAATCGTTCGACGAGGAACGGCCCGCGGGAACAGGGAGGTCGTCATGGCGCGGCCAAGGGTCGCGTGACGGGCTCAATCCAGTCAAGGATCACCTCGGGGGGCTGCGGATCGCCTGGGCCCGGAGGCTCGAGTCCGAAGCCCACGCGAAGCATCGAGGTCGCACCGGGCAGGGTGACGGCGAGCTCCACGACGTGGAAGCGCTCACTGAGGGTCGTGCGCAGCGGAGCGGAGCCCTCGGGCTTGAGGTGCAAGACAGCGTCGGTGGGCGCCGCGGCGTCGATGGCACGGTGACCTCCGGGGGGCATGGTCCCAGCGCGAAGACGCAGACCCGCGATCGCGTGGCCCTCGGGCGCGACCACGATGACCTCCGCGCCCGGCCGCACGCGCCGGCCCGAGCTGATGGTGAGCGGAGGCGGCGCCACGCGCCGAACGAAGGCGGCGTCGTCCCAGCCGAAATGCACGCGCGGCGGCGCAGTCGGTCGCCAGTCAGGGCGGCGCTCGAAGAGGCGGACCTGGACATCGTGACCGTCGCGGCGCCACCGCTCGTCGAAGCCCGCGCGGGCCACCGCCGCGAGCAGGGCGACCGAAGGACGATCCGAGAACTCGCGCCGGCCAAAGAGGTGCTGCGTGTGGTCAATGAGCCAGAGCCGCCTCACGAAGGCGCTCTGGAGCGCACGGTCCCAGGGCTCGAACAGGTCCGAGAGCACGCCGAGCCAACCTGGCTCGCGCGTCGTGGGCGTCGCCAACAGGTCGTTGATCGTGAGCGTGTCCCGGTCGGGCGCCTGCGCCAGGTAGTAGGCCACGGGATGCACGTAGTACCCGGCGGGTCCGACCGCCAGCGCGTCGCCGTCCCGGAGGTGGGCGCTCACGAGCGCTGTCGCCATGGCGACCTCGGGCTTGTCGCGCGAGAGCAGCTGCTGCAAGGACACCCACGCGCCGCCAATGAGGCCCAGCGTCGCGGCGAGCGTGGTGACCGCGCGGCGGACGCGAGAGCCGTGGCGCCACGCCTCGTCGAACGCGGCGCCACACCACAGCCAGACGACCGGAAAGAGGAACAGCCCGTAACGAATGCCGAAGTAGTAGCCGCCGTAGAGGCCTTTCAGGAACGTGCCGCGGTTGACCAGCTCGAAGCTGAGAAACCAGAGCACGGGGAGCACGAGGAGCGCGCGACGTGGCGCGTCGAGGGTGCGTCGAGGAAACGCCCAGAGCCCGACGAGGAGCCCGATCGGGGCCAGCCACGCCAGAGACGTCGGTGCACCCGCCGCGAGACGCAGGGCCTCGAGCAGGTCGGCCGGCAGGCTCGCGTCGGCGTGGTAGACGCCGGCAGCGCGCTGATACGCGGTCGAGTGTCCCCGAGACCAGAGGTAGCCCTGGACGAAGGCAGGGAGCCAGAGCAACACGCCCGAGCCGATCGCAAGGCCCGTGGCGAGGGCGCGCCGTCGAAGCGCAGGCGTACCGGAGACGCTCAGCACGAGCAGGGTCGTGATGATGAGATGTACGCCGTAATAGTGCGTCATCAAGAGCCCCATTGCGCTGAACAACAGCCCGATCCACGGGCGCCGGCGCGTCGGATCATCGAGCGCCGACACGGCCGAGAGCAGCGCGGTGACGGCGAAGAGCGCATTCAGCGTGTAGGGCGTGCAGTCTTGGGAGTACCACTGATGCACGGGCGCGATGGCCGCGAGGCCGGCGACGAGCAGGGTCGCAGCAGGCGCCAGACGCAGGCGGTGGGCGAGCAGGCCGACCAGCGGGATGAGGGCGGCTCCGGCCAGCATCGCGGGCAGGCGCCCGACCCACGGCGCGGTGCCGAGCCATGGCTTCAACAGGAACAGCAGGACATGGTAGAGCGGCGGATGTGTCTGCGCGAGCGCATTGACGTCCAAGAGGACGCCGTCGAGCGTCGCGTGACCAAAGCCGCTCATCGCGTAGGTGAACTCGTTCTGCTCGTAGGGCTCGGCGTCGAGGGCCAGCCCGCGGAGCAGCGCAGCAACCACGGTGATGAGGGCGAGGCCGATGCGGGTCGGGACCGGAATCAAGACGGGGACCGGTGCCCGAACGCTGAGCGGCGGAGACGCACGGGCCGAGCGCCAGGCGAGGACCGCGAGCGTCCACAACAGGAGCATCCCGCCACTGACGGGCGCGAGCCACGGAAGGAGGAAGCGCGGCGACTCGGTCACCGGACGGCCACCGGGCTCGACGACCGGGACGTTGGCGTCCACGAACGCGGCGGGCGTGTCGGGGAGCGTGACGTCGGGGCGCACCGTCGGGACGCCGTGGGCGCACGTGAGCTGCCCGTCGTGCACGTCTGGTCGATCGACGGTGCAACCGTAGTGCAGCGCCCGCGCAAAGGAGTCGCCGAAGTCCCAGCCGCGCCCGTTGGCGAGGCGCGGCACGAAGCGCACGGCCGGCGCGCCGGAGTCGAGGTCCTCACGGCTGAGGAGCGCCTCCACCGTCCGGCCGTCGGGCAGCACGACGGACGCCTCGACGTGGGGAGACGCCGACGCAAGCCACAGCGACGCGAGCGCGGAGAACGGGGTCACCGACAGATTATCCAGGGTGACCCGTGCGAGTCCAAGCGCGGCTCAACGCTTGCCGCGCTTGGACTTTCCGGTTCGGTTGGCGCGCGGGGCGGCGGCCGGACCGTCGCCCATAGGGGTCACCTTCTTGGCTGCTGCGCGTGAGGGCTTGCGCGGCGCAGCGGCCTCGGCGGGAGCGGGAGGTGCCGGGAGCGAGGCCGGGGTCTCGGGCGGTGCGGTGTTGGGCTCAGGATTGGGAGCCTCTGCAGCGGGGACCTCTGCAGCGGGGACCTCTGCAGCGGGGACCTCTGCAGCGGGGACCTCTGCAGCGGGAGCCACGACCTCGCCAGCGCCGGGGCGCGGAGGGGCTCTGCCGTCGTCGATCCAGTGCGGGCTGCGGCGGACCGGCGGGCGCGTCCGATGCGTCGCGAAGAGCGCGTGAGCCTGAGCCTCGGCCGCCTGCGCCTCCGCCGGACGACCGAGCTTGCGCAGGATGTCGGCCTTCTGTTCCAGGGCGCTGGCGCGTTCGACGTCGGCGCCGGCCTCGTCGAGCGTGTTCAGGCCGCGCTCGAGCTGCGCCAGACCCTCGGCGATGCCGGCCGGTTCGTTCATGAGCCAGCTCGTGCCGATGGTGACGTCCCCCAGCGCGACCTCGGCGAGGCCGAGCGCGCGCTTGCTCCCGATGTCCCGCGCGTGCTCGCACGCAAGCCGCGCCTGCCGAATGGCCGTCGTGTGCTCGCCACGCTGCATGGCCAGGTAGGCGAGGTTCGCCAGCACGTTCGCCAGCATGCGCCGATCGCCCGCGGTCGTCGCGATGGCCTGCGCCTCGCCGAGGTGCTCCGCCGCGACGGCCAAGGCGCCCGGCCCGACGGTGCCTGCGAACGCCTCGAGCAGCAGCGTCTCGCCCAGGTTCTGCCGTAGCATCGCGATCATGGGCCGATTGCCGACCTCGGTCGCGAGCTTGAGGCTCTCCTGCCACGCGTCGAGCGCCTGCGTGGCCTCGCCGCGCCCATAGCGAATCACGGCGAGGTTGTTCAACGTGCCTGCCAGACCGGCCCGATCGTCGACCTTACGGCGAATGGCCAGCGCGTCGAGCAGGTAGCGCTCAGCCGTGGCGTACTCCGCCCGCTCGAGGTGCACCGAGCCGATGTAGTGCAGCGTGAGCGCCAGCCCGCGCAGGTCCTTTAGCTGCATGCGCAGCGCGCGGCTCTTCTCGAAGGTCGCGAGCGCGCCAACCGCGTCGCCTCTCAGCCACGCCAGCTGCCCGAGGTCGTCGAGCACGCTGGCGACGCCACGCACGTCGTTGACCGCTCGGAAGAGGTGGAGGCTCTTGACGAAGTGCTCGTGCGCCTCGACGTACTGGCCCATGGAGCGCAGCACCTGGCCAAGCTTGTTCAACGCGACCGCTCCCTTGCTGCGACTGCGGAGCGTCCAGGCGAGCTTGAGCATGGCGCGGAAGCGGTCCAAGGCCCGATCGGTGCGCCCGACCGTCATCCAGAGCTTGCCGACGCCGAAGAGGGTGTTGACGCGTGTGGAGTAGTCGTCCTCGGCGAGGAGGCGCAGGGCGTCCTCGTAGTGCTCGATCGCGCGACCGTTGTCGTGAGCCTCGGCGCACGCGCGCGCGGCGCGCAGGTGACAGGTCGCGGCCCGGAGATCCTCACCGCCGCGCTCGAAGTGCCGCGCGATCGCACCGAGGTGCGAGTCGACGTACTGCTGGGGCTGGAGCTCGAGCCAATGCCCGATGACGCGGTGATAGCGGTGACGCAGCCGCGCCGGGCACTGGTCGTAGAGCAGCTCCTGGTCTCGCTCGGAGCGAAACTGGTAGCTCTGCTCGCCCGGCAGCGAGCGGTCGGCGATCTCGACGAGCATCTCGCGCTCGACGAACGTGTGGCACTGCGCGCGCAGGGTGACGATGGCCTCGTCTTTGCCCACGCCCTCGGCGCCGTAGACGGCGCGATCGGCCGAGAGGCGGCGCAGGGCGAGGAGCGCGCCAAAGTGAAAGCTCGGACCGATGACCGCGGCCTGCTGGAGCGTCGTACGCTCATCGGGGGACAGCGCTGCCAGGCGCGCGGCGGCGACGCCACGGAGGGTCTCCGGGATCTCAGCCGTGAGCAGCGCGGTCTCATCGACTGAGAAGCCGTTCTCGCCGCGATGGATGACGTCCGTCTCGTGAAGGAATCGCAGCACGGCGCGGATGGCGTAGGGGTTGCCAGCCGAGGTCGTAACCACGCGATCGACGAGCTCTGGCGGTACGTGCTGGACTCCGTTCAGGAGACGTCCCACGAGCTCCGCCGCGGCGCTACGCGGGAGCGGCTTGAGCGTGATGGCGCGGCGCGTCGACCACGAAGGGATGGCGGAGACCAGATCCGGGCGCCCGGCGACCAGGACGAAGAGGCGATGACCCACCGCGGCGTCGGCGAGCATATCGATGAGCGACAGGGTCGCGCTGCTGGCATGCTGCGCGCTCTCGAGCACCAGGACGATGGGGTGCGCGTCAGCGAGCGAGACGAGCCACCGGAGCAGGGCGTGCCCGGCGCGAGGAACGAGCGAGGAGGCGTCCTCGTCGCTGGTCGCAATGTAGGGGCTGCCCTCGATCTTGAGGCCAGTGAGAAACGCGATGAGGCAAGCGACCTCGCGGGCCTCGCCGGCGCGACTCTCGTTGGACGCGAAGCGACGCAGCACGTCCTGCAGGAGCCGCTCACCGACGACCCAGTCGTCCTCGGACGGCTGCGCCCCTAGCGCGTCGCGGACGAGGCGCTCCAAGACCCCATAGGGTCGTGAGGGCTCGTCGCGGCAGACGGCGCGCGCCCAACGCACCTCGGGTCGCTTCTTGGTCACCGCGTCACGCAGGCGCGCCAGGAGGGAGGCCGAGCCCAGGCCCAAGTCCGCCAACATGAGCAGCAGCTGCCCCTCGGCGCGCTCCACGACGCGATCGACCAGCGCGAGGGCCTCTTGGAGCTCACGCTCGCGCACGAAGCTGAGGCTCCCTCCGCTGGCAGCCTCGGGCGGATTCCACGGGAAGGTGGCGAGGTCCTCCGGATCGTCACGTCGGCTCGCCTCGGCGCGGCTCTCGAGCGCGCGCTCTTCAGCGAAATCGAAGTCGGCCCGGCTGGCCCGCACGCGCTCTCCGAGAGCGACTCCGGGCAGGATCGCGAGGCACTCCTCGCAGAACTCGAAGGCTGTGACGTTGACGTGCCCGCATTGTGTGCAGCGCATTGGAACCTCCCCCCACGCGGGGCGCGGAGAATACCCGGCAACCCCGCGAAGGCAAGGCGGATCGTCAGGTTGAACCGAGCGCCCCTTGACAACTTCGGCGGGCGCACTTTCTTTGCCCCTGCCTGGTGGCCGAGAGCCCCGGTAACACAATAAACCTATTTTGTTTCAGGAGGTTTGCCATGTTGGCTCACTTTGCTGGTTTCCCTGTCCGTCACATCGCTCGCGGCCCGGCGGAGCCGCTTCAGCGTCAGATCGACACTCTTTTCAACGAGTTGGGACTTGCGCCGGCCTTCGACCGCGAGCTTGGCCGCGCCGGTCGCGACGCGCGCTTCCCGGCGAACGTCTATGAGACCGAGAGCGCCTATCTGGTGACCGTCGAGGTCCCGGGCGTGAAGTCCGATGACCTGAGCCTGACGTTGGCGCTGGACAGCCTCACGTTCTCAGCCAAGCGCCAGATCGCCTCGCCCGAGTGCGCCCGGCCGCTGCACCAGGAGCGCCAGGGCTTGGAGCTCACGCGCACGTTCACGTTCGCGACGCCGGTCGACCCGGATCGGGCGACGTCCCGGCTGGAGGCCGGTGTGCTCACGGTCACGCTGCCCAAGGCCAGCGGCGCGCTGCCGCGCAAGATTGAGGTCACGGTGGCGTCCTGACGGCGTCCCGACAGCGCAGACGCCTAGAAGAACTGATAGCCCAGCGCGAGCGAGACGGTGGGCGTGATGAGCTTGTCGCGTAGAATCGACGAGAGCGTCGCGCTCGCCGTGCTCGCGTAGGCGTCGGCCTCTTTGGCGTAGGGCGTCTTGAAGGAACGCGAGATGGTGCTCTTCGCGCCAATCGACGCGCTCACGCCCACGGACGCACGGATCGTGAGGTGCTCCCAGAGCGCCCACGTCCAACCAATCTCGGCCGTGATGAGGTGGACGAGCGACTTCACGGTGAAGTCGTGACCCGGCCCGGCAAAGGGCTGAGGAGCCGCTTGACCGCTCGCTGCGGCGATGGTGTCCACCGACGTGCCGCCGGAGAGCGACAACAGGCCGTAGCCGGCCTCGAAGAAGAAACCCCGGTTGGCGAACGGACGCCAGCCGAGCTGAAGCCGCCACGCCACGGAGCTCGAGATCGTGCCCTTGACCATGTCCGCCGTGGCCTGATCGTAAGCACCGGCCTTCACCAGCACCCCATTGACCATGGAGACATACCCGGAGGGGAGCGTCCCGACGGTGGTCGTCAGGCGAACGCCGTACGGAAACTCCATCCAGAGTCGCCCCCCGACATCGAGCGGCGCGTCAGTGACGGCCTCTGCGCCAAAGTGCCAGCCCGCATCGAGCGCGGTCCGCGCGGTCGTCGTTACCGTCGGAGCCACCTGCGGCGGAGGAGTCGGGGACGCCGTCTTCGCGCGACTCGACGCGGGCCAGAGCCCCGCAAGCAGCACCACGGTCAACGCGAAAGTGGGGAGATGACGAGAACGTGAGGAGAGGCGCGTGACCATGGAGCTCCTTTTGGGCGGCGGACCTCCATGTCACGCCGTTCTCTCCATCTGTTGCGCCCCGACGGGGTTTCCGATCAGACGATTTTTGTTGACCTAGGTCGATTTCGGTGGGCCAGGAGCCTCTGTGATGGCCTCGCACGCCAAGAGCGCGTCCGGATCGAGCGACTGCGCCAGCTCGAGCAGCTCGGGCGGCAGATTCTCGAAGGTCACGGAGCCGTCCGGGTTGATCCGGACCGAGATTGGGGGCGGAGTCGCGACTTCGTCGGCCATCAGAATCCTCGCTCGCGCTTCTTGCGCTCGACGTCGGCCTGGCGCGCGGTCAGCTTCCCGCGGCACTCGGGGTAGCGAACGCACGCGTAGAAGGCGCCGAAGCTGCCCTGCGCGACCCGCAGCGGCGCTCCGCACTTCGGACACGCCAGGAGCGGATCGATCTCGACCTCGGACGCGGCGCCCTTCGTGCGCTTGGCCTCCTTGGGCACGAAGTCCAAGACGAGCGCCCCGGGCACGCGCTCAGCCTCGGACGGGGTCCGAGCGAAGTGCGCGAAGCCGGCCGCTACGAGCAGGTCCGCCAGCGGGCGACCCGCGGCGACCTCGGCGCGGTACGGGCTCTCGCCGTCGTCGACGATCTCGGCGCTGTTGACGGCCAGGTGCTCCACGCGCGCACCCGCCTCGGTGACCTCGTAGGCGAGGACCGGACCGCTCGCGACGATTCCGGTGACGCGACAGCGCAGCCCGTGACTCAGCCAGCGGCCGAAGTCGTCATGCAGCGCCTCGGCGTGCTCCGGGTAGATCCACGCGGCGTTCGGACCCTCGGGCACGATGGCGACGCGCTCGTGGGCCTCGGAGCCCCCGGCGGTCCCGGTCGGCACGAGGCGATAGCCGCGCGACTCCAGGTGCGAGCGAAACCGAGCTGCGACGAGCAGCGCCCGCGCCGCGACGTGAAAGACCAGGCGTCCGTCGTCGGCCATCGCGCGCTACTTGCCGCAGGTGTCGAAGTTCGGCGTCCCAGTCGGCGCTTTGGCGAAGGTGGCGGTCACGCCGACGAGCTGAAAGTCACCGCCCTGGTTGTGGATCGAGAACGTCCACGTCCCCGCGCTCACGCAGCTCCCCGACAGGCGCGTGCGGTAGGCGTTCTTGCCCGTCTTCTCGAGCGACGAGACGGTCATAGCGTCGTTCTTGAACTGCTTTCCGAAGAGTCCCTCGACGTAATAGACGACCGGCTCCGGGCCCGCCTTCCAGGCCACGCTCGCGTTCATGGTGCCGTAGCTCTTGAAGTCGAGCTGAATCTCCTTGGTGTCCGGAGGCGCGTCGACCTGGATCTGAAGGAGACCGGGCACGAAGCCGCCCCACGGGTCTCCGCCAAAGGCCCCGTGCGGGTAGTACGTGAGCGGGAGGCCACGCGAACCGACCGCCTTGGCGGGCACGACGCGCTTGCAGCCGATGATGCCGCGGCTGTTGAACGCCTTGTTCACGATGGCCACCTCGTCGTTCGACTTGAGCCGCTTGACCGCCTCCTGCGCGGTGAGCTGGGCGGCGAAGTTGAAGTCCGTCGTGTTCGAGAAGCCGTGGAGCGCTCCAAAGATGACGTCGTCTGCCTTCTCGGCGCCGAGCTTCTCCCGAATCTCCCACAGCGCCGCGGAGAAGATCTCGCTGTCGGCATGCACCTCGCCGGTCAGGTCGCCCGGGCACGCGCGCTTGGCCGTGAGGTCCCGCGAGAGGTTGCCGCCCGCTCCGCCGAGGGGCACGCCGCAGACGGTCGGGGCCTCGGTCGCGTTCAGCGCGTACTCGCCGACGATGGGGTTGTTACGCACGGTACACGAAAAATAGTCTGCGTACGCCTCATTCAACGCACCCGACAGGTTCGTCAGGCCGAAGTTGTCCGGAGCCAGCCCGGAGAGCCGGGTCGTACCGACCATCGCGTGGGTATACTCGTGGTAGATGACTCCGGCCTCGTAAGCGAAGTCCTTGCTGGTCGTTTGACCGAAGATGATCGCATCGCCGCCCAGCTTGAGGTCGATCGGAAAGCCAAAGTCCATGATCCCGTCCGGCGAATATGCGGCGTTGCCGATGGAGCTCCACTCGTCGCACAGCCCCTTGGGGTGGACCTGGAGGTTGACGACGGCCTTGAGCGGTCGATCGAGGTCGGTCAGGCCATGGCCGTCCTTGAAGTAGTCGTGGATGACCTGCATGTGGTGGTACATCATGACCTCCGCGAAGCGATCATCGGCAGCGGTCGGGCTGGTGGGAGGCACGATGTGGCGGTAGGTCCCGTCCTGACCCGGGAGCGCCGCGTGCTTTGGGGTGCACTGGGTCAGCGTGAGCGGCCCGGCCTGCACCGCCGTGCCGTTTTCGGCGTCGGGCCAGCAATTGACCACGTCCGCGTAGTCACCCACGAGGCTCTTCGGCTCGAGGCCCGCAGGCGCGGTGGTGCCCCAGGTCGTCAGGTGGAGGAGTTCGACCTCGGTGGGCGTGGGCGTCGAGATCGGGTTGTCAACGTAGACCAAGGCCAGCGGCTTCACGGACACGCCAACCTCAGGTGCGGTCACGTCGAGGCCGGGCGCATCGAGCCCTCCCCCGGAGGCGTCGCTCGACGCGGTGCTCGGACCTGAGTCCGTCCCGGTCGCGCTCGCGCCGCCATCGGTCGTGGCATCCGGTGAGGCGGTCAGGGCGCTGCCCTCGGTCGTCTCGGCGGCGCACGCCAGGAGTCCAACGCACGAGAGCCCAAGAAGGAGTGACTGGACGCGGCTCATCGCACGACCTCCGTGGGACCGTCGAAGGTCGCTGGGAGACACAGCAGGAGCTTGGCGGTAGCGAAGTCGACGTAGCAGTAGTCCGCCGCGACGAGCGGCAGACGCATCACGGGCACGCGATAGGTCAACGTCCCGTGGGCCAGCCCCATCGCCAGGACCCGCTTGACGACGACCCCGGTGGCCGTCTTGCCGGTGGCGACCTCCGCGGCGCGTCGAGCGGCTGCGACGCCGACATCGCGCGACGGCGCTGGGACCTCGAGGCGCTCCCAGTCCGAAGAGACCTGCGTCACGCGGCCCGCAGGAGACAGGGTTACGGCGAGGGAGCGGTCGGCGATGGTGACGCCGCGTGCTTGAAGCTCGAAGTGGACGACCGTCGCGCCACGCGCGGTCGAGACGCGCGCGGTGCCGAGCGCGCCGACCTCGATGCCGCCGAGCAGCTCACCGTGAGCGACGACGAACGCCGTCGCGCGCTCCTCCGCGGTCCGTCCAAGCACCGGCACGTCCAGGCCGAGCAGCGCCGCGGGGACCCGACGGACGGGGTGCCACAGGACCCGAGCCTCGGGCCCGAATCGTTCGGTGGCTGCGCGTGCGGCCTCGAGCTCGGAGACCGGAATCGACGCCTGCGCGTGCGCCACGGGAATCAGGCGCAGGACCAGAAGGGAGGGGAGCAAAAGCCGCAAGAGCGAGAACCGCATCAGCCACCTCGAACCAACGATGAGCATCACGACCGGTTGCAGAGAGCACGGCTCGGAGCGGAGCCCCGAAGCCGGCGCACGATACGCGGACGCGCCCTGCGGTTCAACGGTTTTCGGTCGCGGGGGCCGGCCACGGGCTCTGCGGGTAGAGGACCTCCCACAGGGTCAACCCGCGCGCCGGCGCCGTCTGACCCGCCGCGGCGCGATCGCGTGCGGCGAGCGCCTCGCCGAGCCAGTCCGGAGGATGGCGGCGTCGGCCCACCTCGAACAGCGACCCGGCGATGATGCGCACCATGTGCTGCAAGAACGCATTGCCGACGACGACGAGGACAATCTCGCCCTGCCCGCTGGCCTCGATGCGGAGCTGCGAGAGTCGGCGAATCGTCGTGTGCGCCTCGCAGCCGGCCGCGCGAAACGTCTGGAAGTCGTGCTCGCCGAGGAGCGCAGGCGCCGCGGCGCGCATGGCCTCGAGGTCGAGGGCCCAGGGCGCGTGCCAGCTCGTGCGGGCTCGGAGCGGGGACCGCGCGCGGCGGTTCCAGTACGTGTAGCGGTATTCCTTGCCGATGGCGCTTCGGCGGACATCGAAGTCGGCGTGGCTCTCGACCGCGGCGGTGACGGCGAGATCGGCCGGCAGCAGCGAGTTCAGGCCCCGCTCGAAGGCAACCAGTGGTAGGTCACGGTCGGTCGTCACCATGACCGGCAGGCCGCGCGCATGGACGCCGGCGTCGAGGCGGCTCGAGGCCCGCAGCCGCGCCGGTGGCTCACCGAGGAGCTGATCGAGCGCGGCCTCGAGACAGGCCTGGACCGTGCGCTGACCGTCCTGGCGCTGCCAACCGGCGAAGTCGGTGCCGTCGAACTCCAGGCTCAACAAGATGTGACGAGACATGGTCGGGCCGCCTGCGACGGACGCCTCAGAACTCGAAGGCGAGTCCGAAGAGGCCCGTGATCGCGCCCAGGTTGAACGAGCCACCGGAGCCGAAGTCGCTGATGTCGGCGTAGAGGAACTCGGCGAAGATGTAGGAGTTGTTGACCCCGACCTCGACGTCGAAGGTGCGCGCCATGCTGGGGGAGAGGACATCGAGCAGGATCTTGAGCCCGGCAGCGACATGGTAGCCCCACGTGTCGCCGCGGCCTTCGAAGTCCTCGCCGGTCTTGGGATCCTTGTAGTGGGCGATGTCGCCGACCCCGTCAGTGATCCACCATACGACGTAGTCAAAACCGACCTTGACGTACGGAACCAGCGGCACGTCCCACTTCGTCGCGAACAGGTCCATGTGATAGACCAGTGACACCGAGAACGGCACGAAGCGAAACTTGGTCTCGTCGGTGCTCGCGGTGCTCGTGCCCGCGACCAGCCCGTCGCCGGTAATCGACGCGATGCCCATCTCGAAGCCCACGGCGAGCGAGCCGCCCTTCTGGAAGAACTGATAGTCGTATTCGAGCTTCGCGATGAACATCGAGGAGCCGCCGAACACGCTGTCGTAGGGTGTATTGGAGGCGCCCTTGGCGTACAGCGAGGGCTTGTAGGGACCGAACTTGATCTCGATCTGGTGGTTCCGCGGAGACTCCTTCTCCTGGTTGTAGAGCTGCGCGGACGCAAGCGAAGGCACCGTCAACACGGCGAGAAGGGCCCAGCGAACGAGGCGGCGTGACGGGCTCATGCGGTCCTTCTGGCGCGACGGCGCGCCACGGCGCGAAGTGCGAGCGTCAGGCCCGCCAGGCTGGTGCCGAGCAACAGCGGCGCGCCGAGGAGCAACACTGCGGACAGGACGACCGGCCAGAGCAAGGTGCGTGCGAGCGGTCGCAGCCACGGGTGGTCGGTCACGATGCGCGCGGCCTCGGGTCCGACGCGGTAGTACAGCGACACGAGCGCACGGCCGCCTGCGTCGGCGCGCAGCACGCGGTCTCGCAAGGTGCGCAGGCGCTGGACCTCGCCAGCCATGGGAGAGCCAAAAGCCGCGGTAGCGACGAAACACCAGGTGAAGCCGCCCTTCTCCTGACCACCCGCGCCTTTGTAGGCCTCCCAGAAGTTGTCGACGGCGATGGGCGTTCCGGTGACGAGCTCGTTGGGATCGCACAGCTCCGACTCGTTGCCGGCCTGATCGATGGCCGTGACGCCCACGTAGTAGACAGTCCCGTTCGCGAGGCCAGTGAGCTGATAGGGGTTGGCCGTCACCCCGGTGCTGCCGCTCGCGCCCGAGGACTCCAAGGTGGCGAACGTAAAGGGTGCGGTGCCGCGATAGACGCCGAAGGTCTTGACCTTCTCCGTCGAGTCGTTCGGGTCGGTGTAGGCGACCTTGAGGTTGCCCTCGCCCGGCTGGAGCGAGTCGATGACCGGAAGCTCCGGCGCGTCGTAGTCGAGCTCGAAGAGGACCTTGTCCTCCTTGTCGGCGTTGGCCGCCGCGACCCCGGTCCACTTGAAGTAGAAGCGCACGTACGATGACTTGCTGGTGTCGCAGGCGGAGCCCAGCAGGTACTTCATCGGGATCTCGTACTCGCGGCCGTTGAGCGTGAGCCCGAGGAGCGTGGCCTCATAGGCGAGCGTGCAGTCGTCGGTGGACTTGTCCGGCATCGTCGTCGGGCAGTTGGGCCCGGCGGCGACGCCCAACTTGTAGAGTTCGGGGTTGGTGAGCCCGGTGACGTTCACCGTGATGCGCAGCTTCCACGCCGAGGCGGCGTCCTCCTTGCCGGGCGCTCCGCCCTTGGCGTCGGCGCCGGTCGCGTCGAGGGCCGCGACATCCGAACCCGCGTCGGTCGCGGCTACCGTGTCTGCGAGCACGCCGGCGTCGGTCGAGCCCGCGTCCGCCGTTGGAGTCGACGCCGACGCACTGCACGCGGAGGCGCTCGCGAGCCCGAGGTACTTCTCGCACGCGCGCTTGCCGATCGCGTACTCCTTGGTCGTCACGAAGCGCACGTCCTCGGTCGTACTGCCGTTGAACGCACGGGCCTGGGTCACCGTGATGAACTGCGCACCAGCGAGACCGGGCAGGAGCACGAGCGAGGCGAGGATGGGAAGAAGCCGAAGCATGGACCGGTCTACCAAAGCAACCCTCGTGCCAATCATTTGCCCGACAGGCGCTGGCATCCGTGCTCCACCTCGCGCCAAGCGCACGCGACGGGCGTGCCATGCTGGCGCTTCCGGGAGGCGCGCGGTTGACAACTTGTCAAAGGCACGTCGACCCGATCAGCGCGAGTGTAGTCAGCAACGGCCACGGGTCAACTTTCCGGTTGTCGCGTGATAGGGTCGCGCCCGCGCCGGCTCCGGAACCCGGGCGCGCATGGAAGGACGCCAATGTTGGACCTGACTCGACGCATGCGCCGACTGCGGCGCACGGAATCGCTTCGCCGACTCGTGCGCGAGACGCACCTCCGGCGCGAGGATCTCATCTGGCCCATGTTCATCGTCGAGGGCGAGGGCGTGCGGCAGGACATCGCTTCGCTGCGCGGTCAGAGCCGCGTCTCCGCGGACATCGCCGCCGAGGACGCCGCGCGCGCCTTCGACGACGGCGTCCCGGCCGTCATCCTGTTCGGTATTCCGGAGCACAAGGACGCCATCGGCTCCGAGGCGTGGGCCGAGGACGGCACGGTGCAGCGGGCCATCGCGAGCATCAAGCGGCGCGTGCGGGACATGGTCGTCATCACGGACGTGTGCCTGTGCGAGTACACCGATCACGGCCACTGCGGCGTGCTCGAGCCGACATCGCTCGAGGTGCAGAACGACCCGACGCTCGAGCTGTTGGCGCGCGAGGCCCTCAGCCACGCCGAGGCAGGCGCAGACATGGTTGCTCCGTCGGACATGATGGA
>SXGT01204334.1_pt1 | contig 30590 bp, 32 predicted proteins | sample 3176221 | NCBI WGS metagenome assembly SXGT01 (sample SAMN11356862, study PRJNA531348) | freshwater metagenome | isolation source: freshwater sample F1-120 | place: China: Fuxian Lake, Yuxi | collected 2017-12-25
ATCTTCTTGCTCATGATCGACGACGAGATGAGCGGAATCGACTCGACGGTTCCCGTCACATCACGGAGCGCGTAGAGCTTGCGGTCGGCGGGCGCGAGTCCCGCTCCGGCCGCGGCAATGAAACATCCCACGGACTCGAGGAGTTCGACCATTCGGTCGTTGGACAGCAGCGGCGACCAACCCGGGATCGCCTCCATCTTGTCGAGCGTGCCGCCCGTGTGGCCGAGTCCACGTCCGGAAAGTTGCGGCACCGCCGCGCCACACGCCGCAACCAAGGGACACAGGACGAGCGAGACTTTGTCGCCGACTCCCCCGGTGCTGTGTTTGTCGACCGTCGGTCGTCGGACCGACGACAGGTCGAGCCGCTCTCCCGAGTCGATCATGGCCGCGGTCCAGGTCGCGAGTTCACGTCGATCGAGGCTCTGCCACACAATCGCCATCAGGAGGGCGCTCATCTGCTCCTCGGCCACGTCACCAGCGGTGTAGGCAGCGATCAGCCACTCGATGTCGACATCGGTGAGCGCGCCGCCATCGCGTTTGGTGCGGATGAGGTCGATGACGTCGGGCATCGGTCAGTGCAGCGCTTCGGGCCCGAAGGCGTGCGGCAGCAGATCGCCGAGGCGACGGACCGAACCGTCGCCGTCGACGAGGAGGTCGGGTCCGCCGCACTCGTGGAGCAGTTGACGACAGCGCCCGCACGGCATGACTGGTGCGCGGTCGGGTCCGCCCACGCACACAACCGCCACGAGGCGCCCGCCGCCACTGAGGTGGAGTGCCGAGACGAGTCCGCACTCGGCGCAGAGTGTGAGTCCGTACGACGCGTTCTCGACGTTGCAGCCAGAGACGATCCGCCCGTCGTCGACCAAGGCCGCCGCGCCGACCGCGAAGCTCGAGTAGGGCGCGTAGGCGTGCTCCCACGCGTCGCGTGCTGCGACGCGCAACGCGTCCCAGTCGATCATCATCGTTCCTCGCCGCGACGGAACGGAATCCCAACCATGGCTGGCGCCCGCGATCGTTGGCGAGCAACCGCGAGAACGACGAGCACGGTGACGTACGGCAAGACGTTGGCGACCTCGTCGGGCAGGTCGGTCGAGGGGACTCGATCCCGCCACCACCAAAAGGCCACCGCCGCTGCCGCGAGAGCTGCCGCGACGCGAAAGCGGCGCCGGTAGACAAACCACGCGGCTGCGAGGGCACAGAGCGCTGCGACAAAAAGAATCAACGCGTGTACGGCGTCGTCGGAGCGCTGTTCGAGCGCGCTTGCGTATCCAAACAACCCTGCGCCTGTGGCGAGCCCGCCGGGTCGCCAGTTGCCGAACACCATCGCGGCAAGTCCCAGAAAACCGCGGCCCGCCGTTTGGTTCTCCTTGTAGATCCCGGCGCTGACCAAGACGAGGTAGGCGCCTCCGAGACCGGCAAAGCCGCCCGAAGCGATGACGGCGATGTAGCGGGTGCGGATCGCGTTGATTCCGAGGGTTTCAGCCGCGTAGGGATTCTCGCCGCACGCACGGAGCCGCAGCCCGAACGCGGTGCGCCAGAGGAGCCAGCCGGTCATGGGAACGAGTGCCAGCGCGAGCAGTGTGAGGAGTTCGACCTCGGCGATGAGCCCGCGAGCGAGCCCAGCGGCGTCGGACGCGAACACCCAGTCCCAGGCGGCGATGCGGCCGAGCACATCAGGGCTCTCCCACCCGAAGAGATCACCTCCGGCGAGCACGGGCATCGTGAACAATCCGAGATCGCCCTCGACGTTGGGTGATTGCGTCTCTCCCCCGCCTGCATTGACGAAGATGGTTTCCGACAAGAACCGCGTGAAACCGGCAGCGAGGAGGTTGATCGCGACGCCCGAGATGATGTGATCGACCCCGAACGTGACGGTGGCGAGCGCATGGACGGCGCCGCCAAGGGCACCTCCGAGCACGCCGAACAGAACGCCCCACCACGGGCCGAACTCGTAGCCTGCCCACGCTCCGAACCAGGTCCCGAGGATCATCATTCCTTCGAGTCCGATGTTGACGACGCCGCTGCGTTCCGACCAGAGGCCACCGAGACCCGCGAGCAAGATCGGTACCGAGACGCGCAGCGTCGCACCCGACGTGCCCTCGGTCGTGAGCTCTCCTGCTCCGTCGACGAACATGCTGAGGAGCGACAAGAGGGCGAGGACGCCACCGGAGCCGACGAGGATCCACGCCAGCGAACGTTTCGACGTGCCGGCTCGGGTCGCTGCCGCCGCGACGGGGTCGACCACTGCCGTCGGCTCGTCGGTTGTATTCATGACGCCACTCCCGATCCAACCGCCTGGGCTTCCGAGACGGGATCGACGCCGGCCGCGACTTCGCGGGCTTCTTGCGCTCGGCGAGTCCGCCGCACGACTTCATACGCGACGACCACCAGGAGCGGAATCATGCCCTTCATGATCAAGATGACGGAGTTCGGTACCTCGACGAGGTCGAGTCGCTGCGCGACCCGATCGAGCCAACCGAACAGCAGCGCAGCTGCTGCGATGCCTGCGGGGTGACCGCGGCCGAGGAGGGCGACCGCGATTCCGGTGAAACCGAGACCCTGCGGGAAGTCGGTCAGGTCGAACTGGAAGGACTCGCCGAGCAGATACGGCAAACCGATCAATCCTGCGATCGCGCCCGACAACAGCATCGTCGTATAGATCATGCGGGTGGGGTCGACTCCCGCGTACTGCGCGGCACGCGGGTTCATCCCCGCAGCGCGCAAATCGAAACCGAACCGCGTGTTGCGCATGACGTACCAGAACACGACGCCGACGACGATGGTGGGGAGCAGGAACCCCGAGAGGTGAAAGCCGCGTTTGAGATCGATCCCGACCGCTTCGAGCCACGAGTTCAGCGACGGGAGTTGGCCCGACGCGGGCAGGAGTTCCGTCTTGATCGACTGATCGAAGTCGTTGGCCTTGAAGCGCATGCGGTCGCGAGCCAAGAAGGCGGTCAGGGCGAGCGCGATCGCGTTCATCATGATGCTGCTGATGACTTCGTGCACGCCCCTGCGGACCTTGAGGAGTGCGATGCCGCCCGCCCAGGCCGCACCCGCGGCCATTGCGATGAAGACGATTGCGACGAGGTGGAGTGGTGCTGGCAGCGCCAACTCGGTCCCAATCGCGGCAGCGAGGAGCGCCGCGACGCGGTACTCGCCCTCGACCCCGATGTGAAAGAGGTTGTTCCGAAACGCAATCGTGAACGCAAGCCCAGAGAAGAACAGTGGAAGCGCCCGGTTGATCGACGAGACAACCGATTCGCGTTCCCATCCGAACGACCACACTTCGCGTAACGCGAACCAGGGATCGTGGCCGGCGATCCAAAGAATGAGCGCGGAAACCGCAATCGACGCAGCGATCGCGATCGCAGGCGCCACCATGGCGAGACCGATCCGCCGCACCGTCACCGGCGCGCTCATCCGGCGCCGATCATGGCGGCGCCCAGGGTCGCGGCAGTGACCGACTGCGGGTCGAGTTCGGCCACGATTCGTCCGCGCAGCATGACAAGAAGGCGGTCGGACAGCCCGATCAACTCCTCGAGGTCCGACGATACCAACAGCACCGCAAGTCCGTCTCGGCGCGCGCTGCGCAGGTGTTCCCACACGTCAGCTTGCGCACCGACGTCGATGCCGCGCGTCGGGTGGGCAGCGATCAGTGCGCGCGGTTCGGCAGTGAGTTCTCGCCCGATGATCAACTTCTGCTGATTGCCGCCCGAGAGGGCATGCGCGGCAACGTCGGGGTTCGGCGTCTTGACGCCGAACTTGCGATCGATGTCGTCGGTGCGGGCGCGCGCTGCGTTGCGATCGATGCGCCAGCCTTTCGCGTACGGCGCCGCGGTCTGATGCCCGAGCATGGCGTTCTCCCAGAGCGGCGCGTCGAGAAGGAGGCCCTCGCGGTGGCGGTCCTGAGGAATGACTCCGATCCCCGCCGTTCGTCGTTGCCGAGTCGGTTGCTCGCTGAGATCGTCGTCGCCGAGATCGATGTGCCCCGTCGCCGGCGTGACCCCGAGCAACGCTTCGATGAGTTCGTGTTGGCCGTTGCCCTCGACCCCGGCCACGCCGACGATCTCGCCCGCGTGGACGGTGAAGCTCACATCGTCGAGTGTGATGCCGTCGCGTTCCGGGGTGCGAAGGTCGCGCACAACGAGTGTGGGCAGCCCATGTGATGCTGGGTCCTTCGTCGGGCTGGGGAGCGCGTCGCCCACCATCAGCTCCGCCAAGGTATGAGCGTCGACCGATTCGGCAGGAACCGTCGCAACCGACCGGCCACCGCGGAGCACTGTGATTGCATCGCTGACCGCGAGCACTTCGTCGAGTTTGTGGTTGATGAAGATGATGGTGACGCCGCCAGCGCTCAAGGTACGCAGGCTTGCCAGAAGCTCGTCGACCTCCTGTGGCACGAGGACGGCCGTTGGTTCATCGAGAATCAGGATCCGGGCGCCGCGGTACAGCACCTTCAGGATCTCGATGCGTTGACGCGTGCCGACAGTGAGGTTGGCAACGGTTGCATCGGGCCGTACTGGAAGGCCGTACTGGGCGGCGAGCATTTCGATGCGTTGGGTGGCGCCCTTGACGTCGATGCGGCCAAAGCCCCGTGTCGGCTCGGCGCCGAGGATGACGTTGTCGAGCACCGTGAGGTTGTCCATCAGTTGGAAGTGCTGGTGGACCATGCCGATCCCCGCGGCGATGGCGTCACGAGGTGAACGAAATCGGGCGGTCTTGCCCTCGACGACGATCTCGCCTTCGTCAGGCCGGAGCAGCCCGTACAGGACCTTCATCAACGTCGATTTCCCGGCGCCGTTCTCCCCGACGAGCGCGTGCACGCTGGCCGCTTCCACCGACAACGTGACATCGTCGTTCGCCACGACGCCGGGGAAGCGTTTCGTGATGCCGCGCAGTTCGATGGCGGGTGACTCGGTCATTCGGGACCTCGAAGCCGGACACGGAGTCGAGCGATTACACGTACGCGGTGGGCCCGGGCACAGCCCGGGCCCACCGTCTCGTTCATCAGCGTGTGCTGATCGTTGGAGCTTGGATCATGGATCTCGGCTCAGGGAGCGGTCGGGACCTCGATCTCACCGTCGATGATCTGCTGCTTCAGGTCCTCGAGCGTGGCCTGGGTTGCAGCGTCGAGGCCAGTGTTGTTCGTCGAGTAACCGACACCGTCGACGCTGAGGTCGAACGCCGTGATGCCACCTGCGAGCGTCCCGTCAACCGACGCTTGCGCGGTCTCGTACACCGCAACGTCGACCCGCTTCAGCATCGACGTGAGAATGTACGGCTGCTGGTCCGCCGGCGCAGTGAGGATCTGGTCGGAGTCGACACCGATGGCCCAAATCTCGCACTGCTGACCCGTCTCGGCCGCAGCCTCGAACAGACCTGAACCTGAGCCACCTGCTGCGTGGTAGACGACATCGGCGCCACCGTCGTACATGCCCTTGGCGATTTCCTTGCCCTTGGCAGGGTCGTTGAAGCCGCTGAAGTCACCGGCCGGCGTGATGTAGCTGATCTCGATCTCGATGTCGGGGTTGACCTGCTTGGCGCCCGCGACGTATCCGGCTTCGAACTTCTTGATGAGATCGATCTCGACGCCGCCGATGAATCCGATCTTGCCGGTGGTGCTCTTCGACGCTGCTGCGGCACCGACGAGGAAGCTTCCCTGCTCCTCGGCGAAGACGAGCGAGGCAACGTTGTCGGCTTCGACGACCGAGTCGATGAGGCCGAACGTGGTGTCGGGGTAGTCAGCGGAAGCCGCCGTCACCGAGTCGGCGAAGGCGAAGCCAACTGCAAACACGAGGTTCGTGCCGTCTTCGGCGAGCGTGCGCAACAGCTCTTCGCGGTTTTCGCCGCCAGCTTCGGGTTCGAGCTCCACCGGAGTGAAACCGAACTCGGTCGTTGCCCGGTCGAAGCCGGCTGCGGCCGAGTCGTTGAACGACTTGTCACCGCGTCCGCCGACGTCGTACACGAGACCGACGCTGAGATCGGCGCCAGCCTCACCTGCCGCCGGTGCTTCGGGCGTCGGCGCGTCGGAGACCAGGCCGCACTCGGGTTCGGCGTCGTCCACCGTCGTTGCGGTCGAGCCGCCGTCCGAGGTGCTGGACTCGGCAACCGGATCTTCGTCGTCGTCGCCACATGCTGCCGCCACGAGGCTGAACGCAGCGAGCAGGGCGAATGAAGTACGCCACTTCCTCAAGGTGTTGCTCCCTTATCGCGCGAGCCGAACCCTGCGCCCGGCCCCGTCGATCGGATCATAACGAGGTTGTCGTGAGTGCGAGTGACAATGTCGCCGCAATCTGCGCGTTCTGGACGGCAAGCGAGCGATTTGCGACGATCGACCGCCCATTCGTCGAGACGAAGATTCGCTCGAGGACGAACGGCGTGACCGCGCCCGACGCAACGCCGGCTCGTTCGGCGTCCTGCAGTGCTCCGTCGATGATGGGTGCCAGGTCCTGTGCGTCGATTGCTTCGGCGGCCGGACACGGCGCGGCGAGGATCAAGCCGGTGTCAGAGCGCAGCGACCGAGCGGCGCGCACGATGCGGGCCATGGTCGCGACGTCGTCGACTCGTTGGTCGAGGTGGATCCCGCTCGTGCGGCTCCAGAACGCGGGGAACTCGTTGGTCTGCCAGCCGATCACTGGCACGCCGAGCATCTCGAGGTGTTCGACGGTGCGGGCGACATCGAGGAAGCCCTTGACACCCGCCGTGACGGTGACCACGGGATGGCGCGCGATCGCACCGAGGTCGGCGCTGATGTCGCCGGTCCGTTCGACGCCTCGATGGACTCCGCCGATCCCTCCAGTCGCGAACACTTCGATCCCGGCTGCCGCAGCCATCGCCACCGTCGCTGACACGGTTGTCACGCCGGTCGCGCCGGAGGCGATAGCGACGGGCAGGTCGCGCTCGCCCAACTTGCGGGTCGTCGCAAGCACCCGGTCGAAGTCGTTCGTGCCCACGACCGCGACGCCGTCGATCACGGCACACACCGCGGGTGTTGCACCGCCCGCGCGGATTGCCGCGAGACAGTCGTCGAGTACCTCGCGGTTGGTCGGCGCAGGCAGGCCGAGGGCAGAGAAGATGGTCGACTCCAACGCGACGACCGCGCCACCCCGCTCGATGGTTTCGGCGACTTCTGATTCGATGCGCACGCTCACGCCGGTTTCCTCGTTGCTCGATCGGGTTGTTGCTCTCGGTCGTCCCGCGGGGTCGCGGTCGTTCCTTGCGCAGTGAGATGGCGGCGCGCCCGCCGATGTCCGGCCTCGGTAGCCTCCGCCGGATCGGCTCCGTGCATCGACGCGACGATGTACCCGCCAGCGAACGCATCGCCCGCTCCCGTCGGATCGATGGCGTCGATCGGGCCGACAGTGGGTATCTCGAACCTGGCCGAGCCTGCAACAACGATCGCGGGCTCGGCGCGACGCTTGATCACCGCGACGTCTGCCAACCTTCTGAGACCTGACTCATTCCCGAGTGCCGCGGCCTCGTGTTCGTTCGCCAGTACGACGTCGACGGCGAGGTCGTGACACCACCGGCGGACCTCTTCGGCACCGACCGCGTCGATCAAGGTCGTACTCGCCACATCGAGACTCAACCGGACCTGCGGGTGGCGCCGACGCGCGGCATGCACCGCGGTGCACCCATCCGGTGTCGCCAACGTGTATGCCGAGAGGTGCAGCCACGCCACGTCACGAAATGCGACATCGTCGATGTGAGCGAGTTGTGCGGAGGCGCCGCGATCGGTCAGAAAGCTGCGTTCGTGATCGGCGACGACCACGACCACGGTGCCGGTGACCCCTCGTCGCTCCACCACGACGTCGACGCCCTCACGTTGGAGCGCGGCGACGAGTTCGTCCGCAAGCGCGTCCGACCCGACGCGACCTGCGAAACGGGAGCGTCCGCCGTCGGCCGCCACCGCACAGGCCACGTTGGCTGCACTTCCGCCCCGGCGGCGCACGACGACGGCTCCCGCGTCGGCGCCCAACCGAAACCGTGATTGCAGCGACACGACGACGTCTTCGACGAGGTCGCCGACGCACAACGCCACGTTCGCGACCACCGATCTCCTCCGTCACTACAGTGCGTCCCGCACGATAACGCGTCCCTCGACGCCGTCTCGATGAACGGGGAGTTGGAACTCGAACATGGACGTCACCACGGATCCGTACGGCGCTGCTCGACGCGCGGCCGACGCGATCAGCCACGCGACCGAGGTCGTTCACCACGACGTCGCCGTGGTGCTGGGTTCAGGTTGGAGCCCCGCACTGGCGACACTGGGCGAGACGACGGCGTCGGTGTCGATGGCCGACCTGCCCGGGTTTCCCCCACCGCGCGTCGCCGGCCACGCAGGCGAAGTGCGATCACACATTGTTGGAGCCCACCGCGTGCTCGTCCTCGCCGGACGTGTCCACCTCTACGAAGGCCACGATGTTTCGGTGGTCGTGCACGGTGTTCGTGCCGCGGTGGCGACCGGAGCCCGCGCCGTGGTGCTCACGAACGCCGCCGGCGGAATCGACCCACAACTCGCCGTCGGCGAAGCAGTGCTGATCTCGGATCACCTCAATCTCACGGGAGCGGGACCGACCGCCGGTGCCGAACCGCCGTCCGAGATCGCATCGCGATTCGTGGATCTCTCCGACCTCTACAGCCGCCGACTGCGCGCGCTTGCGCAACGGATCGATCCGTCGCTCCGCGAAGGCGTGTACGCGGCCTTGCGGGGACCGCACTACGAAACGCCAGCCGAGATCCGGATGCTCGCCGGTATGGGCGCGTCGCTCGTCGGGATGAGCACGGCGCTCGAGGCGATTGCCGCTCGCCACCTCGGAGCCGAAGTGCTCGGTATGTCGCTGGTGACGAATCCCGCCGCGGGCACGGTTCCGGACGGGTCGCTCGACCACATCGAAGTCCTCGCCGCGGGCAAAGCTGCCGCGGGCGCGCTCGGCGCGCGACTCTCCGCGATCATCGAGGCACTGTGATCGAGCGAGCGTGCATCGGGCAACCATCGAACGCGACGACATCGGTCCCGCAGCGGTGTCGCGGACTGGAGATGCGAGGATGCTGACGGTTGTCCAACATCCGATCGTTGCCGACCGCGTTGCGCAGTTGCGCGATCCCGCGACCGGCGGCGCCGATTTCCGCCGGCTCGTACGCGAAGTCGCGGAGTATCTGACCTACGAGGCCACCCGCGACCTTGCGACCGAATCAGTGACGGTCCGAACAGGTTTGGGCATCGACGCAGCGTGTCGGCGAGTGACACAACCGGGTCCCGTGGTCGTACCGATCCTGCGCGCCGGGCTCGGCATGCTCGACGGCGTTCTGGCCGCGCTGCCGAACGCCGAAGTCGGGGTCATCGGACTGCGCCGGGATGAGCAATCGTTCCGACCCGTCGTGTACGCCGAGAAGCTGCGTGACGATCTCACCGATCGCGACGCGTTCATCATCGATCCGATGCTCGCGACCGGTGGCTCCCTCGTCGCCGCGTGCGAAATGTTGCACGCGCGTGGCGTCACCCGCGTGACCGCACTCGCGCTGCTCGCCGCGCCCGAAGGAGTCGCGCACGTTCGCGAACACGTCCCGTCAATCGCCATCTACACCGCGGCACTTGACGACGGGTTGAACGAACGCGCGTTCATCGTCCCCGGGCTCGGCGATGCCGGCGATCGACTCTTCGGACCAGCCTGATCGATCCCTGCTCCTGAGGCGGTACCCATTGGCTCAGAAACTCCCCCGCTATCGCACCGGCGATCCCCACCTCGACGAACGCATCGCCGCATTCATTGCCGACCTCGGTGAGGTCGACGATGCCGACCTCGTCTTCGAGTTGATGGTGTCGGCGGTTGGCTTGTCCCGCGACCGAGCGGATCGCGGTGATCTGAAGATTGCCAACGCGGCGCTGAAGGAGTTGCGCCAGTCGTTCCAGGTGTTCGCTCCGTATCGAGCGATTCGCAAGGCTGCGATCTTCGGCAGCGCTCGGACCCGGCGCGACGACCCGCTGTACCACCAGACGGTCGATGTCGCCCGAGCGCTGGCCGCTCGGGATTGGATGGTGATCACCGGCGCCGGCCCTGGGATCATGGCGGCTGGAGTCGAGGGTGCCGGCGCCGAGAACAGCTTCGGAGCCGGCATCAAACTGCCGTTCGAGACGACGACGACCGAGTTCTTGGACAACGACCCCAAGTTGATCGTGTTCCGTTATTTCTTCACCCGGAAGGTCACGTTTCTGAAGGAGTCCGACGGGTTCGTCATCATGCCCGGCGGATTCGGGACGCTCGACGAAGCATTCGAACTCCTGACGCTCATCCAGACAGGCAAGGGGCAACCCAATCCGATCGTGTTGCTCGACGTTCCGGGCGGCACCTATTGGGAGCATTGGTTACGGTTCGTACGTGACGAACTCGGAGCGCGGAACTACATCTCCGATTTTGACGAGTCGCTGTTCTGCCTTACCGACGACTGCAATGTCGCGGTCAACGAACTCGACGGGTTCTACCGCAACTACCACTCGCAGAGGTACGTCGCCGGCGATCTCGTCCTGCGGATGCGGCGGCCGCCGTCTCCTGCGCAACTCGACGCGCTGAACACTGACTTCGCCGACATCGTGACGCGGGGCCGCATCGAGATTGCCGATGCGTCGAAGGCCGAACGAGCGGACGACGACGTGGTCGACCTCGCTCGCTTGCGGTTCCGGTTCGATCGCCATGGCTTTGCCCGTCAACGACAGATGATCGACCGCATCAACACCTTCTGACCGGCGACGACGCGTCGGTCAGTCGAAGTCGGGATCGCGCGGCGGCCCCAGTGATTGCAGCGTCGCCATCGCTTTCGCGATCGAACGCCGGGCCGACGACAGTTTGCGCGCTTCGGCTTCGGCGACCCACGCCTCGTCGCTCTCCGGGCGAGCCGCTGCGTCGCTGAGCCGTTCGAAGGCGCGATCGCGCAAGTCCTCTTCGATCGACGTCAGACGTTCGATGATGTCATCGTACGGGTTGCTCATCGCGATTCGTGCTCCGCAGGCTGGGGAATCAATGCGTCAGCGAGCAATTCGACCGGGTGACGCACCTCGAAGCCGAGCGCTCGCAATTGAATCGTGCACCCAGGATTCGCCGATGCCACCACGACCCCAGGTCGGTCGGCACCCACCGCTCGCAACGCGGCGGCCTTTCGTTCCCCGATGGCGCCCGCCAGTTCGGGTTGGGTCGCGGCGTACGCGCCGCCCGCGCCACAACACATGCCTTCGTCCGCCGGTTCGACCAAGTCGTACGCGCCGCCGAGCACGGACCGCACTGCGGTGTGACAACGCTGCACGTGGCGGAGGTGACAGGCGTCGTGGACGACGACGGTTGTGCCTGTGGTGCGAAGCGGTAGCGATCGCTCGGACGCGAGCCACTCGTGCACGTCGTACACGCGCGCCGAGAACGCTCGCGCGGACGCGTCGTCGAGGAGATCCCCGTACTCCTTCAAGGCTGCGCCGCAACCCGCTGCATCGACGACGATCGGCGCGGCGCCTGGAAACGCAGCGACGACACGTCGGGCGTGATTGCGGGCGAGATCCTGTTCTCCCGCGTGGAGCGCGAGTGCTCCACAGCACACATTGCGCTCGGCGCGGCCAACGGTTGTGCCCGTCGCACGGATCGCCTGGGCTGCGGCATTGTGGGTTGCGCCCATCCATGCGTCCATGACGCATCCGGTGAACAACCAGACATCGGGCCGTCCACCTCGCTCGATCGTCGACCGGACGCGCACATCGAACGGGCGCAGGTTCGGTGCAGTCGATCGCAGTCGGCGCGGGATCACATGCAGGACTCGCCCGATGACAAGTCCCCACCCGCTGAGCCGCAGCAGCCACGACCACGTCAGCGCACGACCGAGCAGCGCTCGTCGTACGAGACGCTGCACCCGAGACACCGAACGTCGCCCTCGATTCGGATCGGTGGGCTCGTTCGCGGCCAGGCGTGCACGAGTGCCCTCGATCAGGTGTCCGAAAGCGACCCCGCTGGGGCACGCCGCTTCGCAGCCGCGACATTGCACGCATGCATGCATGGCCGCCGTAAAGGCTTCGTCGATCGGTGCCAATCCTGACTCGACGGTCCGCATTGCGGTGATGCGTCCACGGGGAGACGCGATCTCGAGACCCGTGACTCGGTACGTCGGGCAATGTGGCAAACACAGCCCACAGCTCACACATGCGACGAGTTCGTCGGGATCGAGACCGAGCGGCGTCGAACCGGGCGGCGTCGAACCGGGCGACGTGATCATGCGAGACCTCCGAACCGGCCCGGGGACAACCGATCGAGCGGATCGAACGCCACTTTGACTCGTTGTTGCAGATCGGCGTGCGGGCGCTCGACACCGAATGGATCGATGTCGGAGGCGCCCGCTTCTCGCAACATCCAACCGCCATGACGAGCGGCGACGGCCCGCGCGACCTCGAGATCCTTGCCGGTGTCGGCGCCGAGGTGCACGGTTCCGACGCCCCACTCGGCCGACCAAGCCACTCGCTGGGCGAGTTCGGTGTCGAGCGCAGCCGTGACGGAGCCGATGTCGCGCGGCGCAACGGAGATCCGGCCCCGGTGAGCGCGCGTGGGCAGCCGTGGCGCAGCAACCTCATCGACGACGTCGAGACGCGAGCGCAGCGCCACCGCATCGGCCGCCTCACCTTCGAACCCCACCGTGGTCGAGTCGCGGTTGGACACGATCGCCACTGCACGAAAGGCACGCTCGAGCGCCGTCACCCCATCGACGCCGACCTGCCACCAGGTCCGTACCGCAGGTGTCGGGCGGCACCGCAACGTCACCGTGACGAACAGGCCCAGGGTGCCGAGCGAACCCACGAGGAGACGCACGAGGTCGTAGCCGGTGACGTTCTTGACGGTCGGTCCGCCGGCCTTGACGAGTTCGCCGTCGGCTGCGACGTAGCGAACCTCGAGCACGTGATCGCGCAGTGGTCCGTATCCGAGTCGTCGGATGCCGCTGAGCCCGGCCGCGATCGTGCCGCCAACTGTGGCGAGCCGATCGACGGGGTCGAGCGGAACGAACTGACCGTGCTCGTCGAGCACCGCATCGAGTTCGGCGACTGGCGTTCCGGCAAACACGGTGACGGTGAGGTCGGCGGGATCGTGGCGGACGACGCCGCTCGGGGCTCGAACGATCGTGGGATCACTCACGGGAAACCCGATTGCGGCGTGGGTGCGTGATCCGTGCGGTTCGACGCGAACCCCAGCGCGCACCGCCTCGATCATGGCGTCGACCTCGGGGCGCTTCAGATGCGCGTCGTGCTGCGATGCCGTCGCCATCAAATCCAGGCCCCTTGGGGAACGGGACGATTCGCGCCAGCTTCGCCACAACGGCTTCCTGCAGGAAGCACCTTGTGCGGATTGGCGAGCCCATCGGGATCGAACGCATCGACGAGACGGCCCTGCGCAGCGAGATCAGCTGGCGAGAAGTACTGGCTCATCAGGTCGCGTTTCTCGACACCGATGCCGTGCTCGCCGCTCAACACCCCGCCGGCTGCGAGACACGTTTCGAGGATCGCCGTGCCGGCGTCGTAGACGCGTTCCCAGGTTCCCGCGATTCTCCGATCGAACACGATGAGCGGATGCAAATTGCCGTCGCCCGCGTGGAAGACGTTCATCATCGTCAGGTCGAAGCGAGTGGCGATGTCGTAGACGTCGCGGAGAACGTCGACGAGTTTGGTCCTCGGAACAACCGCATCGTGCAGGTAGTAGTCGGGAGCGATCCGCGCAATGGCACCGAATGCCGACTTCCGTCCTTTCCAGAGCAGCTGCCGTTCGGTCTCGTCGCGAGCGACGCGCACGGATCGGGCACCGTGTTCGTGCCCGATCCGCTCAACCGATCGAACCTGTTCGTCGACCCCGCCCTCGAGCCCGTCGAGTTCGACCAACAACACTGCTTCGGCGTCGCGCGGATACCCCGCCCCGACGAAGTCCTCGACCGCTCGTGTGATCTCGGCGTCCATCATCTCGAGCGCGGCAGGAAGGATGCCCACGGCGATGATCCCCGAAACCGTCGCGGCCGCTGCATCGATCGACTCGAAGTCGAGCAGCAGCGTGCGGACCACGGGAGGATTCGGTTGCAGGCGAACGAGGACCTTGGTGGTGATGCCGAGCGTGCCCTCGCTTCCGACGAACGCGCCGCGCAGGTCGTAGCCGGGCGTGTCGGGGACCTCTCCGCCGAGGGTCACGGTGTCGCCCGTCGGCGTGACCGCCTCGACTGCCAGGACGTGGGCGGTGGTGGTGCCGGAGGCGAGACAGTGGGGCCCGCCTGCGTTGGTACCCACGTTGCCGCCGATCGAACAGGCCTGCTGGCTCGATGGATCGGGTGCGTAGTGCAGGCCGAACTGCGTCACGGATCGAGTCAGATCGAGATTCAAGACGCCGGGTTCCACCCAGGCCCGCCGTTGGTGCCGATCGACTCCGACGACGCGGTTCATGCGCGTCGTGACGATGACGAGCGCGTCGTCGAGGGGTGTGGCCCCACCCGCAAGACCCGTGCCGCTCCCCCGCGCCACGAACGGAACACCGTGACGTCGACACGCTGTGATCGCGAACGCGACATCGGCGGCATCGTTCGGGAAACAGACCGCTCCGGCGCGGCCTTCACTGAGACCCGCGTCGCGCGAGTACAACGCCAGTTCGAGCGCTTCGGCCCGCGCCGAGGTGCCGAAGCGAGCCTGAAGATCGTCGACGAGTCGGGCTACCGCGCTGATCGTCGCAGGCTATCGACGTGACTATCGACGCGGCATCCTGACCGTGCCGTTATTCTCGGCCGTGATGGCGAAACAACCTGCTCACCCCAGCAAGGCGCGCGTTCCCGGCGTCACGCGCGAATGGATCACGATTCCGGTTGCCGGCAAAGCCCGCGAGCAATGGCAGGTCGACGTCACCTATCTCACCTCCAACTACCGCTGCCTGTTCGGCGACGGCTGTTGCGGTGTGCTGAGCGAGCCCAGCGCAGAGCTCAGTCAGGGTTGCTGCTCCTACGGTGCGCACGCCAACAGCGACGACGACAAACGTCGGGTCGAGAAGATCGCGAAACAGCTCACCGCCGACGAGTGGCAGTTCATCGAGATCGGCAAGAAGAAGGGCGTCTGGCGTCGGTCGGGTCGCGACGAGTGGGTCACCCGCCTCCACGAGGACGCATGCGTGTTCCTGAATCGTCCCGGGTTCGAACGCGGCCCGGGTTGTGCACTGCACCTCCTCGCGGAACGCAAGCAAGTGCACTTCTCGGAAACCAAACCAACGGTGTGCTGGCAGCTCCCCTTGCGTGAGTTCGACCGCGACGAAGAAGACGGTTCCGTCACCCACGTCCTCACCGAGTTCGCTCGAGATGGATGGGGCGAGGGCGGCACCGAGTTCGCCTGGTGGTGCACCGAGGCCGCAGAAGCGTTCTCTGGTTCGGAGCCGGTGTACAAGTCGATGGAACCCGAACTGCGCGCCATGATGGGCAACGCCGTGTACGACGTTCTGCGCGAGCACCTCGATGCTCGTCTCAAGACGGGATCCACGGTTCCGCACCCCGCGTCGGTTCCGGTGCAGATCGGGCGAACTCGCCACCATCCCCCGGTCTGAACGACCCGATCCCCCGCTCCCGGTCCGCACTGGCGGTCGGAACCCGAGACCTGCGCCGGGATCTCGCGTAGCCCAAATTCCCATCATCTCGACGGCGGGAACCGCCGATACCCCAGGGTGCCGTTGTTTGCTTTCGAGGATCGTGCGCCCGTGGTCGACCCGGCCGCATTCATCGCGCCGACGGCGACCCTGGTCGGCGACGTCTTCGTCGAAGCCGGTGCATCGATCTGGTTCGGAGCGGTGCTGCGCGCCGACGTTGCGCCGATCGTTGTGCGATCTGGCGCGACCGTGCACGACGCGGTGGTGATCTACGCCTCGGCCGGGTTGACCGTCGACATCGGTGCGGGGGCGACCGTGGGTGCCAACTCGGTGATTCGCGGCGCAGTGATCGAAGCCGGAGCAGTCGTTGGCACCGGGGTGACCTTGCTCGACGCGGCCACGGTCGGCGCGGGCGCGTTCGTGACCGCCGGATCGGTGGTCGCCGCCCGGGCAGTCATTCCCGCGGGATACCTCGCGACCGGGTCGCCGGCCGTTCCGAAGCGTCCGGTCACAGGTTCGCCGGGTGAGATCCTCGTCGCCACCATGGCGTTCGATAGTCGAGAACTTGCGGATCGGCACCGTGTGGGCCTCCGCCCGGCCTGACCCGAACCTCGCCGCTCAGCGGACGGCTGCGCCCCCGTCGACGACGACCGTCTCACCTGTCATCCATCCGGACGCGTCCGAACACAGGAACAAGGCTGCCGCAGCAATGTCGTCGGGAACGCCCAACCGACCGAGGGGATGCATCTTCGCTGCGGCCGCTTCATTCGGTTCCCACAGCGCCCGCGCCATGTCGGTCTTCACGAGCGCCGGCGCGACCGCGTTGACCCGGACTCCGGGAGCGAGCTCTTGGGCCAGTTGACGGGTCAGGTGGATGAGCGCCGCCTTGCTGACGTTGTACGCGCCGATCATCGGGCTGACGCGCATGCCACCTACCGATACGACGTTCAGCACGACGCCACCGTGCTCGCGTTGCCACTGACGCCACGCGGCCTGACAGAAACGCAACGGCCCGGCGATGTTGACATCCCAGACCTTGGCGACCACGGCGAGTTCAGCATCGATGAGCGGACCGAACTGCGGGTTCGTCGCGGCGTTGTTGACGACGATGTCGCATCCGCCGAGTTGTTCCACACAGCGTTCGACTGCGGCGTCGGCGACCGTAGCGTCGCCGGCCGAACCCTGAAACGTCGTGACGCCGACGCCGTACGAGCGCAGGGCGGCCTCGGTCTCGGCCAGCTCTTCAGGTTTGCGCGCGTTCACGCACACGTTCGCACCCGCCGCAGCGAACGCCTCGGCGATGCCGCGGCCGATGCCCCGCGTTGCTCCGGTGATGAGCGCGCTACGTCCGTCCAACCGCAGCGTCGTAGCCGGGTTCACGGTCATAGGTAGAGCCCTGTGCCACCTTCGCCTCGTTTGGAGGCCACGGCCTGGATATCGCGCTCGCGCAGGATCAGGTATTCCTCCGCTCGAATCTCGACCTCGTAGCCGGTGTCCGGCGCATACAACACCTGGTCGCCCGGTTCGATGTTGCGCACGGTCGGCCCCGCGGCGATGACCTCGGCCCAGTGCAATCGGCGATTCAGCGCAGCCGTCGCCGGGATCAGGATCCCCGCACGGGACTTGCGCTCACCGTGTTCCTTCGACGGTACGCACAACAGCCGATCCGCAGTCATCCGTATCGAGTGACGGACATCGTCAGCAGCACTCATGAAGCCAGCACACTAGAGACGAGCACATGACCTGGGCGAAACCATCGCCGCGCTGGGTTCGCACCGGGCGCGATCCCAGAACCGAAGTCCCAACTCGGTAGCCTCGACCGAGCCGACAAGGAGCCAAAGACATGTGGAGCCCGCGAGCCAACCAGAGTCGTCGAATTGCGTTGATCGGTCTCGTCGTCGCGGGTGCGACGTTCGCAGGCTGCGGCGGCGACGGCGGCGACGACGACGAAGCCGTCACGAAGACGGCATCGGGCGGCAAGATCACCGTCACGTCCGAGGGTGTCGACTACGACGTCGACAAGATCCTCGCAGAGCCGGGCGAGTTCGAGGTCACCTACGTCAACGACGACTCGCAACAGCACAACTTCTTCATCGCCGACGAAGACGGCATTGCCGATGCAGCAGGCGGCGAGACCGCGACGTACTCCTGGGATCTCACCGCCGGCACCTACAAGTTCTTCTGCACGATCCCCGGCCACGAAGCCCAGGGAATGAAGGGCTCGATCGTCGTCGAATGACGACGATCCCCGCTCGCCCGTGACCGCCACCGCAGCACCTCGATCGGCCGCGCGACCGGGCGTGCTCGCTCGTCTCGGGCCGTGGGTCCGCATGACCAAACCGCGTGTCGTCGAGTTGCTGCTCGTCACGACCGTTCCCCCGATGGTGCTCGCCCAACAGGGCCTTCCGTCCATCGGGCTGCTTGCGGCGGTGCTCATCGGTGGCTCCCTCGCCGCCGGCGGCGCAAACACGATCAACAGCTACATCGAACGTGACCGCGACCTCTTGATGGAGCGCACGCAGAATCGGCCCCTCGCCACCGGGGCGATCCGGCCGACGCATGGCTTGATCTTCGGAATCGCGCTGAACGTCATCGCGTTTGCGATCATCTGGCCGGTCGCGAACTTGCTCGCAGCTCTGTTGACGATGAGCGCGACACTGTTCTACGTCTTCGTCTACACGATCTGGTTGAAGCCCCGAACGACACAGAACATCGTGATCGGCGGGGCGGCGGGCGCAGTGCCGGTACTCGTTGGATGGGCGGCCGTTACGAACGAAATCGCGTCGCCGGCATGGGTCTTGTTCGTCGTGGTCTTCTTGTGGACGCCGGCTCACTTCTGGGCGTTGGCGATCCGTTATCGCGACGATTACGCCCGGGCGGGTACGCCGATGTTGCCCGTCGAACGCGGGGTTCGTACGGCAGCGAATCAGATCGTCGTCTACGCCGCGCTCACCGCCGCGGTGAGTTTGTCGCTCGGACTGACGATCGACGTCGGCCCCTTGTTCGTTGGATCGGCGGTGGTGCTCGGCCTGGCAATCGTCGCCTTGGGGCTCGACCTACGCCGCTCGCCGACCCCCGAGCGGGCGATCCGGTTCTTCGGGATGTCGAACGTCTATCTGCTCGCGGTGTTCGCTGCGGCTGCGCTCGACGTCTTCGTCCAGCGCTGAGCCGTCACTCCTCCCAGCGGAACCGGCGAACGGCCAACAACGGGGCGCCGACCGCCCAGACGCTGAGTACGACGAAGCTGCCGATCGGAAATCCGAATCCCGGCACGAGCAGACCGCGCAGGCATTCGGACAGCGCAGCGGCTGGCAACACGTCGGCAAGGCTTTCGAGGACCGCGGGAAGCTTGTCGATCGGGTACGCCATTCCGCCGAGAAACAGCAGCATGAGGAACAACGCGTTCGACAACGCCAGGGTTGCCTCGGCGCGCAACGTTCCGGCCAGCAACATGCCGATGCCGGCAAATGCCACCGTGCCGATGATCACGATCGCCACGGCGGGGAGTGCGCCCGCGTTGGGGGTCCATCCGAGTGCCGCGCCGACTGCAACGATGAGACCGAGTTGCAACACCTCGAGCAACAACACGGTGACGGTCTTGGCGACGACGAGACCGCGGCGGCTGAGCGGGGTGGCTCCCAGCCGTTTCAAGACCCCGTAGCGACGTTCGAAACCGGTCGCGATACCGAGACTGACCATCGCCGCAGACATCACGGCTAACGCGATGACGCCCGGCAACAAGAAGTCGACGGGATCGTCGTAGCCGTCCGGGATCGTCGCGTCGAGCTTCGAGAAGAACACGAGCACGCCCAACGGAATGGCCAAGGTGACCATCAAACTCTCGCCGCGCCGCAACGTCATCGTGAGCTCGGCTCGTACCTGAGCGACCAACGCTGAACGGGTCATCCGTTGCCCTCTTCGGTGACAAGCTGCATGAAGACGTCTTCCAACGACTGGCGACCTGCTTCGAGGCTGTTGATGGCAATGTCGTGGTCGCGCAGGAATGTCGCGAGATCGGCGATCAGTGAGGGTGTTCCGGCCGCTTGGATCCGATACTGGCCGGCGGGGTCGGCGACGACAGCGTCGAGCGCGAGATCGAGTGCGTGAGCAAGCTTGGCGGGATCGAGCGTGACGGCGGTCGTGAAGCGAACCTCGCGTCGTTCACCGCTGGTCAGCTCGTGCGGCGATCCGAGCGCGGCGAGCCGACCTGCCGCCACGATGGCAACTCGATCGCAGAGCCGTTCGGCTTCGTCGAGAAGGTGGGTCGTCAAGACCACGGTGGTGCCGCGAGCGACGACCGACCGGACGAGCTCCCAGGTCGTGGCCCTCGCTTGGGGATCCATCCCGGCGGTGGGCTCGTCGAGGACCAGCATCTCCGGGGTTCCGACGAGCGCGCACGCGAGTGACAGACGCTGTCGTTGACCACCCGAGAGACGCCGCACCATGCGATCGCGGTCGGTGGTCAGTCCGACGTCGTCGAGAAGTTGGTCGGCGCTCGCGTGACCGACGCCGTGATAGGCGGCGAACAGGCGGATCACCTCGCGGGTGCGCAATCCGGGATAGAGGCCTCCCTCTTGCAGCATCACACCGACACGTGAGCGCAATGCCGTCCCGTCGACGAACGGGTCGAGGCCGAGGACGCGAACCTCCCCGGCGTCGGCCTGGCGGTACCCCTCGAGGATCTCGACCGTGGTGGTCTTGCCCGCGCCGTTTGGTCCGAGTAATCCGAAGACCTCACCGTGAGCCACCTCGAACGACAGCCCATCGACGGCCCGCGTTGCGCCGTACTGCTTCATGAGCCCGGTGACGACGATGGCCGAGCGCTGATGATCGTTCGTGCTCACCGATCGCGCCAGGCGACGTAGTCGGCCAGTTCGTCGAGCCAGACCCGCGCCGTATCGACCAACGGCGCCGCCGCAATGGCCTCGTGGGCTCGCTGGGTGAGGTTGGCAATCGTGGTCTCGACGCGTTCGCGTGCGCCGGTCTCGATCACCAGTTCCTGCAAGGCCGCGACTTCGGTCGCCGTGAGATCACTCGCTCCGACGCGTTCGAGAAGCGCACGTCGGGCGGTACTGGTGGCAGCCGCGTCGGTGAACGCGAGCAAGGCGGTCGGCTTGCCCTCGCGCAGATCGTCGCCGACCGGCTTGCCGGTCGCATCCTCGTCGCCGAAGACTCCGAGCACATCGTCACGGAGTTGAAAGGCTTCGCCCAGCGGGAGACCAATGGCGCTCAGCGCGTCGGCCAGTGCCCCGCCGCTGTCGGCAAGCGCGGCTCCGAAGTGCATCGGTCGTTCCACGGTGTATTTGCCGGACTTGTACGTCGCGATGCGAGTCGCGGTTGCAAGGTCGCGTCGGCGGGCAGCCGTGCCGAGCAGATCGAGGCTCTGTCCGATGCACAGTTCGACGCGGAGCTCGTCCCAGATGGCGGCGAGAACGCTGCCGACTTGGCGAATACAACGTCCGGCGAACTGATCCGAGTACACGTAGGCGAGGTCGCCGACGAGAATGGCGATGCCCTCGCCGAACCGACGCGCCTCCCCGCGGCCTCGCTGCTCGGTGTGGTGATCGCTGAACTGGCGATGGACCGCGGGCAAACCACGCCGACGTTCCGATCCGTCCATGACGTCGTCGTGGAGGAGCGCAAACGTGTGGAGCAACTCGAGCGCCGCGCTCGCGTCGAGGGCGACCGGATCGCCGGGATCACCGCCCGCGCCAACGAACCCAGCCAGACAGAAGGCCGGACGGAGGCGCTTACCCCCGGCGGCGACCAGTGCTCGTAACGACTCGAGCGGAGGTACGAGCGCCTCGTCGACCCGTTCCCAACGCTCGATCTCGGAAGTCAAAAAGCTATCGACGTGAGCTTCCACCGCGGTCGCGTGGTCGCCAAGAGCGACCGGATACCGCACGGTGGGCTGGGGCATACCACCAGGCTACGTCGACAGTTGGGCGCACTTCCCAAGCGGCACCAGGCCGTGCGGCCAGCCGTTGCACACGGCACGAATCCACCTAGCGTGCGTCCATGACCGTCGACCCTCCCGAATGGTTCGCCACGATCACCGCGGCGGTCGCGCCGATCGGACTCGACACGACGATTGTCATCGAGTTGCGAGTCGAGCCCGCCCGACCGATGGCCGAGTCCGCAATCGCGGCGGCAACCCCCGATCCGGATGATTCGCCGGCGCCGGGCCCTCGCGAGGGCTCGGTCTGGCAGGTCGTGCTCGCACCTGAATCGAGCGCGCACATGGGTACGCCGAGAGTTCCTGATGTTGTCTTCAGCACCGACCCCGAGACTGCAGCGGCCCTCGCGTCCGGTTCGACGAACGCGCAGCAGTCCATTTCGGCCGGGAGGCTTCGGGTCCGAGGCGACCTCCGCCGCCTCGTCGGCGCCGCCGCCGAGCTGTCGTCACCTCGGTAGAGTCCGCGCCATGAGCGAGACCACGTCGCCCTCGATCGAGGAGTTCCGCGCGTCCGCCCAGGCGTTCCTCGACCGCACCTGCGAGCGTCGGACCGAAGAGACCTTCGTGTGGGGGCAGGGTTCCGACAAGGTCGGCATGTTCGAGGAAAAGTCGAAGGCGGACGAACAGCGAATCGTCGAGACCGCAAAGGCGTGGCGGCGTCAGTTGTTCGACGCCGGCTTCGGGTGGATCACCGGCCCGCTCGAGTTCGGCGGAAGTGGTCTGACTAGCGCCCATCAGCGAGCGTTTCTCGAAGAAGCCACCGGCTACCGGACCCCGGACGAGAATCCGTTCACCATCGGGCTCGGCATGGTTGCGCCGACCATCCAGGCGCACGCCACACCGGAGGTTCGCGACCGCTACCTGCAGGCGCTGTGGCGCGGCGAGGTGATCGCTTGCCAGTTGTTCTCCGAACCGATCGCAGGCAGCGACCTCGCCGGCATTCAGACCCGTGCCGTACGCGACGGCGACGAGTGGGTCATCTCGGGTCAGAAGGTGTGGACTTCGGGCGCGCAATACAGCGATATCGGCGAGATCATTACGCGCACCAACGTCGACAAGCCGAAGCACAAGGGCATGACGATGTTCGTGATCGACATGCGCGACCCCGCGATCGAGATCCGTCCCCTTCGCCAGATGACGGGTGGCGCCAGCTTCAACGAGGTGTTCATCAACGAATTGCGTGTCCCCGACTCGCATCGGCTTGGCGACGTCGACGAGGGCTGGGGTGTCGCGCTCACGACCTTGATGAACGAACGCATGTCGATCGGTACCGGCATGGGTGGCGGCGGCTCATCGCTGGGATCGTTCACGCGACTGGTCGCGCTTGCGCAGCACTTCGGACGCAACACGGACCCGGTGGTCCGTCAGCAACTCGCCGACATCTACATGCATGCGAACGCTTCACGTTGGAACAACCTGCGTGGTCTGGCCAAGATCAAGTCCGGACAAACGCCCGGACCCGAAATGTCGATCGCGAAACTGACCGGCACCCTCAATGGTCTGCGCACGGCGTCGGTCGTCGGCGAACTTCTGGGTCCGCGCCTCACGGCCGACACCGGCGAGTGGGGAACCTTCGCATGGTCCGAACTCATCGTCGGTTTGCCCGGCGCGCGCATCGCCGGCGGGACCGACGAGGTGATGCGCAACATCCTCGGCGAGCGGGTCCTCGGCCTCCCGAAGGATCCATCGCACCAGAAATGATGCGATGACGGGCGCAGGCGTCACGCGATGAGCAACCCGTTCGAGCGGCTTCGGTCCTTGGCTCGGTGGTCGGGCGACGACGATCAACTCGCCGGCGAGGCCGCGCTCGCAATTGCGGGGTTGGCCGGCGACCCGGGAATGGTCGTTGCGTGCCGGCGCATGCTCGCCCACCATCCCGCGAATGCTCGCCTGTGGTGGTTGCTCGCCCACGTGTTGGCCGCGCCCGAACCGCGCCTCGCCGCACGCCAGTGCATGGACCGACTCGACGCCGACCCGACCGCGACGCATCTGGCGGCGTCGCTCGAAATCCAAGACGAGGGCGCCCGGCTCGGGATCGTCGGATGGAATCGCACCGTCGACCTGGCGATGAGCGAACGATTCGACCTCGACGTGGTGGCAATCGCAGTCGAAGGCGACGATCCAACTTCTCTCTTGCGACGACGCACGACCGATCGCAACGTCCGGGTCGTCGAGCCGTGGGAATGCGCGGCCGCTGGTGTCGATCATCTGTTGGTCGTGGCCGTCGCGCTCGATGACCGTGGGGCACTCGTGCCGCGTGGGGTCGCGGACCTGCTGTGGGAGGTTGGCGACGACGTCGACCTGTGGCTGGTCGGCGGCGTCGGAACCGTGCTGCCACACGCCCTTGTCGCGGCGATGCTCGACGCGATCGCTGACACCGAATCGGATCACCCGGTTGCCCTCGAGCGCCTGGAGTTCGGTCGGGTGACCAAGGTCGTCGGCCTGCGCGGTGCAGAACCGCCGGACGAAGCGATCGGCGGCTTCACTTGCCCGCTGCCGGCCGAGTTGCTGCGACCACTCTGACCGTGCTTCGTCGATCGCGCCGCGATCCGATCACACGTCGATGATGTCGTCACGACCCTTGTCGGAGTGGCCAACCCGACCGGAGCGGCCGGGCGTCGCTTGGATGCCGACGAGACGAAAGCGACGGCGGACAACGTTGCGATAGAGCGCTCGGGTCGGCGGAAACAGCACGCTCAGCGCAATCAGATCGGTGACGAAACCGGGGGTCAGCAACATGAGCCCACCGAGCAGGATCAAGAACCCGTCGATCAGTTCGTTGCCGGGAACTTCGCCACGAGCCGCGCTCGCGTTGATGCGTCTCCAGGTGACGAATCCCTCGTGGCGGGCCAACCAGACGCCGATCGCCGAGACGAGGACCATGAGTCCGAGCATGTTTGCGAAGCCGAGCGCTTGGCCGATCTGGACCGAGACGGTGATCTCGACGATCGCGACGAGCACCAAACCCGCGAGGAAAAGCGCGAACATGCAGCGACCGTAACACCGACTCGAGGGACGACGATGACCGGTTCCGACACGAATGCTGCTCATCACGATGCGAGCGGCGGGCCGAGCACGCCGCCGAACGCGCTGGCCGTCGTGCAGCAGTTCTTCACAGCGCTCGAGGCCGGCGATGTCGCTGCGATGGACGCGTTGTACGCGCCGGAACTGCGGGTCTGGACGAACCTCACCAAGGCCGACGCCGAACGCGAACCGAGTCTGAAGCTCGTGGCGTGGCTCGCTCGTTCTGTTGTCGACCTGCGGTACGAGATCGTCGCGCGTTACGCCATCGAGATCGACGAACACACCACCGGCATTGTGCAACAACATGTCTTGACCGGTGCGGCGACGGACGGCACTCCCCTGCGCGCGCCGGCGTGCCTCGTGATCGCGGTCCGCGACGGCCTGATCGCCCGCATCGACGAGTACCTAAATGGGGCCGACGTGGAACCGTTGATGCGGCCGGTCACGCGGCACCACGACGACTCGGACGGGCGATACCCTCCGGTGAACGGGTAGGGCACAATGCGGAGGTCGATCGTGGTTCGTGGTTCGTGGCATCGGCGCGCGGTGGTGCTCGTCGCGCTGACCCTCCTCCCGTTGGTCGGCCTCACGTCCCGGGCCAGCGCCGTCGATACCCCCGACTACGGCGATGTCGGCTCTCGCAAACTCGCCTCACCTGTGGTCGGGATCGCAGCCCGACCACAGGGCGACGGTTACTGGCTCGTCACTGCCGCTGGCAATGTCTACGACTACGGCGCGGCACGGTGGCGCGGTGCGCTCGCGGACCGAACGTTGGCGTCGTCGGTGCGCGGTATCGAAGCCACACCCGACGGCCGCGGCTACTACCTCTTCTTGCGCAACGGTCGAGTGTTCGGGTTCGGCACCGCGGTCGAGCACGGATCGCCCGCACGCTCCGACCTCGATGGTGCCGTCACCGCAATGGCCGTCACCCCGACCGGCAACGGCTATTGGTTGTTGACCGAGGCAGGCAAGGTTCTCGCGTACGGCGACGCGAATTTGTTCGGGCGAGCGCGGCCGGGCGGTCATGCCGCAGTTGCGATCGCGGGGACGCCGACCGGCGATGGCTACCTCATCGCAATGGAGAACGGCAATGTGGTCGCCCGCGGCGACGCCGACCATCACGGCGATGCCGACGGCACAGTGCGTGCTGGCGTCGTCGATCTCGTCACCACCGGCGACGCGGGTGGGTATTGGCTCGCAACCACGGCAGGCCAAGTGCTCGACTATGGCAACGCGAGGTTTCACGGCGCGTTGCGTAATCGACGTTTCGATGGCTGGGTCGTCGGGATGGCTCGCCGAGCCGACAGTCGTGGCTACTGGTTGGCCACCCTCGCTGGTCGAGTGTTCCCGTTCCCTGGTACCGATCTGCCGCCGGCTGGTTCGCCTTCGCTGTCGGTGACGCCGGTGGTGAGTGGCCTCACGATCCCCTGGGACGTCGCGTTCTTGCCCAACAACACGATGCTCTTCACCCAACGGATCGGCCAGATCAACGCGTTGGTCGGGGGGAATGTGCGCACGCTGGCGACGCCGAGCGACGCCGTGGTCAGCGGTGAAGGCGGTGTCCTCGGGCTCACGGTTGATCCGAACTTCGCGCAAAACCGTCGGATCTACGTGTGCTTCATGAGCGACCTGCCCGCGGTTGGCAACGACGTTCGCGTGGTTCGATTCCGAGTCAACGACACGGTCACAGCCCTCACGAACCGGGCCGACATCGTGACCGGTCTTCCGGTCAACACAACGGGTTCCCTCGGACGGCATTCGGGGTGCCGACCCCGGTTCGCGCCCGACGGCTACCTGTGGGTCGCGACGGGCGATGCGGCAATCGGCACCCACCCGCAAAACGACAACAGCCTGGGCGGCAAGGTGCTGCGCGTCGACACGAACGGCAACGCCGCCCCCGGAAACCCGGGCGGACGTCGCTGGTACACGAAGGGACATCGCAACGTGCAGGGCCTCGCGTTCCAGCCCGGTACGGGGCGGCCCTACGCCGTCGAACATGGTTCCGACCGCGACGACGAGATCAACTTTCTCGTCGCGGGCGGTAACTACGGATGGGATCCGGTCCCGGGCTACAACGAATCGGTGTCGATGACCGACTTCACGAAGTTCCCGGGCGCACGCGGCGCAGCGTGGTCGTCGGGCTACCCGACGATCGCGACCAGCGGCGCCGACTTCTTGGTTGGCGACCAGTGGCGCGATTGGGAAGGTGCGCTCGCAGTCGCAACCCTGAAGGAACAGGATCTGCGGCTGTATCGCGTGAGCGCGAACGGACTGACCGCAACGCAGTTCGCCATCCGCTTCAACAACACGTATGGCCGTCTGCGTTCGGTGGTGCTCGCACCGAACGGCGCGTTGTACGTGACGACGAGCAATGGTGGTGGTGACGACCTCATTCTGCGCATTACCGCAAGCTGATTCGTCGACGTCACCGCCCGGCGCACTGCGCGGCGGACCGTGACCGAAGGGACACACGTGGAGCGGATTCCGTTTCCGATCAAGTGGGACGCCGTGAGCAACGGCGAGTTCATTCCACCGTTGCCGTCGCCGTTGGTGCTCGAAGCGCAACGCCGAACGCTCGAACACATCGAGCGTGAAGCGCGCCGACGCGGTCTCGACCGGCGCGTGTTCCTCAAGGGATTGTGCGGCTCGGCGACGATGCTCTCGATGCTCGCAGCATGTTCGAAGGATTCGACATCGTCGAGTTCGTCGACCGCGGGTTCGACGACCTCGCCGTCCGGGACGTTCACGGTGCCCTCCGAAGCAACGACCTCGACCTCCGTCGCCGGGGAGGTGTTGGGCGGACGAGAGTTCATCTTCGACGTCCAGACCCACCTGCTCGAGACCGCTCCCGGCGGCGTTGGCGAAGCGATCTCGTCGTTCGCGCTCGGCTTTCCCTACGCGAGTTGCGGCGAAGAGGACGCGATCGACTGCTTCCGCACCGAGCACTGGCTCGACGAGATCTTCGGACGCTCAGAGACGTCGATGGCGATCATCTCCGCGATTCCGATCGTCATCGATCCGAATCCGTTGTCGACCGCGGTCATGGCAGAAGCGAAGCGAGTTGCCGAGCGCGTCTGCGGAGACGGACGGGTGCTGATCCACGGGCAGGCGAATCCGAACGTCGGCGAGATTGCGGCCACGGTCGACGGTATGCGTGCGCTCGTCGATCAGTACCCGATCGCGGCGTGGAAGGTGTACACCCACATCCCGGGTGGACTGCCGTGGTATCTCGACGACCGTGATCCCGAGGCCGTGCAATGCGGACGAGCATTCCTCGATGCGGTCATGGAGATCGGACCACGTGTCGTTTGTGTTCACAAGGGTTTCGGCGGACTCGGTGGGGGTACTGCCTTCGATTTTGCGTCGCCGATCGACATCGGACCTGCGGCGAGGGACTACCCCGAGATCGACTTCATCGTCTACCACTCTGGGTACGAGTCGGGGGGAGCCGAGGGCCCCTTCGATGACGATGCTGACGCCGACGCGCTACGCGGCGTCGATCGCTTCATTCGTACGTTGCGCGACAACGACCTCGGACCAGAAGGCAACGTCTATGCGGAGCTCGGCTCGACGTGGCGAGCGATCATGCAAAGCCCCGACACGGCCGGACATGTCGTCGGCAAGCTGCTTGCGCAACTCGGGCCCGAGCGGATCTGTTGGGGCACCGACTCGATTTGGTACGGAACGCCGCAAGATCAGATCGAGGCGTTCCGGACGTTCACGATCACCGAGGAAGCGCAGGAGCAGTTCGGCTATCCGGCGCTCGACGCCGCAGCGAAGCAACGCGTCTTCGGATTGAACTCGGCAGGGGTCTACGGCGTCGAACCGGTTGCCCCGTGCGAGCTCGACCCCGCGGCAACCGAAGCGTCGAGACGGGCATCGCCGCCGTCGGTTCCACTCGGTCCCCGGACCGCGGCCGAAGTCCGCGCGCTGATCTCGATGCACGCTTCGTGAGCGGCGAACCCAGCAATCGAAACCGGTTTCGGAGTGAGCGTCGTCGTTGCGCTCCCGATGCAGCGCGCGACGGCACCTGGGCGAGGTTCAGAAGGTGCCGCCGTCGACGCCGATACGTTGCCCGGTGATGTAGCTGGCGCGCTCGCTCACGAGGAACCGCACCGCGTCGGCCACCTCCTCGGGACTGCACACGTGTCCGAATGCTGAAGTGGCGTCCATCGTTCGAATGTCGTCGACTCCAGCGGCACCCTTCACGAGCCGACGCCCCATCTCGGTGTCGACGAGACCGGGAGCGACGACGTTCACGTGAATCCCATTGCGCCGCTCCTCCTTGGCCAGGCCCAGAGCGAGCGCCTCGAGCGCGGCCTTTGCCATGTTGTACGGAGCGCTGTTCGCGGCCATGTGTACGGTGGCAGCCGAACTGATGAACACGATGTCTCCGCGGGGTTGATCGCGCATCGCGGGAACGAACAAGTGCGCCAACGACCACGCCCCGAAGGCGTGCGTGTCGAACAGCCGGTGGACCTCGGCCGGCTCGGTTTTCACCACCGACCCACCGCGTGACGCAACACCTGCGTTGTGGACGAGGATGTCGACGGCCCCGAAGTCCACGAGCGCGGCTGTCGCCATGGCTTCGCAATCCTCGAAACGGGCAACGTCGCCCGCGTACGCCCGCGCCGTCCGACCCAACGCTTCGATCGCGGCGACGGTCTCGGCGGCGGCGTCGGCGTCTCGCCGGTAGTTGATGGCGACGTCGGCACCATCGGCGGCCAGGCCGAGCGCGATTGCCCGGCCGATGCCGCGCCCACCACCGGATACGAACGCAACGCGCGTCATTGGTGCTCCTCGGTTCGAAGGGTCAAGTCAACGGTCGTGGAACTCGGGCGGACGCTTCTCGAGAAAGGCGCGCATCGCCTCGGCGAGATCCTCGGTCTGGGCCGTCAGCAGTTGCGTGCGGTTCTCGAGATCGATTCCGGCGTGCAGCGAACCGACCTCCAACTGGCTCCACATGACTTCTTTGGTCATCTGCACGCCGAACGGGCTGTTCGCGAGGATCAGGTCGGCTTGTTCGAGGGCGGCGGCCATCGCGTCGTCGGCGACGGTCGTGACCAATCCAATGCGTTCGGCCTCGTTGGCGCCGACGAAGCGTCCGGTCAACATCAGCTGATACGCCCGCGACGCGCCGATGAGTCGCGGCAGGAGCCACGAGACGCCGATGTCGCATCCAGACAGACCGACCCGCACGAACGCCACGTTGAACCGAGCGGACGGCGAACTGACTCGAATGTCGCTCGCCAGCGCCAGCGCGAGACCGCCCCCGCTCGCGGCGCCGTTGACGGCGGCAACGATTGGCTGACGCATCGAGCGCATCGTCGGCACGAGCGCGGCAATGGATTGCTGCACCGCCAATCCGGCTTGCGCGCGACCGACCCCTCGAGCTTCGGGCGGCGACGCTCCCTCGCGTAGGTCGAGACCGGCGCAGAACGCTCGTCCCGCACCGGTCAACACGATGACGCGGCATGACCGATCGTGGCGCAGCGTCGCGAACGCATCGTGCAAACCCGCGATGAGATCGGCGTTCATGGCGTTCAGGTGCTCGGGGCGATTGAGGGTGACGACGGCGACACCGTCTCGGGAACGATCGATCTCGACTGCGGACATCACAGGCCTCGACTTCGCACGAGTTCGCCAACTCGGCTGCGTAGCGTGTCGGAGCCGAACCGATCGCACCAATCGGACCACGCCGTTTGGTCGGGGCCCCGCCACTCCCAGTCGTCGACCGTGCCGACCGGCGCATCGAGGCGGAGCGTGGCCAAGGTCCGAAACAACCTGGCGTCGTCTCGGTGGCCGCGCAAGGTGGCCCCGAGTTTGGCCGCACCACGGACCGGGACGTCCCAGGTGGTGTCGTCGTCGGGGATGCCATCGATGGATCCGTACCGACTCAGCAGCGCCGCCGCAGTCTTCGCGCCGAATCCGGCGAGGCCGGGGAAGCCGTCGGCCGTGTCTCCGACGAGGGCGAGGTAGTCGGCGATTGC